>ERZ773136.3782-NODE-3782-length-10730-cov-10.976112_pt1 | contig 10730 bp, 5 predicted proteins | sample MGYA00580855_ERZ773136 | MGnify/ENA primary metagenome ERZ773136 (study PRJEB29015, sample SAMEA2737860) | human gut metagenome | biome: human gut; feature: human-associated habitat; material: faeces | place: China | collected 2012 ... | reverse complement strand
CCGGCGACTAGCCAAATGCGATGCTGGCTCCTTCGTCGGCACAAGCTCCATATCCTTCGCTTCCGCGCAAAGCGCGAAAGCTCATCCATTCCGCTGCGCCTCCTCTCAAAATCGCAATCGCGTTGAGGTGAAACCCGATAAAGAGCGTGACGAAAAGCACATTTTTAACAGGTAGTCACAGAAAAATCAAACTTTACTGACAAAAAAGAACACCAAGAAAAAGCACGATTTGACAAAAATCAAATCGTGCTTTTTCTATGACATAGATTATCGACCCAAAGCAGAGAAAGGAGCGACAAATATGGCGGCGGTTATCGTATCAGATTATTTCTACGGCGAAGAATCCGAACAGTTCAGTTATTTCCGGATTCCCAGATTGTTGGTGCGCAGCAAGAAATTCAAGACGCTCTCCACCGACGCGAAGCTGCTGTATGGCCTGATGCTCGACCGCATGGGGCTATCCGCCAAACACGGCTGGTATGACGAGCTGGGACGTGTTTACATTTACTACACGCTCGACGAAATTCAGACCGACCTCATGTGCGGACACAATAAGGCCGTTCGGCTGCTGGCTGAGCTGGATACGGGCAAGACAGGCTTTCGTGAAAACTACTGGGCTGTAACAAGAATTTGCTTGCCAAACGGCGAAAAATCGTATATCATAGTGAACGGAATACAGAAGATCATCGTGAAGGGGCGCCCCTTCACGTCCGTAGGTACCTACGGACGAAACCCCACTGATAAGTTCATATTGTTAATACCGTAATACACGCCGATTCCGTACACCCTCGGGCAGGATAGGCAAACAGAAGCAGGCCGCAAGGCCGACACGAAACGGTGCTGTGCGCGTGAGGTCACACCGAAGCGGTTTTGACCGCCGGGACGAAAGTCCGCCATTGCAGGGATGACCTGTGAGAAGGCAGGATGTGGGCGCAGGGGGGATCCCCTATAACGCAAGTCAGAAGAACTGTATTACTCGCGGAAAACCGCGATTGTGTATTTGCAGCGGCGAGCGATTTCCTGTTGCAATGGGCGAAAAACCGCCCAACTGCCGCTGATTTCATGTTGAAATCGGCGCATTTTGTTTTTTGGACAAGGTGCGCCGCTTCAAGCCGGAATCGGATTTTATTTTGCCCCCTATATTGGTGGCCTGGTCTGCAAATGGGAACGGCAGACCGGGCCGCCGCTAAAAAAACTGATACTCCGGGCCTTTGCCCGGTTTCCTATGGCGAACCGCGCCGACAACTGAATAGCCACAACGGGAAAGAATACCTGCCTTTCCGGGGAAGTACGCGATGACGCAAGCGCCGAGCGTGCCAAGGGAGGACAGACGCGGTCAGAAGTGGGCGCAGGAACCGATACCGGCAGCGTGGTGTGAACGAAAATCGTATATTACGGCTTTTGCCGTGAAAATCGGCGCGGCTTTCTGCTTCCGGGCTGCGTCAGATCAAAATAGGAAGCAAAAATTTGTAAAGGAGAAGAACAAGCATGAAAGCAAAGAAAACTATTGCGCTCATCCTTGTGATGGTCATGGTCCTCGGACTGCTGACTGTCACAGCTTCCGCCACCCCTGCGGGATCGCTTAGCTCGCCGACCAACGGCATCAAGAGCATCACGATCAGCGGCGCGAATATCAACAACAATGAGGATCGCACCCTGACGGGCAGCAGTGCCCCGTATAACCTGACGTACAACGTCAAGCTGGCCAGCGGCACGGCTGATGGAACCGTCGTAACGGCGACGTTTGAAAAGGAAAATGCCTCGAATGAAAACCTTGTGGTTTCTTCCGCGAAGCCGAACTCGATCCTGAACGCGGTATCCCGCAAGCACATTAAGAAGCACGCCAGCCTGACCTACAACGCGACAGTGCAGAACGGCACAGCGACCATGACGGTTTATGTCTATCCCAATCTGGAAGATAGCGTCAAGTCCTATGGCACTTACGTCATCAACTTCCAGCTGGCAGAGGTCAACAACCCGATTACGGTCAACGGCACACAGATTCGCTTTGGCGACCCCGCGTATCCCATGACCGAACCGGAGCGCTACATGAGCTTTGAAGCAGCTGGCACCAATGCGTATAATGCTGTCTATGCTGGCCCGACCGCTGGCTTTGTGCCGGATCTCTATTCTCTCTATCTGAAGTCCGACGCAGCGCTCACGCTTACCAGCAACAGCACGGACATTGTGTTCCGTACCTATGATGCCAACGGCAACATGACCGAAACCAATACTGTCACCGGCACGTCCGGCGAGGGCTACTTCTCGACGGTTATTTATGCCAAGGCAGCCGGTTCGATTCAGGTCACTACCGCTGGCAGCACCACCGCTACCACCATCAACTTCAGCGCGCCGAACGACCCGTCTGCTGTCCATAATGCGCAGCTGCATCCGGAAGGCGCAACCGCCTATCTGCCCGGCCTGACACAGTATGCCAACCGCGGCGACTGGGGCAGCGTCAGCGCTGGCGGCGACAACCTTCTTGATCCTGCCAACAAGATCAAGGGCTATTATGGCTTTGCCGCGAACGGTTTCTCGCTCGGTTCTCTGGGCGGCTATGTCCAGTATGATTTCCACAGCAACCCCATTCGGAATCTGGACACCAACCCCTACGGCGTAGACTTCGTGATCTATGGCAATGCCTTTAACGGCAACCCGGAAGCTGCTGCGGTTCAGGTCTATGCGCAGGAAGTCCTTACGGATGACGGAAACGGCAACGTTACCTATGGCCCGTACAAGTGGTATGAGCTGGCCGGTTCGATGTATTATTCGGACAGCGCCGTCCGCAATGCAACTGTGTATTATACAAAGGACGATGCAGGACTCCATGCAGCCGTCAATGGCGTGACCCATTCGCAAGACCCGTTCACAACGGCTGCAACGTGGTTCCCGACCAAAGGCAGCATGAACCATGAAGCAACGTCCGGTATCAACGACGCGACAAACACCTATATCACGGAGTACACGGATACGACGCTGAAATTTACCGGTGTGACCAGCATCCCGGACAGCGACTCCAATACGGACTATGCGTTCGGCTATGCCGACGTGACCCCCGTGCCGAGCGTCAAGGACGGTACTCCGGTCAACCCGTATACGCCTTATACCTCCGACAAGGTCGGCGGCGACGGCTTTGACCTCGCTTGGGCGGTTGAGCTTGGCAGCATGAAGCCGGTAAAGATCAACAACGCAAAGTACGTCCGTATCTATTCTGCGGTTCTGTATAACACCGGCATTTTCGGTGAAACTTCTCCGGAAATCACGGGCATTTTCCGCGCAGTTGGTACGACAGGGTCGGCGGCAACATCTGATCTTATGTTGGTTTCTACTGCACTGATCCCCACTACAAACGGCGGATACCAAGAAGTTGATGCGGGCAGTTACAGAATCAGATCTACCGAAGAAAATGTTTATTTGAATGAAACGGCTGTTGATGCCTCCACTCCGTATCAGTTTACGGTTGAATCCGGAAAAACCTATCGAATTGTTACACAGAGCGGAACAGAAGCACCGTATATTACGGTAATCAAGGGTAAATAAATGGGGAAATGGTTTTTGGGCGATGCCGAAAGGCATCGCCCCTTTCATACTCGAAGCATTGCACTTGCACTTGCTATCTTAATTACATTTGGTCTTTTCTCACCATTATGTGTAGCAGCTACATCACCTTATGAAATTGATTCGGGCAATATTGTTGGCAGTCAGAACATTGGTACTCTAAACGGGTATAACCTGTACCTCGTAAATATTTCAAAGCAATATGACACGATCAAATTGCAGGAAGGTAATGACTCCAGCACAGGCGAATTAGTATCATTCTTGTACGGTGATGGAGATTATGATGGCATCACGGGCGGTTCCATCACAAGAAATTCGACCAATTTTGAAAAAACAGCGGCATATTTTCAAAAAGAAAAAAGCAATATTTCCGCTGTTACGTTTTCTGAGCAGTCAGATTACTTGCTGTGCAGGCTTACAGAATTTGATTGGGTAGTAACATTTATGCCTGTAACAGTAGGGTATATTCTGATAGCGTGGGAAAAAGCTGCGAGTGTTGATAAAACGGCCCTCGACACAAAGATTACTGAAGCCGAGAGCAAAAATGCCAGCAACTGCAAAACTGAGGACGACAGATATAACGCTGGAACAAAGGCAGTCAGTGAAAACGGCTTCTGGTCAGATTTCCAGACTGCGCTTACCAGCGCAGAATCGGTCAATAATAGTGCCGCTGCAACACAGGATCAGGTTGATTCTGCGCTGGAAACATTGACCGCAGCCATGGCGAATCTGATCCCGATTGGTCAGATCAACCCCACCAATCTCTATGAAACGATTGAACGGTGCAAAAAGTCTAACGACGATCTGAAGGGTTACAACGACAAGACCGTCAATGCTTACCGCACAGCACTGACCGAAGCAAATGCGTATCTGGACGCTCTGTTCCAGAAAGACGCCGAAACCGGCAAGGTTGAACCTACGACGGAGAACGTCGCAGGCAATCAGGGCAAGGCGGATGGATATGCCACAAAGCTGACCAATGCGTACAAAGAACTTGCCTCGGCGCTGGACAGATATGGCAGCGTATCGCTGGCACTGGACGCGATTCCGGCGCTCTGTGAGCTGGCAGACAAGGCAATCGGCAACACGGCGCTGGATGGGCGCGACACGCTGAAAACCAAGCGTGACGCTGCCTATGCCGTCTGGCAGGAGTATGTGGAAACGCAGCTGAATCTGAACGCCAGCGAGTACAGGGAAATCAGAACGGCATATCGGGAGCTGTTCGATGCCTACTATCTCGGCCTGACGAACACGGCGGACAGCATCACCGTGAACGTCCGCGTCACGGACAGCGCCAGCTTAAAGAAGCCGACCGGCTTCCCGCAGGGCGAATGGGCCAGCACGACATGGACGGGTTCTGTCACGCTGACGGGCGACCAGACGCTCGGTGCACTGGAAACGCAGCTTACCGACAAGGGCAAGCTCTACTATGGCGGTAAAATAGACAATTATGGCGCGGCAAGCTACGCCGCGATCATCAATGGTGTCTATCCCCACAGCTTACAGAGCTTCAATAGCTACTTCTCTGATGATTATTATGAGAACGGTACACGTGTCTACTACTCCGACCGCTATGTTCTGCACGACGGCGATATGGTAGAGCTTGCGCTGCTTCCGACACCGGAGGTTTCTTCCTATGCGGGCGCAGGAAATTCCCTGAATGAGAATTACACCATGCGCTATATGCAGACGGCACGGTTTGAGCAGGACGGCGAACCCGTCACCGGTACACTGACCGTCAATGAGGGCGAACCGCTGACGCTGCACGTTTCCCGTGCGTATGCGTCCTTGCAAAATTATACGGGCGAGTACAGCGCGTTCTCCGGCGCAGAGCTTTACGTTTCCCCGGAGAGTGCAAGCAGCACCGCCGCCACAGCTGGCGAGGCCGTTGCGCCGAGTCTTGACACCGGCTACCAGACCGATGCAAACGGCGACGTGACCGTCACGCTCTATGGCTCGGGCTGGGTGCATCTGTACGCCGCTGATCTGCGTGATGACAAGGGCTTCTGGGGCAATACCGACGTGTCTGGCGGCCCGCAGATCGAGGAGCTGCCGAGCATGACGGCTGGCGCTTCCGTGTGGGTCTATGTGAACGCCAAATCCGGCGACGAGCTTGCATCCGGTCTTGCCGCGCTCAAGCAGGAGCTGGACGACAGTTATCAGGACGTTGACCGTACTCTGTTTACGGAAGAAGAACTGAAGCAGATCGACGATACCTATAACGAAAGCTGCGAGAAGTTTAAGTCGCTCGACAACCTGACCGACGCAAAGGCCCTTGTGCGCGAATTTGACGCACTTGTAGCGCAGCTGTCCAAGCAGCATCAGGGCAGCGACGCATGGCGCGCGAACAACCTCCGCTATGCGCTGGATATGCTTCCCGACGACCTGAATGACTTCACACAGGGCTTTGCCGAGCGTTTCAGATGGCTCCAGAGTGAAATGGCGCTTGCAACCGAGCACCAGATCAACCAGATGAGCACGGCGCAGAAAGCAAAGTATGAAAAACTGAAAGAAGCCTACGGCACGGACGGTTCGACGCTCCCCGCGGCTGTCAATCCGACTGTGACGGTCACGGTTACGGACGGCACTGAGTATCAGGGTGACTTCATCGTTGCCAACAACAGAAGCTATGCCTATGTCAGCGACGAATACGCGAACGGCAACGAGCGCGTCAACATCCCGTCTGCGACCGGCAAACTCCGCAAGGAAGCTGCCCTCGGCGCGTTCGACGCGACCGACTACCGTGTGCAGGAGGGTGCAACCTATCAGCTGACCATTGCGCGTAAGCTGGAAAGCGGCGCTTACGAGTGCAGCTACAGCGCAAAGGTCGTGAAGGTCGAGGTTGAGGACGAGGACGGCAACCCCATCGAGGGTGTCACGGTTCAGACTCCGAACTATACCGACGCGAACCCGGACAGCTCCAGAAGGCGCTTCTTCTACGAGCCGAGCTCGACCGGTTACGACGGCAAGGGCGAAAGCGGTATGAAGGCGGCAATCATCACCTTTGACTGTGTCATGCCGCGCAATATCGTCGTCAAGGTCTATCTGGAAAAGGTAGCGACCCCGGACGAGCTGACCGCGGCAAAAACGTCGCTCAAAAACGAGCTGACGACCGCGTATCAGGCGTATGTCAAGTCGAATTATTCCAATACAAATTGGAACACGCTGGTCAAGGCGTACAATGACGGCATTGCTAACATCGGAAAAGCAGAGGATGTGACCACCGCCACTGCTGCAAAGACTGCGGCCCTTGAAGCGATGGCAGCCGTGGACGCGGACATGGCGCAGGATTATGGTACTGTGTACGTTACCATTGAGAACACGACCTTTACACACGATCTCTGGCCCACAGGCAAAACGTATTGGGAGGGTACGCCGATCAACCATTTTGAAGTGGGTTTGACGGCAGCCTCCACGATGATGACCTGCGTGGTAGACGCGCTCAATGAGCACGGCTGGTCACAGACCGGCGCGTCCAGCAACTACATCTCGTCGATCAACGGCCTGTCCGCTTTCGATGGCGGCTCCCAGTCCGGCTGGATGGGAACGCTGAACGACTGGTTCACCAACGAGGGCTTTGGCAACTTCACGGTTGCCAACGGCAAGCTGGGCGACGGCGATGAAATCCGCATCATGTATACCAGAACCGGCTACGGCGAGGACCTCGGCGGCACATGGAACAAACAGAACACCACCCTCAGGGCGCTTGACGTGACCAACGGCACGATCTTCCCGGCGTTCACGTCCGGCACGATCGGCTCGACAAACGAGTACACCTTGCAGATCGACGATGAAAAGGCCGAAATCAAGATCACGCCGACCGCCACGAACAAGAATTTCCTTGTAAAGACCTTCCTCAACGAGCAGGTGACCAACAACACCGAGGGTGTCAGCTTCTATAAGCGGACGCAGAGCATCCCCGTTGTCGCAGGCGACACCATCTATGTTGGATGTGGCGTGAAGGGCTGGCCAACCATGAACGCGCAGGCTGGCAACACGCAGACAGCGAATGGTACATGGTATGTTCTGAAAGTGGTCAATGCACAGGTTGACGACGGCTCCGCATACGTCATGGGGCTGATCGACAAGTATTGCGTCAAAGTAGAAAGCTACAACTACAAGAGCATGGAAAGCGGCCTGAGCATCACCAGAGCTGCCTATGACGCGCTGAGTGACACCAGTAAGCAGAACGTCACCAACTATCAGAAGCTCGTTGACGCAGAAAACGGCGTTGCCAGCTTCAAGAAAACCGCCGATCTGTCCGTAAAAATTGCCGCTCTGCCCTCCGTCTACCGCGCAACGCTGGAAGATGTGGAGCCGATCAAATCGGTGCAGGAGATTTATGAATCGCTGACGCAGGAGGAAAAAGACCGTCTGACCGTCAACGAGTACAATAAACTCATGGCGCTGATCGAAAAAATCGACAGACTCAATCAGGCTGCGGCGGATAAGGTCATTGCTGACATTGCCGCAATCGGTCCGATTGATGAAATCACGCTGGAAAGCGCAAAGCAGATTCAGAAAGCGCGCGCTGGCTACGATGCACTGAACAAGTACGCACAGTATATTGTCGAGTACGCTAAACCGGTCAACTATTACACGCTTCTTGATGCAGAAGTGAAGCTGAAAGAGCTGCAAGATGCCGCTGCCGAGCAGGAGCGCATCGACAGAGCTGCCGCCGCAGCGGTGGACAACCTGATTGATGCAATCGGAGAAGTCACGCTGAAAAGCAAGCAGGCCATCGAAACGGCCCGCGCCGCTTACGACAACCTGACTCCCACGCAAAAGACGTATGTGACGAAGCTGGATACGCTGACCGCCGCAGAAACCGCGTACAAGGCACTGGTTGACCGGAAAGCCGCTGACGATGTGATAGAAAAGATCAATGCAATCGGCAAAGTCACGCTGGAAAGCAAGACAGCTATCGAAGCTGCCCGCGCTGCGTATAACGCGCTGACGAACGATCAGAAGCTGCTGGTTGAAAACTACGATGTTTTGACCGCCGCAGAAGCAGAGCTTGCACGTCTGGAAGCTGAAGCCAAAGACAAAGCTGACCGCGAGGCTGCCGCGCAGGTGGACGAGATGATCGAGCGCCTGTTCCCCGTCACCCGATACAGCGGCCCGGCCATCCGTATGGCCCGCGCTGCGTATGAGGCGCTGACCGAGGATCAAAAGGCACTTGTAACGCGCTACAGCGACCTTGTACGGGCAGAAAAGGAATACGCGGCAATTCCGCCGCTCCGTCCCGTCGGCCCGTCGAAGCCCTCCAAGCCCTCGACCCCGGATACCAGCAAGGACAACCTTCCGTTCACGGATGTTGCATCCGGCAGCTGGTACTATGACGGCGTGAAGTACGTTTGCGACAATGGCCTGATGAACGGCACATCTGCAAACGAGTTTAACCCGAACGCGAACACGACCCGCAGCATGATCGTCACGATTCTGGCGCGTATGGAGGGTGTCAATACCTCCAGCGGCGCAACGTGGTACGCCGCTGGCCGTGAATGGGCGATGGGCGCTGGCATTTCGGATGGTACGAATATGACCGGCAAGATCACCCGCGAACAGCTTGCCGCCATGCTCTACCGCTATGCGAAGCTGAAAGGCTATGATGTGTCTGCATCCGCTGACATTTCCGGCTACACAGACGCTTCCAGCGTTTCGAGCTGGGCGACCGACGCGATGCGCTGGGCTGTCAGTGCTGGCCTTATCAACGGCCGCACCGCAACCACGCTTGCCCCGCAGGGCAACGCGACCCGCGCGGAAGTTGCGTCGATTCTGATGCGTTTCATGCAGAAGTACACGAAGTAACCCGTAGCGTAAGATTCCCCCCTCCAGTTCACACTGGAGGGGGGATTTTTCTGTTCTCTTTGAGCGCGGATTTCATCAAAAATAAGTTTTTTATAGGAAGTTTTTGCGCTTTGCGCGAATTTTCGGAAAAGTGGAGGTTTCATTTTGTAGTTGGTATATAGAAGCACAAATCAGAGGGATATGAAATGACAGAAGATCAAAAGCTGATAAGCAATACGCCTTTGAGGATTTTATGAAAACGGTCCTCCGAAACAAGGCACGGAACATACATAGAAAATTGGACATTCAGGAGCAGCGGGAAGCCGCGGCATCAAACTTTGACGAGAGCATTTTTGACAGTCTGATAACAGAAGACAGCTATGCACTGGAAACGATGATGCCCTTCCGCGTGAAGGAGCAGGTCTTTGTCGTAACGCCGCATATCGGAAACGCATTGTCCTATTTGCAGCCCAAGCACAGGGATATTTTACTGTTATCGTACTTTGCTGAATGGAGCGATAGCAAAATTGCACGGTATTTAGGCTTGTCTGTATCCACTGTAAACGACAGACGGATACAAGCATTGCAGAAATTAAAGCAGATCATGGAGTATAGCAAGAATACCGAAACTTTTACTACACCTGTTCAAGCTATCGCAACCGAAAGGGGTGCAGCGCCCATTACATACGCGCCGTGGTACTGGAACAGCTTGTGTTGGAGAATCTGCAAAAGGTAATTTCTTTCGCCCACTTCAATGAAGAAGCCTTTGCGGAGATGCTGATGGATGGGCGCAAGAAAGCACTGGAGGCAAAACAGGCCAGCACGAAACGCACATTGAGCCGACAGGAACGCCGCATTGCGGAGCTTGATACGATCATCCGCAAGCTCTACGAGGACAACGTGTGCGGCAAGTTGACGGACGAGCGTTTTACAAAGCTCTCAGCGGGTTATGAGCAGGAACAGACAGAATTAGCCGCCAGCGTTCAAACGCTGCGCAGTGAGCTTGCAGCGGCGCAGGAGCACACCGGCAATGCGGAGAAGTTTTTGAAACTCGTCCGAAAGTACACCGAGCCAAAAGAATTGACCGCTGTGATGGTGCAGGAGTTTATCGAGAAAATCATTGTCCATGCGCCGGATAAATCTAGCGGACACCGCGTACAACAAATTGACATTCGCTACAACTTCATTGGAGAGATGGAGTTTTCTGCGGAGTACACAAGAAAAACAACGGCATGACACCAAAGCGTCATGCCGTTGTGGAAAAATTCAAAAAACATCTTTAACGAGATTCACCCTGCTGGATTGCGATTTTGTGTTTTTTGCGCACGTTGGCGCAACGTTGGCTTTTCCCGTTGCGCCGCACACACACTCGCTGTCGGGGC
>ERZ773136.3780-NODE-3780-length-10740-cov-7.569677_pt1 | contig 10740 bp, 10 predicted proteins | sample MGYA00580855_ERZ773136 | MGnify/ENA primary metagenome ERZ773136 (study PRJEB29015, sample SAMEA2737860) | human gut metagenome | biome: human gut; feature: human-associated habitat; material: faeces | place: China | collected 2012 ... | reverse complement strand
TTTCTGTCACACTCTTTATACCCGTATGCCCGATCCGCATATGATACTTATTACAAGAGCGACACTTTCGTCCGTTTACATCCCGATAAACAGCTTAATTATTGTAACATAGCGTCCATGCAAATGCAATAGGAATTTAAAGAATTCTGTTTTTTCTTACAAGATTGATAAAATCAGCATTTGTACGCGTGTGTGCAAACATATTTAAAATATTCTCCACAGCCTCATCCGACCGCATGCCGTTTAATGCCCGGCGCATATTCTCCACGCCCTCACGCTCCTGCGGATCAAGCAGCAGATCGTCTCTTCGCGTGCCGGACTTTACAATATCCACCGCCGGGAAAATTCTCTTTTCGGAAAGTTTCCGGTCAAGAACAAGTTCCATGTTACCGGTTCCCTTAAATTCCTCAAATACCACGTCATCCATCTTGCTTCCGGTATCGACCAGTGCCGTGGCAAGAATGGTCAGGCTTCCGCCTTCTCTCATATTCCGGGCTGCACCAAAAAACCGTTTCGGCATGTGCAGTGCCGCCGGATCAAGACCACCGGAAAGTGTACGGCCGCTCGGCGTACAGGTCAGGTTGTAGGCACGTGCCAGACGTGTGATACTGTCGAGGAGAATCATCACATCCTTTTTATGTTCCACCAGACGTTTTGCACGCTCGATTACCATTTCCGATACCCGCTTATGGTGTTCTGCGGTCTCATCGAAAGTGGAATAAATGACCTCTACATTTTCTCCCTCAATTGCCTCTTTAATATCGGTTACTTCCTCCGGCCGCTCATCAATCAACAGAATGATCAGATGCATCTCCGGGTTGTTTTCCTTTACCGACTTGGCAACTTCCTTTAAAAGCGTTGTCTTACCTGCTTTCGGCGGGGATACAATCATGCCACGCTGCCCTTTACCGATCGGGGAAACAATATCCATCACACGCATTGCAACCGAACCGCCGGGACGTTCCATGCGCAGACGCACATTCGGAAAAATCGGGGTCAGATCCTCAAAGTTTGTCCGCTTCTGTGCTTCCGAAGGATGATATCCGTTTACCGAAGTCACATACAAAAGGGCAGAAAATTTCTCCCGCTCGGATTTCACTTTGGTATTTCCACAGACAATATCCCCTGTCTTTAGATTAAATCTGCGGATCTGGGACGGTGCCACATAAACATCATGTTCTCCCGGCAGATAGTTTTCACAGCGGATAAAACCGAATCCGTCTGCCATAACCTCCAGAATACCGCTCGCTGTATTTCCACTGTCGAGGCTGACGATATCATCTTTGATCGCAGCACTGTCATTATCCTCCTGCACCTTATAGGTCTGCTCCTGCGATGCATGCACGTTCTCTCCATGCTCCGGGCTGTTGTGTTCCTCCGTATGGGACGGATGCTCTTCCCTTCGCTGTTTTGGCGTATGTTTTCTTCCTTCCTGTCCGGAAGCTGTCCGCGCGGTATATACCGTCTTTGCCTTCGGCGCTGCCTCTTTTTCCCGCTCATCTTCCTGCAGCATCCGATCAATCAGCTCTCCTTTTTTCATTGTTGAGATTCCTTTGAGCCCGCGTGCCTTTGCCAGGTCTTTTAACACAACCAAAGAAAGGCTCTCATATTTTTCCCTCATTCCATCTGCTCCTTCTTAAAAAATATAAACTTATTCCGTATGGTAAATCACTTCATAAATTTCACTTATTTGCATGGGATATCAGTCAGAAACGACTATGAATCATTTCAAATATTATCTAATGCAGCTATTATACACTATTTCCGGTAAAATAGGAAGTCTTTTTTTTCATGCGCAAGAATGGTATTGTGAATAAGTATGAGTATGTAAAGGAGAAAATTACTATGGATAATAAAGAAAAGGCACTTTTATGCCACAAAGAATGGAACGGAAAACTCGAAACCGTTGCAAAATCAAAAGTAAAAACCCGCGAGGATCTCGCGATTGCATACACCCCGGGTGTTGCAGAACCATGCAAAGTAATTGCGGAAGATAAAACTGCTGCCTACACATACACCTGGAAAGCCAACACGGTTGCCGTTGTTTCCGACGGAAGCGCCGTTCTCGGCCTTGGAAATATCGGTCCTTATGCCGCTATGCCGGTCATGGAAGGAAAATGTGTATTATTCAAAGAATTTGGAAATGTTAACGCTGTACCGATCTGTCTGGACACTCAGGACACCGAAGAGATCATTCAGGCTGTGAAAAATATAGCTCCCGGATTCGGCGGTATCAATCTGGAAGACATCTCCGCTCCGCGTTGTTTCGAAATCGAGGAACGTCTGAAAGAAATGCTTGATATCCCGGTATTTCATGATGACCAGCACGGAACCGCCATCGTTGTTTTGGCCGGTATCATCAATGGTCTGCGTGTGACCGGCAAGAAAAAAGAAGACTGCCGCGTTGTGGTAAACGGTGCAGGATCTGCCGGTGTGGCAATCACCAAACTTCTTCTGACTTACGGTTTCAAACACGTGACCATGTGTGACCGTGAAGGAATCATCGGAAAAGATTATCCGAACTTAAACTGGATGCAGAAAAAAATGACAGAGGTTACCAATCTCGAAAATGCCTCCGGAACGCTGGCAGACGCACTGCGCGGTGCGGATATCTTTGTCGGTGTCTCTGCGCCAAACATTGTCACTCCGGAAATGGTTTCTTCCATGAACAAAGATGCCATCCTCTTTGCCATGGCAAATCCGGTGCCGGAGATCATGCCGGATGTGGCCAAAGCTGCCGGAGCAAAAGTTGTCGGAACCGGACGGAGCGATTTCCCAAATCAGGTAAACAACGTGATCGCTTTCCCTGGTATTTTCCGCGGTGCATTGGAGGCACATGCCACCCAGATCACAGAAGAAATGAAACTTGCAGCAGCAGAAGCACTTGCAGCCCTGGTTTCTGACGAGGAATTAAATGAAGATTTCATTATGCCGGAAGCATTTGATCCACGTGTGGCAGAAGTTGTAAGTGAAGCAGTCAAGTCTCATGTCCGCTAATCGCTACTATTCTCTGAACGATTACTGTAAAGAGGTCTTCGGGGAAAAAGTGTACCGTCTCAGTCTAAGCGGTGGGATGACGTGTCCCAACCGCGACGGAACACTCTCTTACGGAGGATGTGCATTCTGCAGTGCCGGAGGCTCCGGTGATTTTGCCGCGGATGCATTTCTGCCGGTTTCTGAGCAGTTCATACAGGCCAGACAGAAAATCGCCGCCAAAACACACTGCCAGAAATTCATTGCGTATTTCCAGTCATTTACCAACACCTATGCCCCCGTTGACGTTTTGCGTCAGCTCTATTCCGAGGCAATGGCACCGGAAGAAATCGTTGCACTTTCCATAGGAACCAGAAGTGACTGCCTTCCTCCGGAAACCTTAGAACTCCTCTCCGATCTCAATCAGGAAAAACCCATATGGATAGAGCTTGGTCTGCAGAGCATCCATGCAAAGACGCTGTCTGCCATGAACACGCATACCACGGTTGCACAGTTTGATGCCGCTGTATCCAAACTTCATGCCCTTGGAATCTCCGTGATCGCACATGTTATTTTAGGATTTCCCGGTGAAACAAAAGAAATGATGAAAGATACTGTCCGGCATGTCGCCGCACTTCCGGTTTCGGGAATCAAGCTGCAGCTTCTGCATGTCCTGCGTGGCACTGCACTGGCAGAACAGTATCAGCTTCATCCGTTTCCCATGATGGAACTTGATGAATACAGCGATTTTGTGATCGACTGCCTGGAACTTCTTCCCCCGGACATGGTCGTTCACCGTCTGACGGGAGATGGTCCCCGCAGTCTATTACTCGCCCCATCCTGGAGCACAGACAAAAAACGCATTTTAAACACCATTCATCGCCGTCTCAAAGAACGCAATACCAGACAAGGAGAACATTTTTATGGCTGAACCATTTACAATCTATAAACTTACGATCTTATATATGCTGAGCAAAGCAGGGTTTCCGCTTTCCAACACCCAGATTTCCAATTTCTTTCTGGAACAGGAATACACAGACTATTTCCGTGTACAGGAAGTAATCGGGGATCTGGTCGATGCCAATTTAATCCATGCAGAGTCCACGCACAGCAACACACAGTACTCTCTGACTTCTGCGGGAAAAGAAACACTTGGATTTTTCAAAGATAAATTAAATGATGGAATTGAAAATGATGTTCAGGGATTTTTTGAAAAGAATAAATTAGAATTCCGACAAGAAAATTCCATTCTGGCAGATTACTATAAGACAACCAATCAGAAATACGCAGTACGCTGTCAGGTACGGTCTGACGGCAATCCTCTGATCGACCTGACGCTTTGCGTAACTACAAAAGAACAGGCAGAAGCCATCTGCAATAACTGGAAAAAGAAAAGTGAAGATGTATATGCTGTACTGATGGACACGCTGCTACAATAAGCCGCGTGTCATTTTTTCTTTTTCTGTACGCTGTATCCAAATTTGCCGAGTTTTTTCCCCAGAGCAAAATATTCTCCGTGGGAATACATGATAAGCCCGGTTCCGTTGATGTCAAATTTTCCTGTTTCATCCAGATACGCATCATCCACCGTTACGCCAAGTACTTCCGCCACAAACATCGTATGACTGCCAAGCGGATGGCTCTCCACCACCCTGCAGGCAATATTTACAGGACTTTCCGCAATTGCCGGAGCTTTCACATGCTCCACCGGAACCGGTGTAAGTCCTGTTTTTTTAAATTTATCCACATCTCTTCCGCTGACCACGCCGCAGTAATCACAGGCCTTTGCCAGTTTTTCGTTGGTCAGATTAATCACAAATTCTCCGGTTTTCTCTATGATCTCATAAGAATAACGGGATGGGCGGACGGAAATGGAAACCATCGGTGGATTGGTGCAGACGGTTCCTGCCCATGCCACGGTAATAATGTTTGGCCGATGATTCTGATCCGCCACACTGACCATCACAGCCGGCACCGGATTTAACATATTTCCCGCTTTCCAACTCTGTTTTCCCATTTTTCCACTCCTTTTGCCTGTTCCTGTTATTTATAATCCTGTTATAATTTCAGATCCGTATTTTCCCGGATAATATCCGCGATCAGTTCACGCTCATCCATATGATGCTTCACACCCTTGATCTCCTGGTAATCTTCGTGCCCTTTTCCTGCAAGGACGATGATATCGCCATCCTCGGCATGTTCCATGCAATACCTGATGGCTTCTTTCCGGTCCGGTATCGTCACATATGCGCCATCGGCTTTGTGTACCCCGACCAGAATATCGTTGATGATATCCATTGGTTCTTCATTTCTTGGATTATCCGATGTGACAACCGTCAGATCTGCCAGTTTTGAAGATACCTCTCCCATCTCATAACGGCGGGATTTTGCACGGTTTCCTCCGCATCCGAACAGGCAGACCAGTCTGCCCGGCTCATACTCTTTCAAGGTCGTTAACAGACTCTCCAGTGCCATGGCATTGTGTGCATAGTCAATCATCAGCGTATATCTCTTTGTTACCGGTACAATCTCAATTCTTCCCTTGACACTTACATGAAGCATCGCCTTTTTGATTTCTTCAACACTGACACCAAAATGATGACAGATTGCAATGGCGGTCAGGGAATTATACACCGAAAATTTTCCCGGCACATTGACTTCCACATCAAAATCCATGGAACCTCCCACATGATATTTTACACCAAGTGCCCCATGCTCCTTTTTTAACTCTACCTTCTGCGCAATCAGATCATTTTCTGCTCCATACCCAAACGTCTCAACCGTACAGGTATGTCCCTGTAAAATGCCCTGCAGATGCTCGCTGTCCCCATTAAAAATTCCATGCCTGCACTGCTGGAACAAAAGACTCTTGCAGTGCATATAATCTGCAAAATCCTTGTGCTCATTTTCTCCGATATGATCCGGTTCAAGATTGGTAAACACGCCGATATCAAACACAAATCCGGATACGCGGTGAAGCATCAGCGCCTGGGAAGAGACTTCCATCACAACAGCATCGAGTCCCGCATCTACCATTTTTGCAAAAAGCTCCTGTACCCGGTAAGATTCCGGTGTCGTATTTGCAGAAGGAATACGCTCAGAACCAACAATCGATTCGATCGTGCCGATCAGTCCGGTTTTGATCCCCGCAGACTCTAGAATCGAACGAACCATATAGGTTGTCGTTGTTTTTCCTTTTGTTCCGGTAATACCGATCGTCTTTAATTTTTTTGCCGGATGCCCAAAATATGCCGCAGACATGCAGGCAAGTGCCAGACGGCTGTCCTCTACCTTGATATATGTAATTCCATCGATCGGCGTTACATCCTTTTCTACGACAATGGCCGCTGCTCCCTTTGCTGCCACATCCGGAATAAACTCATGTGCATCACGCACACTTCCGCTGATGCACACAAACACAGAACCTTTTTCAACCTTGCGGGAATCATATACCAGAGTCGTAATCTCTGTCTCCTCGCTTCCCGCCAGTATCTCATATTCCATTTCGTTGATAAGTTCTTTAATTATCATTTAATTTTCCTCCCATATTCCATGAAACACTTCTGTCGCTGGTCCGGTCATATAAATATGATTGTTATCCGGATCATACTCGATGGTCAGATCTCCGCCCCGCAGATGCACCAGAACTTTATTTTCTGTCTTATGATTTAAGATACATGCCATAACCGTGGCACAGGTTCCGGTACCACAGGCAAGCGTCTCCGCAGATCCGCGTTCCCACACCCGCATCTTCAGGTGGGTGGCATCCACCACCTGCACGAACTCGGTGTTGATGCGCTCCGGGAAGTTTGCGTGGTGCTCAAAGGCCGGGCCGATCTCTTCCAGCTTCAGGCTGTCCACATCCTCCACCACGGTCACACAGTGGGGGTTGCCCACACTGATGCAGGTCACATGCCACGTTTTGCCGTCCACGGTCAGTTCTTTGTCCACAAGCGGTTCTTCGCCCATGTTCACAGCAGGCAGGCTGGCAGGCATGGCACTGTAAGCGCCCATCTCCACCTGCCACAGGCCCGCACCCTTGTGGGTGACGGTCTTCAGGCCGCTGAGGGTATCAATGGCAAGGGTCGCTTTGGCAATGCCGTGGGTGTACAGCCATTCAGCCACACAGCGGATGCCGTTGCCGCACATCCTGCCCTCGCTGCCGTCTGCGTTGAAGATGCGCATCATGCCGTCCGCACCCGCCGTCTGCGCAGCGCAGATGCAGATGATGCCGTCTGCACCAATGGAAAAATGCCGCCGGGACAATTTTTCGGAAAGGGCTGCAATGTTCTCCGGCACACCGCTTTTGCGGCAGTCCAGATAGATATAATCGTTGGCGCAGCCCTGCATTTTGGTAAATGAAAGCTTCATGCTCAAAACTCCTTCATGGGACTTGTGGTCAGTCCCTATAAACTCGCTACTCTATAATGATAAGAAACCGGGGCGCTCCTGTCAAGCGAAAATGCACCTTTCCGGCAATTTTTCGCAAAGGAATCTGTCAGAATGGAAAACAGGGCTTGACAATACGCATGGCATGGGATATAAAAAAAGAGAGAGTTTTGTACAGTCCGGGGCCGCGCAGCATCTGCGGGTGCATCCGTCACGGCAGCCGCACGCACGGCACCGGTGTACAGGACAGGCAAAACAACTGCAAAAAGGAGACCACAGGAATGGATACTTTTGAAAAAATCCGTGCATTGCTGGCTGAGCAGCTGGACGTTGACCCGGCAAAGATCACGCTGGAAAGCGATATCATGAGCGATTTTGAGGCGGACAGTCTGGATATCGTAGACATGGTGATGACGCTGGAGGACGAGTTTGGCATCGAAGTGCCGGACGACGCCATCGAGTCCCTGCGCACCGTAGGCGATGTGGTAAACTTTGTGGACAGCCACGCGCAGAACTGATTCTTTTAGGCAAAAGCCCCGCCTTTGCAGTGCGGCACACGGCCGTGCAGGCAGACAGGGCTTTATTATGGTTCGTGCGGAACGTAAAACGTTTGGCGCACGGCCTTGGGAGGATATAACAAAATGGCAAAAGACAACAAGAAGCTCGTGCAGGCGATCACCAGTCAGGAAGAAAACTTTGCACAGTGGTACACCGACATCTGCGTAAAGGCAGAACTGGTGGAGTATTCCAGTGTGAAGGGCTTTATCATCCTGCGCCCCTATGGTCAGGCCATCTGGGAGCTGATTCAGAAGGACTTGGATGCCCGGTTCAAGGCTACCGGCCATGAGAATGTGGCTATGCCGGTGCTGATCCCGGAGAGCCTGCTGCAGAAGGAAGGCGAGCTCGTCAATGGCTTCGCGCCGGAGGTGGCGTGGGTCACGATGGGCGGCTCCGACAAGCTGGAGGAGCGTCTGGCGGTGCGTCCCACCAGCGAGACCATGTTCTGCGATCACTGGTCCCGCGTGCTGCACAGCTACCGCGAGCTTCCCATGAAGTACAACCAGTGGTGCAGCGTGGTGCGCTGGGAAAAGACCACCCGTCCCTTCCTGCGCAGCCGCGAGTTCTGGTGGCAGGAGGGTCACACCATCCACGAGACCGCTGCCGAGGCCGAGGCTGAGACCCAGCAGCAGCTGAACTGCTACGCAGATACCTGCGAGCAGGATCTGGCGATCCCCGTGGTGAAGGGCCGCAAAACCGACAAGGAAAAGTTTGCCGGTGCCGAGGCCACCTACACCATCGAAGCCATGATGAAGGACGGCAAGGCGCTGCAGAGCGGCACCAGCCACTACTTTGGCGACAAGTTCAGCAAGGCTTACGATGTCACCTTTACCGGCCGCGACAATCAGCTGCATCATCCGTTCCAGACCAGCTGGGGCGTTTCCACCCGTCTGGTGGGTGCCATCATCATGACCCACGGTGACGACGACGGTCTGATCCTGCCCCCGGCCATTGCCCCCATTCAGGTTGTGGTGGTGCCCATTGCCGCCCACAAGCCCGGCGTTTCCGAAAAGGCTGCCGAGCTGGCCGAGAAGATCAGCAAGTACGCCCGCGTGAAGCTGGACGACAGCGACAACGCTCCCGGCTGGAAGTTTGCCCAGTGGGAGATGAAGGGCGTGCCCCTGCGCCTTGAGATCGGCCCCAAGGATCTGGAAAAGAACCAGTGCGTGCTGGTGCGCCGCGACACCCGCGAGAAGGTCTTTGTAAGCTTGGACGAGCTGGAGACCGCCATTCCCGCCCAGCTGGAGGCTCTGCGCAAGGACCTGTACCAGCGTGCGCTGGAAAACCGCGAAAAGCGCACCTGGGCTGCCACCACTATGGACGAGGTGAAGGAGCTGGCCAAGGCCAACACCGGCTACATCAAGACCATGTGGTGCGGCGATCTGGCCTGCGAGATGAAGATGAAGGAAGAGGCTGGACTTTCCAGCCGTTGCATGCCCTTTGAGCAGGAACAGCTCAGCGATGTGTGCCCCTGCTGCGGCAAGCCCGCCAAGGCCATGGTCTACTGGGGCGTTGCTTACTAAGCAATCGCTTCTCTGAGCCTTTGCGCGGAACGATCTGAAATGGCCGCCGCGTGCGCTTTGGCCATCTTCAGCGGAAAGAATATTTTATAGTTCGGGACAGCGGAACGCCTGCGGGCGTTCCGCTGTCCCCTTTTTACAGGAGGGGTCACAGAGGGAAACAGCTGCCCTATTGCTGACAAACTGCACATTCTCTGCTGTGGCACTCTCAGCAAAAAAGAACCGCCACCCTAGCCGGTGACGGTTCTTAGTCTTTAAGAGCTTACATCAAAAGGGCTGACCGCTTGTCGCAGTGCCTTTTCTATTTACAGTATACCCGCTTTTGAGGTTTCTGTCAAGAGCACGCCGTTTCGTTTCTGCGTGCTTTTTTCTTACCGGTCAAAGGTGGTGCTGAGGGTGGTCTGCCAGCTTTCGCCGGGGGCAAGGCAGGCGGCTGCGGCGCGCTGCTCCCAGTCCTGCGGGTCGGTGGCAGCGGCGGGCAGGCTGTGCCACGGCTCAATGCACACAAAGCGCACCGGCTTTGCGGGAGCTGACCAGATGAGCGAATAGGGGTAGCCCTCCACCCGGCAGGTGATATTGCGTCCGGTGTCCTTCTCGCAGATGCCGATGGTGCCAGTGCGCAGGCCTGCCATGCAGAAGCTGTCGTTGGCAAACAGGTCATCGGTCAGCGGGATGGCCTGCTGGTTCTTCCACTGGTAATAGCTCTTGCCGCTCAGCAAGCCGTTGGGGCGGGCATCGAGGATGACCGGGCTTTCCGGCCGGTCAAAGCGGAACTCGTAGTCGGTGGTGGTATGCTTGGCATCGAACGGCACATTGAACGCCGGGTGGAAGCCGATGCCGAAGCGCAACTCCTCGGTGCCGGGGTTCGTCACCTGCAGGGTATGGTGCACGGTCTTGCCCTCCAGTCGGAAGGTGCTGGTGAGTACAAAATCATAGGGGAAGCGCTCTGCTTTGATGGCATCGTCTGCGCGCAGCTCCAGCTGGATGGTATCCCCTTCTGCCCGCAGCAGGATGTGCTCCAGATCCCGGGCAAAGCCGTGCTGACCGCCCTTCCATGTTTTGCCCTTGGCGGTAAAGGTGCCGTCCACCAGCTTGCCCGTCCACGGGAACAGGATGGGTGCATGGCGCTTCCAGATGGCGGGGTCGGCCTGCCAGAGCATCTCTTCGCCTGCGGCATTCTTCAGGCTGACGGCCTCTGCACCGTGGGTGTCCACGGTCAGGGTCAGAAATTCATTGTGAATGGTTGCCTGCATTTTCAGTATCTCCTTTGTCCTTCTTATTTTCCGGGGCCTGCTGTTTC
>ERZ773136.3778-NODE-3778-length-10751-cov-12.623130_pt1 | contig 10751 bp, 7 predicted proteins | sample MGYA00580855_ERZ773136 | MGnify/ENA primary metagenome ERZ773136 (study PRJEB29015, sample SAMEA2737860) | human gut metagenome | biome: human gut; feature: human-associated habitat; material: faeces | place: China | collected 2012 ... | reverse complement strand
AGTGCTCCGCATAATCATTCTTTTTGTTTGGTGCAAAATTAGTTTATGGGAGTTGTAAAGGCAGAATGTAAACCTACGCAGAACGCAGAAATAGAGACCGTTAGTGTTAAATGTGCATCAGGTGTTGGGTAATGATTTGGAAGTGCATCTATTGCTGTAATCCGCCCAAATCCGTTTTTCCGCCCTTATGTCATTCCGTGCCACCCGAAGCCAAACCCTCTGACCGTCAGTGAGAATGCTCAAATTCGCTTTATTCTGCGTTTTATCCTATTATTTTCAGTGAGAATTTTTGTTATTTTCAACTGTTCACTAGCAACACCCCTGGTAGAAAGTATCCACAAGCAGCACAATGAAAAAGAAGAAAAAAATAAAAAGGCCGAAACACCATGCTCTCCACACAATGTCCCGACCTTTGCTTTAGGTTCACCATATTTCCACAAAGATGCACTCAAGGCAAATAGTTTCCGTATGGATCGTCACCAAGGCCTTAAACTGACAACTTTTTCTTGGTTGCCTTTTCCACAAATTCTTCATCCGTGGTGCCTCTTGCCTGGTTTTTGTCCGGCCCGTAGATTTGTTTCTTATTATTTTCCCCACAAGCCGGACGATAATCCGAACCAGCCTTTTTCTTCAACTGTCGGATAAGGGCGATATTGTCGTATCGTATCCCTCATTATTAAGGCTTTGAGGGCTTTCCAGGTATATGTCCGGGAAATCTGTACTGATATAATGACAAACCTCAATTACTTTAACAAAACCGGCAAGGTCGGAAAATCTGTCTGAAACCGACAAAACGCGTTTCAGAAGCCTTTAAATTCTAATTAATGGAAGTGCCTAAAATAGACAAAACGCGTCTTTGAAAGCCTTATAGCCTGATTAATGAAATTACGTAAAAATGATAATCAGTAATTTAATGAATATGCTTTCCGATGAAGCACAGTATTCGGAAGGCCGTCAGGATAGTGTTTCTCCTGATGTTACCGTAAACAAAGCAAACACAATAATAGTTCCCGACAAGTTCAGGAAGGATATTGAAGCCCTGGAGGAATATACGGGCAGGAAACTTGAAAGCGGACTCTGCATCAGGGTTGGCTTGTCCGAACTTCTTACTATCATACCGAGGGAAAGGAAAAGAGCCGACGCCTACAACACCTTTGTTCAATACCTCAAGGACGAATTCGGGATAGACTTAATCATAAACTCTAAAAAACGGAATGGAAATAGCCATGAAAACTGAAGAAACAAGATACGGAGTTAGAATCCGTAAGCATTTTAAGACCTCGACCAAAATTTCAGAGGATGGCCTTTTTGTCGAGAAGGAGTTTATAGACCATGAAGACGGAAACAAACTGAAAACATACAATCCTAAAATACATGTTGACGGTAAAGGATTAAGGTATATAGAAAACAAGAGTTTAGGGAGGGTCTATATACAGGACTTGGTGACCGACTGTTTCTGTGTCCCTAAGCCTAATGACGGCAATTATTATGTACTGGTCCACAAGGACGGCAACTTACAGAACGACCATTATCAAAATCTGGAATGGAGGCTTGCAACGTCTGCCTATCCACAAACAACGGCAAAGACGGCGGACAAGGTAAAGTTGACAGATGGCCTTGAAATAAGTAAGGACGGCAAGGTGTATCAAGACGGAAAGGAACTGTCGGTGGGCAATTCCATCAGCGACCCAGACCTTGACATGGTTGTTACGGTCGAGCCATACGTCGAATATGAAAGACGGAACGAAAGATGGAAAAGGACAGAAAGGAAAAGGATCAAGGTAGACGACCTGATGGACATTGCCGGGTATGTTGACGGGAATAAAAACCGGTTCAAGGACCCTGTAATACTCCACAAGGACAATGACTGGCTCAACTTCGACTCCGGCAACCTTGAATGGACGGACAGGAACGACCCGAGGTATGAAAAATACAAAAACGGCAAGGCAAGTGCAAAGGATACGCTTGGCCGGGAATTGAACGGGGAGGAGAAATGGAAATATAAGGTGAAACAAGGACTGTCCGGCACATCTAAAGTCCCCTGAAAATAAACAGTTGAAAATACCGTAAGGATTCGGGGCTTGATTGATTGGTACTTGACGGGATGACATCGGGAAAAACAGGAGAATTGGCATTGGTTATTCCCCGACACTCTTTTTGACGGGATAAGGCTTGGTCGCTCTTTTATCATGTATGTTCAAAAACTAAAGAACGGTAAGGTTTTTAGATGTTAAAGATAGAAGAAAAACCAATCCTTATCCTTGACTAATGAACGACAAAATAAACATAAAAACGAAAAAGCCATGAAAAAGTATAAAGACGAAAAAGTGACTGTAATGGACAACAAGGACAAGAAAGAAACAATATACAAGTCTGAGCTATTGGAAAAGATAAGGCAGGACTTCAAGACTATGGAACGGGAATCAAAGGACATAGATCCCGGATTTTTCACTGAGGAAGACGTTGTTTCCTTTTACGATTTTCTTTTAATGAGGCACTGTAATGAATGGACGGCGATTGACGATATGGAGGATGGCAACGAAGGAAATGAAGGAAACGATGGAGGACTTGGAAAATGAAGGAACTGTTTAATATTAGCCCGCATTCGACAGGTGACGGATTTACGATGAGCCTGAAGACCGGAACTATTGATGTCCCGGATGAATATGGAGGCTATATAATCTCTACGGGTATGGGAGCCGGAAAGACAGAATCAATAAAGAGCCTGATAAGACATAAATACGACAGTGGCATCCTTTATTGTGTCGATACGAAGGACGAGCTGAATAAGATGTATGGATGGATTGTCGAAGAGCTTGTAAACGACAAATCCTGCGGCCTTGAATATAATGACGTGATGATTGTTTCGAGCGACAGTGAATCCCAATACCAATTATCACAATACAGGGATAATCCGGAAATGCTCATGACAAAGAAAGTAATCCTTATAACACATGTACGCTTTTGGACCGACTTGATTAACTATTTCCTAATCTTTAACCCTTACAAGAGCAATAACAAGGAAGTTGAACCATTCGACGGTGATTTCGAAAAGCTGATGTCGAGAAATGACTTGAGGAGGTATGCCGTATTTGACGAGACACCAACTTTCATCAAGCCATTCGTAAAGTTTGACAGGAGCATGTTGGGGGTCTTCAGCAAGATGGACGGTGAAGGAAAGATAACCTGCATGGACAAGGATGGCATATCGGTATTTTACGACAGGTTCATCAGGAACACCGAACTCGACTTTTTCAAAGATACATACAAGATAAACAGGATAAAGAGGGATGTCGTTCTTGGCCTTATTCCTAAGTATTATGGTTCATGGATGATGGAGGAAGGCCAGGAAGTAAGCATAACGTTTAACCCCGTGGATATTTGCCCTGACAATGTTGGTATAAGGACACACGTCCTGATTTTCGAGGGGGCCGGCGACATACTTTTCCGTGGCTCTTCCTTTTTCAAGCTCCTGGACGTAAAGGAAAAATACAATACCAAGACAGAGTTTAAAAAAGTTGAGTTCGGGTTAAAGAGGAAAAGGCCGGATGAAGAAAAGTTTAATTCCTTCCTTGATAATGTCGCAAAGATAATTGACAAGCCATCGCTTATAGTCTGTTGGAAGGATGTAAACGGTAATGACGAAGGACCGGGCGTGTCTTCCTATGCCGAAGAAGTAAGAAAAGGACTGTTGGAAAGAGGAATAGGTAAAGACATGTTCTCGGTTACTTATTATGGAGCGTCTGACACCAAGAGCACCAACCAATACAGGAACATGAAACAAATAATACTATGCGGTGACTGGAGCCTGCCCAATACCGAAGCCGTGAAGATAAGGGCGGCGTATGGGACAAGGACGGATTCACAAGACCTGAAAGACTGGTATTTCGCCCAGCTGATAACAAGGATAGGCATAAGGAAGCACGTCGAGGGAGAGGTTTATACTGTCATCTATACCGACGATTTTGACTTGAGGTTTATCGAGAGGATGGATTTGTATTTCAACAGGAACAAGCTGACGCCGAGGAATCCAATACTTCATGAGGACTGGAGAAGGAAACTTGACGGGATGAAAATCAGGAGCAACATAAAAAACGAGATAATGGTATTGGCCGGGAGTGATTGCCGTATGCAGGAAGCAATAACCCAAGGAAAGGAATATAAGAGGGAAGTGACTTTTTCCGACCTTAAATGGCTCGGAATCACAAGGAGCAGGAACGAGAAGGACAAATACAAGGCCCTGGTCGGGAGCCTGAAAAAGATCGGGATATCCCTGGAGATAGTGCCCGGAACAAAAAACTCCGGGGCCAGGACGGCATGATTCCCCAAGGTTGTCTTTAAAAACAGGGAAAAACCTTCCCCCGATTTTTTGGCGCAGGTGCTAATTATATAGAGAAATAAAAATAGGGGGTAAATGGATAATAATGGGATTATTGTAATAAGGACAAGGAACACGGAAAACACCTGCTTCGCAGTGCCCGACAGTGGTGGAGAAATACACAAATAAAAACAAGCACCCCATCCCCACCACTTCCAAGGGGACGAAGTACCCTTCCTTCCACAATACTCCATCATTCCCATTTATAGACAGCAACCAAGAAAAGATGCAAATACAGGACATATATTGCCTTGACATCTTGATTGGAATGCAGTGAGACAAAAAAACAAGGAACAAAATGATGAAACGCATGAACAACAGGCCACCTTGATAGTAAAGTAAAATTTGTGTCGCTGATTTTATCCCTTGGTTTTACCGGCAACAAAAAATAAAAACTATCAAGAATACAACAAAAATAAAACCAAGGAAAAGACTATCAGAAAGAGGGAACGGCCGAGAAACAATCAGGCTAAACCCTCTTGACAACAAAGTAAAATTAAAAGATTAATAAAATGAGAACAATGCTTATAAAAAACACCGTCAGCTTCTATAACAACGCAGAGGATTCAAAAAGCAGGAGATACATAAGCCTTGACTACGTACTTCTCGAAATGGTGGCAAGAGACGGACAATTAAAACGACAGACGGAAATAGTAAGAAACCAACCAGACGAAAAGACATTCAAGAAGGAGAAAAAGAAACTCCCGATGATTGCCCCTTCAGGAATTTTCACTTACAGGAACGACGGCATTGGCAACCTCCGGGAATACTCAAACATCATGGTTCTTGACTTCGATAAATTCCCCAATCATGAAGCGGCCAACGGATTCAAGCAGAAACTGGTTCAATATGCCGACCAACTTCATATTTATGCTGTCTGGTTCTCCCCAAGCAACAAGGGCGTGAAGGCTGCTATGGTCCATGACAACACTAACCCGGAATACCACTACAACTTGTTCATGCAGGTAAAGTTCAAGCTGTATCCCAACACGGAACAGTTTGACATGAAATGCGGAAACCTTAGCCGTACCTGTTTCTTGAGCTATGACCCCGATGTTTGGCTTAATCCTGATAGAAAGAATTTGACGCCATTCCATTTTGTTTACGACCCTCAATACCCACCCCTACCACCAATGGATTACAGCTCAAAAGGATATTCAAGTAAGGAGTTCAAGCATACCGGGGAAGAGATAAGGCAGAACGAACTTTTCCAGGCGCAATGGACGGACAAACAGCTGATGAGATATGCCGATAGATACTGGAGAAAGGACTACCCTGATTCATACAAGGACGGGAACAGGCACAAGTCGATATTGTCAAGGGCCAGGTGGTTGTGTCTTTATGGCGTGTTGTTCGATGATGCGGTGAATTATCTAAAGTCCACGTTCGGAAAGCATGGAATTGACGAAAAGGATATAGAGGCGATGGCAATAAACAACTACAACTCAAACCGTGACAAATTCGGGAGCAAAAGGAACGAGATATACCAACGAAGGAACGATGGGATTAATTACAACAGGAACAGGTGGAATGCTATGAGGAATTCAAAATAAGGTTGGCATAAAAATTCGATTCAATAAAACTACAAACCAATCTCCCTGAAAACAAGAACCCCTCCCAACCGTACTGATAAAAAAGTATGGCAAGGCGGGGGATATTTTTTGTTGCTCTGTTTTTTTTGTTTATGTTTAGTTCTTGCCTTATACTGTCTGGCAATGATAAGGATAACGTAACAACTTGATAATCAATTAGTAAAGAGCTTAAAAACAAAACATGACAAAATAGAAAGTGAAATGTGGTAAATGAAGAGGCAATAAGTAACGTTTTAGAAGACGATTGATGCCCCTTGTGCCTTCAAACAAATGCTTCTTATTGTTTACATTTTATAGACGTATCATAAAAAACGATTTTAGGCATTTTGGATTCTTTAGCCATGTAACAAAAATCTTGAAGTTCAAACTTTTATGAAAATTTTGCTTTGAGAATTCCTGACTTTATACTAACTTTGCAAAGTATGGAGAATATTCTTTCAAAGATGTTCGCCAATCCGTGAGGGCGTGTTGCTCATCCGACCGGACACGACACTGGCGGATGTACGCAAGTTTGGAGAAGAATGCCAAAGACGCTGGGGAATCACACCGCTCCAAATCTTCCTGCACAAGGACGAGGGGCATTGGCTGGGCAGACAACCCACCCAAGAGGACAGAGAAAGTTTCAAGGTAGGCGAAAAATGGTTTAAGCCAAATTACCATGCGCACATCGTGTTCGACTGGATGAACCATAACACAGGCAAGAGCCGCAAGCTCAATGACGAGGATATGACCGAAATGCAAAGTCTGGCATCCGATATTCTGCTGATGGAGCGTGGGCAGTCAAAAGCGGTTACAGGCAAGGAACATCTGGAGCGCAACGATTTCATCATTGAGAAGCAGAAAGAGGAAATGAAGCGTCTTGACGCCACAAGGCAGTGCAGGGAACATCAGTTGAAACTGGCTAACAAGAAGATGCAGGAAACGGAAACTATAACCAATGCCCTTATCGAAAAGGCAAATGAAAAGGAACGGCAGAGCGAAGACCTTGACAGGGCTATCAGCGAGAAACGTTCCAAGCTGAACAGGGAAAAAGGGAGCGAACTTCTGAATGCCGCTGTCGGCTGGGCTACCGGGAAATCGAAAGCCCTGAAAAATGAAATAGAGGATTTGCGCAATGAGATTTCCACGCACGAGGAAACCATTGAGCGGTTGCAGGATAAAATCCAAACCATACAGAGTGACCATCACCGGGAACTGATGAAACTGGAAAGTAGGCATCAATCAGAGTTGAGCCGTAAGGAAATGGAACATACGCAGGAAACCACAAGGTTGAAAAACCGGATTGCATGGCAAAGCCATATCATAGGCTGCCTTAGTTTCTTGCTGCTCAAAACAAGCGACATCTTCCGCAAGGCTGTTCACTGTATTGTCCGTTTTGCCCGTGATTATTACAAGCCCCGTTTTGATACGGAACAGGTGTCGGACATCAAGAGTGCCCTTAACCTGTTCGGGGAGGACAGGCAATCACACCGGGCGGCAGGTGATTTCTTGTATTTCACAGCCAAGCAAAAGGGCGGGTTTGACAATCGGGAACAAATCAAAGCCAGACGGGAAGTAGATAATGTGGTGGAGGGAAATTATGACCAACAGCAGAAAAGAGGTCTTTCGATGAGAAGATAATTCACCTAATTTGTATAATAACTTTTTGCAAATAAGGATAGCCTAATAGAGTTTTAGGATTCCATTAGGCTATCTTGTTCTATTTTACGCTAACTTTCGTCATCCGAATCCGCATAAAGCTCACATTGACGAATAACGGTTTCGAGGGCAGATTCCTGTTCTTCAGGTGGATATTTGTATTTTTTAAGTAACCTCTTTACCATTGAGCGCATTTTTGCACGAGCAGACTCTTTCTGTCGCCAATCAATGGTTTTACTACTGCGTAAGGCTTCAGTCAATTCCTTTGCCATAGCAACGAGTTGGTCGTTTTCATAAAAATCCCGTACAGCTTGCGGTTTTGTCAAGGCATCATAAAAAGCTTGTTCTTCTTCGGTCAGCCCCAATTCAGACGCTTGTTCTGCATTAGCTTTCAACTCTTGTGCCATTTTAAGCAGTTCCTTGATAACTTCCTCGTTGGAAATCAATCCACGCAAATATTCGGCAAGACGGGCATCGAGCATTTCGCTGAATTTTTCGGCTTCAACCATTCTCTTTTTAGCGTGCTTTTTGATATGCTCTTCAAGCAAGCGTTTGAGCAGTTCGAGTGCAAAGTTTTTCTCTTTCATCTCGGCAATTTCTTTCAGGAAATTCTCATCAAAAAGAGAAAATTCAGAGCCTTTGGTATTGAGTATTTCCACCACACCATCTGCTTTGATTGCGACTTTGAGCAACTGCGTAATACGCTCATCTATGATTTTTCGAGTAATCTGCTTATTCCCGGAAAGACGTGACAGTAATGTCCTTACAGCTTCAAAATATGCCTCTTCAAAACGCTCGGCAGGAGTCAGCAAACTGCGACAAAGTGAAGCCGCTTGCGACAAACGCTTGCTTTCTTCCATAAAGACTTTTTGAGCTTCAGAAGAAACTTTATCTTGGGCAGCAGGTTCTGATGGGACAAAATTATTCTTATCAAGTAACACATTTACACCACCTCTAATGAGGTTGGCTCGTTGCAGATTTGAACAATCAGAAAAAGCAGAATAATCATAGCCATTCATACATTCCCGACATCGCTTTAAGGCTGAAACAAACTGCTGATAAGCGGTTGTCTTGATATTTGGGTCTCCGAAGCGTTTTTTATCGCGTCCTGTATAATCGTGCATGGCTTTTTTCAGTGCTTTGGCGATACCGATATAATCCACCACCAAACCGCCGCTTTTTTCAGGAAATACACGGTTTACCCGAGCGATAGCCTGCATCAGATTATGTCCTTTCATCGGCTTGTAAACATACATTGTTGCAAGCGAGGGCACATCAAATCCCGTGAGCCACATATCCACGACAATAGCAATTTTCAGGGATGAGTTGTTATCCTTAAACTGGCGAGCCAGCTCCTCCTTTCTTGCGCCCGAGCCGATAATATCGTTCCATTCTACGGGGTCTTGGTTTCCTTGCGTCATAACCACAGCGATAATCTCTTTCCACTGTGGACGAAGTTCTATCAGTTTTTTATAGATGTCTATCCCGGTGGCTCGGTCAATCGCTACAATCATGGCTTTTCCTGTAAGCAGGTCGGCACGGTTATTCTCGTAATGGTCTATGATGTCCTTGCATAATGTGTCAATAGTCTGAGGGGCTGAAAGCAGGGCATGAAGCCGTGCATTTTCATCCTTGGAGTGTTTGATGTCCTGCTCCTCCGCCCCCTCTTCAGCAAGTTTGTCATACTCGCTGTCAAGCAATCTGAGTGTGTCATCATCCAAATCTAATTTTAGCAGGCGACTTTCATAATAGACAGGAACAGTTGCCCCATCTTCCACGGCTTGGGTCATATCGTAAATGTCGATATAGTTGCCGAAAACTTCCCTTGTATCGTTATCGTCTTGTTCAATGGGAGTACCCGTAAAGCCGATAAATGCGGCATGAGGCAAAAGTTTACGCACAATAGCTGCAAAACCGAGTTTTAACTCACCTGTTTCAGTATCTATTTTTGTTTTGGTGTTTGATTGTGTACGGTGGGCTTCATCACTTATCACAATCACATCGGAACGATTGGTGATTAATTTTTCGCGGTCTTTGAATTTCTGGATATTGGCAAAGATAATACCGTGACTTTTACGCTTTTCAAGCAATTCATATAAATGTTCTCCATCGGTAGCCTTGACTGGCTTTTGACGTAAATAATCGCTACAAGCCGCAAAGGTACTATGCAGTTGTTCGTTCAAGTCAAGACGGTCGGTCAGTACAAGCAGGGTTGCGCTCAGTAGATTTTTCAAAAGCTGATGTGCGTAAAACACCATAGAAAGACTTTTACCTGAGCCCTGTGTATGCCAAAATACACCGATTTTTCCGTCTTTACGTTGCAGGGCTTGCTTGGTACATTCGAGAGCTTTCTTTACTGCAAAATATTGATGATAGCCTGCAAGAATACGGGCTTTTTTGTCAACTCCCATCGTGAGAGTAAAATCAGCAATAATATCAATGAAGCGATGCTTGGTAAAGATACCATTGAAGAAAGTTTCAAAATCGGCAAATGCTGTGCTTTCATAGCTTCCATCTGTGGTTTTCCACTCCATATATCGGTCGAGTGGTGCAGTAATCGTACCCACCCGAGTATCTGCCATATCACTTATCACGAGCATTTGACAAGCAGTAAAGAGTTGCGGAACAATGCGCATATAGTTTTGCAACTGTTGGTGGGCTTCCTCCGAATTAGTAACTTCACGAGAAGGAGACTTCAATTCAATGACGGAGATAGGCAAACCGTTGATGAATACCACGATGTCAGCACGTTTGGTAGATTTGCCATTTACTACAGTCCATTGATTAGCTACAACAAAAGAGTTATTGTCTATATGGTCAGGGTTCGTTTCGATTATCTTGATATGGTCGCTACGTAATGTGCCTTGGGCAGTCTTAAAAGTCACGTCCAAACCATTTTGTAGCCAATCAGTGAGAGTAATGTTTGCATTGACCAAAGGCAAGCTGAATTGTTCACGTATTTGACGGATAGCTTCATCTACGGCTGCAACTTTGTCCGCTCCATTGATGAGCAACATTGCCTTACGTAATACACCCGGTATAGTAGCATCAGTAAGTTCCCGACCAGTTTCAGCTTCAAGTTCCGGACCATAATGATATTCATAGCCCATTCCCTTGAACAATGAGATTATTGATTGCTCATA
>ERZ773136.3776-NODE-3776-length-10754-cov-3.610150_pt1 | contig 10754 bp, 9 predicted proteins | sample MGYA00580855_ERZ773136 | MGnify/ENA primary metagenome ERZ773136 (study PRJEB29015, sample SAMEA2737860) | human gut metagenome | biome: human gut; feature: human-associated habitat; material: faeces | place: China | collected 2012 ... | reverse complement strand
CGGCTTTCCTGCGTACTTTCGGCCTTGAATCCATTGAAGAGCTGGAACAGATCCCGGAGCTTGCCGCTTTTACCGAGCAGATAAACGAGCATAAAAATGAGCTGCTTCTTGCAGAAAAGAAAGATACGCAAAAAAATATTCCCGGTCAGTTAGCTTTGGAGGAATCGCCGGAGGTAAAACCGGAAACAGTCGCTACCGAAGCGGACGAGCATTCCGACTCCGAACCGGAAGCTGCCGACGGACTGTCAGAAAATACCGATAATCCCGAAAATACGGAGGAAAAACATGAATCCGAATGAGCTTTTACATAGCGGCAAGATCTATGACCCGTCCTTGTCCGATATCATGACCGAACAGACGGCGTGCCTTGAAAAGCTGTACGATTTTAACGCCACGCGCCCGTCCGAGTTTGCACGCCGCACGGAGCTGTTAAAGGATATGTTCGCCGAGATCGGCAAAAATTGCTATATCGAGCCGCCGTTACATGCAAATTGGGGCGGAAAGCACGTGCATTTCGGCAAAAACGTGTATGCCAACTTCAACCTTACGCTTGTGGACGATACGCATATCTATGTCGGTGACGGCACTATGCTTGCGCCCAACGTCGTGCTTGCCACGGCGGCCCATCCGATCTTGCCGGAGCTTCGCGAAAAACAGTATCAGTTCAATCTGCCGGTGCATATCGGCAAGAATTGTTGGCTTGGCGCCGGCGTTATCGTGCTGCCCGGCGTACACATCGGCGATAATACCGTTATCGGCGCAGGAAGCGTCGTGACAAAGGATATTCCGGCCGGCGTTGTTGCTGTCGGGAATCCGTGCCGCGTTGTTCGCGAAATTTCGGAGCATGACCGCGTATTTTACTATAAAGACCGCGCCGTGCCGAAAGAAATGTTGGATTAGTCCGACAAAAGGAGATATATTTTGGCTTTTGAAGTGGAAAAGGGAACGTTATATGTCGTTCCTACGCCGATAGGCAACCTTGGCGATTTGACCGAACGGGCGCTTACCGTGTTAAAAAATGTGGATTTTGTCGCAGCCGAAGATACGCGCGTTTCGGGAAAGCTTTTGAATCTGTACGGGATCGAAGCGAATTTCGTCAGCTATCATGAGCATAACAAGGCGTCGCAGGGCGAAAAAATCGTCGAACGGTTAAAGAACGGCGAAAGCGGCGCTATCGTGACCGACGCCGGAACACCGGCTGTATCCGACCCGGGTGAGGATCTGGTGGCAAAATGCCGCGAAAACGGCGTGAACGTCGTGCCGCTTCCCGGTGCCTGCGCTTTTGTGACGGCGCTTGCCGGTTCGGGTTTCCCGTCGCGGCGCTTTTGCTTTGAGGGCTTTCTGCCGACCGACAAAAAAGAGCGCAGTGAGATCTTGGACGGTTATAAAAACGAGAAAAAGACGGTCATCTTTTACGAAGCACCTCACCGTGTGGCCGAGACTGCAAAGATCCTTTTGGATTCTCTCGGAAACCGGCGCGTCTGCACGGCGCGTGAGCTTACCAAACTGAACGAGGAATTTTTCACCGGTTCGCTCTCCGAACTCTGCGATTTGTTCGAAAAAAAAGAGCCGCGCGGTGAATATGTCCTTATCGTCGAGGGCGCAAAGGATACAGGAACGGCATTTTTTGCCGAGATGACTGTTCGGGAGCATGTTGCGTTTTACGAAAGCCAAGGACTTTCCCGTATGGACGCGATAAAGGCATGCGCACGCGACCGCGGCGTTCCGAAAAACACGATCTATAAGCAGCTTATATAACACTATGAACAAAGATTTTTGCTATCCCGACGGAAAGCGCTACTATACGTTTGACAGCTTTTTAAAGCAGAAATTCGGCTGTAAGATTGCCAAGATTTCCTTAAACGGCGGCTTTACCTGTCCGAACCGCGACGGCACAAAGGGCGTCGGCGGCTGCATATACTGCTCGGATAAGCTAAGCGGCGATTTTGCCGGCGACCCGAAAACGAGCATCGCCGAGCAGTTCGCCTATGGAAAAAAGCTGACAAGCGGCAAGTGGAGGCATGTCAAATATATGCCGTATTTTCAAGCCGGGACGGGTACATACGCGCCGGCTGAACGGCTTCGCGCACTGTATGAGGCTGCGCTGGCCGGTGAGGACGTCGTGGCGCTCAGCATTGCCACGCGCCCCGATTCGATTGCTCCCGATGTGTACGACCTTTTGTCCGAGCTTTCTGAACGCACCTTTTTAACGGTCGAACTCGGCTTACAGAGCGTTTCCGACCAAACCGGACGGCGTATAAACCGGAAAACCGACTATGCGGAATTCTTGACTTGCTTTTCTGAACTCAAAAAACGCGGTATCGCCGTGTGTGTTCATCTTATCAACGGCTTGCCCGGCGAAACGCGTGCGGATATGCTTGAAAGCGTCAAGACCGTTTCGACGTTAGAGCCATGGGCGATAAAACTACACCTTTTGCATGTTCTTCGCGGCACGGTCTGTGAAAAAATGTATGAAGCCGGCGAATGCCGGACCTTTGAAAAGGACGAATATGTAAGCCTTGTCTGCGATGAGCTTGAGTACATTCCGAAGGATATCGTCATGCAGCGCCTAACCGGCGACGGCGCAAGAGCCGATCTTGTCGCACCCTTATGGAGTCTTAAAAAATTCGAGCTTCTCAATGCGATCGATAAGGAAATGGCACGCCGCGGCAGTTTTCAGGGAATGCGCACATAAAATCACGCGCTTTTCACGTTTCAGCATGACGCGTTTGCGCACCATTCATAAAATCACCGATTGTGTATGTTAAAATAGAAAGTGAAAAATTGGCAGAAAGGAACAGAATGTCAATGATCGAAATTAGTCATCTTGTCAAAAAATACGGTCAGAGCTTCGCGGTAAACGACATCAGCTTTTCGGTAAACGAAGGCGAAGTCCTTGGCTTTCTCGGCCCGAACGGAGCAGGGAAGACCACGACCATGAATATCTTGACCGGGTATCTCTCGGCAACCGGCGGCACTGCTAAAATTGCCGGAATCGATATTCTCGAAAATCCCATGGAGGCCAAAAAGCATATCGGCTTTTTGCCGGAGCATCCGCCGCTTTATCCGGATATGACGGTTAAGGAATACTTAAATTTCGTCTATAACCTCAAAAAGTGTACGTTAAACCGCAAGGCGCATTTGGACGAGATATGCGAGGTCATCCGCATCGAGGACGTGTATAAGCGCCCGATAAGCCATCTTTCCAAAGGCTACCGCCAGCGCGTCGGTATCGCCCAGGCGCTTATCGGAAATCCCGATGTGCTGATTTTTGACGAACCGACCGTCGGCCTTGACCCCAAGCAGATCATCGAGATACGCAACCTCATCACGGGACTCGGCAAAAAGCACACGATCGTCCTAAGCTCCCATATTTTGCCCGAAGTGCAATCGGTTTGCGGCCGCATTGTTATCATCAATAAGGGAAAGATCGTCGCCGACGCCAAGACCGATGAATTAGACGTCTTGACCGGTTCGCGAAAGTTAGTTGCCAAGGTTACCGGAAGACCGCAGGATATCAAGGCGCTTCTCTCGTCGATTCCCGGCGTGACCTCGTGCGACGTTCTGTCCGAACGCGACGGCGACGCCTATTCCTATCTTCTCGAATCCCAAAACGACGTGGATATCCGCAAAATGCTGTTTTCCAAGGTTGCTTCAAGCGGAAATTTCCTAATTGGCCTTGAACCGGTCGGCGCAAACCTTGAGGACGTGTTTATCACGCTCACCGGCGCGCAGACGGATGCCGAAGCATCAAATAATTCCGAAGGAGGCGAAGCGCAATGAGTGCTATCTATAAACGTGAAATGCTTGCGTATTTCACCACACCGTCCGGATATGTGTTCTCGGCGATCTTTTTTGCACTTTCCGGCATTCTGTTTTCCATTACCACCTTCGGTATGCAGACGGCTTCCACGCGCATTTACTTTATTACCATGCTCGTGTCCTTTACCGTTTTGATCCCGCTTTTGACCATGAAGCTCTTAAGCGAAGAGCGTAAGAGCAAGACCGAACAGATCATTCTTACGTCGCCGGTCAGCCTTATGGGCATGATATCGGCCAAGTTCTTCGCGGCGTATACGCTGTTTGCCGGCACGCTTATCCTTTCGTGTTCGCTTAACATTTCCGCGCTATATGTGCTGGCGCAGAATCAAAAAGACGTTATTTCAAAGCTGAATATGCCGACTGTTATCGGCAGCACCGTCGGAATCCTTCTTATCGGCGGCGTGTTTATCGCGATAGGCTTGTTTTTGTCGGCCTTGACCGAAACGCAGATCGTTGCAGCCGTCTCGTCTATCGGCGTGTTTGTGCTTATTTTCCTTTTCAGTCTGTTGCCGGGCTATATCGGAAACGGCGTCATCCGCACGGTCATCAAATGGATTTCGGTATTTGACCGGTATTATCCGTTTACCTCCGGCGTGTTCGATATTACCGCAATTGCATACTATATCAGCCTTACGGTGGTATTTCTGTTTCTTACCATCCGCATATATGAAAAGAGAAGGTGGGCTTAACCGTGAAAGAGAATAATATGCCAAAGACGGCACAGGAAAAAAAGACGCCGGGAAAGAAATCGGTCTTTGCCTCCAAACGCTTTAAATACGGCTCGGTCGCAGTGGCCTTTACCGTTGTGTTCGTGGCGTTTGTGATTCTTCTCAATGCCGTTTTTACGGCGGTCGCCAATTATAACGGCGGCTTTTACATCGATCTTACCGGCGAGAAAATTTACGATATTTCCGATTCGACCGCTCAGGTTTTAGAAGACCTTGACCGCAAGGTCGAGATTATATTCTGCGTAACGGAGGACAGAGTCAGCGATTCGGATGAGCTTACCTACGTCAAGCGCCTTGCCGAAAAATACCGCACGTTAAACGACCGCGTTTCGCTTGTTTACCGCGATTGCGTCAAAGACCCCGTCTATTTCAATCAGTTCAAAAAGACCTCTGCCGATACCATCTCACAGAATTCCGTTATTATCAATTGTCCCGAAACCAAGCGTTATATCGTCTATCCGCTTGTACGTTTCTTCAAGCTTTCCTCCGAAACGCGCAATATCTTCGCCTACGACGGCGAAAATAAGCTCACCGGCGCTATCATGCAGACCGCGGTCGGCGAGCCGCAGAAAGCCGGTTTTATCACAGGTCACGGCGAGGAAAAGAGAAGCTCGGTCGAATCGCTTCTTCGCGAGCAGGGCTACGAAGTGAGCGACGTCGACTTGAAGAGCACCACCGAAGAGCAGCTTGCGGATTATGACCTGCTTATTATCAGCAATCCCAAATATGATTATACCGGCATTTCTGCCGCCAAAGAGGGCCGCGTCAACGAGATCGGCCTGTTAAACAGCTATCTTACCAAGAGCTATGGCAATCTTATGGTATTCATCAGTCCCGAAACGCCGGAGCTTTCCGAATTCTCGAATTTCCTTTCGGACGACTGGGGCGTGAGCTACGTTTCCGGCGATATTGCCGTGGAGGGCTCTTCCCGTGCGCTCGACGCCTACGGACTTTACTTTGTCGGCACGCCTTCGACGGAGGACGGCTACGGAAAGAGCATCCATTCGTCGATTACCGCAAGCGGCGTTCAGGCGACCGTTTTCGGCAACGCCACACCGCTTAAGCTCACCTTTACCGAAAAGGCCGAAAAAACGGTTTCGACCGTTTATCAGACCTCGTCCTCGTCGGGACGTTCCCATGACGGTGCAACGGCCGCCGAAGGGGATATGCCGGTCATGACGCTGTCGGTCTATTCCAAGATCTACGATAGCAACGAGTATCGCGCCAATGTTTTGGTGTGCGGCTCGACCGACTATATGAATTACGTTTCTGAGCAGTCCTTTTCCAATGCCGATATTTTAAAGAGCGCGTTTGCTGCCATGGGCAATACCAACGTCGTGACCGGCATAAGCTATAAGGTGGTCGAGGATACCGCTATCACCGTTACCCAAGAGAATTTCAAAAACTATACCGTTATGCTGTCCGTGCTTGTGCCGCTCGTTATTGCGGCAATCGGAACGTTTGTGTATATCAAGAGGAAGAAAGCCTGATGAATAAGCAAAGTCAAACGGAAAAACCGAAAAATATGCTTTCCAAGCAAAAGCTCATTATCATTATCCTTGGCGTGTGCGCCGTTATTTTGGCCGGCGTTTACATCGCGATGAGCCTTTTGAACGGCGAAAAGACCGTCACGCTTCCGTTGTACGACGAGGACGGCGATCGGTTGGAATACACCTATTCCGCCAAAAGCGGCAACCGCGTCACCGTACTTGAAAACGACGGCGAGAACCTGGTTCTTTCTGCGGACAGCGATATCACCTATGAATCCCGGCCGTTTATTTTCCCGGAAATTGCCCCCGATGACCTTGAAAGCGTAAACGTCGCCAATACCTCCGGCAGCTATACGCTCGAAAAGGACAGCGCCGCCGGCGAATTTGTCTTTAAGGGCGACGAAATGCTTGTCTATAACGCCGAACCGCTTGCCAACTTAAAATTTCAGGCGCGTTATATGCTGTCGCTCCAAAAGGTGGAGGGCAGGTACGAAACCGATTCCGCGCTTGAACCGTTCGGTTTAGACGCCGCCGCATCTCCTGTTACGGTGACGGTTACCAATTCGAACGGCGCGGCGCATACCGTCCTGTTCGGCGATAAACTGGTTACCGGCGCGGCCTACTATGCAAAAGACGCCGCAAAGCCTTTTGTGTATGTCGTCGATTCCTCCGTGTCGGTATTTTTTGAGGACGAGAAAAGCTTTTTCGATCCCAAAATTGCACCAACGCTTACCCAAAGCGAATACCAGTATATGGAGTCGTTTGCCATCCGTAAAAACGGCGAGCCTTTCTTAGCCAGCGCCATTGTGCCGGAGGAGCAGAGAACCGATACCGGAGATACCGATTTGCACAAAATCACCTATCCGGCCGGTTATTCCGCGTCGCTTTCCAAGTATTACGAAGCGCTTGCAAGCCTTGCGACGCTGTCCGGTTCTAAAGTGATCGAAACCAACGTCTTTGCTTCCGGCGAGGAGAACACCGCCGCCTTGTTCGATAAATACGGCCTTACCGTCGCGACCAACGATGTAAGCTATGCGGTTGGTGAAAAAAGCTATCGATTCTTAACCGGCACGCGCTTTACCGATTCGGACGGCGCAGTCTGCTACTATGCCTATTCGCCGTATATGGACGATATCGTAATCCTGCCGCTCGAAAACGCGCCGTTTCTTGAATATGAGCTGCTCGATTTTATCGACGGCGGTATTTTCCAGATCAACATAAAGGATATCACCGAGCTTACCGCGTCCGTGCCGGGCATCACCTGTCACTTCACGCTTGAGGGCGAGGGACAGGATCTGAAGGTGACCGAAACGACAAGCGGCAAGGTGATTGACACACCGTCTTTCCGCCAGTTCTATATTTCGCTTCTCTCCACGCGTATTGAGGGCTACGCCACAAGTGCAGATGTGACCGGCAACACCGAATTTTCTTTCTCGGTCACTACCAAATACGGTGAAACCGCCTCGTATTCCTTCGATATCATTTCCACCACGCGCGACCTCATCACACTTGACGGTGCAGCCGAATTCTATGCGAACCGTTCGTATATCACCAAGGCGGCCGAGCGCTTGCTGAAGCTTGCCGCCGGTGAGACGATCCAAGCGGAGTATTAAAAGTGTAACGCCCTTTGCGGGCAGGAGAAACTATGACATCACCTCTTGCGGATAAGATCCGCCCGAAAACGCTGTCCGACGTGGTCGGACAGGAGCATTTGTTCGGCAAGGACAGCCTGCTTTCCCGTGCCGTCGCGTCCGGAAAGATCCCGAATATGATCTTTTACGGGCCGTCGGGAACCGGAAAAACGACGGTTGCCAACATCATTGCCCAAGGCGCCGGTATGACCTTGCGAAAGATCAATGCGACAAGCGCTTCTCTTGCCGATATCAAGGCCGTCCTTGAAGAGACCGGCTCCATGTTCGGCTCGGAGGGAATTTTGCTGTACCTTGACGAAATACAGTATTTCAACAAAAAACAGCAGCAGAGTCTTCTCGAATTTATTGAGGACGGACGGATAACGCTTATCTGTTCGACGACCGACAACCCGTATTTTTCGGTTTATCCGGCGGTGCTTTCACGCTGTTCGGTCTTTGAATTCAAGCCGGTTTGCGCGTCTGAGATCAAGCGTGCCTTGACGCGTGCCTACCGCATTCTCTGCCAAGAGGACGGAAAAGAGTTTACGCAAGACGCGCCTTTGCCGAAAAATGTGGACGAAACCTTTTCTTATATCGCCTCCGCTGCCTGCGGCGACGTCAGACGGGCGCTCGGCGCTTTGGAGCTTTGCTATGGCGCGGCAGGAGAAAATATGAGCTTGTCGCTTGCTTCGCAGAGCATTTCCGCCTATTCGCTCAAAATGGATAAGGACGGCAACGAACACTATGACCTAATGTCGGCGTTTCAGAAGTCGATACGTGGCTCCGACCCCGACGCGGCTGTTTTTTACCTTGCCAAAATGCTTGAAGCTGGCGATCTTCTTTCGCCGATACGGCGGTTGCTCGTTATCGCGTCGGAGGATATCGGCCTTGCTTATCCGATGGCGGCGGTCGTGGTCAAGGCGTGCTGTGACAACGCCGTGCAGTTAGGACTTCCCGAAGCAAGACTGCCGCTTGCGCAAGCGGTCATCTTCCTTGCTACGCTTCCCAAATCCAATTCCGCCTATAAAGCCTATGCCGCCGCTGCCGCCGATATCCACGCCGGGCGCGGCATGAATATGCCGGATTATATCCGCGATTCCAGCCAGCCGTCCGCCGATAAGAACCGCGCCTACGTCTATCCGCACGAGTATCCGAATCATTGGTACGACCAAACCTATCTGCCGGAGGACGTGAAAGACCGCACTTATTACAAGTACGCTGACAACAAGACCGAACGTGCGGCAAAGGAGTATTGGGAAAAGGTCAAAAAGCGCGCTCTCTCGTCGGAAAACGACTGAAACCGTCGGATTCTGTCGAATCAAGCGGCAAAGACGCGCAATATGTCGAATAAATCTGTCAGGATATTGAAGAAAATACTTGACAGAATTGGAAAAATACGGTAAAATAGTACCATAACAGAATGGAGTGAAGAAAAGTGGCAGACGAAACGTTCGACTTTGAAGAAGAAGTTTTTACTCTTACAGACGAAGAAGGCAATGAAAGCGATTTCGAATTTATCGGCCGAATCGAGCTTGACGACAATACCTATGTTGCGCTCATTCCGGTGGATGGCGATGAAGAAGAATATGTCATCTTAAAGGTGGATAAAGACGAAAACGGCGAAGAATTCCTTATCACCATCGAGGATGACGAAGAATTCGATAAGGCCGCCGATGCCTTTGAAGATGAGTTTATGTCCGAGATCGATTATGACGCTGAAAACGGCGAAAGTGAAGAATCGGAAGAAACGAATAAATAAACGGCCTTTCGCAAATACTGAAAGTGAAATGAGAACGCAGAACGGTTTCGCGTTCCTTTTCGCTGGAGGGTGCGTGATGTTTGCTCATATAAACCCACATCATGAAAATGGAGTCCGAAGTTCCGAAAGCGGGATGCAGACCTCCTGTTTTCTCCCGATTCCCGGATGAAACAAGCCGGAAAAAGGACCGGAGAAGCACAGACGCTGGTAGCACGTAGCGACGGACAGGACACCGCCCTTGCTATACGCAGGGTTTTCACTGGCACCACACGGCTCCCCGGCTAAAATTCATGTATAACCCTTTGGCGGGCAGCTGATAAACAGCTGTCCGCTTTGCTTTTTCGACCGTTTAAAGACCCTGTTTCCGAGGTGAATATTATTCATACCCTGACCGTCAGAAAAAACGACGCGGACAAGCGCATTGACCGCTATCTTTTGAAAGCCCTTAACGGCATGCCGCAGTCGCTTTTGTATAAATTTTTGCGTACTAAACGCATTAAGCTCAACGGCAAAAAAGCCGAACCGAATACCATTCTTTCGGAAAACGATGTCATTGAGCTGTATATTTCCGACGAATTCTTTTCCGGTTCCGGCGTAAAAAAAGCGGAGGATGACCGTCTTGCGCGTCCTGCGTTTGACTTAAAGCCGGAGGAGATCGTCTATGAGGACGAAAACATCGTTCTTATCGATAAACCGCAGGGCGAATTGGTTCATGCCGATATGCCGGGCGAAAAGCCGAAAAACGCCGGTGAGACCTGCCTTGTCGACCGCCTTTGCGGCTACTTATACAAAAAAGGCGAATACGACCCGAAAGCCGAAACTACCTTTGCACCGGCTCTCTGCAACCGCCTTGACCGCAATACCTGCGGCATTGTGATTGCCGCCAAAAATGCAAAAGCGCTTGCAATCCTCAATCAGAAGATCCGCGACCGGGAGCTTGAAAAGAAATATCTGTGCATGGTTTACGGCGTACCAAAAGAAAAAAACGCCACACTTTCCGATTTTCTCTATAAGGACAAGGCCGAAAACCGCGTTTATATCGCATCCACGCGTGCCGCGCTCAAAAAGGCGCACCGCATTAAATACGATGACGACATCAAAACCGTTATTACTAAGTATCGAGTGTTAAAAGCCTATGAGGACCGCAGCCTTTTGGAGGTCGAGCTTATTACCGGCCGCACGCACCAGATCCGCGCGCACCTTGCCTTTATCGGACACCCCATTGTCGGCGACGGCAAATACGGCGTCAATCACAAAAAGACGACCGGCAAGCAGTTTCAGATGCTCTGCTCGTATTATTTGAAATTCTGCTTCCGCACCGACG
>ERZ773136.3771-NODE-3771-length-10766-cov-3.658389_pt1 | contig 10766 bp, 8 predicted proteins | sample MGYA00580855_ERZ773136 | MGnify/ENA primary metagenome ERZ773136 (study PRJEB29015, sample SAMEA2737860) | human gut metagenome | biome: human gut; feature: human-associated habitat; material: faeces | place: China | collected 2012 ... | reverse complement strand
AGACCAACAAACAGCTGAAGGATTACCGGATTCTGGCAGAGAAGTACGGCATGCGAATATATAAATCTGTACGAAAAAATTAAAATATGGGACATATGTGGGAAAAAGTTATGAAAAGATCCTGCGAGAAACAGGGGAGTGGACATATGTAAAAAAATTTGATGAAAAAGTCCCTTGAGAGACTGAAAACGGGATGTATACACCAAAAATAAGACAAAAAGTCCCGTAGTGATTTCTAAATGGGACATAATTGCAAAGAAAGTTGCTATATATCCTGAAGAGATAAATTGCCGGGATATCTATGTAAAGAAAAATTTTATATGTCCCAACAGAAGGGAGGTGCGGGATATATGAATTTACTTTTTTCCGATATATCCCATTGTTAAAAAAATATAAAAATTTACTTTACATGAGAATGAAGTTGTGTTTTAATAACGTCATATTAATGCACAGAAAGGAGAGGTTTTTATAACAATTTATCATCAGATTCTTTCGGAGAAGAGAAGGCTTACGAAAGAATTACAACAAATCAGTGAAGAACTATTGCATCTTCCTGATGGAAAAATTATTTGTGTTCACAATGGAAACCGGGTGAAATGGTTTCACAGTGACGGTCACACACAGACGTATATTCCAAAGAAACACAGAGAATATGCACAGCAGTTGGCATACAAAAGATTCTTATTGGAAAAACAGACAGAGTGTAAAAAAGAACTGTATGCATTAGAACTTTATCAACGACATGCAGTTGGTGAAAATAAAAAGTCGGACAGGTTTCTTTCAGAAGATCCGGCGTATCAGGAATTGCTCTGTCCATTCTATCAGATGGTTACGCAGGAAGAACTTATATGGAGTGATACTTCCTATCCTAAAAATCCCAATTATCCCGAACAATTGAAGTATAAAAGCTGTAAAAATGAATATGTACGATCCAAGTCAGAAGCATTGATTGCAATGAATTTGTATATGAAAAAAATTGCATACCGTTATGAGTGTGAATTAAAAATCGGGAAGGCAGTGTTTTATCCGGATTTTACAATTCTTCATCCGCTGACAGGAAAAGAAATTTACTGGGAACATTTTGGGAAGATGGACTTGCCTGAATATGCAAAGAATGCCGCGGATAAGTTACATATGTATGCGAGAAATGGGATATATCCGGGAGATCGGCTGATTACAACATATGAGACTATGGAGCAGCCGCTGGATACTGCAATTGTGCAAAAGTTAATTACTTATCATTTTAAATAATTCTGAAAGGCAGGAAAATGAGAGTATTTTGCTCTGGAAATTTATATACAGGGTATGTTGATAAACAAATAAGTATCATCTGATAAAGATTTTGTGGCGGTATTAAAAGGTGGGACATATGCCAAAAAAGGCAAGGAAACCTCCCACAGAAATCCGAAAGCAGGACATATGCAAAAAAAGGCGAGGGAACCTCCCACAGAAATCCGAAAGCAGGACATATGCAAAAAAAAGGCGAGGGAACCTCCCACAGAAATCCAAAAACGGGACATAATCAGAAAGAAAATCTGCATATGTCCCAACAAAAGGAAAATGTGGGACATAGTCAAAAGAAAATCTGCATATGTCCCAACAAAAGGAAAATGTGGGACATAGTCGAAAGAAAAAGCTCCATATGTCCCACATCCTATTTAAGTTTACCTGAAATAAAATTTGAATAAAGTTTGTGAAGTGATGGTGTAAGTTTTTCAATTTTTTGCGATGGTCAATAAATCAGCCACCATTTTTACAAGGTTTAATCAAACGGAAGTTCTTCATCTACAGATTCTGAAACAGACGTTTGGTGAATATACCGGTTCATTAAATTTTTCGGAACAGAGATGTCTTCTTTTATCAGTAAATCCAGTCATACAGGGGACGTATGATATAAAAAGTCTTGCGACCTTCCAATAAAGACTGCGGACCTAATGGGTCAGCAGTTCTTCATAAATCCCCTTTGTCTGGGTATCGTCTACACCGCCCATATAGTAAGTTTTCCCATTTGCGGAAAATTGGATGAACGCATCATTTTCTGGATTTAAGAAAACATTGACATCCTCCCCTCCGGAGATGGTAAATGTGCCTTTTTCCAATGTATCCATGCTGGTGCCGTATGTTCTGGTCCAGTCCGGCAGATCACTTGCGGTAAGAAGTGTGGGATCTTTGATTTCACTAAGCGGAATCTGATAATCTGTTTTCAGATGCTGTGCGCATAGTGTGTGGTTTTGGATCACCAGATCAATGGGAGTAAATTCCTCCTGAATCAGCCATATGCATAACAGAGGGCAGGAAAGCATCATAATGGCACTGAAAATAGTAAGTCCTTTTCCGAGGGATGTGGCCATATTTACCGTTGTCCCGATGCCGACGCGCTGTTCTACCATCGTATGGGGATCGGATGGATTGTAGTAGAGGATGCCGCCGATCCAGTTTCTGTCATCATTTTCATCGCTGGTCAGATTCCGTTTTTGTGCGTAGCTTCGGTCAATTTTTTTCAGCTTTATCATGCAGAAAATGCACAGCAGGAGTAAAAGCAGTGTATAAACAATCATGCCGGCGATGGAACATATTCCCATGTGTCTGGCAGACAGGGTAAGGATCTCCAGAAACAGGATCAGTGCCGTGTTCAGCCAGCAGGAGATCAGCCAGAAGTTCTTCCAGAGGTTTTTCTTTGCGCGTGCATAATTGATATTCACGTCACTGTCCGTACTGATGACGGAAACCGGCTGGCGGTCCATCCATACAGCTGCAAGCCAGAAGACCAGCCCACAGGAGGCACCGATCAGACAGGAAATCCCAAGCCCGCTGGACTTTGGAAGCAGCAACAGGGCACTTGCGATACTGATGATATTTGGCAGGAAAAACGGGAGAAAACGGACTTTTCTTACGGAGCCTGCCTGTTTTAATTCCACATAATGTTCCGGCTGCCGGTCTTCGTACAGATGGTTTTGCGTTTTCCATGTTTTCAGCCGGTGATTCGCACGCATGATCGGCAGGGAAAGCAGAAAAATCGCTGCCAGAAGCCAGAACATCCAGATGGTAAGCTGAATGGACATATGGGAGGTCAGCAGACTTACAAATGGAACAATCGCAAGGAGAATGGCGTAGTAACGCATTTCCTTTTTAAATTTTTGCCGGATGTCTGCGACGGTGGCATCTTTTATCCATTCTTTTTTCATGTTTACGGCAAACAGGCGTCCGTTCTCATACTTATTTTGTGTGGAAAATAAAAACAGTATGATAAAGACGATCGGATACATGGTTGCAAAAAAGATAATATTCATAATCATAACAATCACCCCTTATAGATGCGTTTGCATAAGTCGAAAAATTCTGTCTGCGTCATGCCGCTTACTTTCGCTTCGGAAATGATCTGGCGCAGCAGTTCCCGGGATTTTTCCGACAATTCTTTATTCGTTTCAAATTCCTGCCGCACGCGGGCACCGCTTCTGCGGTCGGTGTAGATGTAGCCCTCCTGTTTTAAGAGGGTGTAGGCTTTGCTGACGGTCATGGAGTTGATACCGATTTCCTCTGCCAGTGCCCGCACGGTGGGAAGTTGTTCGCCCGGAGCAAGCCGCCCGTCCGAAATGCCGAGCACGATCTGATTGCGGATCTGCTGGTAGATCGGAATCTCGGAGGCATCATTAATGGAAATTACCATGTTTTCTCCTTCCGTAAATATCATACAATATTTTGTATTAGTTATAATAATACAAATAATACAAAATGTCAAGTAAAACAAGAAGGAATCTCAGGCATTGAAAAATAAATAAAAAAGTGCATAATAGGTTATAGATCGTACAGGCGATTGCGGATTGTATTCACAGAAGTGTCGGATTTACGAAGAACTGTTTTGATGTGCTCAACGTGACAATTACGATTGTGATCAGTCTGGTCTGCACCGGGCGGCTGCATGGGATCGGGATCGGAACGGTGCTTGCCGTGATCCTTGTAGGGCGTACGATTGCGGTCTTTAATCATTTTACAAAGGAAAAACTGACGGCACTTGCCGGAATCGAGGAGTAAACAGGCGGTTACTTTTCCAGTGGAATTACTGCAAACGGGGAGCATTCCCTGTTGTAGGTATGCAGTAAACCATCTGGAAAATTTCAAACCGCAATCTACATAATCAATTCTAAAAATATTCGTTTTCTATATAGCATAAAATAATCAGAAAAATCTCAGGAGAATAATTATTCAATCAATTTCATTTCAGTTTTCGTGAGCTCAAGTCAGGGCATATTTCAAGCGTGGTGGTGACGAAAATAAGACTATACTATTGAATCAGAAGCATCTGATACCCATCTTGTACTATCTTTTTTGGTCAGTCAGTTGTTATATATATAGTTTTTGATTGTGTGCTGTTTAAACTGACACCTGTGGATGTCGAAGCAAAAATCGTATGATGTTTATAAGCAGGCAAATATGGATGCATTTTCCTAGAATATTGCGAAGAATAATATAATACTTTACACAGAGATTTTAATTTTCTGAAATGAACACGAGTACAAATATTGTAAATGGTAAAAATACACAAAAAACTAATGGGAAATATGACACTACAGACAAAAATGCAAAAGAATATTGACATTAACAAGAACAGGTAATATATTTGATTTACAAGATAAATGTACACGTGTACAACACGACACAGCAAGAATAGTTGAAGGTTATTTGCTTGACGAAGTAGAATAATTGGACATATTTCAGAATGGAGGATATATGAATAAGTTTAAAAAGTTTATGGCATTGGGATTGGCGGCAATGATGGTTACATCACTTGTAGCCTGTGGTGGATCAACAGGTAATGCAAAAAATAAGAAATCAGATTCATCAAAAGGGACAACAGTTACTTTCTGGAATAGCTTTACCGGAGCTGATGGAGATATGCTGGTAAAGATGGTTGATAAATTTAATAAGGAAAATACTGATGGAATCAAAGTAAAGATGGATATTTCATCAGATTTTGACAGCCAGTTATCAACAGCATTTGCAGCTGGTGAAGGGCCAACAATGATTCTTAGCTCAAGTGCTTACAGATTTACATATGGGGACTATTTGCAGGATGTTAGTGATGTGTTTGATAAGACAGATTTGAATAAGGATGATTTTATTCAGTCATATTTGGATTATTGTTCTGATGGTGATAAAACATATTTCGTCCCATTCCAGGTAGTTGGATACTATATGTACTGGAACAAAGATCTGTTTAAAAAGGCTGGTCTTGACCCTGAGACACCTCCTACATCATGGGATGAGTGGCAGCAGGATGCAGCAAAGATTTCTGATTCAACCAAAAATATTTACGGCTCAGGAATTTCTTATGATTATGCCTACCAAATTGCACACATTATGCAGAGATTTGGGGGATTGGCTGTTACTGATGATAATGGAACGTGGAAGGCTAATTTTGAAAATAATGCGGGATATGAGAATTTCCTTAACATGTACAAAGATATGGTGGACGATGGCGATAATCCTCTTGAAGCAGATACGGATTCAATGATGAGTGCTGGACAGGTTGGAATTACTGTTGGAGGTCCTTGGGTAACAGCAGGACTTGACACTGCCGGGGTGGATTATGGTATCGGGCTTATTCCACAGGGCGATGCAGGAGATATGAATTCTGTTGAGGTTATTGGATTTGGTATTACAACAGCAGCAAGTGATGCCGAAAAAGAAGCTGCTTATAAATTTATCGAGTGGTGGAATACCCAGGATAAAGATGGAAGCAGTCCTGCTTTAGAGTGGTCTCTTCAGAATGGATTCCCGGCATATACATATTCAGTTCAAAATAACAAAGAATATAAAGCTAATAAGAAACTGAGCGCCATGTCGGCAGCTAATCCGGAAGCTCCTACAGATTTTATAGTTGATTCAAACTTCCCTGGCATTAATTCTGTATTATCAGATGTTATTCCAGAGATGATCAACTCAGTGGCATTTGGTAATTCATCGGTTGAAGATGCGTTAGCAAAAGCTCAGAAATCGACCCAGAAGATAGTTGATAAATACAACAAATAGCAGGAAACATAAATAGCAAAAGAAGGGGCGGCTTTAATAAAAGGTCGCCCTTTCAATAGAAAGGTTGAAGTAATAGATGGAAAAAATAAGAAAGTATTGGAATAGACCATCCAGAAGTGCATATGTTTTTATGGCTCCTTCAATAATTTTATTGATATTATTCAATATAATTCCCTTAATTATGGCATTTGGTTTAAGCTTTTTTGATGTCCCTATTACGATGAATCATGCTACATTCGTAGGATGGGATAATTTTGTAGAAGCGTTTCATGATCCACGCTTTATAAACAGTTTAAAGGTTACTGCGATTTTTACAGGCATTGAGGTACCTGTGCAAGTATTAGGGGCCTTGGTAATAGCAGCATTTATTAGCAAAAATAATAAGAGAAATAAGTTTTTACGTGCAGTGTACTTTCTCCCTGTTATTTGTTCTGCAACTGTAATAGGTATTATGTGGAGAATGATTTTACATTCAAATATAGGCTTTATAACGGCTGCTTTACAGTCAATGGGATTAGGAAAAATTAATTTTATGAATACTCCGGGACTTACAATATTTGTAATCTCGTTTATATCAATATGGAGAAGCTTTGGTATTTCGACAATAATATATGTTACTGCAATCCAGCAGGTATCACCTTCATTATTTGAAGCAGCTCAAATGGATGGGGCGGGAAAAATTCTTCAGTTTTTACATATAACAGTTCCTTCCATACGGCCTACATTCTGGTATATCATGATGACCAGATTTGCAGGTGCTCTTCAGATTTTTGATATCATATATGTAACGACAAACGGTGGACCAAATTATACTACAGAGTCAACTGTTAGTTATATATATTCAAGAGCGTTTTCATCAAATTCAAGCATGGGATATGCATCGGCAATGTCGGTAGTACTTTTCATTATTATTATGTTCATTACTGTCTTGATGTATAGAAGAATGGTAAAGGAGGACTAACGGTATGAAAAAGAAAAAGACGATAAGTATTGGGAAAGTATTCTTTAATGTACCGGTTGCTTTGATATTGATCATAATTGCTTTGCTGGTTTTAGTGCCGGTCATTTGGATGACATTTAGTGCTTTCAAGACAGAAAGAGAGATCATTTCATGGCCACCTACATTTATTCCTAAAACATTTACACTTGAAAACTTTGTGGACGTGCAGGGGCGAATTAACATTATTCGTTATATTGCAAACTCTGTAATATATGCAGGTGTAACAACTGCTTTAGCTGTTGTCGTAAATAGTATGGCTGGATATGCATATGCATTTTACGAATTTAAAGGTAAAACAGGAACATTTTTGATGACATTGGCAACAATGATGGTTCCTTTTCAGGTAATTATGGTTCCGTTATTCCTTGTTGTATACAAGATGGGAATGTATGACACTTATTGGGGACTTATAATTCCGAGAGTGGCAGTTGCTGGTTCAATATTTATGATGAGAGCTGCGTTTACGGGGATACCGAAAGAAATGGCAGAGGCAGCCAGAATTGATGGCCTGTCGGAATTTGGAATATTCTGGAAAATTATGCTTCCGCAGGTAAAACCAGCGGTAATAACATTGGTTATTTTAAGTGTTAATGGCTCTTGGAATGATCTGTTATGGCCGATGATTGTTACAAGCAGTACAGAAATGAGAACACTTGCAAATGGATTAGCATTATTTATAGGACAAAATACTATTGAATATGGTGCTGCTTTTGCAGGAGCACTTGTTTCATTACTGCCGATGTTTGTACTTTATATGTTTGGACAGAAGTACTTTGTTGAAGGTATGAGCAGTGGTGGATTAAAAGGATAGGAGTTGAGGAAGATGGAAACTACAAAAGTAGTATGTAATAAAGAATTTCAAATTGACAGAGTAGATTCTAGATTGTTTGGCTCTTTTCTTGAGCATATGGGAAGAGTCATATATTCTGGAATATATGAACCTGACAACAAGAATGCTGATGAAGACGGCTTTAGGCAGGATGTGATTGATCGCGTAAAAGAAATGAATGTAACAACAGTACGTTATCCAGGTGGTAATTTTGTTTCTGCATACCATTGGGAGGATGGTGTTGGGGCTAAAGAAAAGAGACCGCATAAACTTGATCTTGCATGGAGGTCAATTGAAACAAATGAATTCGGTACAAATGAGTTTATGAAATGGGCAAAAAAAACAAATGTTAATCCTATTTTTACGGTAAATTTAGGAACACGGGGTGTTGAAGATGCTGCACATTATCTTGAATACTGTAATTTTCCTAGCGGAACACAGTATAGTGACATGCGTAAATCTCACGGTGTAGATGAGCCATACGGAATAAAAATGTGGTGTTTGGGGAATGAGATGGACGGAAGCTGGCAGATAGGACACAAATCAGCGGAAGAGTATGGAAAGATTGCGGCTGAGACCGGAAAGGTTATGAAGTTGATAGATCCTGATATTGAACTGATTGTATGCGGAAGTTCTCTGTCAAGTATGGATACATATCCTGAGTGGGATATGGAAGTATTGGATAAAACTTATGATGTTGCAGATTATCTGGCACTGCATCAGTATTATGCAGGACAGGAAAAGGGAACAAAAACTTTTCTGGCACAATCGGTTGATATGGAAGAGTATATTCATACTATTAGATCTGTTGCACAGGTTATCAAGCAAAAAAAACGTTCTAAAAAAGATATGAAGTTTAGCGTTGATGAGTGGGGCGTATGGGCTGTGCCAAGTAATACTGTAAATAATGAAATTGATGAGAAACCATGGCAGATAGCACCCGCAATCAGTGAACAGATTTACACCCTTGAAGATGCGTTATTGTTTGCAGAGATGCAGATGGTAATAATTAGAAATGCAGATGCAATTAAAATCGCATGCCAGTCACTTCTTACTAATATAAGTGCATGTATTATGACAGAAAAGGGTGGGGGGCATTGGTTACAGACTATATATTATCCATTTTATTATTTCGCAAATTACGCTAAGGGGATAGTTTTAAATGTCTCGAGTACTGGGCCAGTATATGACTGTAAAGAATTTAACAATGTGCCTTATGTAGATTTTATTGTTGTATGGAATGATGAGGATGGAGAGTTAGTCTTTTTTGCAGTAAATCGTGATGAAGATAATAAACAGAAAGTGTCACTTCAATTGTCGGATTTTGAAGTAGATAGTGTAATCGAAAGTATCGGTATGACAGCAGCAGATAAAAAAATGACAAATCAATTTCAGCATGATGCTGTTAAACCGGAAACAGTTGATAATGTGAAACTGGGCAATGGGGAGGCGAAAGTAGTATTAAAACCATTATCATTTAATGTGGTTAGATTAAGAATAAATCAGTAACAGGAATATATAGTGAATCCTGAGAAAATCGTGAGTTCATTGATGATAACAGGCGATTATGGTATACTCTGACTAGAAATATACGGGGGTACGAATATGGCAATTACAGTAAATCAGATAGCAGAGCAGTGTGGTGTTTCCAGAACGACAGTTCTTAGAGCTTTAAATGGTGGAAGTGTGTCAAAGGACACTAAGGAACGAATATTGCAGGTGGCTAAAGATAATAATTATCGCCCGAATCTTCTGGCTAGGAGCTTAAATCATGGAAGAACAATGTCACTTGGGGTTGTAACAATCAATATCGAAAACATGTACTTTGTACAATCATTAAATACTATTAATAAAGAGGCTGATAAAAGAGGATATTTTACTAATATAGTAGTTTGTGATGATAGCCTTGAATGGGAGAAAAAACTTATTCAGGGATTGGCTGAACGTCAAATGGAAGGGATATTGATTAACCCAATAAACAAAGGAAAAGAATTTGAAGATTTTCTCTTATCACTGCATGTTCCGGTAGTATGTATTGGCAATCAGGTATCAGAAAAGATTACAACTGTGCAGGTAAATGAAATGGTTGCGACCATGGATGCGGTAAAACATATTGTATCAAAGGGCTATGAGAAGATTCTGTTTATCTGTCCTCCGCTTGAGATGAAAGAAGTGAAAAATACTTATACGCATGAGCAGAGAGAATTGGGATTTAGAAATGCTATGGGGATGTATCCAGATGTAAATATGCATGTAATTGGAAAAAATGAATTTTTACAAGAAGTGCAAACAGTTTGCAAAAATAATCTGGATAAAAGAACCGCTTTTCTTTGTTCAGGAGACAGCTATGCATTGATGATAATGCAATGGGCTGCTAAAGAAGGCTATGAGATTCCAAAAGATTTTGGATTGATGGGATTCGATGATATAAGTGTTTTACAATATATTTCTCCAAAGCTTACAACGGTATCTACGAATGTTGAAGGAGTTGCTGCTACTGCGGTAGTTGAACTTATACAACAGATAGAATCTGAGGATTATTCACCGAAGTCTATATATTTAAATCACAAAGTTTTGGATAGAGATACATTGTAGTAACTGCATTCATATTTCCTGAATTTTCAAGGAGATTCAAAATATGAATAAGAATAATTTTGTTGAAACAAGTTATAACAAACCGTTTATTAAACAACGGGCAGATCCATATATTTATAAACATATAGATGGAAGTTATTATTTTACAGCCTCCGTACCAGAGTATGACAGAATAGTGTTACGTCATAGTGATACAATGATCGGACTGAAGGATGCAGAGGAAGTAACTATATGGAGAAAACATGAAAGCGGAATAATGAGTGTACATATATGGGCTCCGGAACTTCATTATTTGGATAATAAATGGTTTAT
>ERZ773136.3769-NODE-3769-length-10773-cov-6.977608_pt1 | contig 10773 bp, 9 predicted proteins | sample MGYA00580855_ERZ773136 | MGnify/ENA primary metagenome ERZ773136 (study PRJEB29015, sample SAMEA2737860) | human gut metagenome | biome: human gut; feature: human-associated habitat; material: faeces | place: China | collected 2012 ... | reverse complement strand
CCTCCCCTCGCGTTCTCTTGGGGGATTTAAAGGGGGCCATTCTCTCACGTGAGAGAATGGCCCCCTTTGTCCGCTCCCCTGCGCGGCGCAGGGGAATAAGGAGCAGCGCTGGCGCGCTGAAATTTCAGATGCTCAAACCATTGAGCCTGCACAATGTATTGACCACCGCAAAAATAATGACCGCGCCGAGGTTGGCGGTCGTATTATCCTGATCGAACCGCGGGGAGATCTCGCAGATATCGAACCCGCGGACCTTGCGCGTGCGCAGCACATGCTTGATGAGCGGCAGCACGATCTCGGGGTCGAGGCCGAGCGACTGCGGCGCGCTGACGCCCGGGGCGAACGCGGACGAGAAAACGTCCGAGCAGACGGTGATGTACGTATCGTCGCACTGATAGAGAAACTGGTCCATGCGCTCAAGAATGGACTCCAAGTTCGAGGCCTGTAAATCTTTCGCGAGCACATAGTCGACACCGAGCTCCTCGGCCTTTTTGAAGAGGCTCACGGTGTTGCTGTGCTGCTGGATGCCGATGGGGAAATAGTGATACGGTGTGCCCTCAGCCTTGCAGACATCCGCCATCTGGCGGAACATCGTGCCGGAGGAGTTGCCCATGTCGTACGGGCGCAGATCGAAGTGCGCGTCAAAGTTGACGATGCCGAGCTCCGGTGTCTTGCCCTTGTCCTTTAAGAAGTTATGCTGGCCCTGGAAGTGGCCGAACGTCGTCTCGTGGCCGCCGCCGAGCACGATGGGGAACAGGTTCCGGCGCAGAATTTCCTCCACGGCGCAGCCCAGCTCGCGCTGGCCCTCTTCGAGCGAAATTTCATCGCAGATGATATCGCCCGCGTCGTAGAGCTTGACCTCCTGTGAAAACGTGCACGGAAGGCCCGACATCTGGCCGCGCACAAAGTCCGGCGCGAGCGCCGTGCCCGTGCGGCCCTTGTTGCGCGCGACGCCCTTGTCGCTGCAAAAGCCGATAAACGCAAAACCGAGCTTGCCGGTGAACGGCGCGCTGCCGTCGTTCAGGTCGATGGGCTGCACCCACTGGTGCCAGCGAAACGCGTCGTAATCGGTCTCGCTGTCGATGCGCCCTTTCCAGCTGTCCATGGCACTGACATAATGATCCAAAAGCATATCTGATCGCACTCCTTTACTGTCTTTCTGATCGTGGTTTTCTTATTCATCCAGCTTGAGGACAGCGAGGAACGCCTCCGTCGGCACCTGCACGGTGCCGAGCGAGCGCATTTTCTTTTTGCCCTCCTTCTGCTTTTCGAGCAGTTTCTTCTTTCGGCTGATATCGCCGCCGTAGCACTTGGCCAAAACGTCCTTGCGCATGGCCTTGACGGTCTCGCGCGCGATGATGCGCCCGCCGATGGCCGCCTGAATAGGAATTTCAAAGAGCTGGCGGGGAATGTTGTCCTTGAGCTTTTCGCACAGCTTTCTCGCGCGGGCGTAGGCCTTGTCGCGGTGCGCGATGAACGACAGCGCGTCCACCTGATCGCCGTTGAGCAGGATATCGACCTTGACGAGCTCGCTCGGGCGGTAGCCGGAGAGCTCGTAGTCGAGCGAGGCGTAACCCTTGGTGTTGGCCTTGAGCGTGTCGAAAAAGTCGTAGATGATCTCGTTGAGCGGCATCTCGTAATGCATCTCGACAAGGTAGGTGTCGAGGTACTGCATATCCTTGAATTCGCCGCGGCGGTCCTGACACATCGGCATGATGTTGCCGACGTAATCGGGCGGCGTGACGATCGTCACCTTGACGTAGGGCTCCTCGGCGTGCTCGATGTGCGCGGGGTCGGGGTAGTTGTGCGGGTTGTCGACGCGCACCATCGTGCCGTCGGTCTTGTATACCTCATAGATGACGCTCGGGAGCGTGGTGACAAGGTCGAGGTCAAATTCGCGCTCCAACCGCTCCTGAATGACCTCCATGTGCAGCATTCCGAGGAAGCCGCAGCGGAAGCCGAAGCCCAGCGCGACGGACGATTCCGGCTCAAACGTTAAGCTCGCGTCGTTGAGCTGCAATTTTTCCAGCGCATCGCGAAGATCCGGGTATTTGCTGCCGTCCTCGGTGTAAATGCCGCAGTAGACCATCGAGCGCACCTTGCGGTAGCCCGGCAGCGGTTCGCTCGCGGGATGCTCGACGCCTGTGACCGTGTCGCCGATCTGCGTCTCATGCACGTCCTTGATGCTTGCGGTGAAATAGCCGACCTGACCGGCCTCTAACTGCTTCGCAGGCTCCAGACCCAGCGGGCGCATCAAGCCGCATTCGAGCACCTTGAATGTTGCGCCCGTCGCCATCATCTTGACCTCCATGCCGGGCTTGATCGTGCCCTGCTTCAAGCGCATGTAGACGATAACGCCGCGGTAGGCGTCGTAATAGCTGTCGAAGATCAGCGCCTGAAGCGGCGCGTTCGGGTCGCCCTGCGGGCAGGGAAGGTTCTGCACGATGTCTTCGAGCACGGCGTCGATGTTGATGCCCTGCTTGGCGGAAATTTCGGGCGCATCCTCGGCGGGGATGGCTAAAATGTCCTCGATCTCCTGCTTGACGCGCTTGGGGTCGGCGGCGGGCAGGTCGATCTTGTTGAGCACGGGGCGAATTTCAAGGTCGTGCTCCATCGCGAGATACGTGTTTGCGAGCGTCTGTGCCTCGATGCCCTGCGAGGCGTCGACGACGAGCAGCGCGCCCTCGCACGCCGCGAGCGAGCGCGAGACCTCGTAGTTGAAGTCGACGTGGCCCGGCGTGTCGATCAAATTGAGCGTGTAGACCTGCCCGTCGGCGGCGGTGTAGTCGAACGTGACGGCACGGGCTTTGATGGTGATGCCGCGCTCGCGCTCCAAGTCCATGTTGTCGAGGATCTGGTCCTCCATCTCGCGCGCAGAAACGGCGTTGCACTTTTCAAGAAGCCGATCCGCCAGCGTCGACTTGCCGTGGTCGATGTGCGCGATGATGGAAAAATTTCGGATGTTCTTTTCGTTCATAGCTGTTGCTCCTGTTTGTTGTCGGCAAGGCGGCGCCGCGAGCCAAATGGCGCGTCCAGGCGTTTTGCCGCAGGGAAAATGTTCTTATTTCCTGCCGAGCAGGGAATTCGTCTTTTCTTCGGTGCTGTGGAGTACCTGCGTCACGCTCTGCATGAGGCCGGGGTAGAGGGACGCGAGCGCTTCATCCTCCATAGAGGCGAACGCGCCGTCCTTTTCGGAAAGCTGCGCGAGCGAGGAGGCGTAGGCGATGTAGTCCGCGCGCATCTGCGCATCCACCGCGCCGGACTGGTAGGCCGTGGCGTCTAAGCCGAAGTACCCCTCTTTCCCGCCGCTTGCGCGGTGCAGCGCGCGGTAGAGCTGGTAGAACGCGCCGCCAAGGTAGCTTCCTGCCGACGTGATGAGCGTGCGGTCGTTCGTCTTGCCCAGCAGCTCGAAGAGAACGCCCGCGGTGTTGACGAGCATCTTTTTTTGCAGCGTCGCGGCGATGCTGCCGCGCAGCGTGCCCTTTTCATCGCTCGAATCGTAGAGCGATTCGGCGTCGATCATGCCGCCGTCGCGATCGAGCGTGCGCCCGAGCAGATAGTCCGCCGAGACGTGGTAGTAGTTGCACGCCTTTTTGACGAACGCGAGCCCCGGTTCGCGGATGCCGTTTTCATAGTGGGACAAAAGCGCCTGCGAAATGCCGAGCTCTTTCGCGGCCTTGCGCTGGGAGATCCCCTTTTCCTGCCGCAGCAGGGCAAGGGTGCGGGAAAAGTCAGCATTCATGGTAATAACCTCGTCAAATAAAATACGGTAGGTTATAGTATAGTCTATTGATAACCGCTTGTAAATTAAAAATTTGCGCTGATTTGCCGTTTTGCGCAAAAAAATCGGGCGCGGCAATTTCGCCGCGCCCCAAAACGGAGGAGAAAAAACAATGGACTAAATGAGTACGCTGAGTAACCATGCCAGCGCGATGCCGCCCGCGCCGATGCAGCCCCACAGCGCGGGCGAGCCGCGCCTAAAAAAGCTGCGCTTGCTGCATGTCGCCGTGCGGCCGCAGGTGCGCGCCACGCGGCAGGCTTCGTCTACCAATCGCTGCGCCGTGACGCCGTTTCGGTTCATGGCGTCGTTGCGCACGATGAAAATGGCCTGTTCAAAAAGCTCCGTATCCGGCGAGTCGACCACGATCACTCTCCGCGATGTTCCCTTGACCATATTGAAAGCAGCACCTCCCGATGGAAAAACATTCTGCCTCCAGTATGCCCGCCGCGGCGGGCGCTATACGGGAAGAGCGAAAATTTTTGCTGTGTTCAGACCGCCTGCGCGCCGCCCGAATCCTCGGGAATGTAGAGCGCCAGAACACCCGCGTCGTCCGTGCCGCCGCGCTTTTCCATACTGTCGGCCAAGATCGCCGCGACGAGCTGCTGGGGATCATGTCCCTCCCAGCCTGCAAGCAGGTTTTGCAGCCACTCGTCGTCTAAGCTGTCGGCCACGCCGTCGGAGAGCATTACGAAAAAGCACCCCGGCGAGAGCTTGATATGCGTCGCCTCCGGCGGGGGCGAGCCCTCCTGCAAGCCCGCGGGCAGGCACGAGCAGGTCACGCGGCGCACCGTGCCTCCGCGCTTTAGATAGCTCGGCGCCGCGCCGTACTTGTAGAGCTCGCCCTCGAGCGTCTGGAGCGAAAGCGTCAGCAGGTCGACTGTCGTAAAGCTGTCGGTCGACTCGGCGCGAAGAGACAATGCGCTGTTGAGCGTCTTGAGCGCGGGCGGCGCGTCGATGCCCGCGCGCAGGAAGCGCTCCAACAGCCGTGCGGCCATCGACGATTCGCGCTGCGCGGCCTCGCCGCAGCCCATGCCGTCGGAGAGCAGCAGGCAGAGCGTGCCGTCCTCGGTCTCAAAGTGGGCGGCGCTGTCGCCGCTCACGCGTTCCCCGCGCTTGGGACGCAGCGAAAGACCGATCTCATAAGAATGCACCGGCTGCGTCGATACGGGGCGCAGCGCGCCGTCCGCCGCGCTCTGCATGAGCTCGGAGAGCTGGGCGTACTGCGACGCGGCCTTCGCGCGGTCGTCCTCCAGCAGCCGCCGGTACTGCCGCCGCAGAAGATAGGCGCGCAGCTCGCCGTTCACGGCGGAGAGAAACGACGAAAAATGGATGCACCGCTCGGAAAAGTACGAGGGGAAATCCTCGCCCCTGCCCTGCCCGCGGCGTAGCAGCGCCGCCGTCGCGTCGTTGAGCGCGGTATAGGTGCGCTGATACTCCTTTTCCCAGCAGTAGCTGCACAGCGCACAGCCGCGGCAGACCTTTTCCGCCGCGCGGTCGAAGATGGCGGCGGGATTTTCCTCCGTCAGCGTGCGCGGACGGGCGATGCTGTCGTAAAGCTCGCGCAGCGCCGCGGCAGAGGCCGCGATCTTTCTGCGCACGGCGGCGTCCTCCTGCGCGGCCTCGTCGCTGCAAAGGCGCTTGCCGCGCAGGAACCGCGACGGGATCAGCAGGAATAACAGCGTCGCCGCCAGCCCCTCGTAGAGCAGCACAAGCCCCGCGTGCGCGTTCATCGGCAGGGCAAAGCACAGAATGCTCAGTGCAAACCACAGCGCCGAGGCCACGCGGTTGCCCCGCGCTGTGACGTTCACCAGCACCGCGGAAAACGCATATGATGCCGCGTGGACAAAGCTGCCGCCCCCCGCGCCGAGGTCCATCCCCAGCCCGATGCACAGCGCCGCCGGAATGGCGAACGCGCTGCCGCGCTCAAAGGCGAACAGCAGCACCGCCAGCATCGAGAGGATGCGACCCGGCGCAAAGCCGTCCGCGGTTTCGAACGAGGACGCGGCCATCAGCACGCCGAGCAGGGTGAAAAGCGGCGCGTAGGGGTGGTCCTCCTTTTCCTTGCCGCCGGTCGACAAAAGCGCGCGGCCGCTCATCGCGCCGAGCGCGCACAGCAGCAGCGCCATCAGGCAGTTTGCCGCCTCGCCCACGCCGTCGCGCAGCACGTAGACAAACTCGACGGAGAACATCATCCCCGCGCACAGCAGCGGCAGAAACGCCCGCTTTTTGTAGAGTTTCAGATCGAAAAACGCGTTGTTCGCCGTGAAGATCAGAACGCCCGCGGCGAAGGTCCTAAGTGCGTGCGAAAACGGCAGAAACAGCACAGCGCCCGCCGACGCGCCGATCAGCGCGCTCACCCCCCGCAATCCTGCGCCCGATGCGCCGATCATGCCGAGCGCGAGCGGCGCGTAGCCGCCGAAGACCTGCGCAAGCGCAAGCGCGAACGAGAGCGCAAAGCGCAGCACGCAGTCGATGACCTTTCCGGACCATTCCTTGCTTTTGAGCAGCTCGATCACCTTCACAGCCTGTCCCCTCCCTGTGCGTCGATTTATTGTGTCGGGGATTATTGTAAACGAGCGGAAAGAAAAAGCCTGTCGGGAAATACACGCGCAAAAAAAGAACCGGCAGTTTTGAAAACTGCCGGTTCTCTCGTTCACGTTGATGCTTATTTGACGATCATTTCTGCCTCGCGGGCGTTTTGCGCGATCATGTCGTGCAGCTCCTGCGTGGAGGAGAACTTCTTCTCCTCGCGCAGGTAGTCGAAAAAGTCGAGCTGTAATTTCTGCCCGTACAGGTCGCCGTCGAAGCCGACAAGATATGTCTCGATCGTCACGGTGTTCTTGTCGCTCACCGTCGGCCGCACACCGACGTTCGTCACGCCAACGCGCGTCTCACCGTTCGGCAGATGCGCGCGCGTGGCGTACACGCCGCGCTTCAAGGCGATGATGTGCTCCTCAGGGATGAGGTTTGCCGTCGGGAAAAGGGATTTTTTCCCGATGCCCTCGCCGTGGCGCACCGTGCCCTCCACGGAAAAATAATGGCCGAGAAATTCCGCGGCGCGCCTGACCTCGCCCGCTTCCAGAAGCGAGCGGATATAAGTTGAAGAGACGGTCACACCGTCTTTTTCGACGCGCGGGATGATGTCGCAGCCGAGGCCGTGGGCAGCGCAGTAACTTCTGAGCTTTTCCACATCGCCCTCATTTTTGTGGCCGAAGCGGAAGTCATGTCCCGCGACAAGGTGCACCGCGTGATACTTCCTGACGAGAAGCTCAGATATAAAGTCCTCCCACGGCATGGTCATCATGCTTTGGTCGAACGGCTCGACAAAGACCTCCTGCACGCCGTATTGTGTGCGGATGATGTTTGCGCGCTCAGACGGCGTTGTCAGCAGCGGCACGGGCTTTCCCGTGACGAATTCGCGCGGCGAGCGGTCGAACGTGAACGCCGCGGAGCGGCAGCCGCGCTCCTGTGCGCGGCGCACCGCCATTTTGAGCAGTTCGCCGTGCCCGATATGCACCCCGTCGAAAAAGCCCAGGGCGATGACTGTGGATTCATTCATAGTTTCGGTTTCCTTTTTGCGTCAGCGTCACACGCTGAAAAAATTTCGTTTCGAGGTGAGCGTGCCGTCCTTCGCCTCCGACAGGGCAAGGAATGCCCCGTCGCGCCCGTAGACGCGGTACAGCCCATTGGGGAGCTTTGCGCGCAGTGGATTGCCGCAGAGGCACTTGCGCTCCTGTTCAGCGCTCGGGATGGTGTAGGCCGGATACTGCCGGAACAGGCTGTCCGTGGGGCGGAGCAGGGCCTCGCCCTCGCGCTGCACGTCCTCGAGCGTCACGGCCTCGTCGATGCGGAAGTTTGACGCTTCCGTGCGGCGCAGCGCCGCCATACAGCCGCCGCAGCCGAGCACCTGACCCAAATCGTGGCACAGCGTGCGGATGTAGGTGCCCTTCGAGCACACGATGCGCAGGGCGTACTGTCCGTTCCCCAAATTCTGTGTGAGCGCAAGGTCGAAGATCGTGATTTGGCGCGGCTTGCGCGCGACCTCACGACCCTGACGGGCAAGGTCGTAGAGCTTCTGGCCGTTTACTTTGATGGCCGAGTACATCGGCGGGATCTGCTCGATCTCGCCGAGAAAGCGCGGCAGCGCCGCGCGCACGTCGTTCTCCGTGACGGCCACGGCGCGCTCTTCGAGCGTTTCGCCGGTCGTATCCTGCGTGTCGGTCACAAGGCCGAGCTGTAAAACGGCCTCGTAGACCTTTTGCCCGCCCTCGGCAAAGGAGACGGCCTTGGTCGCCTGCCCGACGAACACGGGCAGAACACCCGTCGCCATGGGGTCGAGCGTCCCCGCGTGGCCGACGCGCTTTTCATGCAAAATGCCGCGCAGCTTGGCGCACACATCCATACTCGTCCAGCCCTGGGGCTTATCAATAATTACAATGCCGTTGGGCATAAATGGCCTCCTTTGCGCCAAGCCTTCGGCGCTTTTGCGCCGTACAAGCGTTTTGCCGGCAGGCAAAACGCAGTTCTCTTTCTACTCTCCGCGCACCAAGATATGCGCGTTCATGCGAAAGCCGTATTTCTCGTAGAGGTGGACGGCGTCGTTGCCGTCGACCACCTTGACTTCGATCTTCCGGACGCCGCTGCCCGAAAATACCGCCATCGCCCAGTCCATCAGGGCCTTGCCGTATTTCCTGCCGCGGCACTGCGGCAGAACGACGAGGTAGTCGAGCTTGCCCGTGCCGTCTCCGTGCAGGTCGACCTTGCAGAAGCCGGCGATCCCGCTGTCCTCTTCGATGACCACGATGCGCGAGACGTTTTCTTCCAGCGCCTGTGCAAAAAGCGACAACGTTTTATCATAGGGCCGGCTCGGATAGCTGCCCTTGAAATTCACGGACACGCGGTTGTGGTGCTCGGACAAGGCCTGCACGCACGCGCGCAGGCGCGGCGCTTCGTCCGCCGTGATTTGTCGCAGCGGCGGCAGCCGCTTTTCAAGCAGCACGAGCTGCACACCGGCGATACCGTTAAACGTGCACGGCACGACGCCGATCTCGGCGTAGCCGAGCTTTTGATAGAAGCGGCGGGCGCGCGCATTGCGCGCGTTCGTGTCGATGCGAAGGTACCGGCAGCCGTGCGCGAGGGCATAGCCCTCGTAAAATGCCGCAAACTCGCGGCCAAGGCCGCGCGATTTGGCCTCGGGGTCGATGACGAGCGTGTGCAGCACCATGACCTCGCTGTCCGGCGCGTCATAGCGCCAGTTCGCCCCCGCGTAGGAATCGACCTGCGTTTGGTTGAGAATGGCCGTGCCGACGATCTCACCGTTCTGCTCCTGCACGAAAAGGTCGCCGCGCGTGAGCGCGGCCTCCGCTGTCTCACGCTCGGGATACACGCCGCGCTGCCAGCCGATCGCGGCCTCGCCGCGCTCCTCTGCCGTGTGGATCCGGTCGTAAATGCGGCACACCGCGTCCAAATCGGCGCGCGCTGCCTTGCGGATCGTGCTCATGCCTCTTCCGCCACCGCTTCGGCGATGGCGTTCAGGATCATGGCGCGCGCGGTCTCATAGTCCGCGTGCTCAATGAGGCAGCCGGACGCCGCGCGGTGTCCGCCGCCGCCGAGGAACGAGCAGGCGCGCGTCGCGTTGACACGCGCGCCTGTGCGCACGCTGACCTTCCACGCGCCGTCCTTCGTTTCCTTCATCGTCACAGCGCAGTCCGTGCCCTCGACCAAGCCGCCGAGGGACGCAAGGTCTTCCATGTCGGCCTCGGAAAGCGCCATGCTCTTTTGCAAGGACTGCGGCACGGCGACGATGACGACGCGGTCCTCGTCGTAGAATTCCATCGTGCGCAGCAGCTCTCCCTCAAGCGCCAGGCGCTTTTTGCTCTTTGTGCGGAAGTGCAGCTTGTTGGCGGCTTTATAGTCGATGCCCGTCTCCATCAGCGCCGCGGCCACGCGGTGCGTGTTCGCCGTGACGTTGGAGTAGACAAAGCAGCCCGTGTCGGTCGACACGGCGACATAGAGCGGCAGCGCGACTTCGGGTGTGAGCTGTCCTAATTCCTGTGCGAGCTCGCAGAGGATCTCGCCGCAGGCGGCGCACTCGGGATGCACGCAGCTCTCCTTGCCGAAGCCCTCGTAGCTCGGGTGATGGTCGATGGCGAGGTCGACGCGCGTTTTGAACATCTCGGCATTGTCGGGGAACAGGCTCAGCGCGGCGAGGTCGACGGAGACGACCGTCTCATAGTCAAAATCGTCCGCGACCCAATACTGCTCGACATAGGACTCGAAGTGCTCGGTCGTCTCGCGGTTATAGAGGATGCCCGCGGTCTTGCCCATCTGGCGCAGCATGGCGCACAGCGCTGCCGCGCAGCCGAGCGTGTCGCCGTCCGGACGGCGATGGGTGAGAATGAGGTACTTGTCGTGCGCGCGGAGGTATGCCGCGACTTCGGAAACGGTCATTCCTGCTCATCCTCCGTGTTCAGTGTTTCGTTTTCGGGGTTCGCGGGCTTCACCACGCGCGGGTCGCGCAGCATCTCTAAGATGTGCGCGCCGTATTCGATGGAGTCGTCCGCGATGAACTGCAGCTCCGGCGTGTAGCGCAGCGACATGTTCGCGCCCAACTCGCGCCGGAGATAGCCCGCCGCGCTCTTGAGACCGCGAATGACGTCCTTTTCGAGCGACTTTTCAAGAACGCTCACGTAAATGCGCGAATAGCGCAGATCGCTCGTCGTGTCCACATGGGTAATGGTCACCATGCCGCTCTGGACGCGCGGGTCCTTGAGCGTGCGGAAGAGCGAGCTGAGCTCGCGCTGGATCTCTTCATTGATGCGTCCAATGCGATTGCTTGCCATTTTTATTCCTCCTTTTTCTCACAAACCATCTATGCATCAAAACAAATTTTTAATGCACACACCTGTTCAAACAGGTTTCTCTCTACTCTAAGGGTATCTGTTTTCCCTTATACTGTCAATAAAGTTTTCCTTACGATTTACTAGTAAATC
>ERZ773136.3765-NODE-3765-length-10796-cov-3.145796_pt1 | contig 10796 bp, 9 predicted proteins | sample MGYA00580855_ERZ773136 | MGnify/ENA primary metagenome ERZ773136 (study PRJEB29015, sample SAMEA2737860) | human gut metagenome | biome: human gut; feature: human-associated habitat; material: faeces | place: China | collected 2012 ... | reverse complement strand
ATCTGCTCCCTGCCCCGGAGAAGAAAAAATATTCCAAGGAGCATGTGCTGACCCTGTTATTCATTTACTATTTTAAGAATCTGCTCAGCATCAACGACATCCAGTCCCTGTTAAATCCCCTGACGGAACATTATTTTGGCAACAAAGCCGGATTTAATATGGAAGATGTCTATAACGAGGTTTTTAATTTAGAGAGCACCGAGTCCGAGAAATTATTAAAAGATCTCGGGAAAAAATATGCACTCTCCCGTGAGACGTTCCGGAAATTTCCGGAAAATGATCAGGAATTTCTGCAGAATTTCAGTTTTATCTGTCTGCTCAGCTACGACGTATACATCAAAAAGATGATTATCGAAAGTGTTATCGACAATATCAACAGTCAAAACAGTAAAACAAATAAAAAAGAGAATTCCAAAAAGGAATCCTCCAAAAAAGACACCGTTTAATCCAAACGGATGATTGTATTTTCAGGCACAGATGCAGATACGCATCCGCGCCTTTTTCTATTCCTGTTCCGGATGTTTCTGTGACAGACGGCTGAATACCATCTCATATCCGTCATTTCCATAGTTCAAAGAACGATTGACACGGCTGATCGTCGCTGTAGACGCCCCCGTCTTCTCCGCAATATCAAGGTATGTCTTCTGATCCCGCAGCATTCCCGCCACTTCAAATCGCTGTGATAAAGAAAGCAATTCATTGACCGTACACACATCCTCAAAAAATGTATAACATTCCTCTCTGTTCTGCAGACATAAAATTGCATCAAACAGATGATCTACTGCCTCTGTTTTAAGTTTCTTGCTCATTATGCTCCCTCTTTCCTTCCAAAAATCATGTCTGTATTTTATCATATTAAAGTTTTAAAGTAAACAGATTTCTTGCATTACCCCATTGTTATGCTATAATGTTTAGTACAGTTTACCAAACACGAAAACGAATGGAGAATCTATGATATGAAAAAGATCGGTTATTTTTTTTCCGGCTTTCTGCCAATTTTAACAACAACAGCTGCACAGATACTGGCTTCTTTTTTTATGTTCGGAATCGCAGCTCTGTTTCTGTGTCCGGCCTCCCAGAGCACAGGCTTTGATGCCGATACCATCGAAACACTTCTGACCAATACAGAGTTTAATGCATGCATCATGCTGATTTATACCGTAACCTGCATCGTATTCATGGGAATATGGTATTATCGCTCCTGTGGGGGCAATTATCTTCCAAAACCATCCCTCACGTTTCATCCTCTGCAGTTTTTATCCATCATTCTTCTGATTCCCGGCATGCAGTTCTTTTCCGGTTATCTGACTTCTGCGGTATCTCTTCTTTTCCCGAACTGGCTCAGCCAGTACGAAAAACTCATGGAAACCGCAGGCTTAGACTCCGACATCGGACTGTTCATGTTTATCTATGCCGTAATTCTCGGTCCTGTCTGTGAAGAACTGGTTTTCCGCGGCGTCACCATGCGTCTGGTCCGACGGGCACTTCCGTTCTGGGCTGCCAACCTGATGCAGGCGGTTCTCTTCGGAATCTTTCACATGAACTGGATTCAGGGAATTTATGCATTTGTTCTCGGTCTTGTACTGGGATGGATCTGTGAAAAAGGAGGAAGCATCTATTTCTCAATGTTCTTTCACATCCTGTTCAACTTCTGGGGAACCATCATCGGACCGCTACTGAACAATCTCAAAGAAACGGATCTTCTGGGAATTATCATCTTTCTCTTTACGATTGTTTCTCTCGTTTTGGGCTTTTCCTTATTCCGCCTGGGAACGAAATGGCGCGATCAGAAAGCGGCGCGCCTTATGGCTGCCCCTGATCATGATGATCATTTCGAAGCAGCTGAATGATCCGGTACTCATAAAACACGGTGATCACAAGGATAGCGGCAATCACCAGCAGACTGTACGCGTCCTTGAGTTCGATCCCGATCACATCTCCCACACACGGAACCATCAGACCGATGATAAACACCAGTTTTACCAGCCGGATCATCCGGATGGAATATTTACGCACCTTTCCCACACACACCTCTTTCGGAAGCCGGTTTATTTTTTCCGGCTGACAGCTTACCAGGCTGAGTCCCACATAGATCAGAACAGCTCCTGCAATGTTACAGATAAATTTATATGGCGCAACTTTATAGACAATCCCATAATAGATCTGCAGTCCGATATAGACAATTCCAAGGATCATTCCTATCGCCTCCGCAAAAATTGCCGGAACGGTTAAATCTTCTTTTTTCATCTGCTTTTCTCCATTTCATTCTGTAAAATCATATCCTAATTCTAACACCTTTTTGACTTGAATTCCATAGTTCATGTGCTATAATGAAACACAGAGTAACAATATAACAAAGGAGATCTCATGGAAAATCTTATTTTACCAAAACAATACAAATCAGAACTGAATCTTCATGACACACAGCTTGCCATCAAGACAGTCAAAGATTTCTTTCAGGCACTGCTGGCGCAGAGACTGCATCTGACACGTGTTTCTGCTCCTCTTTTTGTAGACCCGGCAACCGGTCTTAATGATAACTTAAACGGTTATGAGCGCCCGGTTACTTTCGGTATTAAGGAGCAGGACGATAAAAATGCCGAAGTTGTCCATTCTCTCGCAAAATGGAAACGTTACGCCCTGAAAAAATACGGATTTCAGGTCGGAGAAGGCATCTACACGGATATGAATGCCATCCGCCGCGATGAAAGTACGGACAACATTCATTCTATTTTCGTAGATCAGTGGGACTGGGAAAAAATCATTCATAAAGAAGACCGTAATCTGGACTATTTAAAAGAGACCGTTCGTACCGTATATAAGTGTCTTCGCAAAACAGAACAGTATATGGCCATCCAGTATGATTACATTGATCTAATCCTTCCAAAGGAAATTTTCTTTATCACCTCCCAGGAACTGGAGGATCTGTTCCCGGACAACACACCGAAGGAACGTGAGTATTATATTACCAAGGCAAAAGGTGCTGTATGTATCATGCAGATCGGTGACACCTTAGAGTCTGGCGAACCGCACGACGGACGTGCTCCGGATTACGATGACTGGGCTTTAAATGCAGATATTCTTGTTTATTATCCGGTTCTTGATATTGCACTGGAATTATCTTCGATGGGTATCCGTGTAGACAAAACTGCTCTGATTTCCCAGCTTGACAAAGCCGGCTGTCCGGAACGCAAGGATCTGCCATTCCAGAAATCCATCATCGATGGAACACTTCCTTATACCATCGGCGGAGGAATTGGTCAGTCCCGTATCTGTATGTTCTTCCTTCGCAAAGCTCATATCGGCGAAGTGCAGAGTTCTCTCTGGCCGGAAGAAACAATTGCAGCCTGCGAGGAACATGGTATTCAGCTCTTATAATTTATTTTACATAATAAAATAAACAAAGCAAAAAATCAAAGAGGAAAAACGAAAAAAACGTTTTTCCTCTTTTTGTATTATCTATCTCCTCTAAATTACAGCTATAAGGTTTCCTCATCCGCCTCGCACATGCGATACCCTACGCCCAGTTCATTTACAATATAATTTTTTTCTCCCGGTCTGGCTCCCAGCTTCTTACGGATATTTACCATATTGACCTGCAGTTTTTTGATGCTGCCCTCATCGTTATACCCCCAGATCTCTTTGATAATGGCTGAGTATGTCATAACCTTTCCCGCATGTTCCGACAATGCTGCAATGATATTGTACTCTGTCTGTGTCAGCTTCACTTCTTTTTTATGCAAGAAAACTCTTCTTGCATCGTAATCAATGGTCAGACCGGAGGCCTTAAATTTTCCACCCGGAAACATTCCGTTTTGCATGCGATGTGTTGTCATGCGAAGCGTAGAACGTATCCGCGCAAGAAATTCATTGGAGCCAAATGGTTTTGTAACATAATCATTGGCTCCCATATCCAAAGCCTCCACTTTATCTTTTTCATCTGACCTGGCAGAAAGCACAATCACCGGCGTCAAGGAATCTTTCCGTAACCGCTTTAAAAAAGTCATTCCGTCCTGATCCGGAAGTCCCAGATCTAAAACAACGAGATCCGGTCTGTGAGAAGCATACATCATCATTCCGTCTTCGCAGGAATATGCCGATAATGTCTGATATCCGTTTGCCTCCAGAAGTGTAGCCACCAGATTGTTAATATGTTCATCATCCTCAATAATTAAAATCTTATATTTATTTCCGTTCATGCCTGTTCCTTCTCCTCCATATCCAGATAAAACCGGAAAAGTGCACCTCCATTTTTCTTATTTTCTGCCTTGATCTTTCCACCGTGCGCTTTGATAATTGTTGCGCACACTGCCAGTCCTATTCCTGCATTGCTCCGTTTGCAATCGGAAGATACCTCATACGCCTCATGACTCCCGTAAAAAACGGATTTTAATTTTTCTTCCGGAATTCCACATCCATCATCCTGTACTTCAAATACGGCTTTGTCCGCCACAAGAAATACCTTCAGTCCCAGGTGCACCATTCCCTTTGCATGCTGCACCGCGTTTTCTAAAATATTGATCAACACCTGCTGGATCAGGATTGCATCCATGGGAATTACCACAAATTCATCTGGAATATCAATTTCAACCTCCTGATCCGGATATCTTTTATGAAACTTTAAAATCACCGAATCAATCAGCTCATCCAAAACCGTAGGTGTCTTAATGATTTTTACTTTTCCACTGTCAAGTTTTGTGATCGAAAGCAGGTTCTCAACCATCCGGAAAAGCCACTGTGCATCCTGCTGGATGTCCTGCAGCATCTTTGTCCGCTGTTCCTTCGTAAAATCATTATCCGGATCAAGCAGCGCCGAGCTGGAGCCATAGATCGTGGTAAGCGGAGTCCGAAGATCATGGGAAACCGCACGGAATATGTCTGCACGGATTTTTTCTTTTTCTCTCTCTGCTTCGAGAATTTTATTATACTTTATTTTGGTGGTAAACCCACAGGTAATCAAAGCCATCAGTATAATGATCACTGCCGATGCCATATTCTCCGGTATGGAAAAATTAAAGTGAAAAAATGGAAATGTGAAAGCAAAATTCAATTCAAGAACGCTGAGAATTGCAGCTGCCACACCATACAGATACCCCGGTGTGATCACAGAAGTCAGAAAGACTCCAAAAATAGATACTGCCGGGATCAGCGCATTTTCCACAGTACTGTTTTGTATCCACAAACAGACCATAAAACACACCAGCTGAATCCCGACGGTAATGGCTATATCTCTTATGATATACAATGTTTTTTTCATCCGAATCTTCTTTCTCCTTATCTCTTGCATCCATATGTTTCATTATAGCATAATGGCGGTTAAGATTCGAATAAAAAATGTATTTTTCTAAGAAAGCGTATTCAGTTCCTCCATCCACAATGTTGCACACGCATCACTCGGCATACGCAGATCTCCTCTCGGAGAAACAGCAACAGATCCGACTTTCGGGCCGTCCGGAAGGCAGGAACGTTTAAACTGCTGCGCAAAAAATCTGCGGCAGAACGTTTTCAGCCATTTTAAAATAAATGCATCTTCATAAGTTCCCGCAAATGCAATTTTTGCCAGACGATAAATTTTTGCAGGGGAAAATCCCTGACGCAACATATAATACAGGAAGAAATCATGCAGTTCATACGGACCTACCAGATCCTCGGTCTTCTGTGAAATTTTTCCGTCTTCCGGCGGCAAAAGCTCCGGAGAAACAGGTGTATCCAATACATCATACAGTGTATCGGAAAGCTGCTTGTCCTCACAGGTATCCGCATAATAACGCACCAGATGCCGGACCAGTGTCTTTGGCACAGAAGCATTCACGGCATACATGGACATATGATCTCCGTTGTACGTTGCCCACCCCAGTGCAAGTTCCGACAGATCTCCGGTTCCGATCACAAGCGCATTTTTTTTGTTCGCAATGTCCATCAGAATCTGCGTGCGTTCCCGCGCCTGGGAATTTTCATATGTCACATCATGCACCGAAGGGTCCTGTCCGATATCCGAAAAATGCACATTTACCGCCTGACAGATATCCACTTCCACAAATTCTGCCCCAAGGCTTTGAATCAGTTTGACAGCATTGTCATATGTGCGGTCGGTTGTCCCGAATCCCGGCATGGTGACGGCCGTAATTCCCTTATGATCCCGCCCGCACAGATCAAAGGCACGCACGGTCACCAGCAGTGCCAGCGTCGAATCCAGTCCTCCGGAAATACCTACCACAGCATTGGCTCCGGTATGTTCCAGACGTTTTTTTAGTCCCATTGCCTGAATCATCAGAATTTCATCACAACGCTTTTCCCTGTTCTGTCTGTCTGTTGGCACAAACGGTGCCGGATCAATAAACCGCGTCAGTTTTGTTTCTTCTATTTTTAAAGAGAACAGAATCTCGGTATGTGTCTGATCCTCAGTGACAAAAGTTGTCATTCTGCGGCGCTGTGCACAGAGACGTTCCACATCAATCTCCGAATACAGGATGCCATGTCCAAAACGCTTGGATTCCGCAAGAATCTGTCCGTTTTCCGCAATGATGTTGTGCCCGGAGAACACCAGATCCTGTGTAGACTCTCCCTCTCCCGCTGACGCATAAATATATGCCGCAAGAAGACGTGCAGACTGGCCACTTACCAGTTCCCTGCGGTAACTGTCTTTGCCGGTCAGTTCATTCGAAGCCGACAAATTCACCAGAACAGACGCCCCCGCCAGTGCATGGGAGATACTCGGCGGATTCGGTGTCCACAGATCCTCACACAGTTCCACACCGATTCTGAGTTTCGGCATCTGCTCACAGACAAAAAGCAGATCCCGGTCCGCAGGAACACAGCTTCCGTCCGGCAGAACCACCTCTGTCGCAAGCTCTGCTCCGGATACGAAATGTCTCGCCTCATAAAATTCATTGTAATTCGGCAGATAACTCTTCGGTACAAGTCCAAGCACTTCTCCATGGGAAAACACTGCCGCCACATTGTATAATTTTCCAAGGATTTCAAAGGGAAGTCCCACGAAAAAAATGGCGTCCAGTGAAGCACTCTCTTTTACTAATTTCATCAGCGCATCCTTTGCGCCCTGCAGCAGACGTTCCTGCAAAAACAGATCCTGACAGGTATAGCCGGTCAGACAAAGTTCCGGAAAAACTACAATCTTTGCTCCCTGCCGGGTACTTTCTTTCATCATATCCAGAATCAGCTCTGCATTATATTTTGTATCTGCCACTTTAATTTTCGGTGTAACTGCAGCTACTTTTACAAATCCCTGTCTCACTTTCTCAACTCCTTTAATTCCTCTACGGAAAATTCATATGCCTTGTTACAGAACTGGCACTTTACCTCGATGCTCTCCCCATCATTGATGATGTCATCAAGATCTTTTTTGCTGAGCGTTGAAAGTGCACGCGATACCCGCTCCTTAGAACAGTCACAGACAAATGCTGCCGAAATTTTGTCGGTGATTTCCAACCCGAAATCTCCGAGAATTTCTTCGAGAATTCCTTCCGGTGTCAATCCTCGCTCCAGCATCATAGTCACAGAATCGATCTCTGCAATACGCTTTTCCAGTTTTTCAATGATCTCGTCACTCGTAAACGGCATAAGCTGAATAATAAATCCGCCGGCCTGACGCACCGTGTTGTTTTTGTTCATCAGCACACCCAATCCTACCGCAGACGGAATCTGCTCGGAAGTTGCAAAATAATAGGTTAAATCTTCTGCAATCTCTCCTGTCTGCAGCTGACACTGTCCCACATATGGCTCTTTTAGTCCCATATCTTTGATGACGCTCAAAATACCGAGATCCAGCGCGCCCCCTACATTTAAATGTCCGTCTTTGTTTGGCGGAAGTTCCACAATCGGATTATTGACAAATCCCTTGACATGTCCATTGGCGTCCGCAGTAACGGTAAGTCCCCTGGCCGGACCGCTACACTGAATCTGCAGGGTCAGAAGATCCTTTTCCCCTTTTAACATTGTTCCCATCATCGCACCGCCGGACAACAGACGTCCCAGGGCTGCCGTCATGATCGGGGACGTATTGTGATCCTGTCTGGCGGTCTCCACCAGATCCCTCGATGTAATTGCAAATGCCCGGATTGCGGCACCTGCTGCGGTTGCTCTAACAATATAATCTGCCATGTATCATTTCTCCTTTATTCTTTTCTTGTAACAAATGTGATACGCTCACTGTCGGCTTTGACCCCGGCGTCGGTGTAATCATCATACATTCCTTCACAGACCAGTCCCGCCTGCTGCAGAAAATCCACTATCTGTTCCACCTTATAATTTCTCTGATAGTGTGTTTCCGCATATCGGCGGTACAGCTCTCCCGCTTCCGGGATAAACAGTGTCAGGTCATATTCATTGATTCTGGTCTCTTCGTCATAATAATTTTCCCAGATAAAACTTCCTTCCTGCCTGCTCTCCGCAAATGTGTGATCTCCAAGAAGCTGTTCGTATTTATAGGCGGTATTCATATCAAAGATAAATACTCCACCGCTTTCCAGACAGGCGGCAACCCGCCGGAATGCATCGGAAAGTTCCTGTGGCTCAAGCACATAATTGACACAGTCACAGGTACAGCAGACTGCCCGCACACATCCATCCAGTTCGAGTGTCTGCATCTCCTGCAGCAGATAAAGAATCGGTGGATCTGTCTGCTTTTCCATGGCTTTCTGCAGCATATCCACAGAAACATCCACACCGGTCATATCATACCCACAGGCAGCCAGTCTCCGGGTCAGTTCTCCGGTTCCGCATCCCAGATCCAGCACCGGTCCGTCTGCAATTCCATGCTTTTTTAATGTCTCACAAATATATGCACACCATTCATCATAGGGCACATTATCCATAAACAGGTCATAAACCTGCGCAAAACCCGTATACGCGTCCATTCTTTTCCTCCTGCTTTGTATCATAGTTTAGCAAGTTTTTATGGCAAAAGCAAGGTTGATTATTCTTCCCGAAACCTTTATACTGAATGCATAAGTTGAACTACAGAAAGGATTTTCCATGCCTGACAACTACGAACATTATATTTCCAAAAATATTCAGGCCTTCTATCGCAGAAGACTTTTTTCTCCAATGATATATCTGGTTTTACTTGCAGTTCTCTGGATCGTATTTCCACTGGGTGCCATGCTGCGCCCTGCACAGCTTTCCGACAATACCAAAATTGCGGACGCCTACAAGAACCATCACCGTTATGTACGCATGACCTTCACAGATCTGAAATTCAGCGGATATACCTGTGAAACCTATGGACAGACCCGCGGATATTATTATTACACCACACAGAAAAATAATTGCAGCATCATTCTCCTTACCCCGCATACATGTGAGGAAGGACTCCCTACGATCGACCGTCTGACCGTCACCGGCCGGATCGTCAAAGGAAAAGAATCTTATCTGGCACTTTTGTCCCAGCTTTCCTCTGACCTGAACTGGACCGAAACCGGTATCCGCAACCAGCTGTCTTCGTATTATTTCAGTGAGCCTGACTATCATTTAACCACGACGCGCATTTTATTCTTCGCGTATTTCGGTTCCATGATTTATACCGTCCTGTATCTTCTGATCTGTATGGTCTATATCCGGTTCCCGGTGCTTTCCCCACCGTGCCAGAACCTGATCGTCTTCGGACATCCGGGTCAGATTCTCGCCGAGGCCGAGGAAGAACTTGCAACACTTCCACAGCTGGCAACGGAGGATATGTTTATTACCGAACATTATTTTATCATGACATCACCATATGGAAATGCCATTGTGCCTATTCAGGAGATTCTGTGGATCTATAAACATTCGACGCTCCACAAAATGCTCTGGTATCATTTCAGCATCTCTTATACCATGCATATTACCGCAAACAAACATATGTATGTAAACTGTCCGAAAAATACCAAATCCGATATTGACGGTATTATGGATTACCTGGCAGAAGCCAATCACAACATTCTGGTAGGTTTCAATGAAGAAAACCGCCTGAAAGTCCAGGCGGTTCAGGGAAAACCTTTCCATATTGAAAAATTTTATGCGTTATTGCGCCGCCGCGTCTAAAACATACAGGCTTTGCTTCCAATTTCATAATCCAGATTTTCATAGGCTTCCCTTACCACGGGAAGCCTTTCTTTTTCTTCCGGCGGTAATTCATGTTCGGAAAGTATCTTTATATTCTCCTCAATCTGTGCAATATCATAGGTATCAAATCCATACTTTAACCCTTTCCAGCACAGTCGTCGCTGCTCTTCATCCATCATGGGGAGTTTTCCCTGCCGAAGTATGTGACCACTCTCCGGTAAATCTTTGGTCTCCTGTTTTATTTCTTTCACCGTCCCCCGCAGCTGCTCTAAGAAGATATGCAGATTCCGGTTTATAAAGGCACGGTTTTCGGTCTTTGCCGCCATCTCCATAATTTCTGCCTGCTGGGCAATCTCCTCTTTTCCAATCTGGCGGCTGATCCCTTTGATTCCATGAACTTTTGTCTGAAACATATGCAGATCCCGCTGGACATATTCCGGAAGTTTCGGAAGTAAACCCTCCACCTCTTTCCAATAAGATTCCAGCGTACGGATATCCGTAGCGTTCCTCTGCCCTGTGGCTTTCGCCTTCTTTGACGCATCGACCGGATTCGGAAGTTCCCTGTATCTGACCGGAATTCCGGTTTCTAAAACCTGCCTCATCCGCTGCAGCCGGATCGGTTTCGGCATAAAATCGGTAAATCCATGCCGGATGGAACGGCTTCTCACTTCGTCAGAAATATCCGCTGTCATAAGAACAAGCGGTGCATGACTGTATCTTTGTATCTGATCCGCCGT
>ERZ773136.3763-NODE-3763-length-10804-cov-8.168202_pt1 | contig 10804 bp, 10 predicted proteins | sample MGYA00580855_ERZ773136 | MGnify/ENA primary metagenome ERZ773136 (study PRJEB29015, sample SAMEA2737860) | human gut metagenome | biome: human gut; feature: human-associated habitat; material: faeces | place: China | collected 2012 ... | reverse complement strand
GGTCTAGGGCCGCCCTGTGGAGGACGGGGGCCGCCCGAACGGGGCGGGCGCGGGCCGCGCGGAGGACGGCGTCCCCAGAAGATGGGGTGATACATCACCGTCGGCACGCCCATGCCGGGCATCATGTAGCGGCGGCGATAGCGGCGATAACGCATGCCGTCAAGCATGATCCAGAGGACAAAGAATATGATGAGGATCATGATGAACATCACACCGTTGGCCGCCTCGTCCAGCGCCGCCTCGCTCTGCTGATACTGCTGGCTCAGCTCCACATGGAGCGCGGCGCAAAGCGAGCGCACCGCGGCGTCATAATCGCCCTTCTGCACGTTATCCGCCATGCAGGAGGCAACAAAGCTCTGCGAAAGGCCGCTGAGCAGATCATAGAAATCGCCGCTGGCGACCAGATAATAGTCCTGCTGCTGTTTGGCGATGACAAGAATGGCGTCATTTGAGCCAAGCTGCATCGTGTCCGCATAGTCATACGCCGTATTCTCGAGATTATCCGACGACTGCACCGTCACGACGGCCATGATGCTGCCGAACATCTTGTCCCAGTTAGCGTTATAGAGGCTGACCGCCTTTTCGGTCTTGTCCGAAAGGACGTTCGCCTCGTCGCGCACGTACTGCTCGAACGCCGCCGTGGAAAGCGAGGGATCGAGCTTTTCCCCGCCCTCCGGCGTAGAGACGGCGGGCGTCTTGTGCAGCCCCCACGCACTGGATGCGACGATCGCCAGAATCAGCACGACGATGGCGACGCCGCGTTTTTGAAAGAATTTCATATGCTTCTCCTATCCGGAGCGTCTCAGCTTCTCAGCTCCATGAGCTTCTGCTTCAGCTCGCCTTCGATGCGGCCGAGCTCGACCTCCGCTTCCTTGCGCTTCTGCGCGCCCTCGCGCTGGATGTTCACGACCTCGTCGAGCGTGGAGACGAGCTGCTCGTTCGTGTGCTGCAGCGTCTCGATATCGACGATGCTGCGCTCGGCTTCCTTTGCCGTGGCGATGGTGCCCATCTTGAGCATGTCGGCGTTCTTCTTGAGAAGCTCGTTCGTCGTCTGCGCCACCGCGCTCTGCGCGGCCGTAGCCTGACGGCTGTGCTCCATGCCGAGCGCGAGCACCATCTGGCTCTTCCAGAGGGGGATGGTATTGACGAGCGAGGACTGGATCTTTTCGACCATCAGCGTGTCGTTGTTCTGGAGAAGTCTCGTCTGCGGGCCCATCTGGAGCGACACCATGCGCGTGAGCTCCAGGTCATGCAGCTTCTTTTCAAAGCGCTCGCACTTCTGCGCGTAGTCGTTGTAGGCCTGCGCATCCTCGGCAAGGCCGCTCGCCTCCGCCTTCTTGCGCAGCTCCTCGAGCTCGCCGGAGCGGACCTCGGCCAGACGCTTTTTGCCCGCGATGATATACATGGTCAGTTCTTTGTAGTACTTGAGGTTCAGCTCATACATCTGGTCGAGCATCGCGATGTCCTTCATCAGCGTGACCTGATGCTTTTCAAGCTCAGAAACGATGCGGTTCACGCTCGTCTCGGCCTTGCCGTACTGCGCGCGCATCAGCTCGAGCTTATCCTTCTGCTTGTGGAAAAGACCTGCGAAGCCCTTCTTCTCCTCCTGACCGAAGCCCTTGACCTCGACGACGAGGTTCGAGAGCGTCTCGCCCACCTCGCCAAGATCCTTGTTGCGCACGGAGGACAGTGCATTTTCCGAGAACGTCGCAACGCTCTTCTGCGCGGCCACGCCGTAGTTGAGCACAAGGTTCGTATCCGTGATGTCGATCTTTTTCGCAAAATCGTCGACGGCCTTCTTCTCCTGCTCGGTGAGCATGCTCTCATCGACCTTGACAGGCTCGACTTCCTTTTTCTCCGCCTCGGGCGCCGTGGGCGCTTCGGGCGTGAGCGTCAGCTCAGGGACGGCCTCCTGTGCCGCTTCGGTGGGGTTCAGGGTCAGCTCGGGCATCATGTTGTCGCTCATATCATTTCTCCTCCGTATTTTGGCTTTGAGATTGTTCTTTTTCGTGCTTTTTGATGCGCTGGATGCGGCGCAGGCACAGCAGCGTGGCCAACGCCCAGATCAGCGCGGAATAGTAAAGCGTATCCCTGTGCAGATGCAGCGCGCCGATGATGCTTGCCACACACATGATGGCAAAGATTGCACAGAAGATAGGGTCAAGCCACACGCCCTTGAGGCGCTTCATGATCCATGCGTTCACCTTGGCGTTGAACGCCATCACTTTCTTTCGCATCGCTTACTCCTTTATAGCTCGAGCTTGATGTCGTCCTGCGAGGCGGTCGCCGTGCCGGACTCGGCATGCAGCTCACCAGTATCCTCGCTCAGGCCCTCGCGCTTCATCATGTTCTCAAGCACCGTGATATCGGCGGAAATGTCCATTGCCTCGCTGCCGAAGAGCATGTCGAGCTGCTTTTCAAAAGCCGTAACGATCGTGCCCATCATACTCTCCACGCGCTGCATGGTCGCGTCGATGTTCTCGCCGCTCACGCCCTGCGCGCCCATACGGTCATAGGCGTTCAAGAGCTTAAGGGTCGTGGGCAGGTAGTAGTCCATGAACTTGCGGATCTGCGGCAGCTTCGACGGGTCGGATTTGACCTGCGCGAAAATTTTCGCGCTCAAATCCTCGAGCCGGTCGATGTCGGCGGAGATCTTCTCATCCTTGATGGACGTGTTGAGCCGCTTCATCTCGGAGATGGCAAGATTGCCGTCCTTGATCATCTTGTCGAGCTCGGGGTTGCCGGTGCTCTCTTCCTTTTTCGGCGGGTCGGGCACCGTGACTTCGACCGTGCCGCACACGGCGTTCATAATGAAGAACACCACCCCCGACACGACCGCCACAAAGAGGAAATGCGGTACGCGATAGAGCGGGAACAGCAGCGCATAAATGACCCATGTTCCCGCCGCGGCATAATAGGGAACGGTGGATCTGCGTTTGACGGTTGCCAAGGCGATCGCCTCCTGTTTTCATAAATATTTTGACTGATATATGATATCACATCGCATCAGCGCGGTCAAGCAAAGCAAGCGCTTGAAACATTGCAATATCGCACTTTTTACAAAAGAAGGCGGCGTCCGGTCCGGGACGCCGCCTTCCTGCAAAATACTGCGTTTTTCTTATTCGTTTCGGATGGCTTCGAGCGCCGAGATCTTGACCGCCTTGTTCGCGGGCTGATAGCCGGACACCAGTCCGACCAGCACCGAGAACACCAGCGCGAAAATCACGAGCTCCGGCTTGATGACGGACGTGCGCACCACGCCTTCGCCGCCGATGAGCGCCTGCTTGATAAGCTCCCACGTGACGCCCCCGCCGCCGAACGCGCCGAACGAGAACAGATTGATGATGACGGATATGATGAAGCTGAAAATAAGCCCCAAAATGCCGCCGAGAAGGCCGATGCTGCCCGCCTCCATGAGGAACATCGCGCGGATATCGCGCACATAGCAGCCGAGCGCCTTCATAATGCCGATCTCCTTCGTGCGCTCGGAGATGGACATGATCATCGTGTTCGTGATGCCGATGGCCGCGACCAAAAGCGAGATCGCACCGAGGCCGCCGAGCATCAGCTCGATCTGGCGGGTCTGCTTGTTGAGCTCGTCGCGCATGCTCTGCATGGAATAGGTGCTGTAGCCCAAGTCCTTGATGGACTGCTCCACATCCGACACGGCGTCGAGGCTCTCAGCCTTGACGTTGATGCTTGAATACTCGAACTTCGTGTCGGTCTTGCCGGTCAGGTCCTGAATAAGAGCTTTGAGCGCATTGATGTCCATCATCACGCCGTCGCTCGTCTCATAGCCCTTGCCTTGATCCTCCTTCATCACACCGACGACCTTGAGCTCGACCTCGTAAGGCGTGGGCTCGGTGCCCGTACCGTCGTCATACGGTGTGAGTACCATGGTGATGCTCGTCTTGAGCGGGTCGAAAAACGGGTCGGGAACATTTTCGGTATCAATATTTCCGTTCTCATCCCAGACGTAACGGTTCACATAGTTTCGCCCGTCCGGCATCAGCGTATCGGTAAAGTTATAGGCAAAATACTGGCCCACGACCACCTCGTCGCTGTTTTCGGGATACCGCCCGTCCATCAGCTCAAAGCCCATGTCCTCAAGGGCGCTCGAGTCAATGCCGACAAAATTGACATAGTCGGCTGTGTAGCGGCCGTTGATGCCCGCTTTGAAGCCTACATTATATCCGTCGAGACTTGCCTTGGGCATGACGGCCTTGACGCCCGCGATCTCGTGGAAGCTCTCGACCGCCTTGTCGTCAAGCTTGCTCTCCGTCTGCGTGCCGGTGCTCTGGTTGTAGCCGCGGTAGACCTCGATGATGGAGAGGTCGCCCATATTTTTGAGCATCTGGTCGTAGGACTCCTGCATTCCCGCGCCGATGGAAACCATCACGATGATGGACGTACAGCCGATGAACACGCCCAGCACCGTCAGGATCGTGCGTCCTTTGCGCCGTGACAGGCTGTCAAAGCACATTTTCAGGATGTCTGCGAATCTCATTTTTTCTGCTCCTCAGCACCCGTGGCCGCAGTCTCCTTGTTTTCAGCCGCCGCGGCTTCCGCTGCCTCCTGCTTCTCCTCGGCGATCTCCTCTTCGTCCCACTTGTCCCACAGCGCCTGCTCGGCCTTCTGCTTGGCTTTCTTCTTGCGGGCGCGGAGCACGATCAGGGCGATGATGGCAATAACGACGAGCGCGATGATGACGTACTTCCACGGGAAGGTGCTCGTCGGCTCGGGATCGACGGGCCCGTCAGGGTCAACCGGATCGACGGGCTCGTAGGCCATGGCTTCGACCGTGGCTTCAAATACACGCTCTTTCGTGTTGCCGTTGGAATCCTCGTAGGTGATGACGATCTTGACCTGATTCTCGCCCTCCAGCTGCGGGGTCACGGCAAAAGCGATGGTGCCGTTCTTGCCGCCGTCGATCGTGCCGACGCGCTGATAGGCCGTCGGCGTGTCGATATCGCCGGAGATGGTCGCCTCAACGTTGTTGATGGCGCTCTTGCCCTTGTTGACATAGTCGATGGTCAGGCTCGTCTCCTCGCCGACATAGCCGGTGTAGGAGCTTGTAGGCTCGCTCATTTCAAAGCGGTCGGGCTGGTAAAGAGGAACGCTCAGCGACAGCGTGGCGTTGCCCGACTTTCTTGCGTTCTGGTCAACATATTCATAGGTCACGTCGATCTTGACGTCCTGCGCGCTGGCGCTGATGAGCTGCGCGGCCTTCATCGGCACGGTGACGGTCTTTCTGCCGCTCGCGGCGACAGATTCAAAGTAGAACGTGTTCGTCGAGCCGTTGAGCATCAGGTCCTGACCGCCGGTGACGGTGACCATGACGTTTTCGATCTTGATGGTCTTGCTGGTATTCGTGAACGAGAAGCTCAGGTTCGTGCTTGAGCCCGCCGCAACGGACGAACCGCCGTAGTTGTACTTCGAGAGAATGACGATGGGCGTGGGGCTCGCAATGGTCTCCTCGTCCTTCGTATCCTTGGTAACGGTGGAGAGAACGCTCACGCTGCCGCTGGCGCTGCCGCCGGTGAGCTGTGTGCCGTTGTCATAGTAGAACGACAGGCTCGCGTCGATCGTCTGCATCTGGGACTCGATCTTGTCGGGCGCCTTGACCGTCACAGTGACGGCCGTGTCGCGGCCCGCGCGGATATCGTCGAGCATGTAGTCCTGGCTGCCCATGATGAGAAGCGATCCGGAGGATTTGAGCGTCAGGATAGGGTCGCGCATGGCGGTCGTGCCGGCGTTCTGGATGTAAACGGTGATGGTCTTCGTCTCGCCCGCGGCAATAGACGTGCTCGTGCCGTCGGAGTTGAAGACGGCGCGCGGCTCGGGAATCACTTCCGGCGTCGGCTCGGGGGCGGGCGTCGGTTCGGTGTAGGGCACGCACTCGCGCACCGGAACGGTGTTGCCGTCCTGATAGCCGCCGCCGTTGCCTTCATAATAAATTGTAAAGGCAAGCTGCTTGCCGCTGTCGCCGGTGTAGGTCAGGCCGGTAAACGTAACGGTATATTCGCCGTTCTGTCCGCTTGCAACAGCGCTCGCCGTGCCGTCCTGAAAGCTGTCAAGGCCGCGCACGACGCGGATCGAATCGTTGCTGCCGTCCGTGCGGGATAAGTAGACCGTGATGTCCACCGTATCGCCGGTGTAAATGCTGCTTCTGCTGGCCCGGTAGCCGGTGATCAGAAAGCTGGTTCCCGCCTGTGCCGTCGTGCCTTCGCCCGCCGCTTTGGCGACATTCACAGGCAGCAGCGCTGCGCACAGCACAAGGGCAAGGCAGAGCGAGAGCAGGGATCTTGAGATGCGTTTCATGTTCGATTTCCTCCGTTATTCGATGTAGGGTGCGGCGTCGATCTCCGCCTTGACCTGATTTTCTACGTTGCTGACGATCCTGCCGTCGATGAGCGTGACGATGCGGTCGGCATACTCGGTCATCTCCGGATCGTGGGAGACGAGCACGATCGTCTGGTGGAAGCGCTTGGCAAAGCCGCGGATCATGTGCATGACCTCTTTCGTCGTCTTCGAGTCGAGGTTGCCGGTCGGTTCGTCGGCGAACACGACCTCGGGATGCGTGACGAACGCGCGTGCGATGCCCACGCGCTGCTGCTGTCCGCCGGACATCTGGTTCGGAAAGTGGTCCATGCGGTCCTTCAGTCCCACGCGGCAGAGCATTTTCTTCGCCTCCAGCAGCCGCACATCCGGGTCGATGCCCTTGAACATCAGCGGCATGGCCACGTTTTCCGCCGCCGTCAGCTCCGGCAGCAGGTTGTAGGACTGGAAGACGAAGCCGATATGCTTCTGCCGGAAGGCGGCGAGCTGATTTTCGTTGAGCTGTGAGATTGGCACGCCGCCGATGCGCACCACGCCGCGCGTGGGCTTTTCCAGTCCCGCCAGCTGGTTGAGCAGCGTCGATTTGCCGCTGCCGGACGTGCCGAAGATGCAGCACACCTCGCCCCGCGGAATGTCGAGGTCAATATTGTGCAGTGCGACCACGTGCTCCTGCCCCATCATGTACACCTTTCGGAGCTTTCGCACCGAAATGACGGGCTTCTGGTCATTTGCCATCGCAGTTTCTCCTCAATTTTAATCTTGGGTCCATTATAATCTCATCTTATGAGGAAGTCGTTACAATCAGGCGCGATTTGGTTACAAATTATTTAAGAGTTCCTTAATTCTCGCACCGAGCCTTTTCCTGTATTATTTAGACGGAATTTATCGAAAAATGTTTCATCCTTTTTGAAAAAAAGCGGCGGATTTTTTGATCCGCCGTTTTTTTAAGTTCATGCCGTTTTAGTTCAGCGGCACGTCGGGCACGACGTAGACCGTCATCTCTTCGCCATTTGTGTCGATGGACACAGTGTCGTCGATGGGCTGCGTCAGCGCCGCGTCCGCGTAGAGCGTGCAACCGCTGCGGCAACAGATGTTGACATACGTCCCCCTCGCCACATGGTATTCATTCACCCACCAGTCTTCGCCCCCTTCTTTCGCGGGGAGGCAGACCGTCAGCAGGCAGGCGGGTCTCGTGTCGTCCGTCGCGTACACGACATCGTTCAGAAGGTAGCGGCCTGACTTGTAGGGTTCTGTTTTGTAGGGTTCATCGTAGCTCCAGTTGTAGAGTGTCGTGCCCATCTCCGTCGCGCCGCCCTCGCCGTCCGCCATATAGTCGGTCACGGACATGGCGAGCAGCTCGCCCGTCTCAGGATCGGCGTAGTAGAGGGTGGTATAGTAGTAGTCGTCCTGATCGTCAAAGCGCGTGGTGGTCGAGAGCAGCACCGCGCCGTCCTGCTCGCTGCGCTCGTCGAGCGTTTCCTCGGCGTTTTTGGCGGCGGGATCGGCGCACTGCGGCAGTATGTCAAGGAGATACTCTGTCCCCTCGCCCGGAACGGGATAGATGTTCAGGCTCGCGGTGTCGTCGCCCGTCATGCTCGTGGCGTACAGGCTGCCGTTCCCCTGGCTCCACAGCTCATCCTCGCCCGGGCCGCTGTTGGCGGTATAGTTGTAGTGCGAGGACATGAGGATCGATCCGTCACCCCCGTCCGTGTACTGCAATCTCGCGGTATAGGTCACCTCGCCGTCCCGGTCGGTGCCCTGAATGTTCACGGTCACGGCGTCGTACTTTTCGAGCAGCATGCACGGATCGTTGACCTCGCGCACCTGCTCGAGCGAAATTTCCTTCGGCTCGTCGGCGTTTTTATCGTTGTTGTTCGTGTCGCCGCCCTGCGTGCCGCAGCCCGCGAGCAGGCTCACGACGCAAAGCGCGCCAATGCTTGCTTTCTTCCAGTTTTTCACCTTGGTTTCCTCCTTATTTGGGTGCGGACTTACGCCCGCGTTTCAAATTCTTTTTAACGGTTTTCTTCCAGCGGCACGATATAGACCGTTGCACTCTCGCCGCTCGTGTCGACACCCTGTGTGTCGTCGATGGGCCGTGTCAATAGTCACCACCTCGTGCCGCTCAAACAGCGCAGAGATCGTGTTCCGCTCACAGACGTCTTCATAGGTGATGGGATGCTCTTCCGCCATATCGGTCTGTTTCTCCGCCTCTCTGCAGCCCATGAGCAGCAGCGCGGCGGCAAGTGCGAGGGCACTCATTAGTCCCCAGCGGTTCATTTTGTTTTTCCTCTCATCGTCTTCTTTCCATCTTGATTATGCGGAGCTTTTTTCGTTCCGTACATTCTCTTAGACGAGAAATTTCTCAAAAAGTTTCCCCCTTATGATTTTTTTAAGAAACTTTTTTCTTTCCCGTGCGAGCTCTTGCATTTTCCGCCGACGCGGCATACAATGAGGACACATTTCACCCGGGAGGGGCGTTTTTATGAACTATATCGGCATCGACCTCGGCGGCACGAACATCAAGGGCGCACTCGTGAGCGCGAAGGGCGAGATCTTAAAGGAGCATTCTATCCCGACGTGCGTCGATCTCGGCCCCGAGGCGGTCGCGGGACGCATCGGTCAGGTCATCGCGCAGCTCTCTATCGGCGAGGACACCGTCGGCGGCGTGGGCGTCGGCTGCCCCGGCACGGTGGACGACGCAAGCGGCATCGTGCGCTTTGCGGCGAACCTGAATTTTGTGAACTTCGACCTGCGAAGCGCGCTGCGCGCGCACACTGCGCTTCCCATCCACCTCGGCAACGACGCAAACGCCGCGGCGCTGGGCGAGGCGCTGTTCGGCTGCGGCCGCGGTGCGGAGAGCACCATCGTCGTCACGCTCGGCACGGGCGTCGGCGGCGGCGTGGTACTCGGCGGCAAGCTCCTGACAGGCTACACGGGCGCGGCGAGCGAGATCGGCCACATGGTCATCGCGGAAAACGGCGAAGAGTGCACCTGCGGCAGCCGCGGATGCTTCGAGGCCTACTCCTCCGCCACGGCGCTGATCCGCGATACGAAGCGCACCATGGCCGCGCACCCCGAGAGCCTGCTGCACGCGATTGCCGCGGAGCAGGGCGGTGTCGACGGCCGCACAGCATTTCTCGCCAAAGAGCGCGGCGACGAGGCGGGCGCGCAGGTCGTGGAGGACTACATCGAGCATCTGGCCTGCGGGCTCACAAATCTTGTCAACATTTTCTTCCCCGAAGTGCTGGCCCTCTCGGGCGGCGTAGCAAATCAGGGCGACGCGCTGCTCCTGCCGCTGCGCGAAAGGGTGCGCGAGCGTTCGTTCGGCTCGCGCTATGCCGTCTCGCACACGCGCATCGAGCTCTGCACGCTCGGCTACCGCGCGGGCGTGATCGGCGCGGCGATGCTCGCGCGCGAGTGAGCGTAAAATAGCGCAAGATATGATGAGGCCCTCCGCATTTCTGCGGAGGGCCTTTTTTACCGGTAGCCGTCGGGCTCGGCCGAGCCTTCGATCAAAAACTGCACCTCGTCCACGCCGCCGAGCGACAAAATGGACTGCTCGAGCGCGCTCAGCATCAAATCGCGCTCCGCCTCGTTCTCCGGCAGTGAGCCGCTCGCAGGGAGATTCAGATAGCACACGCCGTTTTCGATGCGAGAGGAGATGACCGCAAAGTCCTCCGGCAGGAGCGAGACGAGCGAATCGTCCTCCGGCCCCTGTGCGAGCGCTTCGAGCAGCGCGTTCACGCGCGTCTGGCCCTCGTAGAGCGCAAGCGTCTGCTGCTCGGCGCGCAGCTCGCCTGTCTTGCTGTCGAGGAAATAAAGCGACACGGTGATCGGCCGCAGGCCACTCTCACGCGAGGAAAGCAGCGTATCCGCCGAGAGCAGCACTTGCGTCTCGCGGTACGGCAGCTCGCGCCCGTCCGCCGTGATGCTCACAGCGTTCACATTCGGCAGCTGCGTCAGCGTCAGCGTGATGCAGTAGTCAGCGAGCGACAGGTCGATGCCCGTCAGGCGCGCATACTGTGCGCTCAAGTCGATCTGCGCGCGGCGGCCCGACACCTTGAGCGACTTGAGCGCCGTTCCCTCCGGGATGGGCGACGAGAGCGACGGCTCGTCGGGCCCTGCGAGCAGCGCCTCCATCAGCGCGCGGACACAGTCTTCGGTCTCCATCGCGCCGTCGAGCGTCAGACGCTTTTCCTGCGTGCGGATGGCGTCGCCGCCGCCCGCGGAGTTGGGATCGCTGAGAAAATAGAGCTCGTAGCCGTTTTCGTCCATTTCCTGCGCGTGCTGGGCCGCACAGGCGCAGAGAAGCGAAAGCAGGAGAACTAATGCCGCAGTCAGGGAAAGACGTCTTCTCATGTCTCATCCCCTCCCTCTTCGCAGCGCGGCAGGCGCACGGTAAACACCGTGCCGCCGCCCTCGCGGGCGCGGCAGGCGCACTCTACGGCCTGAACTACTCTTCCCT
>ERZ773136.3753-NODE-3753-length-10835-cov-3.432375_pt1 | contig 10835 bp, 10 predicted proteins | sample MGYA00580855_ERZ773136 | MGnify/ENA primary metagenome ERZ773136 (study PRJEB29015, sample SAMEA2737860) | human gut metagenome | biome: human gut; feature: human-associated habitat; material: faeces | place: China | collected 2012 ... | reverse complement strand
GCAAACGTTCAGCACGCTTTGAGACGATCAATAATATCTCTTGTTTCTGTTCTTGCGGGCAGCCTCGGACTTCTTGCGGCGCTTGACGCTGGGGCTCTCATAGCACTCTCTTCTCCGCACTTCGGCCAGGACGCCTGCCTTGGCGCAGCTTCTCTTGAAACGCTTCAGAGCGCTGTCCAGGGACTCGCCTTCCTTGACGTGGACTTCGGACATCTATTTTCCCTCCCTCCGATGTATCCGGCTTCATCCAGGATACTCTTTAAGAGCCATTAGACATGACTTTAACAATAGCATTATACTGTGTACCCTCTGCCTTGTCAAGCCATTTTCCAACATTTTTTATGAAAACGAAAATTATTTCGCGGGCTTGACGATGAGGTTCATCAGCTTGTCCTTCACCAGGATGGTCTTGACCACGGTCATGCCCTCGGTGGCCTTTTTCACCTTGTCCAGCTCCATGGCGGCGGCCATCACGGTGTCCTGGCCGCTGCCGGCGGGGACGGTGACGGCGCCCTTGAGCTTGCCGTTGACCTGGATGGCCATGTCCACATGGGTGTCCACGGTCTTGGCCTCATCGTAGGTGGGCCAGGCGTGGTAGGCCAGCTGCTCGGTGTGGCCCAGCTGCTGCCACAGCTCCTCGGTCATGTGGGGGGCAAACGGGTTCAGCAGCTGCAGCAGCAGCTCGTACTCGGCCTTGGTCGCACCCCCCTGATCGCTCAGTGCGTTGACGTAGATCATCAGCTGGGCAATGGCTGTGTTGGCCTTCAGCGCGTCAATGTCCTCGCCGACCTTCTTGATGGTGCGGTTGGCAACAGCCTCCAGCTCGGGGCGGACGCCCTCGCCGGGGACGAGCTTCTCGCTCATCGACCAGATCTTATCGAGGAAGCGCTTGCAGCCCTTGATGGAGGAGGTGTTCCAGGGGGCGGTCTTTTCAAAGTCGCCGATGAACATCTCGTACATTCTCAAGGTATCAGCGCCGTACTGGGCCACCACATCGTCTGGATTTACCACATTGCCGCGGGATTTGCTCATCTTTTCGCCGTTTTCTCCCAGGATCATGCCGTGGCTGGTGCGTTTGGCATAGGGCTCCTTACAGGAAACAACACCGATATCATACAGGAACTTGTGCCAGAAGCGGGAGTACAAGAGGTGCAGCGTGGTATGCTCCATGCCGCCGTTGTACCAGTCCACCGGCATCCAGTAATCCAGCGCTTCCTTGGCCGCCAGCGCGTTTACATTGTGCGGGTCGCAGTAGCGCAGGAAGTACCACGAAGAACCGGCCCACTGGGGCATGGTATCCGTTTCACGCTCGGCGGGGCCGCCGCAGCAAGGGCAGGTGGTCTTTACCCAGTCGGTCAGCTTGGCCAGCGGGGACTCCCCGTTATCGGTGGGCTCATAGCTTTCCACCTCCGGCAGGCGCAGGGGCAGCTCGCTTTCGGGGATGGCCACCCAGCCGCACTTGGGACAGTTCACCAGCGGGATAGGCTCACCCCAATAGCGCTGACGGGAGAATACCCAGTCGCGCAGCTTGTAGTTGACCTTGGTCTCGCCCTTCTTCTGCTCCTCCAGCCACTTGATAATGGTCTTTTTGGCTTCCTCCACGGTCAGGCCATCCAGGAAACCGGAATTGACCATAATGCCGGTAGCGCAATCGGTAAAGGCTTCCTTTTCCACATCGCCGCCCTTTACCACCTCGATGATAGGCAGACCGAACTTTTTGGCGAACTCCCAGTCACGGGTATCGTGGCCGGGTACCGCCATGATGGCGCCGGTGCCGTAGCTCATCAGAACATAATCGGAAATAAAGATGGGGATCTCTTTGCCATTGACGGGATTGATAGCCGCCACGCCCTCCAGCCGCACGCCGGTCTTATCTTTGGCCATTTCGGTGCGCTCAAAATCGGACTTGCGGGCGGAGACCTCCTGATACTCCCGGACAGCATCCATATTGGTGATGCGGTCCGCCCACTTTTCGATGTAAGGGTGTTCCGGCGACATAACCATGTAGGTCGCACCGAACAGGGTATCGGGACGGGTGGTATAGATGAGCAGCTTATCGCCGCCGGTGGTATCAAATTCAACCTCGGCGCCGGTGGAGCGGCCGATCCAGTTGATCTGGGAGGTCTTAACACGCTCCAGATAGTTGACATCGGAGAGGTCATCAATGAGGCGCTGGGCGTAGGCGGTAATCTTCAGCATCCACTGGCTCTTTACCTTGTGGATGACCTCGCTGCCGCAGCGCTCGCACACGCCGTTGACCACCTCCTCATTGGCCAGCACGCACTTGCAGCTGGTGCACCAGTTGACGGACATCTCCTTTTTGTAGGCCAGGCCTTTTTTGAAAAGCTGGAGGAAGATCCACTGGGTCCACTTGTAGTAGCCGGGATCGGTGGTATTGATCTCCCGGTCCCAATCGAAGGAGAGGCCGAGGCTCTTGAGCTGGGCCTTAAAGTGTGCCACATTCTGCGCGGTGACGATCTCCGGGTGGATGTGGTTTTTGATGGCGAAATTTTCGGTGGGCAGGCCAAAGGCATCCCAGCCCATGGGGTACAGCACATTATAGCCCTGCATCCGGCGCTTTCTGGCTACGATATCCAGCGCGGTATAGGAACGCGGATGGCCGACATGCAGTCCCTGACCAGAAGGATACGGGAATTCTACCAGCGCATAGTATTTGGGCTTGGTGTAGTCATTTTCGGCATGGAATACATGGGCTTCTTCCCACTTTCTTTGCCACTTCGGTTCAATTTCCTTAAATTCGTGTTTCAACGGTCTGTCCTCCCAACCTCATTCGGCGCTTAGGGCGCTTGATCAAATTTATTTTTTCTCGCCTTCCAGCTCCAGCGGCAGGCGGGGGGCATCGGCCCATACACGGTCGATGCTGTAAAAATTGCGGGTCTCGGCATAGAAAATATGCACGATGACATCGCGGTAGTCCATTAGGATCCACTGGGCGGAGCTGCGGCCCTCGATGCGCTTGGGCTCGATGCCCTGGCGACCCAGGTATTCATCCAGGTCCTCGCACAGCGATTTGACCAGTGTGGTATTGCTGGCAGTGGCCACCACAAAGTAATCCCCGATGGTGGTCAGCTCGCCGATCTGGATGACCTCCAGGTCGGTCGCCTTTTTGCTATCCAGAAATTTGGCGATAGAAAGAGCAAGTTCTTTGGAATTCATTCTTTTTCCTCCTTGCAGAGTTTTACATATTCATTGTAGGCCTGCCAGCTTTCCCGGCAGAGGGGGCTTTTCCGGCGGCACAGCTTGCCGATGGTATAGCACAGCGCGTACAGCATCGCCCCATCCAGGGAGCGATCGGCCCAGCGGCGCATCTCGGCTACATCAGGGTAGTGCCGCCCCTCCTCGGTCAGGTCCGCCAGGTACACGATCTTTTCCAGGCGGCTCATACCGGCCCGGCCGGTGGTGTGGTAGCGCACCGCGTTTTCGATATCTTTATCACGGACACCGTAGCGCCCCAGAATTTCCGCTGCCGCGAAGCCGTGAATGAGCTGCGGCTGCTCCCGGAAATCGATTTCGGTCATTATAGCACTTCGCCTCATGATTTGCAATGCTTCTGGGAGGGGCATTTCCTTACAGCAGTCATGCAGTATCCCCGCTATCGCCGCCTTTTCGGGGTCTTCTCCCCAGCGGCGGGCCAGGCGTTCTGCTTCCTTTTCCACCCCAAGGGAATGGCGGTAGCGTTCCTCGCTCATCAGCGGGCGGATGGCTTCCCTCATTTCTTGCCGGGTCATTGGTCCTCCCCCTTATACAGGCCGTGGGCGGCAATGTATTCCGCCACCGCAGGCGAAAGATCCCCGCAGGGCTCCCCGGCGCGCAGCATCTGCCTTATTTCGGTGGAGGACACCACCCGCACGGGATTATCCAAGAAGATGCTGAGTACCCCTTCCCGCGCCAGCAGGCGGGCCTGCTGATAGAGGGCTTCCTTATCGTCCTCTTCCCGGCTGGCCACCGCCAGCGTGCACATTCTGCCCAGCGCCTGCCATTCCCGCCATGCGGTAAAGGTCAGGTAGTTATCTGTACCCATGATGAGGTAAAAATCGTCCTCGGAGTAGCATTCCCGCATATGCCGCATGGTCTCGATGGTATAGCTGACGCCGCCGCGGGTCAGCTCATAGTCATCCGCCAGGATATTCGGCAGCCCCTGCAGGGCCAGCCGGCACATTGCCAGCCGGTCCTCCCCTGCGGCCAGATCAGGCGAAGCCTTATGCGGCGGAATAAAGGCGGGGATAACATGCAGGCAATCCAGCCGCAGCTGCTTTACCGCCTGACGGCATACCCCTACATGGCCCAGGTGGATGGGATTGAAGGTACCGCCGTAAAAACCGATTCTTGCCACTTTTCTCCCCTCCGTTACCGCAGGTCAATGATGGTCTTTTCGGGGTTTTTTCGGTACAGAGTCACCTTGCGGCCCACCACCTGCACCACCTCGGCGCCGGTGGCCTCCGCCAGGGTCGCCGCCATCTCCCTGGGGGTCTCCGGGGCGGTCTCCAGCACCGTCAGCTTGATAAGCTCCCGGGCAGTCAGGGCGTCATCCACCTGCTTTTGCAGCGCCTCGCCCATGCCGTTTTTGCCCACCTGCAGAATTGCCTCTACCGTATTGGCATAGGAGCGCAGCTTGGCTCTCGTTTTGGAATCCATCATATCATTCTCCTTCTTTTCTGTCTTTCAGCTTCTCATACAGTGCCGCCAGCGCCCGTCCCCGGTGGCTGATGGCATCCTTGGCGGGGCCGTCCAGCTCTGCAAAGCTGCGCTCCCCTACCATGAACAGCGGGTCATACCCAAAGCCGTTCTGTCCGTGCAGCCGGCGGGCAATGGTCCCTTCGCAGGCGCCCTCGCACCGCACGATGTCAACCTCCCCGAATACCGCGCAGATGGCGCAGACAAACCGTGCCGCGCGCCTTTCATCTGGGATATTTTCCATCTCCCGCAGCAGCTTGGCGTTATTGGCGGCGGAATCGTGCCCTTCCCCGGCGTAGCGGGCGGAATACACCCCCGGCGCGCCGTTCAGGGCATCCACACACAGGCCGGAATCATCCGCCACGGTGGGCAGGCCGGTGGCCCGGTAAATGCCCATCGCTTTCAGGTATGCATTCTCGGCAAAGGTCTTCCCTGTTTCCTCGATATCTAGGTCAGGCGGGCATACGGCATCCTGCGGGATGACCTGCCAGCCCAACGGGGCCAGGATGCGCTGGAATTCCTCCACCTTGTGCTCGTTTTTGGTCGCTAATATCAGCTTCATTCCTCGTCCTCGTTCAGCAGCAGCGCCTGGGCAAATTCTGCAGCGCTGAAGGGGGTCAGGTCCCCAATGCTCTCGCCGGTGCCCACAAACTTGATGGGCAGCCCCAGCTGATCCCGGATAGCGATGGCCACACCGCCCTTGGCAGTGCCGTCCAGTTTAGTCAAGATGATGCCGGTGACGCCGCAGGCCGCGGCAAATTCCCGCGCCTGGTTCAGCCCATTCTGCCCGGTGGTGGCATCCAGCACCAGCAGTGTTTCACGACTGCAGCCGGGGGCTTCCCGCTCCAGCACACGGTCTATTTTGGCCAGCTCCTCCATCAGGTTTTTCTTGGTGTGCAGGCGGCCCGCCGTATCACAGATGAGCACATCCACATTTCTGGCCTTGGCGGCGGTGATGCTATCATACACCACCGCGGCTGGGTCGGCGCCCTCGGCGTGCTTTATCATCTGGCAGCCTACCCGTTCCGCCCAGACGCCCAGCTGCTCACCGGCCGCCGCCCGGAAGGTATCCGCCGCGCCCAGCAGCACCTTTTTGCCCTGGCCCTGCAGCCAATAGGCCAGCTTGCCGATGGAGGTGGTCTTGCCCACCCCGTTGACGCCGACCACCAGCACCACGCTGGGCTTGGTCTCCGTCACCAGCGGCTCATCCGGCTCCATCAGCTCGGTCACGATCTCGCAGAGATTCTCCCGCAGCTCGGTGGAATCAATGTTCCGGCGCTTGATGCGCTCGCCCAGCCGGGAGCAGATCTTGCCCGCTGTGGTCACACCCACATCGGCCAGGATGAGGATCTCCTCCAGCTCCTCCAGGGTATCAAAGGTGATCTTCCCGGAGAAACTATCCAGCTCCAGGCTCAGGTTCTGCTTGGTCTTTTTTACGCTTTTGCGGAAAATATCAAAAAATCCCATTGGTTCTCCTTAGTTCAGGCTCTTGCCAAATTTCTTTTCCATCTCGGCCACATCCAGCCGCAGCAGCTTACTGATGCCCTCCTCCTCCATGGTGACGCCGTACAGCACATCGCCCTGTTCCATGGTGCCGCGGCGGTGGGTGATGGAAATAAACTGGGTATGATCGGTCATGCGGTGCAGGTAGGCGGCAAACTTGCCGACATTCACATCGTCCAGTGCCGCCTCTATCTCATCGATGAGAACGAACGGCGCGGGATTGACCCGCAGGATGGCAAAGTAGATGCAGATGGCCACAAAGGCCTGCTCGCCGCCGGAAAGGGCGGAAAGATTCTTGATGATCTTGCCGGGCGGCTGCACGATAATCTCGATGCCCGTTTCTAGGGGATCGGTGGCATCGGTCAGGCGCAGCTCGGCATGTCCGCCGCCAAAGAGCTCCCGGAAGATCTCGCCAAAGTAGCGGTTGATGCCCGCAAAACGCTCGGTAAAGATCGCGCTCATCTGGGCCGAAAGCTCGGTGATGAGCCGTGTCAGCTCCTTCTTGGCATTTTCGGCGTCGTCTATCTGCTCCTTCATAAAGCGGTACCGGCCGCTCACTTCCTCGTATTCCTCAATGGCTGCCACATTCACGGCACCCAACGCCCGAATCTTGCCGCGCAGCTCGGAGAGGCGCTTTTGCGCCGCCCCCACATCCTCCAGCGGGATGGCCTGTTCGGCCGCTTCGCTGCGGGTCAGCTCATATTCCTCCCACATCTTGGCGCTGATGCTGTTCTGCTGCTCCTGCATACCTTCGCTCTTTTCCTGCAGGCGCAGCAGCTCGCTGGCGGCCGCCTCCCGGCGGGAGATGACATCGCTGTTTTCCTTGGAGAGGATATTGCGGCGCATTTCCAGCTGGTCACGCTGTGCATCGGCGTCCTTGATATCCCGGTGCAGCTCCTCGATCTCGCTGCTGCCGCTTTGCGCCCCGGCGGTGATCTGCTCGATCTCCTCCCGGATGGCCTCATTATCCTTTTTCAGCTGCTCCTGTCGTTCCCGCAAGGCGGCCAGGGCGGCCTCACTGCCGCTTTGCTGGCCCTCCATCTGCTCAATGGCCATCTGGACGGCTTCGCAGTCCTTCTGCCGGGCGATGTCCTCCATCTGCAGGGCAGTCACCTTTTCGGCAGCTTCGGTGATGGCCGCAGTCAACATTTCGTGGGCAGCCATACCCTCGGCCGAAAGCCTGGTCAGCCGCTCCACCTCTTCGGTCAGTTTCTTCACCAGCTCGCCGCCGGAGATCTTCTGCTGGCGCAGCTGCTCCATACGGGCGGTCAGGTCATCGTATTCCCGCAGCGCCTGCTCGTTCAGGTGCTCGGCTTCCTCCACATTGGCGGCCAGGCGGTCCACCAGCGTCTGGGCGGAAATGAGATCCTCCCGCGCGGTCTTTTCCTCGGCCTCTATGCCGTCCACCGTCGCCTGAATGGTATCGGTCTCCCGGCGCAGCTCGGTCAGCTGGGCCTCCAGCTCCTCCGCCTGCTTTGCGTATTTCTTCGCCTCTGCGGTCAGGGCGTCTATCTCTCCCCGGCGGGAAAGAATGGACGCGTTCTTATTGACGGAACCGCCGGTAAGGCTGCCGCCGGCATTCACCACCTGGCCATCCAGCGTCACCACCCGGTAGCGGTAGCTGTACGCCTTGGCGATGGCGGTCGCGGCGTCAATGTCCTCCGCCACAATGGTGCGTCCCAGCAGGGAATCCATCACCACACGGTAGCGGTCATCGCACTGCACCAGCTCGCTGGCCAGGCCCACATAGCCGCCTCGGGCGGCCAGGTCGCTTTCCCTTACCGGGTTTGCCTTGAGATTGGTCAGCGGCAGGAAAGTCGCCCGTCCGGCGCCCCGCTCCTTCAGCAGCGCGATGGCCCGCTTGGCCGCGCCCTCATCCTGCGCCACGATATTCTGGATCGCCGCGCCCAGCGCGATCTCCACCGCGGTGGAATAGCGGTTTTCGGTCTTGATCAGGCTGGATACCGGACCCACGATGCCCCGCAGGGCACCCGCGCCGGCCTGCTTCATCACAAACTTAACGCTGTTATTAAAGCTCTCGTAGTTCTTTTCCAGGTCGGAAAGCACCTGCGCACGCTGCAGTTTCTCACCGGCCAGCTTTTCGCTGTTGCGCTGGCGGCTCTCCGCCTCGGCCTGCTTATCACTGCGGCTTTTCAGCTTATACAGGTAGCCGTTCTTGCTGTTCTGCAGGCTTTGCAGCCGCTCCCGCAGCTCTTCGGCAAAGGCCTTATGTCCGGCCAGTTCTTCCCGCAGGCGGCTCAGGTTTTCATCCTTGTCCTTGGCCTGTCCGCGCAGCGCTTCCAGGCGGGTCACCGTTTCCTCGGCCAGCGTTCCGGCCGTCTCGGCCGAAAGCTCCGCCCGGTGGATCTGCCCCTGCAGCTCCTCCTTTTGCAGCGCCAGCGCGCTCTGCTCCGCCGCCAGGCGGTGCTCCTCCTGCCGCTGAGCCTCCAGCGCCTTTTGGCCCCCCTCCAGGGCTTCGCGGGTCTTTTGAGCCTCGTCCAGGCGGTTTTGGTAATCCTCCCGCAGGGCAGTCAGCTTTTCCTCCAGCTCCCCGGCGGAAAGCTCGCTGCGCTCCAGCTCCTTTTCCAGCTCGGCGATGGTATCGTTATTATGATCAATGGTATTCTGCTTGACCGCTGCCTCCACCTTAGCGTTGGAGATCGCGTCCTCAAACTCCTTGATGCGCTCGCGCTTATGCTCAATATACAGGTTCGCGTCCTGTGTTTTGTGCTGGATCTCCTCCAGCTCCCGCTCGATCTCATCCAGCCGCCTTTGGGCGGTGGTGCGGTCATTAGCAGCCAGCAGGGTCTTGTCCTCCAGCTCCGCCAGCTGCCGGCCCAGTTTGGCCAACTGCTCCAGCCACAGGCTGATCTCCAGCGACTTCTTTTCCCCGGCCAGCACCACATACTGCTTGGCCTTTTCGCTCTGGGCCTTCAGGGGGCCTACCCGGTCCTCCAGCTCCTGCATGATATCCCGCAGGCGCACCAGGTTATCCTCAGCCTGCTGCAGCTTGCGCTCCGCTTCGGTCTTGCGGTAGCGGAACCGGGAGATTCCAGCGGCTTCCTCGAAAATTTCCCGCCGCTGGGTGCTTTTCGCGCTCACGATCTCCGCGATCTTGCCCTGCTCAATGACCGAATAGCCATCCCGTCCAAGGCCTGTATCCATAAACATCTCGTTGATATCCCGCAGGCGCACCGGGTTATTATTGATGCGGTATTCGCTTTCTCCGCTGCGGTACAGCCGCCGGGTGATGACCACCTCATCGCTGTCGATATCAATGCTGCGGTCGGTATTATCAATAAACAGGCTCACCCATGCAAAACCGGTCGGCTTGCGGCTGATGGACCCGCCGAAAATAACATCCTCCATCTTGGCGCCGCGCAGGCTCTTCACCGATTGCTCGCCGAACACCCACTTGATGGCGTCGCTGATATTGCTTTTGCCGCTGCCGTTGGGCCCCACAATGACCGTAATCCCGTCATCGAAGGTCAGCTTTGTGCGGTCGGGGAAGGACTTGAACCCCTGCATTTCCACCGCTTTCAGCTTCATGGCATCTCCTCCTGTCCTGTCAGGTTTCTCTCGTTTTGGGGTAAATTGCATACTAACTCATTATAGGGTAATATTATACTCCTTTTTTGCCCTTTTCACAAGAAAATCTTTTCTCTTCGCCTTATTTGCGGTATAATGGTCCCATCACCGCAAGGAGGTCGTTCTATGATCCGTAGAATTATCCAGATAGATAAGGAAAAATGCACCGGCTGCGGCATCTGCGCCGCCGCCTGTCACGAGGGCGCCATCGGCATGGTGGAGGGCAAGGCCCGCCTGCTGCGCGATGACTACTGCGATGGTCTGGGCGACTGCCTGCCCGCCTGTCCCACCGGGGCCATCACCTTTGTGGAGCGGGAAGCCGCCGCCTACGATGAAGCCGCCGTGCAGCAGCACATGGCTCAAAAGAAGGCCGCCTTCCATGGCTGTCCCGGTTCCGCCACCAAGCTGTTCCAGCAGCAGGCCGCTCCCGCTGGGGATGGCACTATCCCCTCTCAGCTGGCCCAGTGGCCCTGCCAGATCCGCCTGATCTCCCCCGAGGCGCCCTGCTTTACCGGCGCGCACCTGCTCATCGCCGCCGATTGCACCGCCTATGCTTACGCAAGCTTTCACCAGAATTTTATCCGGAACAAGCTGACCCTCATCGGCTGCCCCAAATTGGACCAGGTGGATTACAGCGAAAAACTGACCGCAATCATTCAAGGTAACGACATTCAAAGCGTAACCATTGTAAGGATGGAAGTTCCCTGCTGCGGGGGGCTGGAAATGGCAGCCAAAAAGGCACTTCAAAACAGCGGGAAATTCATCCCCTGGCAGGTCGTCACCATCAGTATTGACGGTAAAATCATTGAGTAAAAGGAGCATACAACTATGGAGCAGAAGATGTTTTGTTTTCAGTGTGAGCAGACACTTGGATGTACGGGATGCACAGGAAGTGCCGGTGTCTGTGGGAAAAAGGCAGACACCGCAAAATTGCAGGATGAACTGACAGGTGCGTTGATTGGTCTGGCAAGAGCAGTCGATGGTGCGCAAACCATTTCCAAACGAACCGGACAGAATCCCCATCCTTCATCATGTCCATCTGTTCCGTT
>ERZ773136.3744-NODE-3744-length-10851-cov-2.905984_pt1 | contig 10851 bp, 7 predicted proteins | sample MGYA00580855_ERZ773136 | MGnify/ENA primary metagenome ERZ773136 (study PRJEB29015, sample SAMEA2737860) | human gut metagenome | biome: human gut; feature: human-associated habitat; material: faeces | place: China | collected 2012 ... | reverse complement strand
CAGGCCGAAAAGATCGGCATGGGCACCCGCCAGTACACCCTGAAGAAGATCTGAACATAAAAATAAGCCCGACAACGTCGGGCTTATTTTTATGTCTCTTGCATTCAGGGGCAGACAGGACGCTCAATACTCGCTGGAAGCCGGGACCAGTACGTCAATGACATCGGCCAGGGCTTTCCAGTTTTCCTCGGAACAGCCGGGCAGCTCTTTGGCATCCAGACCGGCATCCTCAATGCGGCCGGTCATGCTGTCCTTGTCGGTCAGCAGGGTCTCGGCATCGGCCTTGATGAGCGGCCAGGCATCGGCAAAGCTCTGCTGGTCATCGGCGCTCAGGCTGTCGAACCACTGGGTATAGGCAGCTTTGATGTCGCTGACCGGCTGGATGCTCATGTTGCAGCCATCGGCCCATTTCAGCAGGGAAGCCGCCGCGATGACGGATTTCAGCGAGCAGCCGGACACGCCGGGGCCCCAGCCAAGGCAGGGGGCAAAGGCATCGTCCGGGTCAGAGAGGGAGAACAGGGAATTCTCGCCTGCGTCCAGCGGGCCCACCTTGCCGGTATCGGCGGTCACAGTGGAAGAGGGGATGCTCTCGCTTGCAGAAGCGGAAGAGCTGGAAGCGGCAGTGCTGCCGGAAGAGGTGCTGCAGCCCGCCAGCACGCCGCACAGCAGGGCGGCGCAGACCAGCAGGGAAAGAATACGCTTGCGAATCATAGGAAAGCCTCCTTTTATCGTGTTCCGGCCCATCTGCCGGAGAAACTGCTCTGGTACATTTCTAGTATACTGTTCTGCCGGGCTGTTGTCAATCGGCGTGCGCAGGACGATTTTTCACTCCGGCTGTGCAAACTATACAAACTTTTGTCCTTTTTTTCTCAGTCGGGCGGGATTGACATTTTTTGCGCTGGCGCGTATAATCCGGCCATGGTCAAACTGGGAGAAATGAGTGAAGAACCGGAAAAAGGGGGAGAAACGGATGCAGAAATTTCTGCGGCGGCTGGAACGCTTTTCACAGTCGCTGCTGTCGCCGCTGTCTTATCTTTCGGCGGCAGGCCTGCTGCTGGTGCTGGGGGCGCTGCTCACCAGCAAGCCCCTGTGTCAGGCGCTGCCGGTGCTGCAGTGGGCTCCGCTGCAGCTGGTGGGGCAGCTGCTCTATAACGGGATGATGGTGCTCATCAACAACCTCAGCGTCATTCTCTGCGTGGGGGTGGCTGCCGTGCGCGCCAAAACCGAAAAGCAGGATGCCGCCCTGCTGGCGCTGATGGCTTACCTTGTGTTCCTCACAGCCAACCACACCGCGCTGGAAGCGCTGGGACTGCTTGCCCAGCCCAACGGGATGACCGGCCTTGCGGGCACGGGCCAGACCACCATTCTGGGCATTCAGGTGGTGGACACCGGCGTGGCAAGCGGCATCGTGCTGGGCTTTGCGGCGGCGTGGCTTTTCAACCGCACCTGCGAAAAGCAGTTTTATGGCATGATCACCCAGCTCTATTCAGGTCTGCGGTGGTCGTTTTTGTGGCTGTCGGCGCTGGCGGTGGCACTGGGGCTGGGGTTCTGCTTTGTCTGCCCGCCGCTGCAACGGACGGTCAGCGCCCTCACGGGCTGGATCGCGGCTTCAGGGAACGCAGGTGTGTTCCTTTACGGCTTTCTGGAACGGCTGCTTATCCCCACCGGCCTGCATCACCTCATCTATATGCCCTTCCAGTTCTCTTCGCTGGGCGGCAGCCTGACTGTGGGCTCTGTGACCTACACAGGTGCTTACGCCGTCTGCATGACCGAGTACACCATGGGCCTGCCCCTCTCAGACGGCATCGTCTGGATGTACACCGGCTTCACCAAGACCTTTGGCTATCTGGGCATTGCAGCGGCCTTCATCTTCACGGCCCGCAGGGAGAACCGTGCCCGTACCGCCGCCGCTATGATCCCGCTGGCGGTCACGGCCTCGGTGGCCTCCATCACCGAACCCATTGATTTTCTGTTCTGCTTCGTTTCGCCCCTGCTCTGGGTGGCCCATGCGGTCATTACGGGAGGCTTTATGGTGCTGCTCCATGTCCTGCATGTCCGGGCCTTTACCTCCAACCTGCTGGGGTCGCTGGTGTTCAACCTGAGCGCCGGGGAGCAGCTGCAGAATCTGCCGCTGCTCTATCTGCTGGGCCTTGCGGAGATCCTGACCTACTTTGCCGTGTTCAGCGTCCTCATCAAGGCAAAGGATCTGCCCACCCCGGGCCGGGAAGCAGCCCCTTCCACAGACCAGTCCCCGTACGCCGACCCGCAGGAGGTGTGCCGGTTCATCGCCGCGCTGGGTGGGCCGGAGAACATCGCCCAGCTGGGAAACTGCTTTACCCGCCTCCGGCTCACGGTGCGGGATGCCTCGCTGCTGGATATGGGGGAGCTGCTCTCGCTGCCCCATAAGGGCCTTGTGGTGCAGGGCACCCGGGTCCAGCTGGTCTGCGGTCTGCACGCCGCCCAGCTCCGCCATGCGCTTGAACAGCAGCTTGCCGAGATGGCCCCGGTGTGATTGCTTTTTGATAAGAGAAACGGTATAATTGTGGCGAAACCTCTCAGTCGCCTGCGGCGACAGCTCCTCTAACAGGGGAGCCAAGAAAGGCCCCTGCCTCTCCTATTAGGCAACAACAACAACAACCGCCGCCAGTGGCGGATGAAGGGAGTTGTTGTTGGGGCAGCGGCCAACAAGGCACAAGTGCAATACTTTGTACGAAGTGAATGTTGGGAGCCGCAACCCGGACAAGTGGCATTGCAAAGCAATGACGGAGAGGTTTAGCAGCGGATAACCTGAAAATAAAGGAGAACATAAAATGCAGAATAACACCTTTTCCGTCGAAGGTCTCTTCGATTTCCTGAACGCCGGTGTCAGCGCCTTCCACTCCACGGCTGCGGCTGTGAAGCTCCTGGAAGAGAACGGCTACCAGAACTGCCCCGAGAGCGCAGCCTGGGAGCTGGTGCCCGGCGGCAGATATTACACCACCCGCAACGGCTCTGCCGTGCTGGCATGGCGGATGCCCAAGGGTGAGCTGACCGGCTGGCATGTCACCGCCAGCCACAGCGATTCTCCCACCTGGCGCATCAAGCAGCTGGATGGCGGCAAGGACACGGTCTTTGCCAAGGCGGAGACCGAGGGCTACGGCGGCATGATCATGCCCACCTGGCTGGACCGTCCCCTGAGCGTGGCGGGCCGCATTCTGGTCCGCACGGAGAACGGCATCCGGAGCCTGCTGGTCCACCCCGACCGGGCGCTGGCTGTCATCCCCAACCTCTGCATCCACTTCAACCATGACCTGAACAACGGCATGAAGTACAACCCTCAGGTGGATCTGCAGCCCATCTTTGGTGAGGCGGGCTCCACCCTGCGGGACGCTCTGGCTGAGGAAGCCGGGGTCAAGGCTGAGGACATCGTGGACGCTGACCTGGTGCTCTGCACCCGCGAAAAGGCCGAGCGCGTGGGCCTGAAGGGCGAATACTTCATGTCCGGCCGCATCGATGACCTGGAATGCGCCTACACCACCCTGTGGGGCTTCCTGCAGGGCCGCGGCGAGGAGGAAGGCCGGGGTGATATGTGGGTCATGTTCGACAACGAGGAGGTGGGCTCCTCCAGCCGGCAGGGCGCACAGGGCACCCTGATGGCCAACGTGCTGGCCCGCATTGAGGAAAAGCTGGGGGTCACCCGGGAGCAGAGCATCCGCGCCTGCACCAACAGCCTGCTGCTGAGCGCCGACAATGGCCACGCCACCCACCCCAACCACCCCGAAAAGAGCGATCCCGCCAACGTGGCGGTCATGGGCGGCGGTGTGCTGCTGAAGTACAATGCCCGCCAGACCTACACCACCAGCGGCTTTACCGGCGCTGCCTTTGCCGAGATCTGCAAAAAGGCCGGTGTGCCGGTGCAGGTGGCCGCAAACCGCGCGGATGTTCCCGGCGGCTCCACGCTGGGCAACCTGCTGGGCCACCAGATCCTGATCCCCATGGTGGATATCGGTCTGGCACAGCTGGCTATGCATTCCGCAATGGAGACCGTTCCGCCGCCAAAGGAGAGCAGGCCACGGACCGGCATATATCGCATCATGGCTTCCATCATATCTGCGGTGCTTTCGCCCATGGAGTCCGATTCGGAGGAATCGTTCATGCCAAATGCCCCGGCATATTTCATGATCTCCTGGTCTGCGCCGGGGATGCGCAGGATGTCGCCGATGGTGGTATTCAAAGTGATCTCCGCAGGCAGCGCCCGTTCTCCGTGGATGAGGACGGTCTTTTCTGCGGTGAGGTTGTCCGAAGAGTTGCCGGCAGCCAGCTGATATGCGCCGGTCTCTACGACCCAGCGCTTTTTCTGGGTGCAGTAGTACGCAAAGGCGCTGGAACCGTGCAGGGTAAAGGTGACGGTTTTGGTCTCGCCCGGCTGGAGTTCCACCTTTTCAAAGCCACGCAGTTCCTGCACCGGACGCTGTACCGAGTCGGTCTTGGTCTTTGGCAGCACATACAGCTGCACCACTTCCTTGCCTGCCCGGTCGCCGGTGTTGGTCACGTCTACCGAAACCGTCATCACGTCGTGAGACTGATACTCGTCCTGTTCGGTGCGCAGGTTGGAAATTGCAAAGGTGGTATAGCTCAGCCCGTAGCCGAAGGGGAACAGCACCGGCATCTTTTTGGTGGCGTAATAGCGGTAGCCCACGAAAACGCCTTCCCGGTATTCCGTCACATCGCCCTCGCCCTGGTATGCCACATAGGACGGGTTGTCCTCCAGCTTGACCGGGAACGTCTCTGCCAGGTGACCGCTGGGGTTCACGTCGCCGTACAGGATCTGCACCGTTGCGCCGCCCACAGCCTGACCGCAGAGGTATGCCTCCAGCACGCCCTTGACCTTTCCCAGCCAGGGCATCTCCACCGGAGAACCGCCGTGGAGAACGACAACTGTGTTGGGATTCGCTGCGGCAACTGCCTCGATCAACGCATTCTGACAGTCCGGCAGACGCATATGCTCCCGGTCATAGCCCTCGGATTCAAAGATGTCCGGCAGCCCGGCAAATACCACAGCCACCTTCGCCGCCTTTGCCGCTGCCACAGCCTCTGCGATCAGATCGTCCCGGATCACATCGTCCGAGGTCTCATAGCCCTGGGCATAGGTGACCGGATAATCCTTTGCCATTTCCAGCGCAGATTCCACCTTGTGGCAGTTGATGTGAGAGCTGCCGCCGCCCTGGAACCGGGGCGACTGCGCAAATTTTCCGATAAACGCTGCCGGAACTGTTTTGTCCAGCGGCAGGATGTGATCTTCATTTTTCAGCAGCACCATGCACTGGGATGCGATCTCCCGTGCCAGTTCGTGGTCTGCGTCCCGGTCGAACACAGCGCCCGGCCGTCTGCCGTCCAGATAGCGCTGGACGATGCGCAGGATGCGTGTGACGGCTCTGTCCAGGACAGATTCCGGCAGTCTGCCGCAGCGCACTGCCTTGACGATCTCTGCATCACGCATACCGCAGGAAGAGGGCATTTCCAGATCCATGCCTGCCTCCAGGTCTGCCACACGGTCGTTGACTGCGCCCCAGTCGCTGACCACATAGCCGTGGAAATTCCACTCGCCCCGGAGAATATCCGTGAGCGCCTCTTTGTTCTCAGCGGCATAGACGCCGTTGATCCGGTTATAGGCGCACATCACCGTCCAGGGCTTTGCCTTGCGGATGGGACGCTCAAACGCCGCCAGATAGATCTCCCGTGCGGTGCGCTCGCTCATCTCCGAAGAACTGCTCATGCGGCGGTGTTCCTGGTTGTTGGCATAAAAGTGTTTGATGCTGGTCCCCACATCCTGGCTCTGTACGCCACGGATGAAATAGGTCGCCATTTCGCCGGCAACATAAGGGTCTTCGGAGTAGTATTCGAAGTTTCTGCCGCAGAGCGGAGAACGCTTGATGTTGACCGCCGGTCCCAGCAGCACGCCCACATTTTCCGCCTGGCATTCGTTGCCCAGCGCCTTGCCCATGCGTTCCACCAGTTCCCGGTCAAAGGAAGAGGCTGTGGCGCAGCCGGCAGGAAAGCATACAGCTTTGATGCTGTCGTTTACGCCCATGTGGTCGCCCTGTTCATCCTGCTTGCGCAGTCCGTGAGGGCCGTCGCTCATCATCATGGCAGGGATGCCCAGGCGCTCCACCGCCTTGGTGTGCCAGAAGTCGCCGCCGGAACAGAGACCGGCTTTTTCTTCCAGCGTCAGCTGCTGCAGTAATTCGGGAATGTTCATTTCTGTGCTTACCTCCTATAAATCAAAAATCTATATCTGCTTTGCCAATACCGCAAAGCCGTATTTTTCTATATTCAGACTGCCGGAGACAGTCTCTCCGGTGAGGACGTTTTCATAGGGCTGATCCAGCTGCACTGCGGCTGCGCTGTCTCCGAAGTTCTGCACGAAGATCAGCTTTTCCGTGTCGCTTTGCCGCCAGGTCAGACTGACGCCGCCCGGCACAGCGGGGCGGATGGCATAGGTGAGATCACACGCCGCCGCCAGCTTTGCATACAGCGCATGGAAAAAGTCCGTGTCGGCGGAGGCGCTGACGTGATACGCCACGCCCTTTCCGAACTGGTTTTTCGTCAGCACCGGCTTTCCGGCGTAGAAGTCCGTTTCATACACGGCGAGCGTTTCGCAGGTGGTGGGATGGCAGATCTCGCACAGCTCTTTCAGCAAATACGACTTGCCGTTCCAGGTGGTGCGGTTGGATTCGCAGTCATACAGACTGTCCACTTCCTCCACCCACAGCCCCAGCACATCGGAAAGCTTGTCCCCGGTCGCCTCGCCCAGAAAGCTCAGGTCGGTGTCGTTGACCACGCCGGTGAAACAGGTGGTTACCAGCGTGCCGCCGTCCCGGACGAACCGGCGCAGCTTTTCCTGGATGCCGTCCCGGAACAGGTACAGCATGGGTGCGATCACCAGCTTGTAGCCGCTGAGGTCAAAGGTGCTGTCGATGATATCCACATTGATGCCGTTTTTCCAGAAATAGCTGTAGTTCCGGCGGATATTCCCGAAATAGTCCAGCCCGATGTTTCTTGGCCCCTGGCATTTGTCCAGCGCCCATTTGTTTTCCGTGTCGAACAGGATCGCCGTTTCCGCCGGCGTGCCGCTGCCGTATACCCGGTCGGACAGCTGTTCCAGCACAGCACCGATGTCGGTGACTTCCCGGAATGTCCGGGTGTTTTCCGTGCCGGTGTTGGAGATGACCGCCGAGTGGAACTTCTCACAGCTGCCCCGGCTCTGGCGCAGCTGGAAGTACTGCCCGGAATCTGCCCCGTGCGCCACCGCCTCGATGACGGAAAGCTGGTGCATCCCCGGCTTTTTCAGCTTGCTGACGCCCTGCCAGTTGGTGGCGTTCGGCGTGCATTCCATGAGCAGGAACGGCTTTTTTTGCAGCGACCGCATCATATCGTGTGTCATGGCGCAGTCCTTCGCCACTTCCTCGTTGCCCATATAGGGGTTGTGCCATTCCGGATAGTTGTCCCAGGAGATCACGTCCAGCGCATCCCGGAAGGCGAAATAGTTCAGTTCATAGGTGTACATGGTCATCATATTAGTGGTGACCGGAATGTCCGGATTCACTGCCTTTACCGCAGCGATCTCCGTTTTCATAAAGTCAATGGTCTGGTGGGTGACGAATCGCCGCCAGTCCAGATCCAGCCCGTGAACGGAAGTCTCACCCACCGGGCTGGGGCTGTGTACCTGTGACCAGTCCGTATAGGTGTGCGACCAGAAGTTTGCCCACCAGGCGTGGTTCAGCTTGTCCAGCGTGCCGTATTTTTTCTGTACCCATTCCCGGAACGCCGCCTGGCACAGTTCGCAGTGGCATTCGCCGCCGAACTCGTTAGAAATGTGCCACAGGATCACCGCCGGGTGGTTGGCGTAGTGTTCTGCCAGCAGGGTGTCGATTTGGGTGACCTTTTCCCGGTACAGCGGCGAGGTGTAGCAGTGGTTCTGGCGGTGACCGTAGAAGTTCCGCAGCCCGTCTGGACGGACACGCAGCACCTCCGGATATTTCTGCGCCAGCCACTGGGGTCTTGCGCCGGAGGGCGTGGCGAGGACGGTGTAGATGCCGTTGGCATAGAGCCGGTCGATGATCTCATCCAGCCAGCCGAAGTCGTAAACGCCCTCTTCCGGCTCCAGCTTTGCCCAGGAGAAAATGCCCAGGCTCACACAGTTGATGTGGGCTTTCCGGAACAGCCGGATGTCCTCTTCCAGAACCTCCGGCTGATCCAGCCACTGTTCCGGGTTATAGTCGCCGCCGTGCAGCATATGGGGAAATTTCGGGGTCGCCGGTGCAAATCTCTGTGCCATGGTTTTGAACTCCTTTTTTCGTCTGAATGTACAAAAAGTGCATTCGAATCGTTTCGTTTTTTGATAGTTTTATTGTAACACATTTCAAAACAAATAGCAAGGGCAAATGCAAAATTCTTTTTGGGAATCCCGGCGGAGCAGGCGATTTCAGCAGTTCGACGAAGTTTCGGCGCAAATTTTGGCGATTGTTCACAAATACGGCGAATCTGCGCCGCAGAACGTCCCATTTCGCCGGAAAGCGGGAGATTCCGGGGAAAAGCGGCAAAATGTGAAAACGATTCCCTTGCGGTTTTCAGCCGCTTTTCAGCGTGATTTCACGAAATGAACACATTGACCCTGTATACTAAAACCATGCTCAAAGAGAGCATGTAACATCCTCTAAACCGTTTCGCATACACCCCGATGCGGAACGGAAAATCCCCAATAATCCCTATATCATAGCAAAAAACGTCCCTCACCCCGGGGCGTTTTTTGTTTTATCTAAAAAAGTCACTCTAACAGTTCCCCTTGAAAAGGGGGATGTCAGCGTAAGCTGACAGGGGATTCACCCCTCAGTCAAGCCTATGGCTTGCCAGCTCCCCTGTTAGGGGAGCCTATATTTACCAGTTCAGCGCAAGGCACGCCCTTCGGGTGTTTTTTCAAGGGAAACTTTACTTCCATTGGCTGAGGAGGTTATTTTCTTGTCAACCGTGCCTATGGACTTTTCGTATCACATATGTTATAATAGATACATTCTACAGAAATACAGGGATGTCCTGTGTGTGAAAGGACTTATTTCATGAAACGTGTCGTTTTTCTCGGTGCAGCGGCGGCAACGCTGGTGCAGTTTACCAAATATGACTTGACCGCACTCCAGACGCTGGGCTGCGAGATCCACATGGTCTGCAATATGCAGAACGGCAATCTCTCAGAGGCTGCGCTCCACGAATACAACCAGACTTTTCCCCAGCTGCACTGGCACGACCTGCCGTTTGCGGACAGCGCCGCCGCACTGCGCCGCAACCACCAGGCATACCAAAAGCTTTTGCCGCTGCTGAAAGAACTGAAACCCGATCTGCTCCACTGTCACGGCACGATCGCCGGACAGTACGGCCGCCGTGCGGCGCAGGAGCTGGGCATTCCCGTGTTTTACACTGCCCATGATTTCCGGGTGTTTCACGGCTGCCTGCTGGCAGAACGGGTGTATTTCTCGGCGGTGGAACGCAAATACCGGAAAGCGACAGAGGTGTTCTTTGCCGTATGTCCCGAAGATGCCGCTTATGCGAAAAAGCATCTGAACCAGGCGGAGGTAGTCTCTCTGCCGGATGTGGGGCTGGACTGCGACAAATACGCCATGCCGGAGCGCAGCCGGGAAGTGGTGCGAAACGAACTGGACATTCCCCAGGATGCGGTGGTGCTGCTCTCGGTGGGAACGCTCCGGATGCAGAAACGTCTCCGGGTGATCCTCCAGGCGATGGCACGCCTGCGGAACCGGGAACAGCTGCACTATGTGATCTGCGGCGAAGGACCGGATATGCCGTTTTTGCAGAAACTGACTCGTCAGCTGCATCTGGAAGAGCGTGTCCACCTGCTGGGCTACCGGACGGATATTCCGGATATGCTGGGCGCTGCGGACATTTTCTGTATGCCGTCCCGGCGTGAGGGCTGCGGTATGGCGGCGCTGGAGGCAATGGCTGCAGGGCTGCCGCTGATTACCGTGCGCAGTCACGGCACAAAAACATATGCGGAAAAGGGCGAAAGCGGCTTTTGCCTCAAGGGTGACCTGGTCACCAGCTGCGCCGACGCCATCGAACAGCTGGCGGATAACAAGCTGCTCCGCCGGCAGATGGGCGCACGCAACCGTGCTGCCGCCACCGCCTTTTCCGATGCAGACCGCATGATGCTGCTGCGTGGATACTATCAAAAGGCGCTGGGGGATTAAAGGCAACACCGTACAAAGCCCCGTTTTTGAAAGCCGGACACATTCTCCTCGCCGCTGCATACAATACAGTGAGGAGGAGAGACCCATGCAGTCAACCAAATCTGTCTGTCCGCTGTGCAGTCTGGCGTATGGAGAGGCCGCAGTGATCGCCAGCGTCTATTTGCACGGGGCGATCCGGCGGCGGCTTCAGGATCTCGGCTGGATTCCCGGCACAGCGATCCGATGCCTGCAAACTGCCGGCGGCGGAGACCCCACTGCTTATGCTGTGCGTGGCGGCGTGGTCGCCCTGCGCCACCGGGATGCAAAAATGATCCTGGTACACAAAAATGATTCTGATACAATAGAATGACAGAAAAAAAGCCCCGGAAAGGGGCTTTTTTTGGTTGCGATGAAAGTGGTATGTTATGCCTGGTGGACTGCGTCTGCCAGCGCCAGCAGTGCGGATTCGTCTCCCGGCTTTACCGCAGAACGGATGGTGACGGTCTGTTCCAGGACGGTGAGGTCCTTCATGGTGTCCAGGAGCGTGTGCATTTTCTTTGCGGCACAGGGCGCCCACGAGCCGTTTTCCACCAGAGCGATGGTGCGTTTCTGGAACGCTTTGTATTGCAGGTGG
>ERZ773136.3738-NODE-3738-length-10872-cov-2.628363_pt1 | contig 10872 bp, 9 predicted proteins | sample MGYA00580855_ERZ773136 | MGnify/ENA primary metagenome ERZ773136 (study PRJEB29015, sample SAMEA2737860) | human gut metagenome | biome: human gut; feature: human-associated habitat; material: faeces | place: China | collected 2012 ... | reverse complement strand
AAGCAATAGATGACCGGAGTTTTTTATGCCAAATTGCAGGGAGCAGGTATATTCAGAGGAGTATTATGATTTTTTGATTCCGTACGGGGTGGAGGCAGAGGTTCCGTCCACGTCCGGATGCGTGCAGCGCATCGCGGAGGATTACGACATTTTTTTCTACCCGCGAGAGGGACTGCCGCCGCTTTCTATCGGGAATTATACCTACACGGCGATACCAAAATGCTACGCACTGCTCGATACGACGGCGCTCGATGCATCGGGAATCACCCGGCTGCAGAATCAGCTTGCGTTAAAAGGCGAAGGGGTTCTGGTTGGCGTCATTGATACCGGCGTCGATTACACGAACCCGCTGTTCCGGTATTCGGACGGCAGCAGCAGAATCTTAAGGATCTGGGATCAGACGATACAGGACGGAACGCCGCCGGAGGGAATCCTGTACGGTGCAGAGTACCGCAAAGAGGAGATTGATGAAGCGCTGCAAGCAGAGCGGCCGTATGATGTGGTGCCGTCCCGCGATGAAAACGGGCACGGAACATTCGTGACGGGAGTCGTGTGCGGGGGAGAGGATATCCCGAACGGCTTTATCGGGGCGGTGCCAAACGCTGGGATTGCCGTTGTAAAGCTAAAGGAGGCAAAGCGTTATCTGCGGGAATTTTTCTTCGTGCCGGAGGGAGTGCCTGCCTATCAGGAGACGGACCTGATGATGGCGGTATCCTATTTAAATGACGTTGCAAATGTGTTAAATATGCCGCTTGTGATCTGTCTTGCACTCGGCAACAGCATGGGGGGACACGGGACGGACGGCCCGCTGTCCAATTTCCTGAACTATATCAGCACCAGGCGGAGACGCTCGATTGTGACAGCAACGGGAAACGAGGCGAACACCAGGCACCATTTTCAGGGGGCGATCCGCCGTGAGATGGAATATGAGGATGTGGAGATCAGCGTGGAGCAGGATATGGCGGGCTTTTTCATAGAGCTGTGGGCGGGCGCGCCGGAACTGTACACGATATCTGTGATCTCGCCGACGGGCGAACGGCTTCCGAAAGTGCCGCTGCGTTCCGGTGTCTCCCAGACCTTCCGGTTTGTCTTTGAGGGGACGACCGTGTCGGTGGATTACCGCATTGAGACGAAGGAGACGGCAAACCAGTTGATCTATCTGCGCTTTTCGGATGTGCGCAAGGGGCTTTGGATTGTGCGGGTTTATCCGGAAAATCTTGTGAGCGGCAACTATAACATGTGGCTCCCGATGCAGAAGCTTACGGACGGAAATGTGATTTTTCTAAGATCCAATCCGGACACGACGCTCACTGCGCCGGGGACAGCGGCACAGGTCATCACGGTCGGCGGGTACCAGGTTTCCAACAACAGCATGTATGCGGATTCCGGGCGCGGCTACACGGTGGCGGGTGAGATCAAGCCGGACTTTGCGGCACCTGCGGTGAATGTGTACGGACCGGGGCTGCGCCAAAATTATGTGACCTATACGGGAACCAGCGCCGCGGCGGCGGTGACGGCAGGGGCGGTCGCGCAGATCATGCAGTGGGCGCTGGTGCAGCAGAACGATCCAGTGATGTCCAACGCCGCGATCAAAAATATGCTCATCCGCGGTGCAAAGCGCTCGGAGGACAGGGGGTACCCGAACCGGGAGTGGGGGTACGGTGCGCTGGATGTCTATCAGGCGTTTGAATATTTAAGACTGTAGAGAGAACAGAAGATGTGAGATAGAAAATTTTTACAAAAACCGGAAATGGGTGCAACCGTTTCCGGTTTTTTGCGTCTTATTATATGAAAGACAAAAACCGGATGATAGAAAAGAGAGGGAGAAGCTTATGAGGAGAAAAGGAATGGAACGGGTGACGGCAGGTGTGCTTGCGGCAGTGATGGCAGTGGGGATGACAGGCTGTGCGAACAGCGGAATGTCCGGTACAACCACTGATCTTACCGGACAATACGGGACCAAAGAGGAAGGTCAGACGGAAGGAACCGGAGCAAACGGACAGACAGGACAGGCAGAAGATACAGGAACGGAGGATACTGCAATGGAAGAAAAAGATCTCGGTGCTATCAGGGAAGCATTTGAGGATTCCTATACGCAGTTTTCCTTAAATCTGCTGCGGGAGAGCAGAAAGCAGGTGCAGACCGGCGAGGGCGCGAAGAATACGATGGTGTGTCCACTCTCTGTGATGATGGCGCTCGAGATGGCGCGGACCGGAGCGGACGGCGACACGAAGCAGCAGATGGGAGCGGTTTTGTACCCGGGAATGTCGGCGGAGGATGGCAGTATGGTGCTTGGCAGGATCTGCAAGAGCCTGCCGGATGCAGAGGGCGCCAGATTCCACATGTCTGATTCGGTGTGGGTGAAGACGGCGGACGATGCATTTGTGCCGGATGAGAATTTCCTTGACACCGTAAAAACGGCGTATGACGCAGAAGTCTTTGGCGCCCCGTTTGACGAGACGACCTGCCAGGACATCAACCGCCTGGTGGAGCAGGAGACAGACGGCATGATAACAGAGATTCTGGATCAGATTCCGGAGCTTGCGGTCATGTACCTGGTGAATGCGGTGGCGTTTGATGCGGAGTGGGAAACGCCCTATGATGAGAGCCAGATACAGGATGCCACATTTTATGCGGAGGACGGAAGCGGGCAGGAGGTTTCCATGATGTACGATACCACGTACCGCTATCTGACCATGGAACATGCAAAGGGCTTTTGCCGGGCTTACAAGGAGGGCTATGACTTTGTGGCGCTGCTTCCGGAGGAGGGACTGTCACTGAGCAAATGGCTGGAAGAACTGGACGGGGAAACGTTTCACGAGACAATCCGGCAGGAAAATGATACAATGATAGAGACGGGTCTGCCGCAATTTACAGGCGAGACCGATCTGGAACTAAAAGATACGCTCACGGCGCTTGGAATGCCGCTCGCGTTTGATGAGGAACAGGCGGATTTTTCCAAAATGGGGTACTGCCCGGACGGAAGAAATATCAGCATCAGCAGGGTGCTGCACAAGACCCACGTCGATGTGGACGGGCTTGGAACGAAAGCCGGAGCGGCCACGGTTGTGGAGATGTGCAAGGAGACGGCAATGGTTGAACAGCCGGAGCGCATTATTTTAGACAGGCCGTTTTTATATGCGATCGTGGAGAAGGACACCGGTATTCCGGTGTTCATCGGAACGGTGGAGAGCTTTTAACTGAGAGGGAGAAGGCATGGAGGATGAAAAAATCATAGCGCTGTACTGGGACAGGGATCAGACGGCGATTGCAGAGACACAGCAGAAGTACGGACGTTACTGCGGGAGCATCGCGCACAACATTGTACATGATGCGCAGGATGCAGAGGAGTGCGTGAACGACACCTGGATGCGCGCGTGGAATTCCATGCCCAGGGAGCGCCCGCATCTTCTGGCGGCTTTTCTGGGTGCGATCACGCGCAATCTGTCGCTGGACTGCTACCGCAGAAAGCACTCCGAAAAGAGAGGCGGAGGCGTCATGCCGGATATATATGAAGAACTGCATGACTGCGCCGGGGGCGAGGAGCCGCTGACGCAGATAGAGCGAAAGGAACTGGCGGCGTCCATCAACCGGTTCCTGGAGGGGTTAGACCGTGAGAGCCGGATTATTTTCATGCGCAGATACTGGTATATGGATGGCATCGGAGCGATTGCCGGGAGGCTTGCGGTCAGCGAGAGTAAGGTAAAATCTTCGCTGTACCGATCCCGGGGAAAACTGCGGATGCATCTGGAGCGCGAGGGGCTGCTTTCATAGCGGCGGAAAGGAGCGGAAAATATGAAGACGGACGATTTACTGGATGCGCTCGGCGAAGCGGATCCTGCCTATATACAGGAAGCTGAAGATGTACGCTATCTCGGAGCGCGCAGAAAGCATTTTATGCAGATGGCTGCCTGTGTAGCACTTCTTTTGATCGGAGGTTCCTACGGAATATGGCAGCAGTATGAGAATACGGCGCGCACGGACATGGCAAAGACGGAGAGCGCGGAAACGGCAGAAGCTTATGATACTGCGGCATCCGACGGTATCATGACATCTGACGCGGCAACGCCGGACGGCACCGCGGAGAGTGCGGAGGAATATGAGGCGGCGGCACAAAGCGCCGCGGAGGATGGCGACGGTATACAAGAGGCTGCCCGGCCGGAGAGCGCAGCGGAGACCGGCTGGTATTTTAACGAAGTGGAGGAACTTCAGACATCGATTGCCTGCGGGGCGGAAGCGGCGAAGACGGTTTCACTCACAGAGGAACAGCTTCAGAACTATTACGGAATCAAGGTGATTCCGGATGCAATTCCGGATGGCTATGTGCAGACGGATGAGGAGAAAACGTATCAGATTGGCTATGATGCAGATGGCAATGTGATCGATGACAACTGTGTCATGCGTTATGAGAACAGTGAGACAGCGGGATGGTTTACCATTCGCGCACGCTCAACGGACATGGGGGAGATGACGTCCTATGTATCCGGCGGATTAAAGCCGATGACGGTTTCCGGTGTGAAGGTGACAGCAGCACATTATCCGGCGGGCAGCAGTGGAGGAACGTTCACGGACGGGTATCTGGCGACCTATAAGAAAAACGGTGTGACCGTGAATGTGCAGTCGGAAGGACTGAGCCGGGACGAGTTCTGCGCACTTGTGGAGAATCTGCTGGCGGAGTGACGGCTTGATTTTATGAGAGAGAAGTATTATGCTTGCTTTGGTGCAGTGACGGGAGAGTGCATTACATCTGCGAAGGAGTGCTGCATCAGAAGGAGGAAGCGATGAAAATCACAACAAAACAAATCACAACGACAGCGGTTCTTCTGGCGATCTGTATCGTGAGCCAGTTTTTTAAGAACACGAGCGTCTATATTACCGGACCGGTCATCAATGCATGCCTGATCTTAGCGGTGTTAAGTGTGGGAATTCCCTGCGGCATTATTCTCTCTGTGATCACGCCGGTCACATCATTCTTTATTACGGGAAGCCCGATCATCGGTGCCATTCCGGCGATCATGCCGTGTATCATGGCGGGCAATGCCCTTCTGGTCTTGGGTGTGGGACTGGTCACGAAAAAATGCAAAGGAAACGGCGGACTGATTGCCGGCATGGCGGCAGGATCTGTCGTAAAGGCACTGTTCATGGGAATTGTGATCTCGCTGATTCTGATTCCGAACCTTCTGCCGGCACCGATGGAGGCAAAGATGGCAGTGTTCCAGACGACCTTTTCCGTGACGCAGCTTGTGACTTCCCTGATCGGAAGTGTGTATGCATTTATTCTCTGGATTCCGTTGAAAAAAGTGGTAAAATAGGGAAAAGAGACTCCGATGGCGGAGCGGGAGAAAAGATTCTGCTCCGCTTTTTTCTATAGGAAATTCTATAGAGCAAAGTCCTGTCAGGCAGAATGTGCACACTTTATTTGAAATGATTCATTCTATACAGATATGGGAAAACCGCTGGTGTATAACTTACAATCATGTGCGGCATAAGCGGTTGGAATAATCTTGACACTGAAAAAAGAAAGTATCATAATTGATTTCAAGAATTTTATATGTCGGGAAAGGAATGGTAGCATAATGGATATCAGATTTGTAAAAAGAGACGTATTAAAGGAGAAACCGGATCAGAAACATCTCGGATTCGGCAAGTATATGACCGATTACATGTTCGTCATGGACTGGACGAAGGAAGACGGCTGGAAGGATGCGAGAATCGTGCCGGAAGGACCGATCAGTCTGGATCCTGCCTGTGTGACACTGCACTATGCGCAGGAGACATTTGAGGGTATGAAGGCATACCGCACGGCAGAGGGGAAGATCCAGCTGTTCCGTCCGGAGATGAATGCGAAGAGAATGATCAATTCCAACGCGAGACTCTGCATGCCGGAGTTCCCGGTGGATATGTTCGTAGAAGCGGTAAAAGCACTTGTAAAGGTGGAGGCAGACTGGGTTCCGTCTGAGCCGGAGACCTCTCTTTATATCCGCCCGTTCATGTTCGCAACAGAGGCTGCGCTCGGCGTACATATGGCGTCCGCTTACAAATTCATGATTATCTGCTGCCCGGTCGGCGCTTACTATGCAGAGGGCATCAATCCGGTGAAGATTCTTGTCGAGGACGAGTTGGTGCGTGCAGTCAAGGGCGGTACCGGATTCACCAAGTGCGGCGGCAACTATGCAGGCTCCATCTTAGGACAGGTAAAGGCAGAAAAGCTTGGTTACTCCCAGGTACTCTGGCTGGACGGTGAGCACCGCAAATACGTCGAGGAAGTCGGTACAATGAACATCATGTTCAAGATCGCCGGTGAGATCTACACAGCACCGATCGAGGGTACGGTACTTCCGGGCGTTACCAGAGATTCCATGATTCATCTGTTGAGAGACTGGGGTTACAAGGTAAACGAGACCAGATTATCCGTCGATGACCTGATGAAGGCAGGACATGACGGAACCTTAGAGGAAGTATTCGGAACGGGTACCGCAGCCGTGATCTCTCCGGTCGGCGAGCTCCGTTACAAGGATGACGTTGTCACGATCAACGACTTCAAGATCGGCGAGCTGACACAGAAGCTGTACGACACACTGACTGGTATCCAGTGGGGTAAGCTTCCGGATAAGTACGGCTGGACCGTTCCGGTAGAATAGGATTTATTCCGTATCGCGCTGTAGCTGTCCGGTCAGAGGAAGTCTTACGATTACGACGGCTCCGCCTGCCGGCGCATTACACAGAGTGATCGATCCGCCAAGTCCACGGGCAAGCTGGTCGGCGATGGAAAGTCCGAGACCGAAGTGGCTTTTGTCATTCCGGTCGGCGGATTCCCTGTAAAAGGCTTCCGTGCCGTAGAGCAGGGCGTCTTCGCAGAAGCCGGGTCCCTCATCGGATACAGTGAGAAAGAGCGTGCTTTCTTTCTCGGGTGCATCCCTATAATCGCGGATGGAGGCATCTAAAGTGACCGTTCCTTTGTGCGGTGAGTAGCACACGGCATTGTCGAGCAGATTGTTTAAAATACGCCGCAGCGGATGTTCCGGCAGTGGCAGAACGGCTGGAAGAGTCTCGGTGGAAAAAAGAACATGCAGTTCTTTTTTCTGACCGAGACTTTTTGTATTCCCGAGCAGATCGTCGAAAAACGATGCCGTGTGAAGCTGCGCCTGAAAACGGCACTCTGCGGAAAATGCAGCGGGATCATCCGTCTTTGCGAGCTCGATAATTCTCGACAGATAGTCCTGGATCTGCGCGGCATTTTCCAGAATAAACCGGTTGCAGGATTGCTGCGTCTCATCGAGCGCTGTCTCGGATAAAAGCTCCGCGTTCCCGCGGACGATCGTAAGCGGCGTCTTGATGTCATGGGCGAGCGCGGAAAACTGACGTCTGCGTTGCTGCTGCATGTGCCACTGCTCTTTTAAGGAGGCGGAAAGTTCGGATTTCAGCGCGTCCAAAGAAGCAGCAACCTGGTTGAATTCGCGGATGGCAGTCGGCCGGATGGTAAAGTCGAGATTCTGATTGCGGATTTCGTCGGCGGCTTCCTGCAGATGAAAAAGCTCCCGCGACAGGTATTTTGCCTGCCGTGTGATGACGAGTACAAAAGCTGCAAGAAGCAGGAACAGCAGGAGAAACACTTCCAGCAGTTCAGCGCTCGGAAAGAGACGCCGGAGCGTGGGATTTGCAAAGGCAGACCGGAAATCATAAGTGAGCACCACAATCCGGGTGTCGGTCTGGCGTTTAACATAGGTTCGTCCGAGCATATTTGCGGAGAGGGAATCCTGCCCGGAAAGTGCGAGAAGATCTGCATTTTCGCGGATGGAACCGGACATGTCCGTTTCAAGAAGCGCTCCGGATGCGTCATAGATGGCGTAGCTGCAGGCGGATGGGATCCTGGAAGACACGATGTCCGTATGTGCGCCGATGGTGTGAAGGTAGGCAAGAGCCTCTTTTTCGGCGGCATCCGCAGGCAGGATCAGACCCGTACCGACGGAGACAGTAATCTGGAGAAGCCACAGCAGGAACGCCAGAAGCACCGCGGCGACAAGCTTTAGTAAAAAGCGCACAAAAAATGTGCGCAGCCGGATTTCTTTTTCCTTTTTTTTCATGCGTTCCATCGATTATCCCGAGCTGGCGAATCATGCGGCGCAGCATCAGGCGCTGCGCGACGTGGTGGACAGTTTTTCCACCCGGCTGGAGGCAGGGCGGGCCGTCAAACCACTGGATGCGGCCATTCTGCGCCTGCCGCACATCTCCAACTTTACCGATTTCATGCCGCTGGAGCAGCACCCGCTGCTGGGTGTGCGGTATGTGCAGAACATCCGCCAGTTGGGCACACCGGATCTCATCATCCTGCCCGGAACCAAGAACACGGTGGATGACCTGCTCTGGCTGCGGCAGTCCGGGCTGGAAGCAGCCCTGTTGAAGCTGGCGGCCGGCGGCACGCCGGTGCTGGGGATCTGCGGCGGGTATCAGATGCTGGGTGAGACGCTGGCCGACCCTGAGGGCACGGAGAGCGGTACGGCGCAGACCGTGCGGGGGCTGGGACTGCTGCCCACCCACACGGTCTTTACCGGCCAGAAGCACCGCACCCAGGACACTGCCGCCGTGACCGCCGCCCCCTTTGCGGGTGCGGCCCTGACCGGATACCAGATCCACACCGGCCGCACCGAGGTGCAGGGTGTGCCCTTCTGCACACTGGCAGACGGCACACCCGAGGGCTGCGTGCAGGACAATGTGTTCGGTACCTACCTGCACGGCCTGTTTGATACCGGGGAGCTCACCGAGAAGCTGGTGGCCCTGCTCTGCCAGCGCAAGGGCATTGCGCCGGACAGCGCGGCCCTCATCCCGATGGAGCAGTACCGCCAGCAGCAGTTTGACCTGCTGGCCGATGGCGTGCGCGGCGCGCTGGATCTGGATGCCGTTTACGCGGCCATGGGGTTGGAGAACCCGCGGAGGAATGCACAATGATCCCACAACATCATCTGCCCGCCGACATTGAGCGGACAAGCCTTTCCATCATCACGGCAGAGCTGGAAGCGTTGGGCCTGACCCCGCCGCCCGAGACTGCCGCTGTGGTCAAGCGGGTCATCCACACCACCGCCGACTTTGACTATGCGAAAAATCTGCGCTTCACGCCGGGGGCTGTGGCGGCAGGTGTGGCCGCCCTGCGGGCCGGGACTCCCATCATCACCGACACCAATATGGCGCTTTCGGGCATTTCCAAGCCTGCCCTTGCCCGGCTGGGCGGCAGTGCCCTCTGCTACATGGCGGACCCCGAGGTGGCGCGGATCGCAGCCGAGACCGGAACCACCCGGGCAGTGGCCTCCATGCACCGCGCGGCGCAGGAGCACCCCGGGGCCATTCTTGCGGTGGGCAATGCCCCCACCGCCCTGCTGACCATTGCGGAAGAGATCGAGGCCGGGCTGCGGCCTGCTCTGGTCATCGCCGTGCCGGTGGGCTTTGTGAATGTGGTGGAAAGCAAGGAAGCGCTGTTTGCCGCCTGTGCAGCCCACGGCGTGCCTGCCATCGCGGCCATGGGCCGCAAGGGCGGAAGCACCGTGGCCGCCGCAGTCTGCAACGCCCTGGTCTACTCTGCCGCCGAGATGCAGGACCCAGCGGCGAGAGGGTGGAAATAGGGCGGAACCGGTGAAAACGCCCCTTTTTACGCTTTTGCTTGACTTTTTGGCAGAAACAAGGTATCGTTTATCTGTATGACGATTGATATATGAGTTGAAGCTTTGCGTGAAAAAGGAAGCATTATGGCACAGACGATTTTAGAAGAAAAGAAGAAATCACGGCTGATGACAGAGGGCAGCATCTGGAAGAGCATCCTGCTCTTCTCGGTGCCGCTGATCCTGGGCAACATGCTGCAGCAGCTGTACAACACCGCCGATTCCATCATCGTGGGCAACTTTGTGGGCAGCAACGCGCTGGCAGCCGTCGGCTCCAGCGGCTCGCCCATCTTCTTGCTCATCGGGTTCAGCCAGGGCATTGCCGTGGGTGCCGGTGTCGTGGTGTCCCAGTTTCTGGGAGCTAAGGACAGGGAGGGCGCGCACACTGCGGTGCACACCTCGCTGGCCCTTTCGGCCATTCTGGGTGCGATCCTGACCGTGTGCGGCGTTGCCGTCAGCCGTGCCCTGCTCACCGCCATGAACACCCCCGCAGAGGTGCTGGAGGATGCAGTGCTCTATATACGGCTCTATTTTGGCGGCGTGCTGTTCAGCGTGGTGTATAACATGGCAGCCGGTATCCTGAACGCTGCCGGCAACTCCAAGCGGAGCCTGCTCTACCTGGGCGTTGCCTCTGTCACCAACATCGTCCTCGACCTTGTCCTGATCGCCGGATGCAGGATGGGCGTGGCCGGTGCGGCCATTGCCACCGATATCAGCCAGCTGGTGTCCTGTGTGCTCTCCCTGCGGTTTCTGATGCGGGTGGAGGACGATTACCGCGTGACAGCAAAGGAAGTGCGCGTGCACAAAAAGATGGCGGTCCGCATCATCAAGGTGGGCCTGCCCACCGGTATCCAGAACATGGTCATCTCCCTTTCCAATGTGCTGGTGCAGGTCAGTGTCAACGGCTATGGTGCCGCTGCCATGGCAGGCTTTGCCGCCTATATGAAAGTGGATGGCTTCAACATTCTGCCTGTGCTGAGCTTCGGCATGGCGGCCACCACCTTTGTGGGCCAGAATTTTGGCGCGGGCAAGATCGACCGTGTCAAAAAGGGCACCTTTGTCACCCTGGGGATGTGCGTCATTTACACCATCCTGACCGGCATCCTGCTGCTCGCCTTCCAGGACCCCATCATGCACCTGTTCACCGGCGATGAAACGGTCATTGCCTACGGCAAGATCTGTATGCTCTATTTCTGTCCCTTCTACTGGATGCTGGGCATCC
>ERZ773136.3732-NODE-3732-length-10888-cov-3.793409_pt1 | contig 10888 bp, 13 predicted proteins | sample MGYA00580855_ERZ773136 | MGnify/ENA primary metagenome ERZ773136 (study PRJEB29015, sample SAMEA2737860) | human gut metagenome | biome: human gut; feature: human-associated habitat; material: faeces | place: China | collected 2012 ... | reverse complement strand
TCGATTGTGGCATCCACCGCTTGAAATCCTCGAAAGCCCGGTGTATGTCTATGTTACCGGAACCGTCATTATAGATTTTATTGGTATCAAGAACTCGTCCATGTTCTTTGTTTATCTTCTCGGCGTTGTACGACAAAGCACCGTAGATAGACTTTCCTAAAGAGATTTTTGCAACCATCGGGCATCGAACTCTTTGGCGAGTGCGACAATCTCGCGGTTGACTTTTACTATCTCCACAGCAGTCTGCTCTAACTTGTAAAGCAACGTCAATGCCTTTTTCTCGGTGAAATGCTGTTTGAGCATATCTACGAACTTGTCATAGTCAATCACGAATGTACGATAAAGCGCGTTGAGCGATGAAAGCCGGTCTATGAAGATACGGGTGTTGTCGTCTATATAATGCACCTTGAATGGCTTGGAGAATATCCGCATTTTGACAAATGCCGACAGGGATTCTATGCCGGACTGCTCGTGCAAGGTCTGTAGTGCGGCGTGTTCCGATGCCGAAAAATTGACAGAGCATCGGAAAGCCGTGGCGTCTATCTTGGGATGACGCCCGGTTTTCTTAAAATTCTGTTTCATAAAAGGGGATTAAGTGGTTCAGGGAAATCACGGTGTGTAACTGCACCGCAGGTTCTTTTGGCGATTACGACTTTGGAGTAATCGCAGGCTCCATGCACATGGCAAGGGTTTTCTGCTGCAAATCTTATTTCATGCAGCGGAAAACATACCTTGCTATGTTCATGTGAACATCACTATGATATTGAGAAAAATGACAGCGTGAACCATCCGGCTTCGACGGATGAATATATGGAACCAGCGAAATAATTCATGGCTAACCGGGCCGGTCCTGACGGTCGCGGTATATTATTTCGGCACTGTCTGACATCTTTGTCGTGCGCCGAGGCTGATTCCTGCGGTTTGCTGTCACTGCATTTATAACAATGTATCCGTATGCCCCGGTTTGCCGCCGACTGAAAAGTAACGCAAAGTAGCGCAATCGTTACGCAAAGTAACGCAAAATCAGATGGTTGTAAATCTTTTTGTGATTTGTCCTCGTTTAACTTGCACAGAGGCTCGAATGACAGAGACGATGCAGGAACGATAATCGGGACACTGATTCTTTCCTCAATACAATCATTGATTTCTTCATTCTCTGCCATGAGTTTTCTGCTGCAGGCATTGCAACCTTATCCGTCATGCCCTCACCTGCACGCAGGTGTGTATTAGTGATAAAGTGAGTTTGTTGTCCCATGTGTGAAAGTGTGAAATAATGATTGAATGACAACACACTCCTGCACGCAAGGCATAACGGGAATGAAACGTTTGCAAACCACAATACAGACGCCATGCACCGCTGACCATATTATAACAAGACCGGTCCTGTGAGTCAGCGAATGTGTCTTCTGCCCGGACATGGCTATCAGGCCGGGGGAAATTCCATTCGGAAATGGCATGATAATCCCCCCGAATCATTAACATTAAAACGCGAAAATTATGAGCGAACCAGTTTTCGTTGCCTTTGCCACGCAGAAAGGTGGCGCGGGCAAGTCAACCCTTACAGCTCTTACGGCGAGTTACCTCTATTATCTGGAGGGCGTCGATGTGATTGTCATAGACTGCGACGACAGACAACACTCACAGAAAGACTACCGCGAGAACGACCTCAATGTCACCGGAGAGAATCCATACCTTAAAAGGGTGATGCAGAACTTCTACCGCAATTTCGGCAAGAAGGCATACGAGATTATTCTCTCCAATCCGGCAGAGGCCGCGAAAGTCGCCGTTGAAAGGCTCGACGAGGGCGCAAATCCGCAAGTGGTGTTTTTCGACATCACCGGTACGGTGAACGATATAGAAATCGTGAAACTCCTGTCAGTGATGGACTATCTTTTCGTGCCAATAACCACCGACACCGCCGACATGAAAAGCTCAATCCGCTTCGCCAGCCATGTGGTGAACAATATGATCACCACGGGCAAAACGAAAATTAAGGAGGTGAACCTTGTCTGGAACCGTGTGCCGTCAAAGGCCAAAACCCGTCTTTGCGGCATCATCGACAACTATCTTGACGAACTTGGGCTGCACTCTCTCGACACGGTGCTTGCAAACAGCTCCAGATTTTTCAAGGACGGTGCCGCCGTCGGAAAAGTCGGAATGTTCAGGTCAACAATGTTGCCTCCCGACAAGCGTCTGCTGAAAGGGAGCAATCTGCCGGAGCTTGTTGCCGAGATCCGCAAGATAATAAATGTCTGAACCGTATGGCGAAAAAGGATATAACCAGCGGCTTTGACACGCAGGACGCACAGGATTTCCTTGACGTCTACCGTGAGGACGCGATGCCGTCCTACCGTAAAGCCAAGAGGGAGCCTCCCGCCACTGAATCGCCGCCTGCCGAAGTGAAAGATGAGTTGGCGAGAAGGCCCGTCACACCCGACCGCACGAAAGAGGAAGATGAATATCTGCGCACATTCGTTGAGGGATGCCCCATAGACGCCTTCAATAAGAAAGGCCGTCAGGTCATGGTGGTAAACGAGTTCCGGCACAAGATACTGAAGATACAGGCTTTGTTCAATGAAGACCTGTCAATCGCCCAGTATGTGCATAATGTCCTTGCGGAACATTTCCGGGAAGTCGAGCCGATATTGCAGAGCCTGTATCAAAAAAGTAAACAATTCTAAAATGATGAAATTAACATGAATAATCCGAAATACTGTGATTCGCGCGTCTGCGCAAAATCGTCGGAAGAAGTCGGCACAGACTTCCATGACGAGGAGGCGGTCAATGCCTACCGCTCCGAGTTCCTTGCACCTTATACAGTAGGAGCTCGAAAAGGAATTTTCGTCCCCCGCGAGCTTGTCAACAAACTCGCAAAGACAGTGACTCTGTTCGACGACAGAGACCTGACAATCGGTGCATACGTTACCAATATCATAATCTCTCACCTTGTAGCCAACAGGGATGTCATCAACGAACTGACAGACCGTGGTTCTAAAACTGTAACGCTATGAAATCATGGGATTCTTCTAAATCATGCATAACTAATTATGACCGGATTTGAGATATTCATAGCCGGAGGAATATTGGCTTGTAACGCCGTTCTTGTCGGCTATCTGTTTATGGATAAACGCAAACCCAGATCTGTGAAAAAGGAAGATGGCATCGTCGCTGATAATTCAAAGCAACAGCCGGAGGTGTCGGAGCCGGAGACTGAAAACAAATCTCTTGTAGGGGCAAGCTCTTTTGATATTGACAGTCTGGAAGCAAGGATGATGAAGATCATAACCGACACTGTCTCCGATACTTTACCCAAAGTGGTTAAAAGTATGATTGGCGATGTGAATTTCAAGGATGTGGAGTTTGCAGAAGATAAAACCTCCGGTTCTGAATCTTCTGTTGAGGCTGCACCGAAATTTACTCCGTTGTCAGCAAAAGAGACTGAAGCGGCATTTGATGTTGACATTCGTGATGTTGATGACTCTGAGCCTTCTGCACCGTCGGCTACCGGCGTCCCTTTGGACGAACTGGAAGAGAAAATCAATTCCGGCATGAAACCTGATGCCACTCCCGAACAACAAGAAGAAGCCGGCAAACTGTTGTCAGACCTGAAGGATACACAGTTCTTTGAACGTATCACTTCTCTTAATGATGATATAGACCGTCGTGTGAATCTCTGCATCCGTATGAGTATCCAAGCCGAGATAAGGGAGAAAAATTCCGCTACAGCCGTACCGAGACCTGCCAGGAAAGTTGCAACAATAAAAAACTTGACCGACAAGCAGGAAAATTTCAATCCCGCCGACATGCTGCCCTAAGGCACAAAACCACTAATCCGCGTCCGCAAGGACAAAAATCCCCAAATTATCAATCCGAAGTGCTGGCGGCTCCCGTCTGTGGAGTGGCCGGGGGCTGCCTATGCTTCAAAAAATGAAACAAAAGCATGAAAGAAACAATCAAGAATTTCAAAAAGACAATCCACAAATTTATTGGAAGCCGTAGCTTTCAGGTCGCCATGCTGTTAGTCATGGCACTCGCAACGGGAATCCGCGCCCATGCCGCCGGCAACGGCATGGCGGGGATAAACGAAGCGACCTCGATGGTAACATCGTATTTCGACCCCGGCACCAAGCTGGTTTACGCCATCGGTGCTGTGGTGGGTCTTATCGGAGGCATCAAGGTCTATTCCAAGTGGTCGAGCGGAGACCCTGACACCAGCAAGACCGCCGCGTCGTGGTTCGGCGCGTGTATCTTCCTGATTGTCGCCGCCACAATCCTCCGTTCGTTCTTCCTCTAATCGTCTGAGCCAATGGCTGAGTATGCAATTAACAAAGGCATAGGACGGTCGGTGGAGTACAAGGGTCTGAAGGCGCAGTACCTGTTCATCTTCGCAGGCGGATTGCTCGCCCTGTTCGTGGTGTTCGTCATCATGTATATCGCGGGCGTTTCGCAATGGATCTGCATAGGGTTCGGCGTAACTGCCGCCTCAGCCCTTGTCTGGCTCACCTTCCATCTTAATGCCAAGTACGGCGAACATGGTCTGATGAAATTAGCCGCTGTGAAATATCATCCCCGCTACATCATCAACCGTCTGCGCTTGAATCGCTTAATCAGAGTTAGAAAACAATGAGAAATACACTAAAAGCCACAACGCTTGAATCGAAGTTGCCGCTTCTCGCAGTTGAACACGGCTGCATCATATCTAAGGATGCCGACATAACAGTCGCTTTCGAGGTCTCGCTGCCGGAACTGTTCACCGTAACTTCTCAGGAGTATGAAGCCATGCACGGAGCATGGTGCAAGGCAATCAAGGTTCTGCCTCACTACTCGGTGGTACATAAACAGGATTGGTTTGTGTCGGAACGATACAAGCCCGAACTCCAGAAGGATGACCTCTCTTTCCTCGACCGTTCCTTTGAACGCCACTTCAACGAGCGACCATATCTGTCGCACCGGTGCTACCTCTTCCTTACCAAGACAACCAAGGAAAGGGCGCGTCAACAAAGCAACTTCTCGACGCTGTGCCGAGGGCGGTTGACACCGAAGGAACTCAATCACGAGATGATTGTCAAGTTCATGGAGTCGGTGGAACAGTTCGAGCGCATCATCAATGACACCGGCTATATCAAGCTGCGCCGGCTTTCCGATGATGAACTGGTCGGCACTGAGAAGACTTCCGGTCTTATAGAGAAGTATATGTCCCTTTCGATGGAGGATGTAACCTGTTTAGAGGACATAGACCTATCGGCACGGCAGATGCGGATTGGCGACAAAATGCTCTGTCTGCATACACTCTCCGACACAGATGATCTCCCGGCAAAAGTCAGCACAGATAATCGTTACGAGCGGTTATCGACAGACCGGAGCGACTGCCGACTTTCGTTTGCCTCTCCCGTCGGGTTGCTGTTGCCCTGTAATCACATCTACAATCAGTATATCCTGATTGACGACCATGACGAGAACTTGGCGAAGTTTGAGAAGACAGCCCGAAACATGAACTCGTTGAGCCGATACTCACGCTCAAACGCCATAAACCGCGAGTGGATTGACCGCTATCTCAACGAGGCACACTCATACGGACTGACCTCAGTCCGGGCCCACTTCAACGTGATGGCATGGAGCGACGATACCGAGGAACTGCGGCGCATCAAGAACGATGTCGGCGGTCAGCTTGCCACTATGGGCTGTATGCCCAGGCACAACACCATAGACTGTCCGACACTGTTCTGGTCGGCGATGCCCGGTAACGAGGCTGACTTCCCGGCTGAAGAATCATTCTATACTTTCATTGAGCCTGCCGCCTGTTTCTTCACAGCTGAGACCAACTACCGGAGCAGCCTTTCCCCATTCGGAATAAAGATGGTTGACCGCCTTACAGGTAAGCCGATTCATCTTGACATATCGGATGAACCGATGAAGCGCGGTATCACCACCAACCGCAACAAGTTCATCCTCGGTCCGTCAGGTAGCGGAAAGTCATTCTTCACCAACCACCTTGTCCGCCAGTATTACGAACAGGGAGCACACATCCTGCTGATTGACACCGGCAATTCCTACGAAGGTCTTAGCAATTTCATCCATAACCGTACCCACGGCGAGGATGGTATCTACTATACCTACACGGAGGATAACCCTATATCTTTCAATCCCTTCTATACGGACGACGGTGTATTCGATGTGGAAAAGAAGGACTCGATCAAGACGCTGCTCCTGACGCTCTGGAAGTCAGAGGACGACAGAGTGACTAAAACGGAGAGCGGAGAGCTTGGCTCGGCGTTGTCGATGTTCCTTGACAAGATGAGAGCTGACAAGGAGATTGTTCCGTGTTTCAATTCGTTCTATGAGTTTATGCGCGACGAATACCGTGCTGAAATGGCACAGCGTCCTATTCCCATCTATAAGCAAGACTTTGACATCGACAACTTCCTGACCACACTGCGCCAGTATTACCACGGAGGTCGCTTCGACTTCCTGCTGAACTCAAAGGAGAATATCGACCTGCTCGGCAAACGCTTCATTGTCTTCGAGATAGATTCCATCAAGGGTGCGCCCGTAAAGGCTGCATAAAAACTATCCCATTAGCAAGGGATTAGGCAAGAGTACATTGAAAATGACCTATTATCCGCCCACTTATCCATTCAACGAAAGACGATGGGGAGTATCGCATGTGGGTTAACGTCATAAGTCAATCAGCTATCAGATTGCGACTGAATGACAGGATAAAAGGATAGATAAAGGATAAAATCCAAACTGATTCAACGATAGTCCAAGCGGTATCATGTTGTACCTGCAACGTAAGATAGCTAAACTCGTTGTATCGTGGCACTCATTTTCCAGTCTTTGAGGAGATTGAGCATGTACTGGTCACGACGCATCTGCAATAAGCAGAAAAGGACGGAAGTCGTATCCTCCTATCTATCATGCAACAGTTAGTATGCAAGCAAACGGGGATTACCTAAATCGGAACGCCAACAGAGGTTGGCTATGGGGCGAAGGCTTCTGAATATCCGACATGGTAACGGAGCCTCCGTAGTAGTCCGAGCGAGGGAAAGCCTCGTACATGGCGAAGGGAGGCAGTTAATTCATTTTAATACAATTAATGAATGATGTGTGAGACATTATGAGAAATTCAGAAAGAGTATTAAACAGTCTGGCAAAGCACAGTTGTGAGCCTGACTACAAATTTGAGAGGCTTTATCGCCTATTGTTCAACGAACAGATGTACTTCGTTGCCTACCAACGCATCTATGCGAAAGAGGGCAACATGACCAAAGGTGCAGACAACTGCAACATTGACAACATGAGTATATCTCGTATCGAAAGACTGATAGAATCGTTGAAAGACGAATCATATCAGCCTACTCCCTCCAAGAGGGTGTATATTCCCAAAAAGAACGGGAAAATGCGCCCCCTCGGAATACCAACGTTTAATGACAAACTGCTCCAAGAGGTTGTCCGAATGATTTTGGAAGCAATCTATGAAGGCTGTTTTGACAGCAACTCTCATGGGTTCAGACCCAAAAGAAGCTGCCATACTGCATTGCGCCAAATTCAAAAGACATTCAACGGAGCAAGATGGTTTATTGAAGGAGACATAAAGGGATTCTTTGACAATATTGACCATGAGATTATGATTGCCATATTGCGCAAGCGAATCTCTGACGAGCGTTTTCTTCGGTTAATCAGAAAGTTCCTTAACGCTGGATATGTTGAAAAATGGGTATTCAACAAGACGTATAGCGGCACGCCGCAAGGGGGTATTATCAGCCCTATAATGGCAAATATCTACCTTGACCAACTTGACCGCTATATGAGAGAATACATCGAAAGGTTCGACAAAGGGAAAGAACGAAAGGATAATCCAGAGCGAATCAAATTTGAATATGGCAAACGACTTGCTGTGTTGAAACTCAAGAAAGTGACAGATGCAGAGGAACGTAAGCGTATCGTCAAAGAAATCAAAAATTTCGACAGACAACGAGTACAGATTCCCTGCGGCGTTGAAATGGACGAGGATTTCAGACGGCTTAAATATGTCCGTTATGCTGATGATTTCCTATGTGCAGTGATTGGAACCAAAGCGGAAGCAGAGGCTATCAAAAAGGACATCAAGGTTTTCCTTTCTGAGAAGCTGAAACTTGAACTTTCGGATGAAAAGACCCTGATTACACATGGTACAGAACCAGCAAAATTCCTCGGTTATGAAATCTATGTCCGCAAATCCACCCAAACAAAGAGAAACAAGGCAGGCAAACTCACGCGACCTTACAACAACAAGGTCTATTTGAGGATGCCGACAGAGGTGATTAGGAAGAAACTCCTTGACTACGATGCCCTTGAAATCAAAGTGCATAACGGAAAGGAGTTTTATAAACCGAAACACCGCTCTTACCTCATCAGTAATGATGACCTTGAAATCCTGGAAAGGTACAATGCGGAGATAAGAGGATTATACAATTTCTATGCCCTTGCAAACAACTGTCATACACTTCACACTTTCAAGTATATCATGGAATATAGCATGTACAAGACTTTTGCAGGAAAATACAGAAGTACGGTCGTGCGAATCTGCAAGAAATACAAGAAAGACAAGGTGTTTACTGTGATTCACAAGGACAAGAAAGGCAAAATCCATGAACGCAAATTCTATCACGATGGGTTCAAGCGTAGAAAGTCCGAAGATGTGCAATGCCATGACAGATTGCCAGCAGCATACTATTACACACCGACAAGTCTTATAGACAGGCTTAAAGCCAATCGATGTGAATTATGTGGCTGTGAGAACGTCATGCTCGAAATGCACCATATCCGTAAACTCAAGAATCTTAAAGGAAAAGAGGATTGGGAACGTATAATGATTGCACGAAGAAGAAAGACCATTGCACTCTGTCAAAGTTGCCATAGGAAAATTCACAACGGCACATTAGACTGATTGAATTAATGGAGAGCCGGATACATTGAAAGGTGTAAGTCCGGTTCGGTGGCGAGCATTTGAAAACCTACCATAGTAATATGGCAAGGCGTTGGGTGCTTAGCCTACACAACAAGGAGCTGTTCCCTGTGGTGACAATCATCATCATGGAGGCTTTCATCAACAAGATGCGAAGACTCAAGGGAATCCGAAAAGTCCTTATCTGCGAAGAGGCATGGAAGGCTCTGTCTTCGGCAAATATGGCTGAATACATGAAGTACCTTTATAAGACTGTCCGAAAATACTTTGGCGAGGCGGTAGTGGTGACTCAGGAGGTTGACGACATCATATCGTCACCGATTGTGAAGGAGACCATCATCAACAACTCCGACTGCAAGATTCTTCTGGACCAGCGCAAGTACATGAACCGCTTCGACCAGATTCAGGAGCTGCTCGGTCTAACCGACAAGGAGAAAAGCCAGATACTCAGTATCAATATGGCTAACAATCCGAACCGGCTGTATAAAGAGGTGTGGATTGGTCTTGGCGGCACACAGTCCGCAGTCTCTGCCACGGAAGTCTCCACCGAGGAATATCTCTGCTACACCACTGAGGAAACGGAGAAGATTCAGGTTCTCAACAAAGCCGCCCAACTCGGCGGTAGCGTCGAGGCGGCGATAAAGATGCTTGCCAACGAGAGAAGGGAGGGTAAGATATGAAAATGAAGATACCTAAAGCATTTCATCCGATACTCGGAGTGATGACGGGCACAATACTCTTTCTCGCCGGTATAGCGGTGCTTTCAACAATGTTCGTAGGTGCATACAAGGCTATCCAGTATGCAAAGCCATTCGTATCCGATGTGATTACAAATATTCTTAACCACCTCTCGCAGTGGCTACCGTTATGAAAGTCCTTTACATCCTCTGGTTGATACTCGCCGGACTGCTTGTAGGTTTCCTCGCCCTGATAACCTTCCCTCTGCTCCTGCTCTATGTCGGAGTGAAAATTATCGGAGGTTTCGCCTCCAAAATTCGATAATAATATGGCAAACACAAAAGACAAATTCAAAACTGATGACTTCGTGTCAGAAATGATGTCGAAGTATCCACCACTCAAAGCCATGAAGGAGAAACTATCTTTCTGGCAAGAAGACCCAAGACGGAATCTTATGGGGTCATGGAAATGCTATTCCTTACCTTATGTTGAAATCAATATTCAGGTAGAGTACAACTATTTCCTTATGACGATTTTCGATACGACAGTCGAAGGGAATATACAATCTTCCTATCACGTCCTTCATAAGGGAGAAACCGACCGCCTCTACTATATAATCTACAAGGGTAAAATTGTAGAGATTATGATAGAGGGAGATATGGATGAGGAAGGAGAAGAAAATGGACCCACCATGCTTTTGGATAAATACTCATTCTATCTTGAAGAGGGAACCCGATCCTTTGTCCAAGATACTCAGGCAATGGCAGATGACGACTCCGTAGGTATCGAGGCCATGCACTATCTCGACGAATCGGAAAATAAATAACAACTATTAAAATCCAAAGTAAAAAATGAGACAACTGAAATTTCTATTTCCCCTTATCGCCCTGTGCCTTCTCTTAGGTACGGGCAGGGCAAACGCCCAGTGGACGGTAATCGACCCGTCGAACATCGCCCAGAGCATCGTGAACTCCTCCAAATCGCTTGTGCAGGAGTCAACGACCGCGAAAAATATGATCAACAACTTTCAGGAAACTGTCAAGATATACCAGCAAGCGAAAAAATATTATGACGCCCTGCAGTCGGTCAACAACCTTGTCCGCGATGCCCGCAAGGTGCAGCAGACGGTCCTGATGCTCGGCGATATTTCTGGATACTACGTCAACAACTTCAAGAAAATGCTGACCGACCCGAACTTCACCAGCGCCGAACTCTCGGCAATCGCCTCCGGATACACCCGGATTCTTGAAGAAGCCAACGGCG
>ERZ773136.3722-NODE-3722-length-10932-cov-4.677301_pt1 | contig 10932 bp, 8 predicted proteins | sample MGYA00580855_ERZ773136 | MGnify/ENA primary metagenome ERZ773136 (study PRJEB29015, sample SAMEA2737860) | human gut metagenome | biome: human gut; feature: human-associated habitat; material: faeces | place: China | collected 2012 ... | reverse complement strand
GATTAGATATTCGTAAATTAATACGAATACCTAATCCTTTTCTATTTCGGCACGTTTATGGCTACTTATTCACAGCCGTAAATTAATTTAGCGGTGAAGTTTCTTTATCATTAGGGCCGCCGACCTTGACGGTGTCCTTATTAAGACGGATAATCGGGATAAGAAGTCCCGACATTCCCGTATATCCCGTCACGTTATGAATAATCTCTCTTACAAACGGGAAAAGCTGGTCAAAAGACGAAGTATGAATATCCGGCTTTGCATCCTCATCACCGTAGGCAAATTCCGCAACTGCTTCAATTTTGATTTCAAACGGCTGCAAATCTGCATCTGCCACTCTAAGTTCTAAAATGCCGATGCACTTTTTGTCGCCGTCCATATAGTTCACATTATATTTAACCTGATTTTGAAGTTTAAGCTGAGTGCCGGGTGCAACCGTGTTTTCAACCTCAAGTTTATTAACCTTAAACGCTCTAAGCTCTACCATAATTTAAACCTCTTACTTTTTATAATTTAATTTAACACGGTCAATTTTGATATCATCCGTATTTTCCTTAGCGCTCTTGCCGTCAAACTCATAAAGATTAAGATTTTCAACATTTGCGGCATCAATGGCATAACTGTAACTGTCGCAAAGATTGCCCCAACGTGTTTTAGTCTTTCTGATATTTACATCCTTGGCATAGCGGATAAAAAATGCCGAGTTATCATAGCTTTCAACACCGTAATCAAGGCACGGACGCAAATCGTAAAGCCCGCACTGCCACTTGCTTGTTTTTGTAAGCTCAATTGAGCAGTTTTCAAATGTGACATCCTCAATAATATTATCCTCGTTGCCGTGAATAAGAACGCCGTTTTCACCCTTTGCGGTAACATTAAAGAAGCGAATATTTTTAATCGTGCCGCTTTTTGTGTTTTCGTCACGGTTAAATGTAGTAATTACAATAGGCTCGGCAGTGCCCCACCAATCAGGGCAAAAGCGCCTTGTTTCAATAATAATATTTGAATAGCTTACGTTTTCCACGCAACCGCCGTCACGAATTTGGATAGAAAGTCCTCTGTTTGAACGGCTGATAATGCAGTTAGAAACAATAACATTTTTGAAATCGCCCACACCTTCTGTGCCTATCTTAATAGCGGCAGAGGTTGAAACAAGAGTACAGCCGTCGATTATAATATTTTCACAAGGGCCGTATTCGCTGTTACCCTTGGAGGCCTTGAGGCAAATGCAATCGTCGGCACACGTTACGTGGCAGCCGAGAATCCTTACATTTGAGCAATGGTCAGGGTCAATACCGTCACTGTTTGCAACATCAAGGTCATTCAAAATCCTGATTTTATCAATCAAAACATCATCGCAGCCTGCCGGATGAAGAGTCCAAAACGGAGCGTCAACAACCGTGAAGTCCCTAAACGAAATGTGATTGCTTTTTTCAACATACATAACCGTAGGACGTGGATAAAAATCGCCTGTCACATAATATTGGTCCTTACGAGCGACAAAAGCGTGACCGTTGGCGTCAATTGTACCCTCGCCTGAAATTGAACAGCCGTCTGCCTCATAAGCATAAATAAATACAAAACTCGGCTTGCCTGTTACAGGATTGCCTATAAGCGCCGTTTTAGGGTCATTGATAAGCTTGTTTGGCCTGATATATCCGTCAATATTGCTTGTAGCCTTAATAGTAGCGCCCTTTTGGATATGGAGGTCAACATTCTTTTTAAGCCTGATTGAATCACTGTAAAAAACATATCCGCTCGGAAGAACAACCCTGCCGCCGCCTGATTTTGCACAATCGTCAACAGCGTGCTGAATGGAAAAAGCGTCGTTTGTTTTTCCGTCGCCCTTTGCGCCGTATTGCATAACATTATAAATTTTCATATTCATACCTCAATAAGTTTATTTCAATCAAACATATAATATCATAGTTTTTTGATATTTACAACAGGAAAACCCTATCTATAGTTTACAATGTCAAAACAATTATGTTATAATAATATTAACAATTAAGGGGGATAAAATTATGAAAAAGGCACTGTCAATATTTTTATCAATACTGATGATTTTGTGTTCTTGCACGGGGTTTGCCGCAACTGCGCTTGCAAATAATTTTTCAAGCGAAATTGATATTCAAAAAGCGCTTGATAAAAATAAATATGACTCCTCTACACCGCTTACCGTTACGGTAGAGGGAACATATATCCTTTCAAGCCGACTTGTGGTTTATTCAAACACAACACTCAATTGCGAGGGCGCAACTTTTATTAAAAATTATCAAAACAGCACCATGCTTGCAATAGGTCAAAATCAAGATGCACCGTACGGCAGGGATTTTTATAAAAACATAACAATAAACGGCGGCACTTTTGATGCAAATAAAAATAGCGGCAGTATATTAAGCTTTGCGCATGCAAGTAATATAACAATTAACGGCGCAGTTTTTAAGGATTGCTACAACGGGCATCATATTACCTTTGCCGGATGTAACAATGTGAATATTACAGCTTGCACCTTTATGGGTCAGGGCAGTAAAAGCGGCGACAATATGGAAGCCGTTCAGCTTGACATTCTTGAAAAAAGTCACTTCCCAAATTACAAAGGTCACAATCGTTCATACGACGGCACAATGAATGAAAACATTAATATTTTTGGCAACGTGTTTGAAAATGTTAATCGTGGAGTCGGTGCTCACAGTGTTTTTTCAGGCAAATATATGAAAAACATTAATATTTCAAATAACACATTTAACAATGTTTCAGGCTATGCCGTTCTTGCTTCAAGCTTTTTAAACGTCACAATCAACAATAATTCAATTAACAACTGCGGCGCAGGAATTTATTATAAGAGCATTAATCCCAAACCTAACAGCAAATCGCAAAGGCCCAATACATACAAATGCTCCGGCAAATCATATTCGCCTACCGTTGACAAATCATCTCAAATTTCAGGAAACATAATAAGCATTGTTGACACCAAGGATTCGTCTATGAAGCAATGGCCTTACGGAATAAGGCTTTACGGCGAGGTTGTTAAATCAAACGAAAAAATTGCGAAAAAGGGCGATTACTCCGTTCAAAATATTACAGTATCAAACAATACCATTTCAGTTGCAAGAAGCGCTACGGGAATTTGGATTGACGGAGCAAAGAAAAGCAATATTAAGAATAATAAAATAACATTTACCAATAAAAAATACAAAACAAAGCAAAAGGTTTTCGGCATCAGGCTTGCAAATTCAAGCAAGGTTAATTTGAACAAAAACACGGTTAACGTTAAAGGTGTGCCTTATGTTGACAATGCAATTTTCCTTATCAAATCAAAGTCAAACACCTTGACGAGCAACAAAACGACAGGGGCAAAGCTTCACGGAATTTATTTAACCCAAGGCTCAAGCGCAACGATTAACAAATGCACCGTATCGTCTAACAAAAGCGACGGAATATACATTACAAAAAGCACGGCAAACATTAAAAACTGTACCGTGTCATCAAATAAAGGCAACGGAATTTATTTTGTAAGCAAGTCAAAGGGTTCAATAAAGAACTGCAAAATAAAGAAAAATAAGAAAAAAGGAATATATATAAGCTCGGCTGCGGGCAAGGTTTCAGTCAGCAAAATTAAATATTCCGGAAATAAGGGCGGTAAAATCAAAAAATAAAGTTGACTTTACAGGATACCTATTATATAATAAATCAAGGGCGCAGTGAGCAATCCATCACTGCGCTTTTAAAATTTAATTTAATAATTAAACAGGAGATTTTTAAAATGGTTAGAGCTATTGTCGGCGCAAACTGGGGCGACGAAGGTAAAGGTAAAATCACTGATTTATTCGCAGGCCAAAGCGACATCGTTATTCGTTTTCAGGGCGGTGCAAACGCAGGTCACACAATTATTAACGAGCACGGCAGATTTGCATTTCACCTTATGCCGTCGGGTGTATGCTACGACCACACAACTTGTATTATCGGTAACGGTGTTGCGCTTGATATTAACAAGTTTTGCACGGAACTTGACGACATAAAGAAAGCAGGACTTAATCCTAAGCTTTTAGTAAGCGAAAGAGCGCAAATTCTTATGCCTTATCATATTTTGCTTGACGAATATGAGGAGGAAAGGCTCGGCAAAAATGCATTCGGCTCAACTAAGAGCGGTATTGCTCCGTTTTTCAGCGACAAGTATGCTAAAATCGGTATTCAGGTAAACGAGCTTTTTGATGACGAAACACTTAAGGCTAAGCTTAAGAATATCTGCACACTCAAAAATCTTACTATCAAATATGTATATAACAAGCCACTTCTTGACGAGGACGAGCTTTACAAAACCTGCCTTGAATACAGAGAGAAGATTGCTCCTTACGTTTGCGATACACATGCATATCTTCAAAACGCACTTAAAGAGGGCAAAAACATTCTTCTTGAGGGTCAGCTCGGTACACTTAAGGACCCTGACTTCGGTATTTATCCTATGGTAACCTCTTCTTCAACACTTGCAGGTTACGGTGCTGTAGGTGCAGGCTTACCGCCTCATTCAATCGAGGATATCGTTGTTGTTACAAAGGCTTATTCATCAGCAGTAGGTGCAGGCGAATTTATTTCTGAAATTCTTGACGAGGACGAGGCGCAGGAGCTTCGTATTCACGGCGGCGACAAGGGCGAGTTCGGCGCAACAACAGGCAGACCGAGAAGAGTCGGCTGGTTTGACTGTGTTGCTACACGCTACGGCGTTTCTTGCCAGGGCGCTACTCAGGTTGTTATGACAGCGCTTGACTGCCTTTCATATCTTGAAGAAATCAAGATTTGCACAGGCTATGAGGTTGACGGCAAGGTTATTAAGGACTTCCCAACCACTCCGACACTTAAGAAATGCAAGCCTGTATTCACAACTATGAAGGGCTGGCACTGCGATATCAGAGGTATCAAGAATTATGACGACCTCCCTCAGGAAACAAAGGATTACGTTGAATTTATCGAAAAGGAAATCGGCTATCCTATCACAATGGTATCAAACGGCCCTGAAAGAGAAGCAATTATTTACAGAAATAAATAATTAAAAACACTAACCCCCGATGTGGAAATTCGCATCGGGGGTATTTTTATAATATATACAAATGAAAGTGCCAAAAAGTTGCACTTTTTTGAAAAAAGGAGAAGGAAATGGAGTGTTTATTATAAATTTCACAAAAATTATTCAAACACTCAATTTCTTTCAACACTACATTTACTTATTTGCAAACTCTTTTTTGCCCTCAGGAGTGTCACGGTAATACTGCGTGAATGGGTGGAAGCGCTCCTGCTCCTCCCAAATTTCCTTAGCCTTTGGCGCCCAATTTTGAGCATAAAGGTCGCACTTTGAGCAAAGCTCCTCTGCGCTTTCAGGCTGGAGAAGATTTGTTGACTTAGCGCCCGTCTTATTAATAAGCTGCCTGAGCTTTTGCGGATTTTCAAGCATAGGGCACGGGCGAAGCATATTATCATTAAACGGCTGACCCTTATAATATTCGTGGAAAAGAGGAGATTTAAGACATTCCAAAATGCTCTTTTCCCTTATATTTGAATCGCTGTAGTGAATAAATACGCAAGGCTCAACGTCGCCCTCGCTGTTGACGTGGAAATAGTTACGTCCGCCTGCAATGCAACCGCCGACAAACTCGCCGTCATTTTGGAAATCGACCGTAAAAATAGGCTTGCCTGTTTTACTGTTACGGTTTTGGCGAATGGTGCGATAAACGTGTTCTCTTTGCTCAGGAGTTAAAAGAAGCTCGGTATCAGCGTCTGCGCCGACAGGCATATAGTGGAAATACCACGCAAATTTTGCGCCGTTTTCTATCATAAAATCATAAAATTCATCACTCGTTACGCTGTCATAATTCTTAGAAGTATAGCAAACAGAAGTGCCGAAAAGGCATTTATGCTTTTTAAGAAGTTTCATAGCGTTAAGCGTTTTTTGATAAACGCCCTCGCCTCGCCTGCTGTCATTAACTTCCTCAGAACCTTCAATCGAAAGCGCAAGCGCAAGGTTGCCGCAAGATTTGATATCCTCGCAAAGCTTATCATCAACAAGTGTGCCGTTGGTAAATGCAAGGAAAATGCAATCCTTATTTTCCCTTGCAAGGGTAACAATATCCTTTTTGCGAATAAGCGGTTCGCCGCCCGTAAACATATAAAAATGAGTGCCAAGTGCCTTGCTTTCGCTTATAACTCTGCGCATTTCGTCAAGAGTGAGGTTTGAATTATAGCCGTATTCGGCAGCCCAACAGCCCTTGCATTTCAAATTGCAGGCAGAAGTCGGGTCCATAAGAATTACCCAAGGGATATTGCAATGCTCCTGCTCACGTCTTTTACGAATGGTCTTAGTGCCGTTAAGCCCCAAATCAATCGCAAAGGTAAGCGCCGCAGAGCAAAAGAAATCAGGGTCGATATCCCTCAAGCCGTCAAATAAATATTTATGCCAAACATTGGTAGGGTCGCTGATAATTTCGATAGGCTTTGTAAAAGTGCTTTCAGGGTACATCTTGCCTGCAACCGCCTTGCCTATCTTTATTAGCTTTAGCATATTTTTTTGAGGGTTTTTATAAACGTATTTAAGCAGCTTATTTCCCACAAAATAAAGCATTTTATCCTTAATATTTGCCATATATTACCTCTCTTACATAACTTCAGGAGCAGTTATTTTAAGCATAGTCAAAATATTATAAATCGTGTCCTTAACAGCCTTGCAAAGGAAAAGTCTTGCCTGCATAAGGCCTTCGTTATCATCAAGCATAACTCTTTGTGCATTATAGAATTTATGGAAAAGAGTTGCAAGCTCAATAACATAATGTGTAATTTTAGCCGGGTCATAGGATTTCGCCGCCGAAACAATTTCATCAGTAAGCAATGAAAGGTGACGGATAAGGTCCTTCTCTTCTTTGGAATTGAGAAGCGCAAGCTCGTCATCACTCGGTGTTTTAAGCTCAACTCCCTGCTCCTGAGCCTTTTTAATAATAGAGCAAATTCTTGCGTGAGCATATTGAACATAATATACCGGATTTTCGCTTGACTGCTTAGCCGCAAGTTCCAAATCAAAATCAAAATGAGAATTAGGCTCCCTTAAATTAAAGAAAAATCTTGCAGCGTCAAGCGGCACTTCGTCAATAAGAGTGTTAAGGGTAATTGCCTTGCCCGAACGCTTTGAAAGCTTAATTGTTTCGCCCTCTCTTACAAGCCTTACCATCTGCATAATTACGCAGTCAAGCCTTGAAGCGTCAAGCCCCAAAGCTGTAAGAGCCGCTTTCATACGTGGAACATAGCCGTGGTGGTCAGCGCCCAAAACGTCGATAGCTTTATCATAGCCACGGGTAACAAGCTTGTTATAATGATAAGCGATATCAGGCACAATATATGTCGGAAGACCGTTAGCCCTTACAAGAACTATATCCTTATCATTGCCGTATTCGCTTGCTTTAAACCACAATGCGCCGTCTTGCTCATAAGTTACGCCTTTTTCCTTAAGTGCGTCAATAACTCTTTGAACAGAGCCGTCATTATGAAGTGTTGACTCTCTAAACCATTTGTCATAAGTAATTCTGTATCTTCCAAGGTCCCTTTCAAGGCCTGCAATATTCTTAGGAAGTGCAAAATCAACAAGCGCTTTGCGGCGCTCCTTTGAGTCTGCATTTACATATTTGTCGCCGTATTCCTTAATAAAATTCTCGGCGTGTTCAACAATATCCTGACCGTGATAAGCGTCCTCAGGAAGCTCAACTGACGGGTCATAATGCTGAAGATATCTAACCTCAAGCGAGGTTGCGAACTTTTCAATCTGGTTGCCGGCATCGTTTACATAAAACTCACGGTTAACGCTGAAACCTGCCCAATCAAGTACGCTTGCAAGGCAGTCGCCTATTGCACCGCCACGGGCATTTCCGATATGCATAGGGCCTGTCGGGTTGGCAGATACAAATTCCACAAGCACCCTTTTGCCCTGACCGTAATCGCTCTTGCCGTAATCCTTGCCGCAAGAAAAAACGTCCTTAAGCACATCTGAATAAAACTGCTGAGATAAAAAGAAGTTCATAAAGCCGGGGCCTGCAATCTCTACCCTGTCAAATGCTGTGCCGTCAAGGTCAATGCAAGAGGCAATAGCCTCAGCAATCATTCTTGGCGCTTTCTTAAAAGCACGTGCGCCCGCCATTGCAACGTTTGTTGAATAATCGCCGTTATCCTTATTAGCCGGCTTTTCAATGTTAAATTGCGGCATTTCAGCCTCAGGCAAAGCGCCGTTTGAAACAGCCTTTTTAACAGCCTGCTCAATTATATTTTTTAATTCAATTTCTGTCTTTTTAACTATTTTTGACATCTTATTTACTCCTGTTATTTAGGTTGCTTTTTCTTTTTATATGTAAGCTTAACACGATTTTTGGAAGCAAGAGCGCCGTTGATATCAATATCATATCCAAATGAGAATTTGCCGCCGGTTTCATTTGGCTCATGCTCAATTGAATGGCCCGAAATGCCCATAAGTATATCGCCGTAAGCTGTGCCGTAATGGCAAAGATTTCTCTGCGAGCGCTCAATAACAAGCCTTGAGGAAATTGCGCCGTCACGAGTCATTTCAACAACACTTTCGTCTTTCAAAACAACAACACTTACGTCAACAGGCGCTTCCCCTTCGCCCTGCTCTTCCTTATATCTGATAATATATTTTTCTTCAAGTTCCTCAAATGTTCCGACTGTTTTAAGCTCCGTTTTGTCAAACTGACTGTCGATATTTTGAGTTCCTATTACTTCAATTAATACCTTTTCCATAATTAAAACTTGCCGCCACGTGACAACGCACAACCGATAAGCCTGTCAATAAGTTCCTTATAAGGTACGCCTGCTGCTTCAAAAAGCTTAGGATACATACTGATAGGAGTTTGACCCGGAATAGTATTTATTTCGTTAAGAAGAACTGCCCCGTCACTGTTTCTTACAAAGAAATCAACACGAGACATACCCTCGCAACCGAGAGCCTTATACGCCTTAACAGCCTGTGCCTTAACTTCATTTCTCTTTTCAAGGTCAATATCGGCAGGGATACAAAGTTCGCTTGCAGGATTATTATATTTAGCGTCAAAATCGTAAAATTCAGCCGCAGCCTTAATCTCGCCAACCTCGGCTGCAATAGGTTCAACGTTACCCAAAACGGCACACTCAACCTCGTGGCCGTCAATAAATTCCTCCAAAACAGCCTTTTTATCCTCATTAAACGCAACGTTCATAGCTTCAATAAGCTCAGGAATATCGTAAGCCTTTGTAATTCCGACAGAAGAACCTGCATTTGCCGGCTTAACAAAGATAGGAAAGCCGAGCTTATTAACGGCAGTATCAATACATTCCTGCCTGTTTTTATTAAAATCATACTGGGTAAAAGCACACCACTTCGCTTGATTGATGCCAAATGCATCTGCAACGGCATTTGCAACAGCCTTATCCATACAAACACCTGACGAGGTTGCGTCACATCCTACATAGGGAATTTGAGCAAGCTGCAAAAGCCCCTGAACAGTTCCGTCCTCACCGTTTTTGCCGTGGAGAACAGGAAATACACAGTCAAGCTTAATGATTTCACCCTTAGCCGTAACTATGCCGTGAACAGCGGAGTCCGGCGAAATATAGGCAGGAACAAGGCTTTTTGAATTGAGCCACTTATCCTCAGGCAAAAGTTCAATATTATCATTAAAAACGCTGAACTTCCTGCAACGGGTACTAACTCTTTCTATCCTCGCCAGAACAATCAGCAGTCCGTTCGTTTCCAGGTTATGGAGTGCCTTGCTTCTGACGAAAAAGTTGACCCCGAACTTGGTAAGGAAATCGGTACTGCCGAGCTGACCCTGCCTGCAGGTGTTACCCTTGATACTGAAATCCAGGTTACTTTCCGTCTGGACGAATCTGGTCTGCTTCACCTCCATGCTAAGGAAATGAAGGACGGTCGTGAAGTTGATGCTGAGTTCCAGACCACCGAAGCTTTGTCCGAGCAGGAAATGACCGATGCTATTCGTCGTAGCAATAAGTCGAGTGTCAACTAATAACCCAGACATTATATTTCTGCGAAGAAAGGCGGTACGGTAATGGAAAACTATTTTATACTCTTAGAGCTTCCATTTGACCTGCCGGAGAGCGATACCAATAAGATTAGCGAGGCTATTTCTAAGAAACAAGCCCAATGGTCTCGCGACCAATCTAATCCTGTAAAAAAAGCTAAAGCCAGCGAATATTTGGCAGCTCTTGAGGATATTAAGAAGGTAATGCTTGACCCGACAGCCCGCAAGCAGGAAGCTGCAAAAGCAAAACAAATTAAAGCCAGCAAAGCAAAAGAACTTGAAGCAAAACTTAGTTTATACCGAGCCAAAGGCGATGAACTATCTGAAAAAGACTTAAAGCGTTTGGTGAAGGTATTTGGAGCGTTTGGTTTTACCGCTGACGAAATCAAGAAAAAGTTTGGAAGCGGAAACAAAAAGCAAGATAAAATCGACCCCTCCGAAGTTCTTGATAAAACTCAAGCTCGAAATGTCCAAAACTTCATGCAACAGTTGGACATGAAAGAGAAAACGCTTTATGACTTCCTTAGTCTTGCTCCTACAGCCTCATGGAATCAGCTGTGTGAAGCGGCTGATTCCATGAAGAAAAAAATATTGGCTAAAGGCGATAAGACAGGACGTGACAACGCAGTTCAGTCTTTGTGTGGTTTGTGTGTTGTTATTTTCAAAGATGTGGCAAGCAAGAAAAAATATGATAACTATGTAAATCTCACAAAGTATAGAGCTGTCAATGAGGCTGTTGATGAGCTTGCGTTAAGTAATCAGAAGCGAATTGAACCCAAGATGAAAGAAAGCTTGATCGATATTGCAGTTCGCCAGTATCATGTCAGCGTTTCTGATGCTTCTGTATATATCAACCACTACTGTGAAT
>ERZ773136.3721-NODE-3721-length-10936-cov-2.422571_pt1 | contig 10936 bp, 10 predicted proteins | sample MGYA00580855_ERZ773136 | MGnify/ENA primary metagenome ERZ773136 (study PRJEB29015, sample SAMEA2737860) | human gut metagenome | biome: human gut; feature: human-associated habitat; material: faeces | place: China | collected 2012 ... | reverse complement strand
ATCAGGCTGGCTCTGGCTTCCTCCACCGTCGTCGCCTCCGTATCCACAGAAAGCCCATGCTCCTTCAGTTCGTGCATCAGGTAGGTCACCTGCGGAGCCGCGAGTCCGATCGCCTCCAGCTCCTTATAGTGTCGGAACACTTCCTTCGGTGTATCGTCGAACATCACCTGTCCATGGTTCATCACGATAATGCGCTCCACGTACTTAGCGACATCCTCCATACTGTGCGACACCAGAATGACCGTCATGTTCCGTTCGCGGTGCATCCGTGCCACAAGGTCTAATATCTCGTCTCGTCCAGCCGGGTCAAGTCCCGCGGTCGGCTCATCCAGAATCAGCACCTCCGGCTTCATGGCAAGCACTCCGGCAATCGCCACACGGCGCTTCTGTCCTCCCGAGAGATCAAACGGCGACTGGTAATAAAGTTCCTCCGGCATACCAACACTGCGCAGTGCCTCAAACGCCCGCAGTCCCGCCTCTTCCTTGGAAAGTCCCTGGTTCTTCGGACCAAAGCAGACGTCATCAAAAATTGTCGTCTCGAAAAGCTGATGCTCCGGATACTGGAACACCAGTCCCACCCGGTTGCGCAGTTCTCTCAGGTCAAAATCTTCCTCATAAATATCCTGTCCATGAAAATAGATCGTTCCCGAGGTTGCCTTCATCAGACCGTTCAGGTGCTGGATCAGCGTTGACTTGCCGGAACCGGTATGTCCGATGATGCCGATGAACTGTCCGTCCTTAATCTCAAGGTTCACATCCTTTAACGCCTGAATCTGGTACGCGGTCTCCTCACTATATACAAAATTCACTTTATCTAAAATAATTGACATTTCTACTCTCCGATCTGTGCCACACGAAGAATCGCGTCCACAAGTTCCTGGCGGTGCAGCACACCGACGGGTACATCAATGCCGGACTGGCGCAGCAGATCTGCTAAAATCGTCACCTGCGGCACATCCAGTCTGTACTCCTTGAGTTTTCCCACCTGGGAGAACACTTCCCGCGGTGTTCCCTGCATGACGACTTTTCCCTGATCCATCACGATCACCTTGTCGGCGTCCACGACTTCCTCCATATAATGTGTGATCAAAATGATCGTCACGCCTTTTTTCCGGTTCAGTTCATGCGCCGTGCGGATGACTTCCTTCCGCCCGTTCGGATCAAGCATGGCAGTCGGCTCGTCGAGCACAATGCACTTCGGTTCCATCGCCATGACCCCGGCGATCGCCACGCGCTGCTTCTGTCCGCCGGAGAGCTTGTTCGGCGAATGGTGGCGGTACGAGAGCATCCCTACCGCACCAAGGCTTTCTTCCACGCGCTTCCAGATCTCATCCGTCGGCACGCCGATATTCTCCGGTCCGAAGCCGACATCCTCCTCCACGACGCTCGCAATGATCTGGTTGTCCGGATTCTGGAATACCATGCCCGCGGTCTGACGCACCGCAAATGTATTCGCTTCCTTTGTGACGTCCTTGCCATCCACCCAGAGCGAGCCTTCGCTCGGCAGAAGGAGCGCGTTAATGTGTTTTGCAAGCGTGGATTTACCGGAACCGTTGTGTCCTAAAATGGCAATAAAATCTCCTGCTTCCACATCCAGATCGACGTGGTCGAGCGCTGTGGAGATGGACTCCACATTGCCCTCCTCATCACGTCTGATATATTCATGAACCAACTGTCTTGCCTTGATAATTCCCATCTGTACCCTCTCTAATCTTCCCAGCGCAGCCGGTGCAACTCGCCCTGCAGCTTCATGTGGTCAAACTCATTCTGCCGCAATGCCTCATACAGCACAATTGCAACCGAATTGGATAAATTGAGCGACCGCGTCTCGCCGATCATCGGAATCCGCACACAGGTGTCCGGATTGGCTTTTAAGATCTCCTCCGGAATCCCGGCACTCTCTTTTCCAAACATAATGTAGCAGTCCGGCTCATAGGATACCTCGGTGTATACATGTCTGCCCTTCGTCGTTGCCATATAAATTTTAGCACCCGGATTCTTCTCGCAGAAATCTTCCCAGTTGACATAGGTGGTCACATCCAGTTCGCTCCAGTAATCCATGCCCGCACGCTTGATTGCTTTCTCATCCAGATGGAATCCCAGCGGTTCGATCAGGTGCAGTCTTGTCCCTGTCGCCACGCACGTTCTGCCGATATTTCCGGTGTTTGCCGGAATCTCCGGCTCATATAATACAACATTCAGCTTTGCCATGTCAGTCTCCATTCGGGAGGAAACGCCCTCCTCCCTTTTTCTTATGATCTCTTGCGAAGATCTGTGATAAACGCCTCCATGCGGTCCATCGCCTTCTTCAGATTATCCAGCGAGTAAGCATAGGAAATGCGCAAAAATCCCTCTCCACAGTCTCCGAACGCAGTGCCCGGGACAACGGCTAATTTCTGCTGATTGAGCAGCTCCGTCGCAAATTCTTCGGACGTCATTCCGAACTCCTTGATGCACGGGAACACGTAAAATGCGCCAAACGGCTCAAAACAGGACAATCCCATCTCTTTAAACCGGTGCAGCAGATAGCGGCGTCTGCCGTTATACTCCTCGCGCATGGCAGCCACATCCTCATCTCCGTTGCGCAGTGCCTCCACGCCCGCATACTGGCTGGTGGACGGCGCACACATAATCGCGAACTGATGAATCTTTAACATCTGCTCGATGATGATGCGCGGTCCGCACGCATACCCCAGACGCCAGCCTGTCATGGCATGGGATTTGGAAAAACCGTTGATCACGATCGTCCGGTCGCGCATTCCCTGCAGGGAGGCAATCGTCACATGCCGCTCCAGATACGTCAGCTCCGAGTAGATCTCGTCGCTAATGACATAAAGGTCGTGCTCTCTTACGATGTCCGCGATCTTTTCCAGATCTTTTTTCTCCATGATGGCGCCGGTCGGATTATTCGGGAACGGCATCACCAGAAGCTTGGTCTTCGGTGTGATGGCAGCCTCCAGCGCTTCCGGCGTCAGACGGAATTCATTCTCCGCCTTCAGCTCAATGATCACCGGAACGCCTCCTGCAAGCACGGCGCACGGCACGTAGGACACGTAGCTCGGCTGCGGGATTAAAACCTCATCTCCCGGATCAAGCATGGCGCGCATCGCCGCATCGATCGCCTCGCTGCCTCCGATCGTCACCATGATCTCATGATCCGGATCATAGGACACCCCGTAATGCCGGTCCAGATAATGGTCGATCTCCACTTTTAATTCCTTGAGTCCGGCATTGGATGTATAGTGTGTCTTTCCTTTTTCCAGGGAATAAATGCCCTCGTCGCGGATATGCCACGGGGTATCAAAATCCGGCTCGCCGACACCCAGAGAGATCGCGTCCTTCATCTCATGGACGACGTCAAAGAACTTTCGGATACCAGACGGCTGGATCGTTGTGATTGTCTTATTTAACGGATCTCTCATCTTACATCTCTATCCTTTCATCTTTGGGCTGCTCTGCCATTACGGTTCCATGATCCTTATACTTCTTCAGGATGAAGTTAGTCTTCGTGCTGAGCACGGAATCCAGCGGGGAAAGCTTATCGGACACGAACTGTGAAACCTCGCGCAGGGTCTTTCCCTCGATCGTCACCATAAAATCAAAGCCTCCGGAGATGAGGTAAACGGAATTGACCTCCGGATAGTTGTAGATCCGCTCTGCCACCTTGTCAAAGCCCATGCCGCGCTGCGGTGTCACACGTACCTCGATTAGCGCAGTCACCTTCTCAATGCCCGCTTTGTCCCAATCGATCAGTGTGTGGTAGCCGCAGATAATGTGCTCCTCTTCCATTTTCTCAAGCTCATTCATAACCGTTGTCTCATCGACACCGAGCACAATGGCAAGCTCCTTTAAGTCAATCCGGCTGTTCTTCTCTATAAATGTCAAAATCTTTTCACGCATCGCTTCTTCTCCTTTATATCGCCTTATATAATTCGTCCGCCTTCGGAGGCTCCAAAAATCTGCGCTCCTCCTCGTTCAAAAGGACGCGGTCGTTCCCCGCGGTTGCCTTTCCGATAATCGTGGCAGGGATTCCTGCCTTCTCCAGTTCTCTTACCAGCAGATTGCCATCCTCTGCCGCCATCAGCATACAGCCGCTGGAAATCAGCTGGTAGGGGTTGATTCCGAAAAATTCACAGACCTCAATGGTCTCCTGACGGACCGGTATCTTTTTCAAATCGATTTCAAGTCCGACGCCAGATGCTTCCGCCATTTCCCAGAGCGCACCGAATATTCCGCCCTCTGTGACGTCATGCATTGCACTAACGCCAGACTTGACGGCGACTGCGGCCTCTGATTGTACCGATATATAAGCATCCAGTGCTTTTGCCTTCTCGACAAAAGGCACCGAGAACTTTGTCTTTAGTTCTGTCTCTTTTTCCTTTGCGATAATGGAAGTTCCCTCAATTCCGATCCACTTTGTGACAAGAATATCCATACCCGGCCTCGCCCCTCCGGTCAAGATCAGACAGCCATCCTTCACTTTGCCGACACCGCAGACGGAAATCACCGGCTGATTGACCACCGCCGTCACTTCCGTGTGTCCCCCCATCACCTGGATCTTTGCCTTGGCGCAGGCTTCCTCCACCTGTGCCATCATGGCACGCAGTTCGGGCTCCTCCACTCTCTCCGGCAGCAGCACCGTGAGCAGCACGCCCACCGGCTCCGCCCCCGCGCTTGCCAGATCATTCACTGTAATCTGGACCGCAAGTGTCCCGATGTCCTTCGCCGTTCCGGTAATCGGATCTGTGGACATCACAAGCGTCTCATCCTCTGCCAGCTTGATCGCGGCGCAGTCCTCTCCGACGCCGGCTCCTAAGACAACCTCGGGGCGTCTGGTGTGTATTTGTTTGAATACGGAGCGCTTCAGTACGCTCTCCGGCAGTTTTCCGATCTTCATCTGTGTTCTCCCGTTTATTTACAGCTTAAGGCTGTCTCTTCTGAGGCAGCCTTAAACAATCTCTTATACTTTTATTCTCCGCCTGTGATCTGGCTCTCATCCACCGTTCCAGTAATCGCCTGTTCTTCCTGCGACGGCTGTTCTACCGGTGCCGGATTTAAGATTGCTGCCGCACTCGCCGCATAAGGTGCAACCGCCGCATTGATGGTTGCCTCATCCCCGGTCGCAAGCGCCGCGCCAATCACCGCAGACACATTCGGGTCTGCTGATGCCGTTCCCACGTTTACAATCTTCGGAGACGCCTTGTAGGTACTCTTATTAAAAATCTCCCGGCTCTCCTCCACACCGTCTACCGTGACAACTTTCCACAGTCTTGCCACATAGCCGATATGCTTGCCCTGCGCAGTCTTCATATAACCCGCCGGATCTCCGGTCGCCACATACTGCGTGCCCGGATCCTGCTCGGATACCACTTCACTCTCATAAGTCACAACGCGGTTCGATGGTCTCGTGTCGTGTCCGTAGATCTTAAAGGTAACATTCTTTCCCTCGGTGTACCCCTCAATATAAATCGGAATGTCCTGATTATTGACAAAACGCAGATCCTTGTAATCGCCTGCAATCGCCGCATCCATGGATGGCTTCACATAGCTTACGATCATGGAATGATTCGAGCGCTGCGTGATCTCAAGCTCCGCCAGAATGACTGCGTTGTACAAAGTCGTAGATACCTGGCACACACCGCCGCCGTAGGACTCAACCGTCTGACCATTCTCGTAGGCACCTGCCAGTTCGTATCCGTTTGCCGCATCCAGCGGTCCGATCGCTTCATAGACGGAAAATTCCTCGCCCGGATAAAGCAGTGTACCATTGATCTTGCTGGTTGCATTGGAGATGTTGTCGCAGCGGTTCTGACCGGAATCCTTGTAATTCGTCGTATAGCTTCCCATCATATCCGTGATCTGCTCCAGATCTTCCTCGCTGCCGCGCGGCTCCACCACTTCCGCCACGAGCTCGATCTCGGCGTTGCCACCGTCCCACTCACTGCTGATATAGTTCTCGATCGCCGCAATGGAATCCTCCACGTTAACCTCGATGCCCTGCTCGCCCTTGATGATTTTAAACGCACCGTTCTCACGAACCAGACCATTATCCACAGCCTTCTGGTTCAGCTCCGCCGCTTTCTCGGAAAGGATGGATGCCACCGCATCGGAATCCACATCCAGTGAGAGTGCAATCACTTTGTCCCCCTGCTGCAGATCCTTCTTATCCTTGTACCGCTTGATGAGGCTGCCGCTTCTGCCAACATCCATCGCCTCGTCCACCACGTTTAAATTGGAAAAGGATATTCCCAGTTCAGCCGCCGTCACGGAAACGCTCTTATCGCCGGTCTTCAATGTCATCTCCGCCGAATCTGCGCTCTCCACGTACGCTTCTACCGCGCTGACCGCTTCTTCCTCCGTCATGCCGCCCACATAAATATTGCCGATATAGACACCGTCCTCAATCGTCTCCGTCTCCTGTGCCCTCATGGAAACCGGTGCCGCCAGCAATGCACAAACTGCCACCGCACCCCCAAACAATGCAAAAAAACCTGTTCCCTTTTTCATATTCTTCCCTCTGAAATATCTGTTCTCTGCTCTGCTAACGCCTGTTTTGCCAAGCATATACTCTGCTTCCGCTCATTATAGCCCATACGCGCCTTTCTTTTCAAGATGCATAAACACGAATATGTTTGACTCACTCCGGGATTTTTAGTATATTTTACATGAAAGCAAAACGGCGGAATACACTTATAATAACGCTGCAAGCACCGTTGTCAGAAGCATGGCTGCCACAACCACAATGATGATTCCTGCAAGCAGTTTTTTATTCTTTTTTTTACCAAAATCGTACATTTCGTTCTACCACCTTTCCGTTCACGCCCTGGATACCGCGCGAACCTTTTACACTATACCACAAGAAGGGATGATTCTCATGATTTTTTTAGGACTTTTTATCTTTTTTGTATGTATGTTTGCTTATCTGCGCCATAAAAGCACCGCTGCCGAAGAAGCCGCTGCCGAGAGCTTCTGGAACCGCGAGAACGAAGCAAACCACACACGCCGCAAGGACATCAGCGGGCTTCCCTATATTACCATACCTCTTGCCGATTTTCCAATGGGTATCTATGACAATCCCGAATTAAAAAAATATGAGGAGACTCTCCAATCGCTTGCCGGACAGAAAATCTTAAACCTCAGCGGCAAGACCAACACCGACCTCAAGCTGGAGTACGGCGTTGCCAATCTGGAAACGCTCTCCGCCTGTGACGAGAACTACACCACCCTCTGCCGCACCATCTATGAGTACGCCGAATGTTTAAAAAAGCTCGGTCATGACGAGGAGGCAGTCCGGATTCTCGAGTTTGGCATCGCCTGCGGGTCCGATCACAGCGGAAACTACCGGATGCTCGCAGACTATTATCTAAACGCCAGGGATTCCGCCGCACTCGACCGTCTTCTCGCCTCTGCCAGAGCACTGGAATCCCCCAGACAGAGTGCCATCGTAGCACTGCTCGAGGAAAAAGTAAATGCTTAATCCCGGGGCATCCGCCCGTGCACAGCGATCCAGCGGTCAAGCAGTCTCGACGCCTCACTCCGCGTCATCTGCTCCGGAATCTCCGTCTCCGGGATACCGTAATGCGCGGCATATTTTTTAAGACCATCCATCTGACGTCCCGTTGCGGGCGTCTGTTTTTTTGTGCGGTAGCAGAGCGCATACGGCAGAAACGCCTCCGGCTGTACCGTACCGTACTCCTGTTTTAATCTCTCCAGCACGATTCCGGTCGCCATCGCATCATCGAGCGCACGGTGTGCCCGCTCACGCCCGATCCCGAAATAGGTACACAAACTTTCAAGATCCTTTTTCTGCTCCGCCGGAAGAAAGCGCCTCGCCAGCTTTAAGGTATCCACAGCATTTCGCTCAAACGTCTGACCGTGGTTGACCGACCACTGTTTCAGAAAGCTGTAATCAAAAATCACATTCTGGCCGACCAGCACATCGTCCCCCAGGAATGTAAAAAATTCCTGCATCGCCTCTTCCGGTTCCCTGCCGTCTGCTGCCATCTCCGGCGTGATGCCCGTCAGTTCTACCACACGCTCTGACAGTTCCCGCCCGCACTTTAAAATAGCGCCATACGTTTCCGTCTGTCTGCCGTCTCTGACGCGCACGGCTCCCACTTCCAGAATGGCATCCGTCTTCGCATTCAATCCCGTCATCTCAAGATCAATGACCACATAATCCTCTAACAATCTATTCTCCCCTCTTTCCGGTTATTCCCCGGAATACTCCAGATATTCATGCTGCGCCTGATGATCGAGCGGATCTCTTCTGGTATAGTCAAATCTCACATAAACCGGATCTTCCAGCCTCTCCGGGAGCGATGCGGTATCCTGTCTGTGACCGGAAAACCGGTAGAAAAACCGCTCAATGTGCGACTGCTTTCCATTTTTACCATACTGACGCGTCATCTGTTTCCATTCATTCGCATCTGCTGCCCACGCGGGTCTGCTTCCGAGATTCTCTCTTTCATACAGGTCATATACCAGACCCTCTCCAAGCACTGGGAGCACCCCCGGCCTACGCTCTTTTGCAAATTCCAGCAGGATCTCCGCCCTGCGCATCCTGGAATGACCCATTCCAAAATAACCGTGCTCCTCATAAAAAGTTCCCAGTTCCGCAAACATGGCAAACGCACTCGCATACTGCGTCTCCAGAAGCCGGATTGCTGTGGCGTACTGTCCGCTGTTGTAATACACCTCGAGCATCTCTTCCACCTGCCGGATGCGAAGGATCTCCCCGAACCCCAGCCAGTTTGTCTTAAGCACCTCATACGGCGGTCTGCTGCGGTAGATCAGACCATACTCTGTGGCATGCTCATACATGTAAGAACCTTTTAGCACTTTTAAAAATCCAAGCTGAAGCTGATTGGGCTTTAACGCGTAAATCTCATCAAACGAACGCGCAAATGTCTCATAGCCCTCATAGGGCAGACCTGCGATCAGATCCAGATGCTCGTGAATATTCTCTTTTTCCTGGATGCTCCTTACTACCGCTTTCAGGCGGTCCAGCTGCATCGTCCGGTGAATCTCGGTGATTGTGGCGTCGTTCGTGGACTGCACGCCGATCTCCAGCTGGATCAGTCCCGGCCGCATCTGACCGATCAGCGCAATCTCCTCATCCGTCAGAAGATCGGCAGATATCTCAAAATGGAAGTTGGTCACGCCATTATCATGTTCGATTAAAAACTTCCAGATCTCCATGGCATGTTCATGCCTGCAGTTAAAGGTGCGGTCCACAAACTTCACCTGCGCGACTTCCTGCTCCAAAAAAAATGCCAGTTCTTTTTTCACCCGCTCCACATCCCGGAACCGCAGTGTCTTTTCCACCGAGGAAAGACAGTAGCTGCACCGGAACGGACATCCTCTGCTCGATTCATAATAGATGATGCGGTTTCGGAAATCTTCAACGGCTCCGTAGCAGAACGGAATCCGGTTTAAATCCAGCGGCTCGCGCGCTCCGGTTTTTACGAGGCTCTCTCCGGCACGGTACATGATTCCCTTGATTCCCGGGAAATCCGCCTTCCCTGCCTTCGCTCCGGCACCCGCTTTTGCGTAGTTCTCACACAGTTCCAGAAAAGTCTCTTCTCCCTCGCCGACCATTGCCCCGGTCACCTGCGGATGCGCTTTTAGAAACGCCTCCGTCTCATAAGACACTTCCGGGCCTCCGACCCAGATCGGCACTTCGGGACAGATCTTGTGGTACTCGTCCATCAGCTGTTCCACATAATCCAGATTCCAGATATAACAGGAAAAGCAAAGCACATCTGGCTTTGCCTTATAGATTCCTTCCAATATGTAGTCTATCGTATGGTTAATCGTATATTCCCCGATCTCCACCTGCGCCCCGCCGGTGCCATAAGCCTCCGCATAGGCACGCAGATCGTACACTGCCAGATTTGAGTGAATGTATTTTGCATTCACCGCCGTCAACAATACTTTCATCGTCTCACCTGATTCTTGCCCTCTCTTTTTGCGCAGTAAAGAGCAGCGTCCGCCACTTCAAAAAACGCGCTGGCACCCGGATAAGCCCTGTCGTACTCCGCCACACCGATGCTCACGGAAAACGACCGCTCCCCCTGCGGCGTTGTAAACATTTTCTGTTCAAACTCCTGCCGGATCTGCTCCGCCATCTCTTCCGCCTGTCCGACTCCCGCTCCCTTAAATATGATGGCAAACTCCTCGCCGCCATAGCGGGCACAGAATCCCGCCGCGCCTTTGTGTCTGGCGCAGATGTCTGCCACTTCTTTTAAAACGACATCTCCAAACGCATGTCCGTATGTATCATTGACATTCTTAAAATTATCAATATCGATCACCGCAAGCGAAAAACGCTCCCGGTTCTCCTCGTACCTTCTCTGGTAATACTCTAACTCCTCATAAAAGCTTTCATGGTTGTAGAGCTTGGTCAGGGAATCCCGCTTGGAACGCTCATCGTTCACGATCGCCGAATCATTGACCAGTTCCAGCGCCACCAGCATACCGCACACCGTTCCCACGAAGATGCTGCCCTCAATAAACGGGGTTGTCAGCGGGAAATAAGAACTGGCAGGTATAAAATAGACACAGTCCAGCACATAGGCTGCAACGAGCAGCGCCGCCTGCACAAGCGTCATGACCCGGTCTTTGTAGAGCGGCGTCAGCAGCATCGGCAGCAACAGAACCATCGGCATCAGCGTCACGCTCGTATGCACCCACGCCATCACAGCCGCGTAGGATGTCAGCAGGAATATGGCGCATCCCGCCATCGCCCGTCTGCTGTATACACGCTTCTGTCTGCCGGTCAGCAGGCGGTACACAAAAAGAAGCAACAGCTGCAGTCCGCTCGGTCGCACAATGAACAGCCATCCATAGCGCAGTCTGCCGCAGTCCGCGGTGGGCTTAAAAAACAGAAACAAAAACAATCCGCTACTAAATATCATCGGTTGTTTGGCATTAT
>ERZ773136.3720-NODE-3720-length-10936-cov-12.749563_pt1 | contig 10936 bp, 5 predicted proteins | sample MGYA00580855_ERZ773136 | MGnify/ENA primary metagenome ERZ773136 (study PRJEB29015, sample SAMEA2737860) | human gut metagenome | biome: human gut; feature: human-associated habitat; material: faeces | place: China | collected 2012 ... | reverse complement strand
TAATTATTTGATTACAATAACAATACTTTTAATGATAATATCAGGTCCTATTTGTAAAATACTATTTAGTAATAATAATTTTCTGTTTGATTTAGTAGTATTAATATTCTTTTATACATTATATAATTATGTAATGGATATAAGTATAAAAGTTACCAGTAGTAAAATAAATAAAATATCCTTATTAAGTGGATTAATAATTAAACTAGTATTTGAAATACCACTTATTAATGCCAGTTATCGTATGGGTAGTAGTCTATATTTTGGTAGTGTATTATCTATAATAATAGGTATGGCTACTAGTACAATTATTAGTATTATATTTATAAATAAAAAGTTAAAAATAAGCATTTTAAATAATTTTAGTAATATTTTAAATATTATTTACGAAAATATAATATTATGCTTAATATTAGTATTATTAACCTTAATAGTAAGAGTAGAAAATACCAGTATAATAGGAAGTATCTTAGTAATAATATTCTATACATTTATTACAATATTATTTTACATAATCAAAAAAATACTCAAGAAAAAAGTGTGAGTTTATTGCACTTTTTTTTATATTATGATATCATTGTATTAGTAGAAAAGTAAGGTGAATATAGTGAAAAAGAGTAAACTATTTATGATAATTTCTTTAAGTGTATTAGTGATAACAATAATAGTAAGTGGTACTTATGCTTTATATAAAGCTCAGTTATCTAAAAATATTGGAGTAAATACAACAACACATGGACTAGCATATTATATTAATTATGTTAAAGGTACTGATATAACTGCCGCTACTTTAAATCCTAGTACTTCTTATGAAGGTGGAGCAAGTAGCGATATTGAATTTTGGAAGAAGGATGACTCTTATGATATATATGGTAAAATAGAATTAACTGTTAATACTATAGGTACTAATTTAAGTAATAGTCCTGCACTTAAATATGCCGTAGTAAATAATGGTAATGTACTAAAGGAGGGATCTTTAAAAGGTACTACATCCGGTTCAAAAGTAACAATATTAAAAAATCTATATCTAGAACAAACTAAGCAAATATATACAGTATATGTATGGCTTGATAATAGTGAAGAACTAGGTAATATATCTAATGAATCTCTTAGTATATCAGTAGATTGCACTGCTAGTCTTCAAAAAGAACCAACAGCAGCAGACACTATTATTAGTTTATATACTAGTGCAGCAAAGGTAACAGCAACAAATAATAGTATTACATATAATACAGCACCATCAGTATCATTAATGAATGATAGACTGGGTGGTACTACAACTAGTCTAGATGGTGGCAATATAAGATATTATGGAGCAAGTCCAAATAACTATATATACTTTAATTGTTCTGACTATAGTAATCAAACATCTAGTACATGTGAAACATGGCGAATAATAGGAGTATTTGATGGTAAGTTAAAATTAATAAGAGGTAGTCAAATAGGAAAATATTCTTGGGACAATAAGAATACTAGTACAGGAGCAGAAAACGATGCTGGTAAAAATGACTGGACTACAGCAAGATTAATGAAACTACTTAATCCAAGTAATTACTATAAAGTAGACTCTAATGACAACAATCTAGGACAAAGTTTATATTACAATAGTGCCTCAGGAAAATGCTATAGCGGTCAAAATAATGCCACAGTAGATTGTGATTTTACAAGTACAGGAATAAAAAATGCTGAAACAAGAAATATGATTGCAGAGACAACATATAACCTAGGAGGCTGGAATAGTAATTCAGTATATTCAAATCAAATATATGAATATGAAAGAGGAACAACAGTATATTCCGGAAGACCTACAACTTGGAAAGGTAAAATAGCACTAGCATATCCAAGCGATTATGGTTATGCGGCAGATTTAAATCAGTGTAAAGATAAAACACTATACGATTACGATAATAGAACTTGTACCTCAAACAACTGGATGAAAGCAATTATAACAAATAATGGAAGCAATACTGGATGGTTATTAACCCCTAATTCCGGCGATTCGAACTATGCGTGGTTTGTGAGTTCGGACGGCTATGTGGGCAACTACTACCATGCGTATTATGCGGCTGGGGCCGTGCCAGTCCTTTCTCTAAGTTCTGAACTAGGAATAGAGTCGGGGGGAGATGGCTCAAGTAGTAAACCATACAAATTAAGTGCGTAAGCAGTTAATTTGAGATAACTTTGGTAGGAAGAACTTGGTAAGGGACCCCTCAAACAGGTGAAGTCTGTTAGGGGCAAGGGCGGCGAAAGTCGCCAAGAGAAGATAAGTATTCATGGAAAGGCGAAAAATGAAAAATAAATTTTGGTATTAACACTAGTTTGGTGCCTTATAAAGTAAAATAGATATGTAGATAAAAAGAATAGAAAGGAAAGGATATTATGACTAATGTAAGTAATTACTATATAGATAGTAAAAATAAATTAATTAGTGATAAAGAATCTTATATTATAGGTAATAAATATAGATTTACAATATTAACTCCTAGAATGATAAGATTAGAATATAGTATTAATGGTGTATTTGAAGATAGACCAACTTCTTTAGTAATAAATAGATCTTTCCCTAAAGTACCATATTCTATTACTGAAAGTAATACTCTTATTCAAATAGATACTGGTATATTTACTTTATCTTATGTAAAAGATAGTGATTTCAAATCAACTACTTTTGGTAGTAATATAAAAGCAGTAATAAATGGTACCAATAAAGAATGGCAGGCAGGTAGCAAAGAAATAAGAAATATGCGAGCCATTAATTATTCAATAGATAGTATCAAAGATAAAATAATATTGGATAAAGGATTATATTCCTTAGACGGAATATGTCTAATAGATGATTCTGGGTCTCTAGTATTAGATGAAAACGATAATTTCATAGAAAGACCTAAGGATATAAAAGATTTATATCTAATTATGTATAATAATGATTTTGAAGGCTGTCTAACAGATTATTTCACTTTAACAGGTTATCCTAATCTAATACCAAGATATGCTCTTGGAGCTATATGGTATAAGAACGATAACTATAGTACTAGTGATATAGTTAATTTAGTAAATAAATTCAATATAAATAATATTCCAATATCAGTATTTCTACTTGGAGACTATTGGCATAACGGAAGTACATTAATACCAAGTATAGATTTAAAATATATAAGCAGTTATTTAAATAACAATAATATAAAACTGGGAGTAACAATTAATCCCACTAGTTATATAAATAAAGGTACTAATGAATATAACTATATAAGTAGTTATACTAACTTAGATAAAGTAAACTTTATTCCTTTATCTAATGATAAGATAGGTATATATTTTAATATATTTATAAATAACTTAAATAATCTTGGAGTATCAGTATATAGTATTGATTATAATAATCCATTAGATAGAATAAATTTATGGAAGATAGACCACTATCACCATGGACTAAGTAATATAAAAAATATAAGAGGATTAACACTATCTAGAAATGCAAATATAGCTATGCATAGATATCCTATTATTTGGAGTGGTAAAACCTTAGTAAACTGGACAACATTAAATTTATTACCAAGATATAATTCTCAAGGATATAACATGGGCTTATCCTTTATAGCCCATCCTATTGGTGGCTATCACGGTGGTATTGAAGAAGACGAATTATACTTAAGGTATATTGAGTTCTCTTGTTTCTCACCAATATTTCTCTTAGCTAGTGAAGGCGGAGTATACTATAAAAGAGAACCATGGAAATGGAATAGTATCATTAGAAATAATATAATATACTATATGAATTTAAGATATAAACTAATACCATATCTATATAGTGAAAGTTATAACTATCATAAAACTGGGCATGGACTAGTAAAACCATTCTATATAGATTATCCTAAGATAATAGATGAACCACTATATAAGAATGAATACTTCTTCTGTAGAAACTTCTTTGTAGCCCCAATTACTGAAAGAAAAAATAGTGTTATCAAAAGATCTATAAAGAAAATATATGTACCAAATGGTATATGGTTTGATTACCTAAATGGTAAAAAATATACTGGTAATAAATACTATAATAACTTCTATCGTGATGAAGACTATCCTGTATTTGTTAAAGCCGGTTCTATCATACCAACAAGTATAAATATTAAAGAAGATATACCAAGTATATTAGAACTAAATATATATCCACTAGATAATGGTGAGTATTCCTTCTACGAAGATGATGGCTATTCTAATAACTATAAAAAAGGCTTATACATGATAACTAAGTTTAATTATCAGTATGAATTAGATAATTATACATTTATTATCTCAAGAGAAGAAGGTAAGAACTTATTATCCAGAAGAACATACTTACTTAGATTTAAAAATACTAGAAATATAACTGAAGTAAATATTGAAGATAAAACAATAAGTTATAGCACTTATTATGATAGAGATGACTTTATCATAAAAATAGATAATGCTATCGTAGGTAGAGAAATCAAAGTAAATATCAAAGGTACTAATATACTTGTAGGATCAGATGTAATAATAAATGAAGAAATAAAAAATATCTTATTTGATCTAGAAATAAGAACAAACTTAAAAGAAGAATTAGATAAGATACTATTTAGTGATTTAGAAATAAGAAAGAAAAGAATAAAAATAAGAAAACTAAAAAGAAAAGGTTTAGATAAAAAATATATAAATGTATTTATAAATTTACTTGAATATATAGAAAAATCATAGTATAATACATAGATATATAAGGAGGCATTTATGAAAGATATACTAAAAATATTATTAGAATTCTTAATTGTATATATTGGAGTATTTATATTATATTGGTTAATCTTTGTAAGAAAGAAAACTAAATATAATCCCAATAAAGTACCCGTAGAATTCTATTACTTAGTTAGCCTCTACCGATTAGATCAAAGTAAAATAAACTATAAGAAATTTATTTATGCTACGGCTTTTGTTAATACCTTTATTATAGATACAACATATCTAATAATATCTAAATTATTAGATAAATGGATGTGGCAATTAATCGTAGGTATATTTATAATAATACTACTAATAATTATTCTATATGGCCTACTTGGTAGATACTATCAAAAACATGGTATGGTAAGTACTCCTAAAAAGACTATTAAAGTAAAAGATACTCCTAAAGATAAAAATGTCCCAAAAAAGACTAATACAGCAAAGAAAAGAGGTAACAAAAATGTATAATTTTAGAAAGACAGAAAAGAAATGGCAAGATTATTGGGAAGAAAATAAAACATTTAAGACCGATACAAAAGACTTTAGTAAACCAAAGTATTATGCTCTAGATATGTTTCCATATCCATCAGGAGTAGGTCTTCATGTAGGTCATCCCGAAGGATATACAGCCACTGACATAGTAGCAAGAATGAAGAGAATGCAAGGCTATAATGTTTTACATCCAATGGGTTGGGATGCCTTTGGCCTACCTGCAGAACAATATGCCGTTAAAACAGGAAATCATCCAAGCGGCTTCACCGAGTCAAATATTAAAGTATTCAAAAAACAATTAAAAGAATTAGGTTTCTCTTATGATTGGGATAGAGAAATATCAACAGCAGATCCATCTTATTACAAATGGACCCAGTGGATATTTAAAAGACTATATATGGATGGCTATGCTAAATATATTGATATGCCCGTTAACTGGTGTGAAGAATTAGGAACAGTACTATCTAACGATGAAGTAATAGACGGTAAGAGTGAAAGAGGAGGCTATCCAGTAGTTCGAAAGAATATGAAACAGTGGTCTATGGATATACCAAAGTTTGCCGATAGACTTCTAAATAACCTAGATAATTTAGATTGGCCAGAATCCACTAAAGAAATCCAAAGAAACTGGATAGGTAAGAGTTATGGCGCTAATATTACTTTCAAAGTAGATGGTACCGATAAAGAATTCACAGTATTCACTACAAGATGTGATACCTTGTTTGGTGCTACCTACTGCGTGCTTGCTCCTGAACATAGTCTAGTAAAAGAAATAACAACTCCTGAATATAAAGATGTAGTAGAGGATTATATCAAGTTATCAGCCTCTAAGTCAGAACTAGAAAGAACAAATGCTAGTAAAGAAAAAACAGGTGTATTCACCGGAGCTTATGCTATTAATCCAGTAAATAACAAAAAGATACCTATCTGGATAAGTGATTATGTTCTAGCAAGTTATGCTAATGGAGCCATTATGGCAGTACCTGCTCACGATGAAAGAGACTATGAATTTGCTAAGAAATTTAATCTAGATATCATACCAGTAATTGAAGGCGGCGATATCGCTAAAGAAGCTTATACAGGAGATGGACTTCACATCAATAGCGGGTTCTTAAATGGTTTAAATAAAGAAGACTCTATCAAAAAGATGATAGAATATCTTGAAGAAAATAAATTAGGTACTAAGAAAGTTAACTATAAAATAAGAGAATGGATATTTGCTCGTCAAAGATATTGGGGTGAGCCAGTACCAGTAATTCATATGGAAGATGGTACTATCAAATTAGTACCAGATGAAGAGTTACCACTTACTCTTCCAATAATGGATGACTATAAAGGTAAGAATGGTATGGCTCCATTAGAAAATGCTACCAAGTGGAAAAATGTAGTAATAGATGGTATGAAGGGTAAAAGAGAAACTTCCACTATGCCAGGAGCCGCAGGCTCTTCTTGGTATTATTTAAGATATATTGATCCACATAATGATAACGAAATAGGAGAACCAGAGCTATTAAAACATTGGATGCCAGTAGATCTATATGTCGGAGGGCCAGAACACGCTGTTGGCCACTTATTATACTCTAGAATGTGGTGTAATTATCTATATGATAAAGGAATATCACCAGTACCAGAACCATTTAAAAAACTAGTTCACCAAGGTATGATACTAGGAGAAAACAATATTAAGATGGGTAAGAGATATCCAGAGTATGTTGTAAATCCATCAGATATAGTAGTATCTCATGGAGCAGATGCTCTAAGATTATATGAAATGTTTATGGGACCACTTGAAGCAGATAAACCATGGAGTAATGCTGGTATAGATGCTTCAAAGAAATTCCTTGATAGAATATATAGATTATTTGAAGAAAACAAAGTTCTTGATAAAGAAAATAAAAATCTTGAAAAGATATATCATCAAACTATAAAGAAAGTAACTAATGACTATGAAACACTTAACTTTAATACGGCAATTAGTCAAATGATGATCTTTATTAATGCTGTATATAAAGAAGGTTATTTACCTACTGAATATGCTGAAGGTTTTGTTAAAATACTTAGTCCATTATGTCCTCATCTAGGAGAAGAACTATGGAGTATGTTAGGACATAATAATACTATAACTTATGAACCATGGCCTACTTATGATGAATCTAAGACTACTGAAGATACCATTGAAATAGCCATTCAAGTTAATGGTAAAGTAAGAGATACTGTTAAAGTATTTAAAGATATTTCTAAAGAAGACTTAGAAAAAGAGGCTTTAAATAGTGACATTATTAAAAAGTGGTTAGAAGGTAAAGAAGTAGTAAAAATAATAACTATTCCGGGTAGAATAGTTAATATAGTAATAAGGTAATCATTAATTTGATTATCTTTTTTCTTATTCAGTTCGAGCCTATAGTCTCTCACTGTTAAACAAAGCCTAAGGTCTTTGTTTAAAATATTTATTATTTGTATACATTTGTATTATATACAAAATTCTCATAAACACTTATAAATAAAAGCTTTACAAAGATATTAAAAAAATAGTCATATTTTCCTTGACTATAATATTTAAACTGGTATATAATGTTTGCGTGGTTAATACTTATGGTGTTCTCTTCTTTTTCTAAGGTTTTTACTTTGGAAGGAGAGGTGATTTTATGATAGAAAGTAATTTCTTAACCTTAGGGGGAGGAGGTTATTAGTAAATGGAATTAGTTATAGCGTATGCTTTAACTATTCTTGTTACCATAGCAGTAATAGTGCTAGGTAGCCATAGAAAATAGATTGAAAAATCGGGGCACCTCAGGGGGTAGCTCCGATAACACTAGTTTGAAGAGAACACCTCGCAAATAGGTGTTAGCCATTTTTATTATGACTAATTTCTCTTTCATATACATTATATTATATTTTTAAAAAAAAAGCAAGGCAACCGAGTAGAAAATTATAAATAGTATCTTTTTCTTGACAAAAAACAAACAATTGTATATAATAATCTCATTATTGGGAGGTAAGTATGGCGTATTATTTAACCATTAAAAAGAATAAAGAATATAGTAAATTAGATATTTCTAGTTTACCAGAATTTAAGAAGATATCCAAATTTAGAGAGAAAACTTCATACTCACTTGAAGAAATAGACTACTTTACATCTTGCTTTAGCAATGAAATTGTACTAAAAAGAGCTTTATTACAAGAAGGTATAATTGAAGAATGTGATGTAACTAAAGATATTGAAATACGTTATAAAGATAAAGATAAATTATCAAAAGTAAGATACGATTTAGTTTATAAAGATGCTGCTAAATATTTTAATGTTGATTTTCTAAGATACTTCGTATTAAGTAAAAGTAGTGATAGAGATTTCTTAAATAAATTAACAAGTTTTTATAGAAACAGTTATTGCAATAATGAAAATATATGTCGTATTAGATATATATTAGAAACAAAGAATGAACATGAATTTACAATGCAAGAAACATTAACAAGTTTTGTATTTAATGAAGTATATGCGACTGATTATAAAACAGGTAATTGTTCATTAAAATATAAATCATTACATGATCTAGCTATGTTTTGTTTTACATACGAAATAAATAGCATTCGTAAAGAAATAAATATATCTAGTAAAGAAAAAGAAGAAAATAGAATAAAAATGTTAAATAGTTTAAAAACACCTAAACCTAAAATTAGAACGCTAAAGAAAAAGAATTATGAATTAGAAGGACAAATGTCATTTGATGATTTAGAATATTAATTATTAAAAAGTTAATATAAGAAGTTAAGTAATTACTTTTCTTCTTTTCTTTTTTATGGTATACTTATCATGGTGATATTAAATGAATGATAACATAAAAAAAAGAATAGAAGAATTAGTAAACATATTAAATAAAGCAAGTCATGAATACTATGTTTTAGATAGTCCCTCTATTACTGATCAGGAGTATGATGATTATTATAGCGAATTACTAAGACTAGAAGAAAAGTATCCAGAATTAAAAAGAGAAGATTCTCCTACACTAAGAGTAGGAGGAGAGGCAATAAGTAAGTTTGAGAAAGTTACTCATAAGACTCCAATGCTATCATTTGATGATATATTTAATGAAGATGAAATAAGAGCATTCGATGAGAGAATTAGAAAAACTATTAAACATCCAACTTATACAGTAGAACCCAAAATGGATGGTCTATCAGGTTCTCTTATTTATGAAAAAGGCCTGCTTGTAAGAGTGGCTACCCGTGGTAATGGTGTAGTGGGAGAAAATATTACGTTAAATGCTAAAACTATAAAATCAATACCACTTAGACTAACTAAACCAATAGATATAGAAGTACGTGGAGAAATCTATATGAGTAAAGCCTCATTTGCTAAAGCAAATATGGAAAGAGAATTAAATAATGAACCATTATTTGCTAATCCAAGAAATGCAGCGGCTGGATCAGTAAGACAATTAGATAGTAAGATAACCGCTAAAAGAGGCTTAGATTTTATGGCTTATTTTATACCAAATCCTAGAGACTATGGTATAAAAGAGCAGTCAGAATCATTAGACTATCTAAAAGAATTAGGTTTTGTTACCAATTATAAATTAAATACTACTGCAAGTAGTGTAGATGAAATAATTAAAGATATTGAAAAATTAGCAAGTATTAGAAAAGACTTACCATATGAAATAGATGGTGTAGTATTAAAAGTAAATAACTTAGATGATGAAGAAGAACTAGGATATACCGCTAGAGTACCAAGATGGGGTATAGCCTATAAATTTCCGGCAGAAGAAGTACTGACAACATTAAAAGAAATAAAGTTTACGGTAGGAAGAACAGGCAAAATAACTCCTAATGCCATTTTCTCACCAGTCCATGTAGCAGGATCATTAATATCCAAAGCAACTCTACATAACGAAGACTACTGCATAGCTAAAGATGTAAGAGTAGGAGATACTATATCTATTCGTAAAGCCGGAGATGTAATTCCTGAAGTAGTAAGAGTATTAAAAGAAAGAAGAAATGGTACTGAGAAAGAATTTACTATGATAGAAAACTGTCCTATATGTAATACTAGATTAGTAAGAAAAGAAAAAGAAGCAGACTATTATTGTCCTAATAATTTATGTCCTGCGAGAAAGATAGAAAACATAATTCATTTTGCTGAAAGAGAAGCTATGAATATAGATGGAATGGGTGAGTCAGTAATTGAAGATCTATATAATGAAGGCTTTATTACTGATGTAACCGATATATATGATATAAATAAATATGAAGATGAATTAATGAATCTAGAAGGTTATGGTACTAAAAAGATAAGTAATTTAAAGGCTGCTATTGAAAGAAGTAAATCTAATTCATTAGAAAGATTATTATATGGACTAGGTATTAGAAATGTAGGAGCTAAAACAGCTAAAGTATTAGCAAGATACTATAAAACACTAGATAATTTAATGAATGCTAGTACTGAAGAACTAACAGGTATTAATGATATAGGTAGTATAATAGCCACAAGTATAAAAGAATATTTTAATGATATAAATAATAAAAATATAATAAATAAATTAAAAGAATATGGAGTAAATACAACCTATATAAATAATACTGAATATGAAGAAAAAGAAGAATTTAAAAATAAAACTTTTGTTCTAACCGGTAGTTTAATCAATATAACTAGAGATGAAGCTAGTAAAATAATTGAAGATCTAGGCGGTAAAGTATCATCTTCAGTAAGCTC
>ERZ773136.3712-NODE-3712-length-10949-cov-8.983569_pt1 | contig 10949 bp, 3 predicted proteins | sample MGYA00580855_ERZ773136 | MGnify/ENA primary metagenome ERZ773136 (study PRJEB29015, sample SAMEA2737860) | human gut metagenome | biome: human gut; feature: human-associated habitat; material: faeces | place: China | collected 2012 ... | reverse complement strand
ATCTGGGCGCGGGTGCAGGTCATGTTGGGGCTGAACGTGGTGTCGCTGGTGCCCTTGGTGATGCCGTTTTCTACCGCCCACAGCACAGCGTCGTAATAATAGCTGCCCACGGGGACGTCGGTAAACGGCATGGTGCGGGTTTCGGGTTTGGGACTGCCAGCGGCGCGCCACAGGAAGGTCACGGCCTGCGCACGGGTGCAGATGCCATCCGGGGAGAAATGGGTATCATCGGTTCCCTGCGTAATGCCGTTCTCCACTGCCCAATCCACAGCATCCTCATAATAGCTGCCGGTGGCTACATCCACAAACACGCCGGTCTGGGGGTTGCCGTTGGCTTTCATAAAGATGACCTCGATGGTATGGGTTCTGCTGACATTCTCAAAGGTGTAGGACTTCACCGCACCGATGCTCTTGCCGTCGATCTTGACGTTGGCGACAGCATAGCCCTTATCCGGAGTGATGGTGAAGGTCTGATCTCTGCCCTCGCGGACGCTGACATTGCCGGAGGGGGAGATAGAGCCGCCAGCCCCGGCAGTTGCCTTGATGGTGTAGTAGCTGTAGCCGCTGCCGCCACCGCCTTCATTGCCGCCTGTGCCGCTATTGCGCAGAATCGTCAGCGTGTAGGTTTTAGTGCCGATCTCCACGACAATGTCGGTTGTGCCGCTGTTGGGGATGGCAACGGTTGCGCTGCCGCCGGTGGACAGAGCCTGTCCGTTGATGCTCACGGGCTCTCCGTTTCCAGACACCGCTGTGACTAGCGTAGATGTTGCTCCGCTATCATTTTGCAGCGTATAGGTATAGTTCGTTCCGTTGGCGGTAAAATCGCCGAGCCCCACTGCCAGACCTTCAAAGGTCAGAAGGTCATTACCGGGCACTGCGGCTCGCACCACTACGCGGGTGCCAAGCTGGGAGAAGGTGACGTTTTCCGCCTGGAAGGTTTCCCCGGAGATGGCACCGCCAATACTGGTCTTTTTCGTTTCCAGAACGGCCCCGGCAGCATCCAGCAGCGTGGCCACCAGCTCTGCGCTAGTCTGAGGCTGCAGGGAGTTGTTGCGCAGGGTAATGGCGGCGGTGCTGTGACCGTTGCCGTCGTTCCCCTGTGTCACATCCATCGTCAGCTGCTCTCCGGTGCGGGCCAGTGCGCCGGTCATATGGACGCTGGCCTCGCTGTCACTGCCGTCATACTCCGGTAGGCGCTGATTGCCTCCCGTTCCACCGATCTGGCCTTCCGCCCACGCCTCGGCGTACAGATAGGTACCCACATTGGGGATCTCGGTTTTGCCAATGGATGTCATATACCTGCCCAGATCATAGGTCAGGTCCAGTGTAAAGGTTCCCTGATCGATGCGGGCGAGGGCGCTGTCTCCGGAAACGGTGATTTCATTACCGCTAACCGATACGCCGTTTGTGGTGCAGGCTACCTCTGCAGGCTTGGTATGCAGATCATCCGCATAGAACGCAAGCTTCACCTCGCGGTTCTTTCCGCCGGCCAGCGTGGCGGCAGAGGAATTATAGAGGGTCATGCGCACCGTGCGCTTGCCGGCGCTCTCCGCAATCACTTCCATTTGCGAGATGCCAATGTCGGGATAATCCAGATACACTGTGCCGTTTTCGTTGATGCCGCCGGCGGCGGTGATGGTATAGCTCGGGTCGGTCACGCGGTCCTTCACATGGTGCCAGACGGTAAGGGTGGTGCTTTCATTGGGCAGCAGTTTTTCCGTAAGGGTGGCGGTTTCCCCGCTGCCAAGCTTGACCGTTAGGTTTGTCACATCGTTCAGCCCGGTGTTGCGGATGGTAAAGCGAATGGGTGTCAGGCTGTTCAGCGCCAGCGTTGCATAATCCACACCGATCTGTTCCACTGCCACCGCATCGGTGATAAAATTAGAGGTAGCGGTATAGAGGATCGTTTCCTCACCCGGAACGGTCACGCCGCCGATTACCTCCGGTTTTTCATCGTCATACCGGGTGGCCTGAATGGCAGCCTGCACCTGATTGCTGCCGCTGACATAGGCATCAAAGTGGTCAGCCAGCGTGCGATCCGGCAGCTCTGCCAGTTCCAATGGTGCGGAGAGCGTGTAGGTGTTTGCGGCATAGCGCAGCTTGGCCGCCTTCAAAATGCCGTGATCTACCGCGCCGTTGGCGTCATTGACAGTCTCATTCCAGACGATGGTAAGATCATTGAGGCTGCGATGATCCCCACTGAGGGAAGCGAAGCGGAAGTCTCCGCCCACGACGGCGCTGCCGCTGCTGGTCAGGGCAGACAGAGAGCCGGGGAAGCTGTTGGACATGGTGCTTCCGCCGTCCACAGCCAACAGCTGGATATTGCTGCTGCCGTCTCGGACACTATGCCAACCGATGACAAATCGGTCATCCCCGCCGCCGAAGTTGGCTGCAACGACCTGGGGGTTTTCGTCAAGATTGCTGTCACGGGTTGCCAGCATGGCTGTACCGGGAGTTCCGTTAGCAGCCACGGTACAATAGGCAATCTCGTAGTCGGAGGTATCTCCGGTTTCGCTGCGGTCCAGCGAGTAAACCGCCATAGCGGTTCCGTCGGGCAGCATGGCCGCCTGCAACGCCTTCACGCTGCCAGTAGCACCGTTATAAAGCATTTTGGCCTCGCTCCAGGTGCCGCTGTCATAGCAACGGTACATGATACAATCTCTGGTAGTGAAGTTCAGCAGGTTGTTGCTGCCCTGCGTACCGGGATCGGGGGTGTAGACGCTGCGCCAGAACACGATGGCCTTGTCGTTGCCGCCCACTGCCGTGGCTGGGGCCAGATCCGGCGTGCCGTCGTTGGTTAGACGGGTGGAAGTCCAGGCTGTGCCGTTATAGACGGACGCTACGATCTCCGTGCTGTTCATCAGCAGGTTTTGCTCTTCCAATGTCACGGGATCACCGGCATTTTTACCCGGCAGGTCGGTGCCCATGCGAACCCAAGCCGCCGCCGCGAAGCTGTCAGTGCCGGACAGAGAAACGCTCGTGTCGCCGTAGCCGGGGAACCCTGTGGGATCGGCAATTTGGCTGGAGACAGAATAGCTGCCGCCATTAAGGGTGGAGAAATGTGCCCGGCTGGCGTAAATATTGCCGATGTTGCCGTCGTTGATGTAGGCCAATACCTTCCCGTCATCGCTGAGCTGTGGATAGGATGTGGGGTTGGCATTGGACTGGATGTTTTGCAGCCCATTGGTGGAGTTCAGAGAGAACAGCATCATCCGCCGCTGGGGCTGGCCCCAAGTACGGGCATATTGCTCCAGATAGTCCCGGCTTTGGAGCGTCGCACTGGCAGAAGCCACCTGCATTCCGCTCTGGGCCGCCGCCATCCGCAGCGAGGCAAGGCTCAGCCCACTGGTGGCGCTATTCCAGTAGTCGTCGATTGTTTTCCAGTTATTAAAAGTCTTGGTGGCTCCAAAGGTTCCGGAGGCGATCACCGCCTCGTAGGAGATAAACAGGAAGGTGGCCACAAATTTGATTCCCACTTCGCTTTGGATCCCCAGGGCCTGACCGTTGATCTGGCGCTTTGTCTCGTCGGCAAGATAGGTGCGGGAAAGGAACTTATTCTGACTGTCCACATCCAAATTGCCGAATAGGCCGATCTTCAGCGCCACGATCGAATAGTCAAAGCCAATGCCGCCAAACGCGTGGACATAGGCGTTGATACGCAGCGTGGTCAAAAAGTCATTCACTGCCGTGGCCGTGGGATCGCTCCAGGCAAGCTCTGTGCCCTGTCCCTGCTGGCCGTAGCGCACTGCGGTACGGAAATCCAGCTGAATGGCACCGCCCAGCTCAAAGGTTGCTGTCAACGGCACGGGGCCAGCCATGGCGTTCACGCTGAAGGAGAAACCCACGCCAACGCCGGAGGTAAAGCCGCCGCCTACGGTGAAAACCTCCCACTCTTTTTTTTCGGCGTTATAGCGGATCTCCGCTTCGTAAAAGCCCTCCAACTGCAAGTTGAGATCCGTGCTGGTGACATTGTCGGCCAAGGAGTTGGTTTTGTAATCCCCCTTGGGATCATAGGTTCCCTGGGCCATCTGGCTCAGGTCCCCGGTACTGGGCACGCCCACCTCCAGGTTCTGCGTCAGCACATTCGCACCCAAGGCTACGCCGTCCTCGGAATAGTCCATGTCCTCCATCTCCAGCGTATTGTACCCGGCCCAAATCATGGCACGGAACACGGAGGGATCTTCGCTGGGGGTGATAATCATTTTGAACGCGGAACTTTTCACCGGACCGCTCAGATCATCCAGCCGTCCGGTCAGCACCTTGAGAATGTTACTGTCGCCCACTCCGCCAAAGTCGACTCCCTTCACTACACTGGAGGCTTCCATCGTCGCCAGAATACCGGTGACGCGGTCATCCTCTGTCACCTTGGGCACTCGGGTCAAATCAACGACCCGGAAGGGCATTATTTTCTCCTGCAGCAGGCTGCCGTTCAGGCTCAGCTGCGTTTTCATACCCACATCCTTGCCGTCGGCGATCCATCCAGAGGTGGTCATGGTGGCCTCGGTGAGGGTCAGATTGTTTTCCGCTACAGGGATGGATGAGAAGGGATACTGCTTGGTACTGCTGCTCTGGGCGGCAGGAAGAACGCCGTATTCGTCCGCCAGCTTGAGACTGTAATTCCGCGCGTCGGCAATCTTCTCGCCCCAGAGGAACATGGTGGTGTGCAGGGTTGCTGTTTTAAAGCTGCTGTTAGGGCCAATCTTCCCGGTCGAGCTGCGGACATCCACTTTCTGACCGTTGGCAAGACCGTAATCAACGCTTTGCGCCACAATGAAGGGCTTGTTTTCCTCCCCCGGCGGCACGCTTTCCAGAGAGACAACGCCCTCTGCGGTGCGCATTACATCGTCCACGCCCAGCTTGCCGTTGACGGTCAGCAGCAGTGGATAGTACTTGTCGCCGTCAATTGCGCTGATCTCCAGAATGTACTCCAGCTGATCCAGAGCGGAAAGCGCCGTGGTGCTGCTCTCGCCCTTTTCGGCCGACCAGAACTGGGTGGAATCCAGATAGACGGTTATATTTCCCGCCGCATCCGTGGTATAGGTGTCACCGGTGATGCCGCTGACAAGTGCTCCTGCCCTGGAGCCCAGCAGAGCTGTCTGGCAGTAGCCTCCGTTTTTATAAACACCGCCGCGAACGGTCACCGTCTTGTTCGCCAGCGGATCGCCGCCCGGCGTGATGAGCGTCACAGATGCCTGGGCGACTCGCCGAAGGCTGAAGGTATTCAAGGGATAAAGCTGCAGTTTTGTGGCATCCCGCTCGCCGGAACGCAGATTTTCTTTATAGATGGTGCCCAGATAAATATCCGCGCCGGAGCCGGACCGCAGAGACACCTCACTGGCGATCCCGTTGGGTTCGTAAAGCGCCAGCACGCCTTCACTGTTGGTCGTGACCGTTTTGGGCACACCTTTGCCGTCGGTGTATTGCAGCGTAGTTTCCGCTGCAGGCGTCAGCTGGAAGAGATAGAACTTATTTTGCAGCGTTTTCGCTGTCACCTGTACGGCGGCGCTCATGCCCGTGGCGGCATGGGTAGCCGTGACGGTTGCGGTGCCGTTGGCCAAGCCGGACAGCGCCATTTTGGTTTCGGGAAGGTAGGAATCAAAGGAGAAGTTTCTGATGTCCTCATACAGTCCGCCCTGCTTGTAGTTGACGGAAATGGCATTGTTGTTGCTGGAGAGCCACTGGATGCCGTCTTTAAAGGAGTTCCATCCGTACTCGTCATAGTTGATGCCTATGTACTCGATCAGCCCCAGCTCTTGGCGCAGCTGCAAAATTTTAGCTGTATCGGTGGGCAGGGTGCCGCTGACCTTGGAGGTATTGTCCATGGTCAGCGCAGAAATCGTGTTTCCTTTGTCGTCCTGCACCTTCAGTGCGTCGGCATCGTAGACATACAGGGGGAAGGAGTCGGTGCTGGGAGATTCCTCACCAGAGTTCTCCACGCTCAAAACCACCTGATAGGTGTCCTTTAGATTGCCGGCTTTCACACTCTGTAATGGCAGGGAGTAGCTTCCGGAGGTACCGGATAGGCGCTCACTGGCCACCTCATGGGTGTTGTTATCCTCTGTGACCCGGGTAATGGTCAGCGTGGGCTGTTGAGAGGCACCGGTAGTAGCGTTTTCCACCGACCAGCCGATATTGACGGTGCCGTCGGTATCCTTGAGGTAAGTGCTCTGGGGCGGTGTCAGCTTGGCCGTGGCAGGTGGTGCCTGCACGATGATCCAGGCAAGTGCCGACAGGCGGACGTCCTCACCCCCGGCGTTGGGGTGCGGCATGGAGACCAATACCGTGTAGGCAGGGATATTGCCGTTGGAGAGCTTGGAGAGCACATTCTCCTCGATCCGCACGCTGTTTTCATCCTTGCCGGCGGTATAAGTCGCAACGGGCTTGATGCCGCTCAGCGCCGCCTCATTTTCGTAGTTGCCCTCATACAGGTCGATCCTGTAATTGAACTCTTTGCCCGGTGTCATCAGCGCGGCGTTGGAGCTCCACAGCACGGTGGCGGGCTGATTTACCCGCGTCACGATGGACGCGCCGCCGGGAATCACCAGTGCCAGGGAATCGCCTGCCGTCACGGTATAGGGCTGTGACTGGCCCGTCACATCATCGGCAGGGTCCTCAGTCCCGTTGTCCGCCGTAAAGGTAAAGATGACGGTTCCCACCTTGGTTCCTGTGGTGGCAACAAGGCCGGTATCCTCGTCGATGGTGGCAATGTCCAGGTCATTGCTGCTCCATTTACCGGTGATGTAGCTGGCCTGCTCACCGTTTTTCCCCAAAACCTTGGCCTGAAGCGTGGGGCGGACGGAATCGGCGAGGGAAATCGTATAGTCGGCGTCATTCGTTTCCGGGACTATGGTCACCGTGTGCGCGGAAACTTTCTTTGCCACCGTGAACTGCCGGGTCAGGGGAAGAACATTCACCCAGTTAGGAGAGTCTTTCGTGCCCTCGTTGGCCTGCAGCGTCACCGTATAGGTGCGGGTGTAAGCCGCGGGTGCGATTGCATAGTCGCTAATGGTGAAGGCTTCCTTCTCTGTGTCCAGATAGACCTGCAGATGGATTGCTTCATCCGTGGAGTTGTCCCTCAGTTCGAGGCGGAAAGGGGCTTCCTTCGGCTCTGTGCCTTCCGGGGTGTGATAATCGCTGTATACGGTCTTGTAGGCCTGCGCCATGTTGGCGTTCATCGTGAACGATGCATTGCCGTTGTCGTAGTCGGCGGTCAGTGCGGTGGGGGCGTTGCGCATCAAGACGCTCTCCAGCGCAACGCCGGTAATCGGCTCGCTTAGATAGTGTGTGGTATCCAGCGTATGATCGAAAACATCCTTCACGCCGGTCATACCATTGACGGTGACCGTGGTGGCATCTGTATCCTGCACTGGGTACCAGAGCATTGCCGTGACACCGTAGTTGTTCATGGAAAGCTCAGCGGCGCTATACTCTTTGCCGTTGATGGTCACGCTGGCGTTTCTAAGATCCACGAACTCGCTAAAGGTAACTGTGATGGGCACGTGCTGTCCGCTGGCATAGGTTCCCTCCGTGGCCGTGACGCTTTGAATGATGGGCTTGTCCGTGTCCACCAGCTTGGCGGTGACGTTGCTGTTCTTGGTGGTGGCCCAGGAATTTTGGATTTCGCCCTGTACACTTTTCATATACAGTCGGAAGGGCAGCCAGTACTGCTGATCCCCTCTGTTTTGCGTGGTAGACTGCAGGGAGATGCTGACTGTTTCGCCCTTGTTGATCGTACAGTTCAGCGCTTTTGTTCTGTTGTTGCTGAGCCCCAGAGATTCTTCATTGAACTTGTACTCCGTCAGATAGAACGGGGCAAAGGGCTGGTTTTTATACCAGCCATACGGCGCATCGCCAGTATAGGCAGCTTTTTCGGTACTCCAGTTAAACTCGATGCTGGCGTCGATTTGGTATGGTTGATAAAATGGGTCGGAGCCGACGGGAAGCACCGAGTTGCGAGCGCCATCCAGAATTCTGATGGTATCGCTTAACGCAACGAAGTCCGGATTGTTGGCACCGAGGGCATTGTATTCATCTGCCAGCAAAGGAATATACATATCCCCCTGTATTGTGGTTGTGCTTTCGTATCTTTCCTCATAGTTCGGCGCGGTCATTGATGTTTGTATTGCGGGGGCGCCAACCGTCTTTATTAGCTTGAGCTGACAGTGGTCGGCATAAGCGGCGCCGTCATAGAACACCAGATTTTCCGCATCGTAAAATTCAATCATCCCCAGCAGGTCGCCATAGGAATAAGTATTATCGTGCCAGGCTGAGGTTCCTCCTTTGGTTTGAACCTTGACAGTGATTTTCTGACCACCTAAACTGTAGCCGTCTACCGCATAGGTCAGCTTGTAGGACCCGTCGCTTTGCTCGACCCCACTCACCCCGCCTATCGAGACCTCCACATTGGTGATATAATCGCTGAGCTGGCCTTTTTGAATGCGGTAGGAAAAGCCGGCCGGTTTTCCTCTGTATACAGTAAAAGGCCCGGAGTTCCAGGTGTTGTTTGCGAGATTCCCCAGCGTTTGGCTCATCATGCCGCTCATATCCACCGTCTCAACGCCCTCAGGCTTTGTGGCAGAGGCGGAATACCGCAAGCTGATGCCCTGCAGCTCCAGCTGCTCCATCAGGCTATTGAGATTCTCCAGAGCTTCCCCGGCAAACTCCCTGCCGGAGAAATAGGTGTCCTTGATCCGCTGCAGCTCCTGTTCGATTTGGATCATGGTCTTCAAATCGCCCAGCGCCACCGGAGTCCCATCCACGTCGGCTATACGGGTGAGATCCGTGGCGGGATTTTCCAGCAGCTCCATGACAGCCGCCAGTGTCAACACCTGGCCGTCCAGCGTGATGGTTTGATCCACCTTGAAATTGCCGTCTTCATCCAGCAGCCCCAAAGCGTTCAGCATGGAAAGCACCTGGTCGCTGCTGCCGCCGGTCAGGGCGGAGAGCTGCTCCAAAATCGCCTGATTTTCCTCGGGTGTGTTGCCCAGCGAATCGCTCAACGCTGCAAACGCCGCTGTCGGCAGCATGGTCAGCACCATGCAGCAGACGAGCAGGATGCTAAGTATTCGTTTTTTCATTGGCTTTTCTCCTCCTGTTCGTGTCGGTTCGGTTTGTCCGCCCCGCCTTTTTTCAGGTTTTCTCTGTTTCTGAGCCGGAAGCACAGCGCGGTGAACGCTGCCGCCGCGGCAAAGGAGACAACGCCTACCAGCACATAGCCGCCCGCGTCCTCTCGCAGCAGCATCGCGCCGAACACGCCCCATGCTTCCGGTTGCCCCGGCCCGACGACCGTGCCCGCCGCCTGCATCAGTGCCGCGCACAGCAGCATACACATAGCGCTCAGTCCATAGATGCCGCGCCGCTGCCTCCGGCGGGTGTTTTCCCGCACCCGCTGCTTGACGAGTGCGACCCGTCTTGCGGTATCGTACATTTCGTTTGAACCTCCTCTCTGGATTTTTTGAAATGCGGCTTAAAAACCCCTTCACTTATATAGGTACAAAAAATCGAAAAAACTCTCACCCAAAACGCAAAATTTTTCAAAAAAATTTGAGAGCCGCCAAAAAGCAGCTCTCAGAGAGTGGATATTCGGTTATTGCTTCCGCGATAATCGGAAAGTGGACAGCCTTCCCGCCGCCACCAGCAGCACCGGCAGGGCGTAGGCCACATACTGCGCCGCGCCGCCGTAGGCAATGAGCAGATTGTAGATGGCGTGGAGGGTGATGGCCGCACCCAGCAGTCCGCAGGTGCCGGCCACCTTCAGCCACGTCCGCCGCCATGTGTAGGCAAGCCCGCCGCCCACGATCAGACCGCAGAGGACGTGCATGGCTCCCGTGCCGAAGCCACGGAAGAAGATGAAGGAGAAGCGGTCCGCGCCGTTCTGGATGAGATAGCACACATTTTCAAAGGTGGCAAAGGCCAGGGCAACTGTTATTGCCGCAGCCTTGATTTTATCTCCCTCCGGCTCGAACACCAGAAGATAGAACACCAGCGGCAGCAGCTTCATCATCTCCTCCACCACCGGCGCAATCTGGGTGGCGGCATTGACGGCGTCCGCCTGATAAAGCCGGGCGAAGAAGGTGTTGAGATAGGCGGAGAGCAGACAGGCCCCCATCCCCGCAAGGCAGAACACCAGCGCGGCGCGCTGCCCCCGCTTTAAGGACAGCAGCGCCACCACCAGCGGAGCCGCCATGCAGACGAATACATTTTCGATATAGGTCACGCCTCCACCGCCTTTCGCACTGCGGGCAGAAATAAAAGCAAAACGAGGGTCAGCAGGAAATCGAACCAGAAGTAGGGATTCGTCAGGGTGTCGCTCACCCAGAAGCAGGAGGCCGTCCACAGGGCGTACTCCAGCGCTGTGAAGGCCAGCACCGTTCCGTGAAACCGGCGCAGCCGCCCGTTTTCCGTCCGTTTCGCCCAGACGAGCCCCCGCACAGCGCACCACGCCAGCATCATCGTCAAGCCGCACATGAGGACGTTGAGAAGCAGATCGCCGCGGGTGACGTACAGCAAGAACTGCGGCAGGCAGAACACCGGCACCAGCCAGCACAGCCCCGTCCGGGACTGCCGCTCCCCCGCGTCGAGCAGCGTCAGCGTCAGGGCGAGCAAAAAGACATAGCTGGCCAGCCACGCAAGGTCGGAGACGTAAAAAACCTGCGGGGTCTCCTGCCGCAGCAGCAGGTGCAGTGTCCAGTAGAGGGTGCCCAAGGCGAAGGTCCCGTAGAAACAGGTCAGCAGAAACCACGGCTGTTCGCGGCTTTTGAGATACGCCCGCAAAGCGGCGCAAAAGCCCGCCGCTACGGCGAGAAACTGCGAGAGATAGTCCCAGAATTCAATCATCGTGCCGCTCCTCGTCCGCCGTGTCCCGCTCATGCCCACGCAGGCGGACGCACAGCACCGTTACGCACACGCCTAACGCAAAGGCCAGCAGACCCACCACGAGATAGCCAAGG
>ERZ773136.3707-NODE-3707-length-10967-cov-2.573955_pt1 | contig 10967 bp, 9 predicted proteins | sample MGYA00580855_ERZ773136 | MGnify/ENA primary metagenome ERZ773136 (study PRJEB29015, sample SAMEA2737860) | human gut metagenome | biome: human gut; feature: human-associated habitat; material: faeces | place: China | collected 2012 ... | reverse complement strand
AACCCCGAAAAAATGGCATAAAAAAACGGTTTGTGATACACATTCACAAACCGTTTTGCACAAAGGATACGACGTTTATGCCGTTTCCTCTTCTGTTTCATTTTCCTTGTTGTCCGAAGGCTTTTTCAGAACAGGCGTCATGCTTTTTGCACAAATTGCCATAGTAGAGGCATTGTGCAGGAATGCTGACGTTGTCGGAGCAATCACGCCAAACAAGCCCAGCAGCAGCAGGGACGAGTTAAAGGCGATGATAAACCGATAGTTCCGGTGAATCCGTGCCATCAGCTTTTCGCTCAGTGTACGGAGCGTTGCCAGTTCTGTCAGATCTGCGCCACGGAGCGTGATATCTGCTGCCTCTCTCGCAATATCCGAGGCATCGCTCATGGCTACGGAAACATTTGCCGCCGCCAGTGCAGGAGCATCGTTGATGCCGTCGCCCACCATGATAACACGGTGACCGTCTGCTTTCAGCTGTTCGACATAGCGGTGCTTGTCCTCCGGGAGAACCTGTGCAAAGCACTGGGTGATGCCCAGTTTCTCTGCGGTCACCTCTGCCGCCTTCTGGCTGTCGCCGGTCAGCATGACAATATTGGAAATCCCAGCCCGTTTCAGCAGCTGGATTGCCTGCTTTGCCTCTTTTCTCGGCGGGTCTGAAATGCACAGCACGCCGGAAAGTTCGCCGCCGATTGCCAGATACACCACAGAGCAGCCGCCGGATTTTTCTTCAATTTCCGCCTGCTGTTCCGGTGTGACCACAACGTGTTCATCATCCGAAACAAAGTGATGGCTGCCGATCACAGCACGCTTTCCGTGGAGTGTGGTCGCAATACCATGCGCCACGATATATTCCACTTCTGCGTGTTCTTCCTGGTGATTGAGGTTCCGCTCTGCCGCACCCTTTACAATGGCGCGGGCCACGCTGTGCGGAAAATGCTCCTCGATGCAGGCAGCAATCTTCAAGATCTCGTCCTCCGAATAATGGCTGAACGAGATCACACGCTCCAGCACCGGTTCTGCATTGGTGAGCGTACCGGTCTTGTCAAAGACAATGCTGTCTGCCTCAGCAAAAGCCTCCAGATATTTTCCGCCTTTAACGGTGATATCATGGTCTGCCGCCTCACGGATCGCAGAAATCACGGAAATCGGCGTAGACAGCTTGATGGCACAGGAATAATCCACCATCAAAATGGAGACAGCCTTTGTGATGTTGCGGGTCAGCAGCAGTGTCAGACCAAAGCCCAGGAAACTAAACGGCACAATACGATCTGCCAGGTTTTCTGCACGGCTCTGGACACCTGCCTTGAGGTTTTCCGAATTGTCGATCAGCTGGATGATCTTCTGAATCTTGGTGTTGCCGCTGAGTGCATCGACCTGCACTGCAATCATACCCTCATCCACAACCGTACCGGCGAAAACAGTAGAACCCTCTGCCTTACGAACACTGAGCGGTTCGCCTGTCATAGACGCCTCGTTGATATTCGCCTCGCCGGAGACAACAGTACCATCCACCGGAATTACGCTGCCGGTACGGACACGAATCACATCGCCGACCTGGAGATCCGCCATAGGAATCAGCACATCGGTGTCGTCCTGTACCAGCCATACCTTATCGGTCTTGATCGCCAAGCTATCCGTTAACGCTGCCTTTGTCTTTGCTCTGGTGTAATCCTCCAACAGCGAAGAGATCGACAGCATGAACATGATGGTTCCGGCAGTCTTGAAGTTCCGCTGCAGCAGGCAGGCGCTGACAGATGCACCGTCCAGCACATCCACATTCAGCTGTCCATTCAGCAGTGTCTTGACGGCACGCCACGCATAGCGCAGTCCCTTCCAGAGAATAACCGCATTGGCAATGGGGGCAGGCAAGATTGCATTTTGGATGTAGCGCTTTGCGACCAGCTTGACCAGATCGGTTTTGAAGTCCGAGTCGATTCGCTCCGAACTTTCCTCCGGTCCAAGCGGAATGAGCATTCTGGTATCCAGTGCAGAAACTGCACGGATCACCTTATTTCTTGCGCCTTCTTCATAATAGACCAGAATACCGCCGTTTTCGGCATGAGCCTCTGCTTTCCTGACTGCCGGATGTTCCAGCATCTGTTTCTGCACAGCGGTTTCCAGTTCCTTATCGAAGGCATATGCGCCGCAGCGAAAGCGGATTCGCCCCGGCTTATCGTAGACGATCTGAAATTTCATTACGCATCCACTTCTTCGTCAACTTCGTTGTCGATGCCTGCCTTTTCCTTTGCATCGCAGCAGATATCCTGTGCCTCGTCCTTCATATTCTGGAATGTAGCCTTTGCATCGTTCTGCAGCTTCATGCCCTTTGCCAGACCAGATACAGCCAGTTCGCGGGTCTTCTTTGCAGTTATGATCTTCTTGCCGATTACCATCGCAGCAGCACCGCCGACAGCATACCACAGTTTCTCATTCTTAAAGCATTTCAACATAGTAAAGACTCCTTTTTCATTTTAATATTTGCCGCTGCAAGCCATTGGAGCTTGCCGGCTTTTCGCATCTGAAACAGCAGTTTTGTGCTTTTCAGACTATAAACCTAGTATACACCCAGAATTAACAATTGTCAACGGGTTTGCAGGAAACATTTTGTAAGAAAAACCAACTGCTTTTTTGTGACGTCTGTGTATAATGTATGAACATTGGATAGTTCAGGCGAACTAACTGTTTTGAATTTATAGACAACTAACCGCAACATCAACAACAAGTTTCTTCTGTTTCAGTCGCATTTTGAGAATTTGCAATAAGAATTGCGTGACATACACAGCCACCGGCTTGACAAACAGCAGATTTTATATTACAATAAAAGCAATCAAAATCACAGCACAGCAGCAGGAGGTAATATGGCATGAAACAATGTATGGACGCTGACAATCTGCACCGCAGACTGAAAAAAATTATCGGACAAGTACAGGCAATTGACCGCATGATCGACGAGGATGTCCCCTGCGAAGATATTTTGTCGCAGATCAATGCCGCAAAATCCGCCCTGCACGGCTGCGGAAAGGTTGTTCTGGAGGGACACATCAAGCACTGTGTCCGGGACGGTATCGAACACGGTGATGCGGACAAAACCATTGAAAACTTCACCAAAGCAGTAGAGCGTTTCTCGAATATGGGCTGATCGCATTCTTTTTTCAACATTTCAAAGCAATTCTAGAGCAGTCTGACGAAAATCAGACTGCTTTTTCTTTTGTGCTTGACAAGCCTATACCCCATAGCGTATACTATACATATACCCCATACGGTATAGAAAGAAGGCATCTGCTATGAAAAAATGTATGGAAAAGCTGGAATCGCTCCTGGAACTGGGCGGTACGAAAAAGGACATCGCTTTGCTTGTGATCTCCGGCATCGCCCTGCTCTGTTCGTTGTTCGATGTACCGCTCCCCTTTTCTCCGGCATGGATCGCCATTATATTGTGCGGCGTTCCCATCGTGCTGGAGGCGGTTATCGGACTGGTCACCCGGTTCGATATCAAAGCTGACGTGCTGGTCTCCATCGCGCTGATCTCTTCGGTGTGTCTGCATGAGAATTTCGCTGCCGGCGAAGTGGCGTTTATCATGCAGCTGGGCGCACTGCTGGAAGATCTGACGTTGGCAAAAGCCCGTGCCGGCATTGAAAAGCTGGTGCATCTGACACCGCAGACAGCAAGACGCATCCAGAACGGCGGTGAGGAGATCATCCCGGCAGAGGAAGTGCAGACCGGCGACATTCTTCGGGTACTGCCCGGCGAGACAATTCCGGTAGACGGCGTGATCCTCTCCGGCGAAACTGCTGTCAATCAGGCAGTCATGACCGGTAAATCCCTGCCGGTGGACAAAAAACCGGGAGACGATGTGGCAAGCGGCACTGTCAATCAGTTCGGCGCATTCGATATGAAAGCCACTAAAGTCGGCGCAGACAGTTCCATCCAGCGAATGATCCGTCTGGTGCAGTCCGCAGATGCCGGAAAGGCAAAGATCGTGGGGCTGGCGGACCGCTGGGCAACGTGGATCGTCGTTACAGCGTTGACTGCATCCATTCTGATCGGATTCATCACCAAGGATCTAATTCGTGCAGTTACCATTCTGGTTGTATTCTGTCCCTGCGCTCTGGTACTTGCCACACCGACTGCCATTATGGCTGCCATCGGCAACGCCACCAAGCACGGCTTTTTGGTGCGTGAGGGCGATGCGCTGGAACGTCTCGCCAAGGTGAATACCATTGCATTCGACAAAACGGGAACGCTGACCTACGGCACGCCAAAGGTCATTCATGTGGAGTGCTGCGGCGAGTTGAGTGAACCGGAACTGTTCCAAATGGCAGCGACCGCAGAAATTTTCTCGGAACACCCTCTGGGAAAAGCGGTAACTGCAAGCTATCAGAAAAAATACGGGACGGCAATTCCAAAGCCGGACAAGTTCGCCATGCAGATCGGCAAGGGCGTTCTGGTGGAACAAGCCGGAAAAACGGTGCTTGCCGGAAACGAAAAGCTGTTGGCAGACCACAAGATCACTGTCCCGGACACTGCGGCAGATGCTGCAAAAAGCTATCTGGAACAGGGCTGCACGGTGATCTGGCTGGCTGACCAGTCTTGTCAGGGATTTCTGGTGCTGTCCGATACCATCCGCCCGGAAAGCCGTTCTATGATTCACGCATTATCGGAACAGAACACTACGCCGGTTCTTTTGACCGGCGACAACGCCAACGCTGCACAGGCGATTGCCGGACAGCTGGGCATCACACAGGTGCGTTCTGGCTGTCTGCCGGAGGATAAGCTGCAATTCATCCGCACTGCCCAGGAACAGCAGCAGCCGGTCTGCATGATCGGCGACGGCATCAACGATGCCCCGGCGCTGAAAACGGCTCACGTCGGCATTGCAATGGGCGGTGTGGGAAGTGACATCGCCATCGATGCCGCAGATATTGCATTGGTTGACGATGAGGTCAAGGAACTGCCGCACCTGTTCCGTCTGTCAAAGCGGATGATGCGCACCATCAAGTGCAACCTCAGTTTTTCCATGGGACTGAACTTTCTCGCCATTATTCTTGCGATCACAGGCGTTCTCGGTCCTGTCTCCGGCGCTCTGGTACATAACGCCGGTTCTGTTCTTGTCATTCTGAATTCCGCACTGCTTTTGAAATGGAGGAAAAAATCATGATTTTTAACATAGTTGGAATACTCATCGGCGCACTGATTGCCGGAGGCGCAGGCTTTTATCTGGTAAAGGGTGAAAAAGATGCCGAATCGAAAAAGATCAATACTATCGGCTTAATTGCCGGACTCGCTATCCTGGCATTCGCCGTTGTTCGGACGGTATTCTTCTCTTAAAGCGTTCCGCAGCTGCGCATATCGGAATTCCCTTCTGCATATACTGTATATGAGGTGATTCTTGTGGCATTTCCCAATTTACAGTCGCTCCTGCGGCAAAGCAGCTCTTCCCGGCAGTTCCTGCTTTCCCTGCCGGTGGCAGTCCAGCTGCGGCTGCACGAACGAAACAAATTTATCCACACCCAGGAGCAGCTGCGGCAGCACGCAGCATTTCTGCTGCACACGCTCTAAAACAACACCAACTCTACAAAAAACGGACACAGCTTAACCAGGAGCTGTGTCCGTTTTTCGTTCTATTTTTGCTGATATATTAGGTACAGTGACGGAAATTCTTGTCGGTGCAGAGTCTTGCGGCAACCAGTCCCATGGGAAGTGCCATTACAATCAGGATTGCCTTTGTCAGCCAGAGCGCACCATCTTCAATGTTGTTCAAACCGATGTAGTAAATGCCACGATACATGAACAGTCCGGGAACCATGATAACGATTGCCGGAACAGTCAGAGAAATTCTCGGATAACCGATCTTTTTCTTGACAACGGAGGCAACACAGCCGGTGAAAAATGCACCGATAAATGCGGCAACGCCTACCGGGAAATTTGCCAGGTCGATCAGTTCCAGCCGGAGCGTATTGGAGAACATTCCGATCAAGCCGGCTGTTATTGCCATCTTTCGGGGGCTGTTGAACATCAGCGAGAATCCGTATACGCCAAAGAAGCTGGTGATGATACGCAGAATGATCATCATGCCCGTGTCAATTTCCAGTGCCGGGAAATCTGCCGGCTGAAAGCGACAGACAAGCGCTGTGACCCATCCGGTCATCGTTGCGGTCAGAATAATCAGCAGTGCATAGGTGATACGCTCCAGACCGGAACGAATGTCCAGCTTTGCCAGGTCGATACCGCCGGTAATCAACGGGAAACCAGGGATGACAAACAGCATCGCACAAATGTAGCCTGCCTGGTGTACCTCAGATACGCCAAAGATTGCCTGCGCCAGCAGAATGGTCAGCACATAGGTCACACAGGATGCGGCAACGCTGACTGCCACATTTCCAAGCAGGGAAATTTTCTTTTGCAGCATCAGCTTACGCACAAAGTTGCCCATGCCTGCGCCAAAGAAAGCACAGATCATTTCCATGGGGCCGCCGCCCAGCAGAAATGTAAATGCACAGCAGGCAATTGCCGCTGCAAGTCCCAGATTCCATGCCTTATAGTTCGCCGGTTTTTTCTGGATCTCATCCAGCACCAGGTGAATCTGCTTGACGGAAAAATGCGCTGCCTTTTCCGGGAACTCTCGCATGAACTGTTCCAGTTCTGTCAGTTTATCCGTATTTACGCCTGTGGTGGGCAGCGAGATCGAATGAGTATATGTTCCGTTCTCCTCATAGCAGGTATACTCAATGGACAGTAGACCGATATCTGCGGTACACGAGATTCCCAGTGTCCGGGCAACCTCATTCATCGAATTGCGGACACGCCATGCCCCTGTTCCGACAGACAGCATCATCAGTCCCACACGACCCACCAGCGTCGCCTTTTCTTTTAAGGGCGCCTCGGTTGATGGCACACTGTCATCGTCCTTGACAATGTGTTTCCAGTGAATCGTCATATGCTGTTTGTTGATACTCCCCATGTGTTTCATTCCTCCTATTCTTTTCAGACAGTTCCAAAACCTTTCTCGAAAACCGTCCATGAAAACAGCCGCCCCTGCGTCCGTCGGGCGGCTGTTTGACATCACATAGAATACCTTATTTATTATAGTGGACTGATTTGGATGTGTCAAGCTTTATTTCGTGAACAGGTAAAAGATTACGCCGAATTTTTTGCACTGTTTCTGTTGGGGGTTTGTGCATTTTTTGAGTGATGGTGGGTTTGGGGAACACGTGATGTGTGTTTGCACTTTACACGATCTGAAAAAGGTGTCCCCCTGCTGTTGATTTCACCTGTTAAGAAAATTTACGCTTATTTTGAGAAAATAGATTGCATTTGTTTGAAAAATGGGGTATAATGCGAAGATATGGTATTGCGTAAGATTGTTTTCAAAGAAAGGTGAGATTTTATGATAAATATTTTATTGGAAGCGTATATTGCCGAATCAAAGTTACAAATAAAAAGAAAAATTGACTGGGTATACTTAATTATTGCGATCATTGCAACATCCATATCAATAATTCTTCTTCTTTTATATTGTTCAAAGAATAATACGGCGCTTGTAATTATCGCTTTTCTTTTCCTAATTGCATTATACATTGACGGTGTATTATGGGAGAAACAAAGCATAAAAAAATACCAATTAAAGTTTAAAGAATACAACAAGCGCCTTGATATTATCAAAAAGCTCTTGATAGAATTAAAGTACAATCACAAAAACTGGTATTCATCAGAGAAAATCCAATATTTGATTGAATCTGGTGAGCTAATCGTAGAAAAATACAAAAGCACCAATGCAAGATTGCTTGATTTAGGGAAAACATTTCTTTTCCCAATTATCTCTTTTGTTGCAGGTGCCATTTCCAGCAATGCAAAATTGAGCGAAATATTTCTAATTGCTTTTGTTATATCGTTTCTACTTACAATTTTGGTGTTCTTTACAAAGTTATTGTCACTTATTGTGGACTTAGCTTTCAAAAGTTCATCTATTAAAGAAATAGAAAAGCTTGTACAATTGCTAAAAGACCTTCATTCAAGAGATTTCAGCTAGTCACAAATCCAATCCTTACAACATTAATTTTCTATTCCTGTTAAAACAATCAAAACAGCAGAGTTCTATTATTGAGATATAGCGCTCTGCTGTTTTCATTTAATTTTGTAGGTATATCATTCCAAAATCCCAGTAACCACCTGCCGATTTTCTCCGTCATCTGTACAGGATATGACTGTCAGACGATTATCTCCGTAATCCTCCAGCACCTCAACAGAAGAAGGATCAACGATCTGGTATTCTGTCACGATGTAAGTATACCGAGTGCGGTTTTCGTCGTTGTCGATCAAATACATTTCATCGCCGATCTGGATTTGATCGAGATCGTTGAATATCTCCGCATATATAGTACTGTTATGCCCTGCTATGCAATAGTTGCCCTCACCGAGAGCACCGGTGCCTGGAAAATGCCCAGCAGATACTTGGAGTGCCTTGGAATCCGTACCTTCCAGAACCGGAACCCGGATGTTCAAACGTGGTATTTCAAACACAATGTTCTCATCCAACAATTTTCTGAGATATAACTCTCTGCTTATTTTTTTGTATGCGAACAAAGCCAATACCGCTGCACCCAAAAGGATCATAATGATACCAGTGATCCTGACTATCTTTTTCCTCATAGTAATCCTCACGACAAGTAAGCGTGCCGTTTTTGCAAATGGCACGCTTACAATTTTTGATTATTTGCTTTCTTTTTTGTATTTGACAACAAGTGTCACGCCGCCGGCTACCATCAGTGCTGCCAATTCTACTATTGTTTTGTAGAAATTGGAGTATCCTGTCTGAGGGAGTTGATTGCCGTCTGCATCTGTTTTTACACGGTCTACAATAATTTTCGCATCATCCGGCAACGTGCTGGGAACTGCAATATAATGTGCCCATGCCATCATATCCGCTGTCTGATTATCTGGAATGCGGCTTTCCACTGTAATGTGCCATGTGCCGCTTTCATCCACTGTCACGGATTTCACAGTTTCTGTAATGGAACCGCTTGGTTCCGCAAGTTTCAGATAAATGAGTGCGTGATTCTCAAAAAATGCTGTATCATATTTTGCGTAGTCCTCATCGCTGATAAAAGACTGCGGCAAATTTTCTGCGTCCCGATAGACTGCTGGAGACTCATTGCAATAATCCGTATCCCAGCCATGTCCGCTGACCACATGAAATTCAATATTACCAGAAGAAACTGCTGTCTCTGTAGTGGTTGTGGTGGTTTCTGTTGCAGTTGTTTCTGCTGTAGTAGTTGTGGTGATCGTAACAGTTGTTTCCGTAGTTGTAACCGATTCCTCTGTGAGGAAAGTTTCTGTTGTGGTTACAGTTGGCTTTTCGGTGGAGGAAGCAGTAGTCACAGCAGAGGTTTCTGTTGTTGTGATTTCATCTGCCGGTGCTGTTGTGACAAGCCCAAGGTCGTCCGAGGAAACGAATTCCTCCCGCAGTGTGATGCCTTTGTAGAGCCAATCGCTTTCTGCCGCCTTATGGATTTGTTCCGGCGTTAATGTGCATATCATTCTGGTGATTCCAACAAAAGTAACGTCCTCCACTGCGATTCCCAGAGAATCACAAATTTCTTTTTGCCGTGCAGCTGTAGCGGCAGCCACCAACTCTGCATTTAACTTTTCTTTATAGGCACCAGTCATTTCGTTGATTTCATCCGGCGTATAAATGTTTGAATCCAAAGAGTTCTCATATGCCTCTCCCTTTTGACGAACTTCTTCAATGATATCGGAAAGGTCAATATCCTTGTAAAGCATTGTCACTTCAATTGCTTGTTTTCCGGCATTGATCTGAGCCATCAGCTTATCTGAAATAACGGAAGAGGGAACACTTTGTGCAATGTAATCGAAAGGCTGGACACCGGCATCCTCCGGCGTTGTCCACGCATCCAAAGGGATCACCCTTGCTACAGATGCCATGCTTTCTGCCGCCTGGAGCTGCTCCTCTGTCAAACTGCACTGCACAACGGGATAGACAGAGTCAAACGTACAATTCTCTTTTTCCAAGTTCAAATCCGCCAGTGCTTGCAATGCGTATGTCCCGACGTGATCTGCCAGCATTTTCTCGAATATTTCTTCGAAGGCAGCGCTCGACCCGTCTGTATTTTCCAATGCTTCGGTTTTTGCCGCATCGTAACAGTCGTTGTACATTTCCAAATAGTCTGCCCGGGACATTGCCTGGTATACCAGCACGACTGATGTTGCAGAAACATCGGTATGCACAACTAATTCTTCTGAAATTTTAGACTCGGAAGTGAAATCCGACTCTGCAAAAGCAATCTGATAATTGCTTGTAACAAGCATTGTGGAAATAGCTGTCACTAAAGATAAAATCTTTTTCAAACGCATGTTTATCATCCTTTCCATAATTGTTTTTGAGTTTTAACAATAAAAGACTAAATTATCAGTACTTCACCATTCTTTCTAATGTGCTTGCAGATCACATTCTAAGCACAATTAGCTCTTTTTCATTTAACTAAACACAATTATAATATCTTATAATATAATTATATCACAAGTCTCAGCCGTTTTCAATATCTTATATAATATTTTTCTAAAAAAGAAGAAGAATATATGCGATTTAACAGGACGCAAGTATCAACATTGTAACTATTCTTACAATACAAGAAAAGCCTTGCATTTCTGCAAGGCTTTCCCGTTGTAGAGCAGTCTTTATTTCACTGCTTCATATAAAACACACACTCGTATCCATCCGCACGCAAAAGCAGACCTTCTGCCCATTCCGGCGTTTGTCCCATCAACTCACAAACCTGTTCCACAGAAACATCCGGCGTACATTCTATGATAACTTCATCATGCACATGACCAACGATCTCCATGTCCTGCATGTTCTGCATCGCATATAGGAGCAGGTCTCTTGCCACACCCTGTGTGATGTTCTCCACAAGTTTTGCTCCGTAGGTCTTTAATCGATTCCACTTGTGGC
>ERZ773136.3688-NODE-3688-length-11006-cov-2.887681_pt1 | contig 11006 bp, 10 predicted proteins | sample MGYA00580855_ERZ773136 | MGnify/ENA primary metagenome ERZ773136 (study PRJEB29015, sample SAMEA2737860) | human gut metagenome | biome: human gut; feature: human-associated habitat; material: faeces | place: China | collected 2012 ... | reverse complement strand
GCTGGCAGCCTCCAGCTCTTCTATCTCCTTCTGCGCTGCCTCAAGCTTCAGCGCGCCGCGCAGGACTTCGAGAGTCGGCTTGGCGGCGTTGAGCTTCGACTTATATTCTTCAAATTCAAGCATAGTATTCAGCTACTTTCTAAAAATAATTAACTATGATATTATATACAAAATTCCGCAACTTGTAAATGAGTTTTTTTATCAGCATTTTTAGCGTGTAAACTTGCGTCTTGCGCTTCCATTCCGCGGCGGTTTATGTTATAGTGTATCCGAATGTAAAGATGCGGCCTGCACCGTAAAGACAAAATGTAAAAAAGACAGAGGAGAAATAACGCGATGATTTCACACGGCAAAGAGATCAAGGTGTTCACCGGCAACTCCAACCCTGAGCTTGCACACGACATCTGCGCCCAGCTTTACCAGAACCTCGGCAGCTCCACCGTATCCCAGTTTGCGGACGGCGAGTGCTCGATTTCTGTGTTTGAGCCGGTGCGCGGCAAGGATGTTTTTATCGTTCAGTCCACCTGCGGTCCCGTAAACGACAACCTCATGGAACTGCTTATCATGATCGACGCAATGCGCCGCGCCTCCGCGGGACGCATCACCGCCGTTATACCTTACTTCGGCTACGCGCGTCAGGATCGCAAGGCCAAGAGCCGCGACCCCATCTCCGCGAAGCTCGTTGCAAACCTCATCACCGCCGCCGGCGCTGACAGAGTCCTCACGATGGATCTGCACGCGGCTCAGATTCAGGGCTTCTTCGACATTCCCGTCGACAACCTCATGGGCGCGCACCTCTTCTCCAAGCACTATGTCAAGATGTTCGGCAAGGGCAACGAGGATCTTATGGTCGTCTCGCCCGACGTCGGCAGCACTGCCCGCGCCCGCGCCTTCTCCATGAAGCTCGGCGTGAACATGGCCATCGTTGACAAACGCCGCGAGAAGGCGAATCAGTCCGAGGTTATGAACATCATCGGCAACGTCGAGGGCAAGACCTGCATCCTGCTCGACGATATCGTCGATACCGCCGGCTCCCTCTGCGGCGCGGCGAAGGCCATCAAGGAGATCGGCGGTGCGAAGGAAGTCTACGCCTGCGCGACCCATGGCGTTCTCTCCGGCCCCGCTCTCGAGCGCATCGAGAACAGCTGCATCAAGGAAATGCTCTTCCTCGACACCATCCCCTACCCCGCGGACAAGCCCAAGCTCGACAAGATCAGCTATCTGTCCACCGCTCCCGTATTCGCGGAAGCAATCCGCAGAATTTACGAGGAAGTCTCCATCTCCAATCTGTTCGATTAATCTTTTATTTCAGAGGTAAACCATGCTTTTCAAGCGTTCAGGCGGTATAAGCTGGCTTGTCGTGTTCCTCGGCAATCCCGGCACGAAATACGAAATGACCCGTCATAACGCAGGCTTCATGGCCGGAGACGCCATGGCCAAGGCGCAGGGAGCGGCGATAAACCGCTCCCGCTTCAAAGCGCTCACCGGCACCTGCGATATAGGCGGCGAGACCGTCATGCTAATGAAGCCGCAGACCTTTATGAACCTGTCCGGGGAGGCGGTGGCTCAGGCAGTGAGCTTTTATAAGCTCGCGCCGGATCACGTCATCGTCGTCTCGGACGAGGTCGCCCTGCCGATAGGGAAGCTCCGCATCCGCACAAAGGGCTCCGCCGGCAGGCACAACGGCCTTAAAAATATCATCGCGCTGCTCGGCACCGATCAGTTCCCGAGGATCCGTATCGGCGTCGGCGCCGCGCCGCACCCTGATTACGACATGGCCGACTGGGTGCTGTCCAGCTTCAAGGGCAAGGACGCGGAGGACATTCTCGCCGCAGCCGCACGCGCGGCCGAGGCTGTCGAATGCTACATCACCAAGGGCGCGGATCGCGCCATGAACCTATATAACTGAAAGTCTGACGGCAGAGGTTTACCCTGCCGTCAATTCAAAAAGGAGGCCGCCATGAAGAAAAACTGTATTGCAATGCTGCTGGCAGGCGGGCAGGGTTCGAGACTCTACGCGCTGACCCAGAACGTGGCAAAGCCCAGCGTTCCATTCGGCGGAAAGTACCGCATAATCGACTTTCCGCTCTCCAACTGCGCAAACTCCGGTATTGACACTGTCGGCGTACTGACCCAGTACCGCCCGCTCCAGCTCAACAGCTACATAGGCAACGGTCAGCCGTGGGATCTTGACGTGTCCGACGGCGGCGTGTACATTCTGCCTCCATATCAGAGCGCAGGTGAGAAGGGCTCATGGTTCTCCGGCACGACTGGTACAAGGGCACTGCAAACGCCATCTACCAGAACATCGGCTTCATCGAGAACTACGACCCCGAAAACGTGCTCATCCTCTCCGGCGACCACATATACAAGATGGACTACGCCGACATGCTGCGCGAGCATCTTGAGCATAACGCCGCGTGTACGATATCCGTGCTCCAGGTCTCGATGGACGAGGCGACGCGCTTCGGCATCATGAACCTTGGCGAGGACGGCTACGTCAGCGAGTTTGAGGAGAAGCCCAAGCACCCGAAGAGCGATCTGGCTTCGATGGGCATATACATATTCAATTGGAAGAAGCTGCGCGAGTATCTGATTGCCGACGAGAATGACCCATATTCCAGCAAGGACTTCGGCAAGAACATCATCCCGAACATGCTCGCCGCGGGTGAAAAGCTGTGGCCGTACCGCTTCAAGGGCTACTGGCGCGACGTCGGCACGATAACGAGCCTCTGGGACGCGAACATGGATATGCTCTCGTCCACGCTCATAAACCTGTTCGACCCCGCATGGCCGATCAGCAGCCGCAGCCCGATATGCCCGCCGCACTACGCGGGGCCGGAGTCCGAGATAATCCACTCCATCGTCACCGAGGGCTGCGAGATATACGGACATGTTGAAAACTCCGTTCTGTCCTCCAACGTCAGGGTCGGCAAGGGCGCAAATGTCATTTACAGCGTCATTATGCCCGGCGCGGTCATCGAGGACGGCGCGTCGGTGGAATACGCCATCGTCGGCGAGAACACGGTCATCCACAGCGCCGCGCACGTCGGCGCGCCGCCCGACGGTACGGACGCCTGGGGCGTCGCCACCTGCGGGCCTAACATAGAGATACGCGGCTCCGCGTCCGTCCCGGCGGGAGCCATGATATACACCGGAGAGGAGGTTTGAGCCATGTACGATCTTCACGGAATAATTTTCGCTTACAGCGCTTCCCCTGAGCTTGGCGAGCTTGTCCGCCGCCGCACCGCGGCATCCATCCCGTTCTGCGGACGCTACCGTCTTATCGACTTTGCCCTCTCCTCCATGATGAACGCCGGGATACGCGACGTCGGCGTCATCATGCAGCGCGATTATCAGTCTCTGCTCGACCATATCGGCAGCGGCAAGAACTGGGACATGAGCCGCCGTTACGGCGGACTGCGTATGCTGCCGCCCTTCGGCCTGCCGGAATATCACCGCGGCAACTACACCGGCACCATCGAGGCGCTCAACGCCGTCGCCCCCTACGTACGCAGCATTCCGCAGAAGCACATCGCGCTCCTGCTCGGCAGCGTGTGCGCAAACATCGACCTCACCGCCGCCATGCGCCAGCATGTGAAGACAGGTGCGGAGATAACTGCCATCTGCTCTGCCGGTGAGCTTACCGGCAGCAACCACCGCTATGTCATCGGCGACGACGGCATGGTAAAGCAGCTTCTGTTTGACCGCACCGATCCCGGCGAGGGCATCCCCTCCCTTGAGGGATACATCATCAACAAGGATACTCTTCTGCGCATAATGGACAAATGCAAGGCTCTGAATCTGTATCGTTTCCACAAGGACGCCGTGTCCTCCTTCCTCGCAGAGGGCGGCAAGATGGCGGCCTATGTGCACGAGGGCTATGCCGCGTCCATCAGAAGCGTGGCTGATTATTATCAGTGCAACATGGATATGCTTAACGGTGAGCTGCGCCGCCAGCTTTTCCCGGCGGAGCGCCCCATAAGAACCCGCGCCCACGAGGAGGTCAGCACCTACTACGGCGAAAACGCCGGCTCCAAGAACAGCCTTGTAGCCGACAACTGCATTATCGAGGGCAGCGTGGAAAACTGTATCGTATTCCCCGGCGTCCGCATCGCGCGCGGCGCGAAGCTCACCAACTGCATCGTCATGAAGGGCAGCACGATAGGCGAATGGGCGGAGCTTAACTGCGTCATTTCCGACAAGTATTGCAGCTACTCGCCCGGCATCACCCTCACCGGCAATCCCAGACTTCCCATCGTAGTCCCCAAGGACAGCAAAATCTAATTTTTTCACCCGGAGGTATAACCCATGATCGGAGAAATTTCCCGCGACGAAGTACGCAGCTCGATAGAAGATAAGCTCTGCGCCCATTTCAGCGTCACCAGTGCCAGCGCTACCGACGATCAGGTCTTTCAGGCCACGGCGATAGTCATAAACGAGATAATGAGCAGGCTTCTTGCCGCCGAAAGCCCCACGAAGCATGAAAAGGAAGTCCACTATATGTCGATGGAGTTTCTGATGGGGCGCAGTCTGATGAAGAACGCCTTCAACCTAGGCATATCCGAAGCCGTCACCGGCGCGCTTGAGGATCTTGGCCGCAATGCGTCCGACATCTTCGAGGCCGAGCCTGACGCTGGTCTCGGCAACGGCGGTCTTGGCCGCCTCGCCGCCTGCTATATGGACAGCATGGCCACCTGCGGCTACGAGGGTACGGGCTATTCCATCTGCTACGAGCTGGGAATTTTCCGCCAGAAGTTTGAGAACGGACGCCAGACCGAGGTCGCCGACAACTGGCGCACCGCGGCCGAGAGCTGGCTCATCCCCCGCTGGGAGGACGCCGTCGAGGTCCGCTTCGGCGGGCACGTCGCCCCGCACTGGGACAACATGGGGCACTATCACGCCGAATACACCGGTTATACTGCCGTCATCGCCGTCCCGCGCGACATGCTCATCGCGGGTTACGGCGGACACGAGATAAACACCCTGCGCCTGTGGGATGCGAAAAGCCCCAACTCGCTCGACATGTACCTCTTCTCCGAGGGCGAATATGTCAAGAGCATGGAGCAGCGCACCATGGCCGAGGTCATAACCAAGGTCCTCTACCCGCCCGATGAGCACGTCGAGGGCAAGATCCTGCGTCTCAAGCAGCAGTACTTCTTCGTCTCCGCGACCGCGCAGGACGTTGTGCGCAAGCACATCTGCAAGTGGGGCGATATCAAGTCTTTCGCCGAGCACCACGCAATGCAAATAAACGACACCCACCCGACGCTGATAATCCCCGAGCTGATGCGCATATTCATGGACGAATACGGTCTCGGCTGGGACGAGGCGTGGGACATCGTCACTCATTCCGTCGCCTACACCAACCACACCGTTATGAGCGAGGCGCTCGAGAAGTGGCCGCAGGACATCGTGCAGCAGCTGCTGCCGCGCCTGTGGGAGATCATGTGCGAGATAAACCGCCGCTGGTGCGACTATCTGGTGCAGAACTTCGGCCAGGGCGAGCGCGTCGGTCGCAACCTCATCATCCGCGACAATCAGGTGCACATGGCAAACCTCTGCCTCGCCGCCTGCTACAAGGTCAACGGCGTTTCCCGCCTGCACGGCGAGATCCTGAAAAATGACCTGTTCCACGATATCTACACCATCCGTCCGGATCGCTTCACCTCCGTCACCAACGGCATCGACCATCGCCGCTGGCTCAGCCAGATAAATCCCGGCCTGCACGGTCTGATATGCGAGCTGCTCGGCGGCGACGCGTATCTGCTTGAGCCGGAGCGGCTCGAAGAGCTTGCGAAATTCACTTCCGACGGCGAAGTCCTCCGCCGCGTCAATGAGATAAAGCTTGAGAACAAATACCGCTTCGCGGAATTTGCGATGCGCAACGACGGCTTCACCCTCAACACCGACGCGATAATGGACGTGCAGATAAAGCGTCTGCACGAGTACAAGCGCCAGCTTCTCTGCGCGATGAGCATTGCGAGCCTCCAGCTCCAGCTGCACGACGACCCGAACATGGACTTCGTCCCGCGCACCTTTGTGTTCGGCGCGAAGGCCGCCGCGGGCTACAAGACCGCAAAGCGCATAATCGAGCTGCTGCTGTCCATGGCCGAGGATATCAACAACGACCCCGTCTGCAAGGATAAGCTTCAGGTCTACTTCGTCGAGAACTACCGCGTCTCCGCCGCCGAGGCTATAGTGCCCGCAGCACAGATATCCGAGCAGATATCTACCGCCGGTAAGGAAGCTTCGGGCACCGGCTGCATGAAGCTCATGATGAACGGCGCTGTCACCATCGGCACGCTCGACGGCGCGAACGTCGAGATGTACGAGCGCCTCGGCGATGAGAACATGTTCCTCTTCGGCCTGCACACCGATGAGATCGCCCAGCTTCGCGCGAACGGCTATGACCCGGGCGCAATCGCAAGAAACGACCCCGAGATCAGCCGCATCTTCTCACGCTTCAGCGAAGGCTTCTCCGACGGCAAGAGCTACTCCGACCTTGTCAGCCAGCTGCTCTACGGCGGCGACCCGTACATGCTCATCGCCGACTACCGCGCCTATGCCGACACGCAGCGCCGCCTGTACGACAGCATCCGCGACCCGCAGGAGCGCGGCAGACTTTCCATTATGAACACCGCCCGCAGCGGAGTTTTCGCCGCAGACAGGGCAATTCGTGAGTACGCGGAGAATATATGGAACCTCAAGTAAAAAAGCTTCACGCCGTCGTTGCCGGCGGCGTGAACATGGATATATGCGGCAAGCCTGCGCTGGCTCTCCGCATGCGTGACTCCAACCCGGGCTTTGTCTCCCTCAAGCCCGGCGGAGTCGGGCGCAACATCGCGCACAATCTCTGCCTACTCGGCATGGACGTCAGTCTTATCGCCGCCATCGGTGGGGACGTCTACGGCAGCAGCCTTATGGACGGCTGCCGCAGCCTCGGCATGGACATGTCGATGGCGCGCGTAGAGCCGCAGCGCCGCAGCTCTACATATCTGTACGTAACGGACGAGATGGGAGACATGTGCGTCGGCATCGCGGATATGGACATCGCCGAGTGCGTGACGCCGGAGCATCTGGCCTCCTGCATCGACAGGATAAACAGCGCCGACGCGCTGGTGCTGGACACGAACCTCAGCGCCGAGGCGATACGTTTCCTCGCCGCCGCATGCACCGTGCCGATCTACTCGGATCCGGTCTCCACTGCGAAGGCGATGAAGCTGCTTCCGGTGCTGGACAGGATATACGCGCTCAAGCCGAACGCGCTTGAGGCGCGGTATCTTACGGGCGAGGCGGAGCCGGAGAAGGCCGCGGAGCGTTTCCTCGAAATGGGCGTGAAGCGCGTGTTTATAAGTCTCGGCACCGAAGGCATGCTCTATGCCTCCGCCGACGGCATCGGCCGCGTCCCCTGCTGCCCTGCGAATATGATCGACGCCACCGGAGCGGGCGACGCCGCGATGGCCGCCATCGTCTGGGGCGGTACTCAGGGCTTCAGCGCGCAGAAGTGCGCCGCCGCCGCCGCGAAAGCGGGCGCGATTGCCGTCGAGTGCGAATTTACAAACAGCCCCGATCTCTGCCCACAGGCTCTTATTTGACATCAAATATAAAATTCAGAAAGGGGATAGTTCATGTTCTGCGAAAACTATGATAAACTCGTATCCAATCTTGAAGGCCGCGGCTTCACCGTTCACAGCGCCGCCGGCGGCGAGGAAGCAAAAAAGCTTGTACTGGATCTCATCGGTGACCGCGCCTCCGTCGGCTGCGGCGGCTCGATGACGATCAGCTCGCTCGGGCTTCCCGACGCTCTGCGCGCGCAGGGCAACCCCGTCTATTTCCACTGGGACGTCAAGCCTGAGGAGCGCGCGGAGATCTTCGAGAAAGCCAAGGCGGCGGACTGGTACCTATGTTCTACCAACGCCATCACAATGAACGCCAAGCTCATAAATATCGACGGCAACGGCAACCGCGTCGCCGCGATGTTCGGCGGGCCGAAAAAAGTCGTGCTCGTGGTCGGCAAGAACAAGCTTGCCGCCAATCTTGAGAGCGGCATGGCGCGCGTCAAGGCTGTGGCATGTTCAAAGAACGCGCAGCGTTTCGGTCTCGACACGCCCTGCGCCATCACCGGCAAATGCGTGGACTGCCACCATGCACAGCGCATCTGTTCTGTCACGACGATAATAGAGCAGAGGCCCCGCCTCCTCGATGAGCTGCACATAGTCCTCGTCGACGAGGAACTCGGATATTGATATAAGCTTTGCCGCAGGGCAAAACAATATTGTAGGGATTCTTTATACTGCCCTATCTTTTCCCTAATGGCAGTATTCCAGCTCTGGCGACCCCTCAGTCGGCCGCAGGCCGACAGCTCCCCTAAGAGGGGCGCCTTTCACCAACTATAAACCCCCGAGGGCGGATGATGCATCCGTCCTCGGGGGTTGTTCTTTATTCACTTCACGAGAGATTGCCGGTTGCGTACATCACTGCAGTCAGCGCGACGACGGGAGCCGTCTCACAGCGGAGTATCCGCTCGCCCATTGAGCAGATATGCAGCCCCGCGATGCGCGCGAGATCGGCCTCGAACTGTGCAAATCCGCCCTCGGGGCCTGTGATTATCGCGGCGCTCGCAATGCCGGAATTCGCGCCCAGCACATCGTTGAGCGCCTCCCGCTCGCCCGTCTCATACATGAACAGGCCAAGCTCTTTCTTCACTGCAACGTCCAGCGCGCCTGCGAAATCGCCAGCCCAGCCGACCTGCGGGATAATCCCGCGTCCGGACTGCTTCGCGGCCTCTTCGGCGATGCGCTGCCAGCGCTCAAGCTTCTTTTCGGGCTTATCCGGCCTTGCGACGCAGCGGTCGGAATTGAAAAACAGAATCTCCTCCGCGCCGGCCTCAACGGATTTCTGAATGATATAATCCGTCTTGTCGCCCTTCGGCAGGCCGCACAGCACCGTCACCTTCACGCTCGGCTCCGCGGGGCAGCGGACGACCTCGATCACCTCGGCCTCGACCTGCTCCTTATCGGCCTTCACGAGACGGCATTTATAATCCGTCCCCTGTCCGTCGCAGATTATCATATCCTCGCCGGGGCGCAGCCTCAGCACGCGCACATGCTCCGCGTCGCGCCCTTTCATTATTGCCATGCCGCCCAGAATGTTTGTACCGGCCATAAAAAATCTCGGCATACGAAAATCCCCGTTTCACATTTTTTGTTAGTGTCAGTTAGCAAGAGCAGACACGGTTTTGTCAACTGATATTATTATCTCACACTTTCGCCCTTTTTGCAATACGGCGCGGCGCGCCGTCACTTTCTCCACGTCGTCGGCGCGAAGAAGGCGAGTATCGGATACAGCTCCAGTCTTCCGAAGAGCATGATGACCGAGAGCGCCATTTTCACCGGCGTCGAGAAGATGTTGAAGCAGCTCGCGGGGCCTATCTGCCCCATTCCGGGGCCGATATTCGATATGCAGGCCAGCGCCGCCGTGAAATTTGTCGTCATGTCATAGCCGTCCAGTGAGACGACCATCGTCCCCGCAACGATGATGAGGACATATATAAGAAAATATGTATACACCGCCTTGAGCGTGCCGGATTCGACGCGGCTGCCGTCAAGCTGGATGCGCGTGACGCGCCGCGGATGTATCATCCGGCGCACGTCGGACGCGGCGGATTTGACCAGCATGATAAAGCGCGACACCTTCAGGCCGCCGCCCGTGCTGCCGGCGCAGGCGCCGACGAACATCAGCATCAGCAGCACCCACTGCGTGAACTGCGGCCACTGCGTATAGTCGAGCGTGCTGAAGCTCGCCGTGCTGACCATGTTCGACACCGCGAAAAATGCGTGGCGCAGCGCCCGCCGCCGATTCACTGCGTGAACATGCGCCAGAACATACAGCTGCGGCTGAGGACCTCGACCTGCGGGAGTATCGTCGCGCCGGTGGTGGTGAAGCCGGAGACGGTCTCGAACACGGCATCGAGATAATTCGGGATGTCCCCGCTGAGGACGAAGGGCAGCGTGCCGAGCAGCGACATGGATATTCACACCAGCCCGACCGTCACGAAACCCTCGCGCGCATAGAAATTCTGTAATTCATCCAAGCGTCTCCAGCTTATATATTTAGGTACGCAGACAGGCTGTCAGCTGCGTTTCCAGACCGACGGGAAAAACAGCACAAGTATCGGGTACAGCTCCAGCCGCCCCGCAAGCATCAGGAACGACATGAGAAGCTTTGAGAGATCGGAGAAAATCGAGAAATTGCCGGCCGGGCCGATAAGGCCAAGCCCCGGCCCCATATTTGACAGGCAGGTCAGCGCCGCGGTGAAGTTCGTCGTGGTGTCAAACCCGTCAAAGGAGATCAGCAGTGTTCCGGCCAGCAGCAGGAGCATATACAGCGTGGAATACGAGAACACCGCCCGTATCACCGTCTGCTCCACCCGCTGCCCTTCCATCTGCAGACGGCTGACGCGGCGCGGCCATATCACGCGCCGCATGTCGGAAAACGCGGCTTTCAGCAGCATCATCACGCGCGAGAGCTTGAGTCCGCCGCCGGTGCTGCCCGCGCAGGCGCCGACGAACATGATTATCACCAGCAGCCACTGCGAATACTGCGGCCACTGCGTGAAATCCGCTGTGCCGAAGCCGGTACTGCTGACGAGCGAGGCGACCGTGAACGACGAATAGCGCAGTGCCTCGGCGAAGCCGCCGTACTGTCCGGAAATGTTCCAGGCGACGGTGAGCATCGAGAAGGCCACGAACACGCCGAAGCAGCGCAGCTCCTGATTTTTTAACACGTCGCGCACGCGCCCCATGAGCAGCAGGAAATAGAGGTTGAAGTTCACGGCGAAGAGCAGCATGAACACGCTTATGACGACCTCGATATACAGGCTGTCAAACGCCGCGATGCCCGCGCCGCGCGTCGAGAAGCCGCCCGTGCCGGCGGTTGCGAAGGCGTGCAGCAGCGCGTCATAAAAGCTCATGCCGCCGCAGAGGAGAAAAACGGTCTCTATC
>ERZ773136.3685-NODE-3685-length-11008-cov-3.887611_pt1 | contig 11008 bp, 7 predicted proteins | sample MGYA00580855_ERZ773136 | MGnify/ENA primary metagenome ERZ773136 (study PRJEB29015, sample SAMEA2737860) | human gut metagenome | biome: human gut; feature: human-associated habitat; material: faeces | place: China | collected 2012 ... | reverse complement strand
GAATGAGCCCACATATGGGAAGTATGATCCTTTGCCATTGAAAAGAGCTGCGTTTGCAAACGATCTTTGAGCTCAATACGATCAAAATGGCAAGCCACAGGACCGTCAGCAGGATATAACTTCCCAATGATAGAAAGCTGCCGGCAAAGCCGTTTAGAGGTCCCGCGGGAACATAGTCATGAGCCAGTCGGAACGTCATGCTCGTCACCCTACCGTCCGATACAGAGAAAGCAAGGCTTCTTTCCTCCGGTATCGCCTCGGCACAGTAGAACTGATATTCTCCCACAGGCTCGTACAGTAAATCCTTATCGGCAAGAGGCATTTTCAGCCGGAGATTTTCTTCTCCCTCTTTTGAGATTTGGATTATTTGCATTCGCGCCTGTATCTTGCCTACATATGACCATGCGGATCGTGCCGGAAGATAGTCGCCAAATAGCATAGAGAAGTCACGTGACCCTACTTCCTGCTTCAGCGGTCGCGCATCCTGCTCGATGACCGCCTCCATGATGGCGGAGCAGTAATCCGTTTCCATCACATTGGTCAGGATTAGGATTGCACGTTCAGCTTCCGGTTCCACCCAAAACTGCGTCTTGAAACCATAGGTCCCACCCTCATGCCCGAGTATTCCGGGATGATTCGCATACTGCCAGAAGCCATGAGAGAGTCCGGCGTTTGCCCCATAGGAACACCATGTCTCTTTAAACAACCGCTCCTTTGTTTCCGGGCTTTTGAAGAGTCGTATCTCCTCTCCTGGCTCTTTTGCCAGCCACTCGGCAAACAGAAGCAGGTCTGCGGCTGTGCCATTCATGGCTCCTGCAGGATACATGCGGAGGTGCATCTCATCCTCCCGCCGAAATCCTTTTCCGGTATAAGAATAACCCTTCGCCTTGTGATCAAGGAGTCCGTCCACATCCATCCAAAAGGGACCGACAGAGGTATGCGTCATACCCAGAGGCAAAAGAATATGTTCTTTGATATAATCCTTATAGCTTTGGCCGCTGGCTTCCTCCACGATCAACGCTGCAAGTGCCGCGCCGTAATTGGAATAGGCACTGACGGTTCCCGGCGGATAGACCTGCTTGGGCTGGTGCGCAGATAGTACTTCTTTGAAGGGGATTTCCTCACTCGCGCTGTAATAGCGCAAATCCAGCAATTCTTCCTCAAATCCTGCCGTATGGTTCATCAGGTGAATCAAAGTAACCGGCTCAGCGAATCGCAGATTTTTCAAAAAGCCGTCCGGCAGATAGGTGCGGATATCCGTTTCCAGATCGATTTTCCTATCCTCAACAAGCTGCATCACGCTGACCCACACGAAGGTCTTTGATATGGAACCCCATTCAAAAACCGTGGTCTCCGGATCCATGGCCGTATTGTTCTCTAAATCAGCAAAGCCATACCCCTTCGCAAATACCGTATTGTCATGCTCCGAAATTACAACACACGCGCCTGGAACCGTTTTGCCAATATACTTTTCGGAAACAGCGTTTGCGCTTGCCTCATATGTGTCCGGTGCACCGGATGCATATGCAGAAGGAGCGAGGAAGGCAATCATAACCAGCGCCGCAAGAAAGCATTGGAGGGTCTTGTATCTCATCAGTCTTTTCATAGGGTCATTACTCTATTGTCAGTCTGAAATCACAGCAGTCTCCGCCCTGTCCGAGCGTCTTTGTCCGTCCCCATTTGAGCTTTGGGTGCATATGTCCGTAGGCCTCGTCATCCGCGCGGCAAAAGCCGGCTACAATCTCCGGGCAGCCGTATTTCACACAGGTGTCCTGATAGGGGCAGGCCAGCATGTCGAAGCACATTTCCTCTTGCTCCGTTCGTATCCAATTAGCCCGAAAACCGCAGTCCTCTCCAAAGGAGCTTTTTGTCATTTTGGCAAAGAACTTTGGAACCAGCTTATACAGACCCGGTATTCTCATTGCCCCTCGAATTTTTGAACCAACGCCTGCTGCGCGCTTTTCATAATATCTATTCAAAAAAGCCGCCGCTTCCTCGCGGGAGATTCCGTTGCCCGTCATGGCGTCAAAGGCGGCGATGGCAGGATAGATGCGTTTCCGCGTATGCATATACATCTTTTTCGGCTCGTCGGCGTTTTCATCCACGATTTCCGCATAACGCCTCCATGCATCTTCTATGATCGCGTCTGTCTTTTCCGCACCATACTGTTTTTCCATTGCAGATACCGCTCCGGCCAAGTATCTTTTGTCTAACCTTCTATCCATGTGCTTTCCCTCCTTTCAGCGTCCAGCCGATTGCCTGGCTGCGCATTCCCACAAAGCGCCTGTATAGGCCGTCTTCGCGCATCAGCTCCTTATGGTTTCCGCGTTGAACGATCCTGCCGTTCTCCAGCACGATGATTTGATCTGCCGTGCGCACGGTAGACAGACGGTGGGCAATCATCAGAATCGTTTTGTCTTTTGTCAGCTCCCGGATGGCCTTTTGCAGCTCCTGCTCGTTTTCGGGATCCACGCTGGCTGTGGCTTCATCCAAAATGACGATGGGTGCGTCCTTCAGAATTGCCCTTGCAATGGAGATTCGCTGCTTTTCCCCGCCGGAGAGGCTGGAGCCTCCTTCGCCGATCTTTGTCTGATAGCCATCGGGCAGCGTCATGATAAAGTCATGGCAGCAGGCTTTCTTTGCGACCGCTATGATTTCATCCTCGCTCGCGTCCGGTCTGCCAAACCGGATATTGTTCTCGACGGTGTCCTCAAAGAGATACACATTCTGAAATACGATGGCGAAATTCTTTAGAAGGCTGCCGCTGGTATATTCCCGCACATCCCGGTCGCCGAGCGTGATCTGTCCTTCCTTCACATCCCAGAAACGGGCAATCAGACCGACCAGCGTGGTCTTTCCGGCGCCGGATGGACCAACAATGGCGCAGGAGCTTCCCTGGGGTACGCTTAAGCTGATTTGATGTAATACCTCCTTCTCCCCATATCCAAAGGACATATTCTTCACTTCAATATTGAAATTTTCCGGCACAAGATCAGCCCCGTTTTCGTCCAGGGATGGAATGTCCATGATGTTATCCAGCCGATCCAGGGAAGCCTCCACCGCGCGGGCAATGGAGGACATACTGCCCGCCACCTCCACGGCGGCATAGATCATGAAGCTGGACACAAGAAGCAGCAGGCACTTCTCCGGCGTGATGCTTCCTCCTGCCAGAAGATAGGGTGCAAAAACCAGAATAGCCGCCCGTGCGAGCTTGAATACCGTCTGATAGAGCGCCGTCATTTTGGAAAACGCCTTTTCAAGCACGATATTTGCCTCTTTGCTTTCCTCAATTGCGGCGTCAACTGCTTTTCCGGTGCGTTCCGCCAGCCCAAACGCCTTGACTACGCCCATGCCCTGCACATATTCCAAAACGGCAGTGACCAGACCGGCTTGGGCAGCCTGACGGCGGGGCGCGTGTTTCCTGCCGACCTTGCCGATAAACGAATAAACAATGAGCGCCACAGCAAGCCCGGCCAAAGAGATCAGCCCGATCCGCCACTCATAGATCATAAGCCAAACGCCAATCACGATGGCGTGGATAAACCCGCCCGCCACATTTTCCATAATGGTAACGGACTGCTGCTCCAGATCGCCAAGGGTGGTCGTCACCGCCGCGGTGATATCCCCGAGCCTGTTTTCATTGAAATAGCCCATAGGAGCCCTTTTCAGGCGTTCGCCGATCTCCATGCGCTTTTCCGACCCGAACGCGAAGCTGCCAAGAGTTCTGGCATTGGCAGAGAGATTGACAAATACAATTCGCCCTACAATGGAAACAATCATGATGCCAAGCGAAATCCAGATCGTGCTTTCAGGCATAACATCGCCGGAAAGCTGCTTCAGGATTCCTGTGAGCACCGTTAGAATGGCCATGATTGGGATCATCTCAAAGAATGAGCTGACAAGGTAAGCAAGGAAAGAGCGGATAAGACGCTTCTTCTGTAAGCCCGAGAACAACAAAAGTCTTTGAAATAGCCTTATCATCACGCCACCTCCTCTGCGGTATCTTTGCCCTGCATATGGGCTTTCCACAATTCCTTGTATAGATTGCTTGTTTCAAGAAGCTCCTCATGAGTTCCTTCCGCAGCGACATTTCCTTTATCCATGACAAGGATCTTGTCTGCTTTTGTAATGGTAGACAGCCGGTGTGCAATGACAATTAAAGTTTTTCCTGCTACAAGCCCTGCAATGGATGCTTGAATAACGGCCTCATTTTCAGGATCGGTAAATGCCGTGGCTTCATCCAGCACCGCGATCGGGCTATTCTTTAGGATCGCCCTTGCAATGGCGATTCGCTGCCTTTCTCCGCCGGAGAGGTGGCTTCCCGCATCGCCCGCCAGCGTATCATAGCCCTCCGGCAGAGCGGCGATGAAATCGTGACAGCTCGCTTTTTTTGCTGCTGCTTCGATCTCTGCGTCTGTGGCCTCCGGTTTTCCGATACGAATATTTTCCCGGATAGACAGATGGAACAGAAAGTTATCCTGCGATACATATGAGACAAGCTCCATTATCTGAGGAAGAGGGATGTTCCGCACATCCACGCCGCCAATACGGACGCCGCCGCTCTCCGCCTCCCAGAAGGAGGCGATGAGCCGTGCAATGGTAGATTTACCGGAGCCGGAGGGACCCACAATGGCCGTCATACCGTTTTTTGCGCAGTCAAAGGAAATTCCATGCAAAACCTCCGTCTCTTTGTATCGGAAGGTAACATGATCAAAGGATACGTCGGCGTCCGCAAGGACAGCTCTCTCGGTCGGCCGCACAAGCTCCGGCTCATCCAGAAGATTCCCTACCTCTTTTACGGTGGAATCCACCATGGCCAGGCTGTCGGTGTACTGTAATGCCTGAATCAGTGGTTTTACGAGTCCAAGGGCGAGAATGATGCAGGTAATCAGCGTACCCGCTTCGACTCTTCCGTTTATAAAGAGCCAGCTTCCCAAAGGCAGCACGCCCACAAGCGTTGCCGTCAGGATGGAAAGCCCCATCACATAGTAGCCGTTGGTCTGCTTGAACCAAGTCGCTTTGGCGATCTCGTTCTCCGCCACGGCGTCGGCGTATTTTTTATATGAGCGTTCACCCTGATTGAACGTCTTCACCACTTCGATGCCGCCGATGTATTCCACCGTTGCGGCATCCATGTTTTTCCCGGCGGCAAGTACTCTGGCATATCTCTTCTCGTAATCCTTCATCATTCCCATATAGCAGAAGGCGCCCACCGGAATCGTCACAAGAGAGATCAGCGCGAGTCTCCAATCAAGGCTAAAGAGGTAAACGAGCATTAGAATTGGGATTAGGATGTTGGCAGTGAGCTCCGGTACCATATGCGCCAGCGGAAGCTCCAGCTTTTCCACGGTGTCCACGATGATCGTTTTGAATTTCCCGGACGGCGTATCAAGGATCGTTCCCATGGGGACACGGGAGAGCTTCTCTGTTATCGCCATACGGATATTCCGTAGAATGATAAAGGCAGACTCATGGCTTTTCATTGTAGAAAAAGTTCCAAACCACACCTGCCCGAGATAGCCCGCAAAAGCAATCAATGCCAGAAACGCCAGCCTGCTGAAAGCATAGTCTTCGTGGCAGATCATAATGATCCCCCGGGACACCGCAACGTAGGGGATCATGCCGCATAGCGCTCCCAAAATCGCAAGTATGACGGAGCCGATCAGTTTCCCTTTGCACGGCTTCGCAAAATCCATCAGAATCGTCATCGCCGATTTTTCTTTTCCCGCCATCATTCCTCACCTCGCAAAAGTCTTACAATCTTTTCTTTCTGCCCACCGGAAAGGTCCTCCACGATTTCTCCGTCCCGGATGAACAGTATTCTTGTGCAAATCCGCATCATAAACTCAATATCATGTGTGATGATCAAAAGCACCTTGCCTTGCGTCGCAAGGCTTCGTGTCAAGGTGCCGACCTCTTCCATGCTTTTTAGATCCAGTCCGCTGGTAGGTTCATCGAACACCAGCAGCTCCTTGCCGCAGATATCGCTCACCACAACCGCAAGGCGCTGCATCTGCCCGCCGGAAAGAGACAAGGGATGCCGTTCCTTATACGCCAGCAGCTCCACCTTTTCTAATGCGCGGTCAATCTTGTCTTTGTTCGGAGTTTTTATGCCAAGCGCGCATTCCGCCGCCACGCTGTCGGTAAAGAGCTGGTGCCCCACATCCTGCATGACCATGTATGCCTTTTTCCGCCTCAACCGTCGGCTCATCGGTTTTCCAGACCAAAAAACAGTGCCGGAGCCGTTCTTTTGCAATCCGCAGAGCATTCTGGCGAGGGTCGATTTCCCGGCGCCGTTGACGCCCGCAATGGCGATGATTTCTCCGCGGCTTGCCTGAAAAGAGAGATTATTCAATACACTCCGACCGCCGAGACGGACGCTGATTTTCTGAACGGAAAGCAATCCATCGGCAGCGATTGTTTTCACGCCGCCCGATTCGGATACCGACAGATCTCTGACACGCAGTCCCATTCTGCGAATATCCGCTTCAGGCAGCGCCTTGAACGCTGAAGCCTCCATGTCCGATGCAATCCGGCCATCCTGCATATAAACGACGCGATCCACAATGTCCATCAGATACCAGATGCGGTGCTCTGCGATCAGAATGGTCTTTCCTGATATTTTCGCCCGTTGGATCAAATCAGCCAATTCTCCGATGGCCTTCATGTCGAGATTCGATGATGGCTCGTCAAACACAAGGACATCGGGAGCCGAAGCATACACGCTGGAAAACGCGATCTTCTGCTTCTCTCCGCCGGACAGTTCAAAGATATTTCGACCCCGGAGCTCGCTAAGATGCAACTCCTCCGTAAGTTCATCTAATCGGGAGCGCAGAGCCTCTCGCGGAATGCCCCGATTTTCAAGCCCAAACACGATCTCGCTGTCCGTATCCGTATTGAAAAACTGCGTTCGAGGATTCTGAAAAACCGTCCCTACCGCATCCGATAGCGCAGCAATCTCTGTCTCCCGGGTATCCATACCGTTTACGCTTACCTGCCCCGAAAGATTGCCGTGGAAGAAATGGGGAATCAGTCCGTTTGCGAGCCGTGTAACTGTTGTTTTTCCACATCCGGATGGTCCGCAAAGCAGCACGCATTCGCCGGACCGAACAATAAGGTTCAAATCAAGGACTCCGCCGTTCCCGCTTTCAGCGTATGTAAAAGAGACATTTTGAAACGATATCATAATCAAAACACCCCTTTCATGCCCGCGTATAGCATGCCGACAACGAGCGCCGCGTAAGCAATTACCACCAGCAAATCAGCAAACGAAAACGCGATTTCCTCTATACAGCTTCTTTCACCTGTGTGCTCAATGCCTCTTGTAATCGCTGCCTGCGTAATCTCGTCCGAAATTCTGGAAGCAGAAACAAGCAGGGGAACATAGACATGCTCCATCGTCTGTATAGGATGGCTAATCAGCCCAGCCGCAGACGCTGATATCCCTCGCAGTGCCATGGCATCCCGTATGGAGGCCCACTCTTCTCTCATGGTCGGGAAATAACGGAGCGTAACGGCAAGAGCAATCGTGAGTCCTTTCGACAATCGGAGCTTTGTGATCGCCGCAAGAAATTTACTTACGCTTGTCGTTGCAATCAGAAAGCTGCCCAGCATAAAACAGGGAAGAAGCTTGCGGATATACACTGCAAACATATAGACGATTCCGCCGAAAGTCACAGGCAGCCTCGGTACGATAAAAAGCTGGATCAGCAGAAGCGTGAGAAAAAAAGCTGCGTATTTCAGCATTCTTTTCAGATTGCCGGAAGTGCTCAGAAGCACAAGCGGAATCCCCGCAAGCACACACTCCACCGCGATGCTTTTATTCATAAAAACGGAAACGCTTGTGACTGCGAGAATCAGAATCTTCGTCCGTGGGTCGAGTCTCATTTATACGACCCCTGCTTTTTCAAAGTGTTTTTTCATAAGCTTCTTTCCAATCAGTCCGCCGATGATCGCGCAGACGATCGTCCCGATAATCATTGCGGGGATCGCCCACCAGGTAGCCCCGATCGAATGAATCACTCCTTCAAAGGAGGCGAAGTCACCTTTATTCTTCATAAAAGCATCAAACTGTGCGGGCATGACAACCATTGGAATATATGCCCCCATCGGCGCAAGCGCCATGACGCAGTAGGCAAGTAGGTTTTTCTTAAAGGATCTGAAATCAGCGGAAGCGCAGATAAAATCCGCGATCACGCCGAAAACTAGGAAGAATACAGACATCATCCAGAACATTCCCGTAACAAACAGCAAAAACGCCGCGATTACACCGAGAATGGAGAGAACTCCCTTCTTCGGTATTTTTGCCACATAGAGCATGAAAACTGTCCCCGTAAAGAGCGCCACGATCATTGGCATAAACGGGAAGGTGACCGGCGTCATCTGCGCAACACCGCCAATCACAAACGCCACCACAGCATAGATGAGCGAAAAGATGCCCACTGATATAAAGTCCCTTGTTTCCAGCTTCTTCGCATCTGTTTTAAGCATAATAAATGACCTCCAATTTTATATTGTTCAGTTAGAGTACGCTAACTCACGTGTAAAAAATTAAAGTGCTTGTGTGATTGTGCATTATTCCAGCCGGAGCAAGCCTTTCCAGCCAGAGTTGAAAAACTTTGCAAGCTCCTCAACATACCGCACAGCTTCTTCTTTGGGCATATCATGGACAATCGTCTCACATACCGCCGTAAAATAGGCGCTGGTAATCATGTGGTGAAGCTGCTTTGTCATTTTCCCGGAGAGCTTTCCTCTTTTGCGGAGAAGTGCGTAGTATTCCTCTGAGCACTTTACCTCCAGTTCCACAAGCTCCTCCAAAAAATTTGCATAGCGCGTACCTTCCGCCCGGCAGAGGATCAGCTTGAAGGCATCAAAATGGGCGTACATATATTCCACAAAGACGCGCAAATACTCAGTGGACAGCTTCAGGCTGTCCTTCGTCTTTTCCTCGGAGACAAGATCGAAATGGGCGGCCTGTGCGGCTTTGAACTGCTCCAGCAGTCCCTTTGCTGCCTCGCCCACAAGATCTTCAAAAAGCGCGGCCTTATCCGGGTAATAGCCGTAGAAGGCGCCTTTCGTGAAGCCCGCCTCTGCGACGATTTTATTCAGAGATGCGTCCTTAAATCCTTTTTCCAGGAATTCTTTTTTCCCAACTTCGAGGATCTTCATTTGAGTCTCTGTACGTTCCATTGATTCCTCCTAATATACCTGTAGTATATACTGCTGGTATATTATAACCGAGCAGATTGAGTTTGTCAATAGGATCTGCATTTTCCGGTTGCCGTGCTTTTCTACCTCGTGGGGCTGAAGTGCTATCGGGCAGTACGCTCAGCTGATTTAACATATAGCAGAGCAGCACCAGATCGAGGCCACTTTTCCTTTGGATACAGGAATATATAGAAGATTTCCATACGCTTTTGTTTTTTCGCTGTACTTTGAGAAGAAATCTGTGATATACTTTCAATTATAGGGATGAGCAAAACGTGAGTTTTGCAAAACCGATACACAATATATAGTGTTCGAGTAAGTTAAGCGGAACCGTTTATTGTATTTCTTCTTGAGCAAATCGGAGTTTTGCTCAACCCTGTATTTAATTACTGTAGGAGGTGATGCGAATGATCACGGTCGCGGATGTCATGAAACTACCATCTATGTATGGCGCAACTATTCTCGCAGGCCATGCCGGAATGTCAAACCCTGTTGAATCAGTTACCGTTTTGGAGTATGGGTGGATTACCAACACGTTGGATGAATTATTTTCCAAAACCGAGTTTCAAGGGAATGATCTGATTATTACCTCGTTTGCCACAATTGCAGACAATGTTGAGGCACAGTGCGAAAACATCCGTAGATATCAAGCAATGGGGAGCGTTGGGTTTATCCTTTTTTACATCGGGTTGATCCTTCCAAGCGTGGATGATCGGGTTATTGCCTGCTGCAATGAACTTGATTTAGTATTGATTACCATGCCCGAGGATATAAGGACCCATAAATATAGTGACGTGATTGGCGACATATATCATGCGATTTTCAAGGATCAACAGGCAGGTTCAAATTATGTAAGTACACTTATTCGCCGGTTTTCTAATCTTCCTGCAGAGCAGCGCAACACAGGCACATTACTTCGTATGCTCAGCAACCACTTGCAGGCATCGATTATTCTAACAGATTACAAAAAATCAATCAGCAATATCGTGTGCTGGCCGCAATCGCTATCGGAGCTATTAAGCAAGGACCTGAAAAAACAACTGCAAAAAATGCAGGGTGAACAAGCGGTCAAGATTTCTTATGATGATGGTGCAGGTTATTTGCAACACTGCCCAACACTTTTGGAGGGCAAAGAAGGTTTCGACTTATATACATTTAAGTACAATGAATTACTATCAAGGGAAGATCTGTGGCAAGCGAGTGAATTTGTCCAGCTATATAGCCATATTTGGAATAAAGATCTGGGAAAACTTGTAACATCAGAACTGGTTCGAGCCATCATTGACGACGACCCCTTGAAAATGAGGCGATTAGCAGACTTGTTCCAAATTAATGTTGCAGAGTTGAATCAAATGTGGGTGTTTGATTCTGTTGATTCTTCAGAGCCGGATTTGAAATTGCTGAGGAAATGCACAGAGTACTTTTCCGGAATATACAAAACGGTTTTGGTCGGTTACTATGAATCCAATATGGTGATTTTTGCCCATGCTCCCAAAACGGCAGGTGAACGAGATGCTATCGTGCAAGATTTCATTAACGAGTCGGCGGATTCTTATAGTAACTACATAGTGGTTTGCTGTGATTGCCTCAATACGACCAATGATGCCCATAACGCATACTTTGATGTCATGCAGTATGCTTCTTATGCCAGAAGCATCTACCCACAAAAGCGCGTCTTACGTCCATCGGATGTGTCCTTCGCCTCAATATGCGCAAAGGAAGCTGCTTGCAGGGAAGCTCAGATTCACTATCTAAAAATCATAGAAGACATTGAAGCAACGCCTGAGTTGCTGACAACCTT
>ERZ773136.3683-NODE-3683-length-11018-cov-2.822859_pt1 | contig 11018 bp, 9 predicted proteins | sample MGYA00580855_ERZ773136 | MGnify/ENA primary metagenome ERZ773136 (study PRJEB29015, sample SAMEA2737860) | human gut metagenome | biome: human gut; feature: human-associated habitat; material: faeces | place: China | collected 2012 ... | reverse complement strand
GCTGCAACTGCTGCACAGCTACCACCTGATGAGCCACCAGGTACATGTTCTTTATTCCATGGATTCTTAGTTGGTCCATAGAAAGATGTTTCTGTTGTACTTCCCATGGCAAACTCATCCATATTTGTTTTTCCAATAATGACGGCCCCTGCTTTCTGCAAGTTCAAAACTGCCTCTGCCGTATACGTCGGATAAAAATTATTTAAGATCTTCGAACTACAGGTTGTAAGTATTCCCTCTATGCACATATTATCTTTAATTGCTACCGGTACACCCGCCAAAGGGCTGTCTGCATATTCTCCGGCTTCTATCTGTTTTTGCACGTTCTCTGCCTGTGCCAAAACCTTATCCCTGTCCACAACCGTAACAAAACTATTTACTGCAGTCTCTTTGGCTGCGATCGCATCAAGTGCTTCCTGCGCTGCCTGAACTGCTGTCACTTCACCTGATTTAATTTTTCTGCCAAGCTCAGCCGCTGTCAAACTCATTAAAGACATGCTTTTTCCTCCATTTCTGTTTTATACTAATCGCCCAAAATAGTTTTCGGCACTACGAAACTGTCTCCATTGCGTTCCGGTGCATTTGCCAATGTGTTTTCTCGTCCATCGTGTTCATTCACTTCATCCTCGCGAAATACATTATGAACCGGGAATACATGTGACAACGGCTCTACACCGGATGTGTCAAGCTCACCGAGTTTGTCAATATAATCCAACATCTCTTCCATATCTTTTTTGGCATTTTCCTTCTCTTCCTCGGAAAGCTCTAATTTTGCCAAAATACCAACGTACTCTATTGTTTCATCCGAGATTACATTTGCCATCGTTTTACCTCCATTTCTGCATACATTTCTTATCCAAATAATCCAGAGAAGAAACGTACGATTGCTTCAAATATATTTGCAAAGAAATCGCCTATCTTTTGTGCAAGACCCTTTGTATCCACATTTGACAGATCGATTCCTGCATCTTTCAATTTATTATAAATCTCACCAGCCTGTTTCTTCAATGCATCCACATTAACATCCACTTTAGATACTTTTTGCATCATAGTAACAAGCTTGTCTACCTCGTCTTCCGGAACCTCAATACCCAGTTCCTTAGCAGAGGATTCAATTGCTTTTTTTATATCTTCACGCTTTGTCAACCGCTGGGATAATACTTTTTCCTTGGCGGCTGCGATCAACTGTTCTGCCTTGTCACTATCACTAACCGCTTCTGCAAGATTAGCAGTAGCCACCAGCTCATTCGTTGCTGCATCCATCGTATCTTCTGAAATTTCTTTACCGGTCATAACAGAATATGCCTTCATAGCACCAACCAGTGCAGATGTTCCGGAAATCTTAAATGGTCCGGTAACTTTGACCTCTGCATCTTCCAACCCCGCGGTTACAAGCGCATTGGTATACATACCAGACGTACAATAACTGATATTATCCGTTGTTACATGTACTCCGCTGCCCTTCTCGGTCTTTACGACCATTACAGAAGACAGAGCACGCTTTCCGATCACGGAAGATGCAATATAATCACCAAGATATTCATGTTCTTCTTTGTTTGTGATCTTAATCGTTTTATAATTTTTTAAATCGGATTTTGTAATACCAAATGAATCCATGACCTTCTGCTTTTCACTTTTAGACAGATCCTCTCCAAAAGCGATATAGCGCTCATAGCTTGTATCTTCTTCCTTCACTTCGGCATCCGCCATCACTGTTTTCGGTAAACTCACGATAACAAGAGCCATCATAAGCAGACCACAGATTCCTTTTAAATAATTATGTTTCATCGAAGCCTCCAACCTCTCAATGCCCCATTCGTAGGGTTGTCTATAGTAGATAGGGAAAACGGACAGGAACATGAATTTTTCTGTCCGTTTTCATTGTCTCACTGCAAGCATCGATCGACTCTCCGCCGCCGTGTGAATATTTTCTATTTATGCTTTCCCATTTTTAATACGATCCATTGCCTTAACTGTATTTTCGGCACTGCCAAATGCAGTCAGTCGGAAATATCCTTCACCGCTCGGACCAAATCCGGAACCAGGTGTTCCGACAATATTAAGCTCCTCTAACAGGTAGTCAAAGAACTCCCAAGAAGTCATCTTATCCGGTGTCTTCAACCAGATATATGGTGCATCTACACCGCCAAACACTTCATAACCGGCAGAGATCAATCCATCACGGATCGTCTTAGCATTGTTCATATAATATGCGATCTGTTCACCCGTCTGCTTCTTACCTGCCTCCGAATATACTGCCGCACCTGCTGCCTGAATGATATATGGAGCACCATTGAACTTCGTGCCATGACGGCGTGCCCATAAGCTGTGCAATGTAACATCTCCACATTTTAACTCTTTTGGAATCACCGTAAATCCAAGTCTTGTTCCGGTAAATCCTGCATTTTTAGAAAAGCTTCTAATCTCAATGGCACATGCGGTAGCACCTTCGCACTCATAAATGCTGTGTGGAACATCCGGTGTTGAAATATATGCCTCATACGCTGCATCATAAATGATCACTGCGCCAACCTTCAAGGCATAGTCAACCCATTCCTGTAACTGGGATTTTGTAATCGTTGTTCCGGTTGGGTTATTCGGAAAACACAAATAAATAATATCCGGTGTCTCTGTTGGTAATTCCGGGCAGAAACCATTTTCCTTGGTGCATGGCATATAAATCACATCCGACCATTTTTCCGTCTTAGGATCATAAGTACCGGTACGGCCTGCCATTGCATTCGTATCCACATATACCGGATATACCGGATCACATACGGCAATCTTATTGTCTACTGAAAAAATATCTCCAATATTACCGGAATCGCTCTTCGCACCATCGCTGACGAAAATCTCATCGGCAGAGATCTTACAGCCGCGTGCCTTATAATCATTTTCCACGATCGTAGTACGCAAAAATTCATAGCCCAGATCCGGAGCATATCCCTTAAAGGTTTCTGCATGTGCCATCTCATCCACTGCACTATGCAGGCGCTCAATGATCGCCGGTGCGAGTGGCTGTGTCACATCACCAATCCCTAACTTGATGATCTCTTTGTCCGGATTTGCCGACGAATATGCTGCAACCTTCTTTGCAATCGTCGAGAACAAATAACTTCCTGGTAATTTTAAGTAATTGTCATTAATCTTGTACATGGTTACCTCCATTCTGTCAAAATGTCCGAAAACATCCTTATCCTTATAGCCGATACCATTTTACACGAAAACAAAATGTATTTCAATACAAGAAAAAGAAAAACCGAAGCTCTTGATTGCTCAAGATCTTCGGCGCCCCTGCCAAGGATTCTTCTGACTACTGTCCCTACTGTATCCTTGTATCATCGGCGTGACAGGATTTGAACCTGCGACTTCTACGTCCCGAACGTAGCGCTCTACCAAACTGAGCCACACGCCGTAATTCGGGGACAACTACTGTCCCCGAAGAAATACTATAAAATATTTTTCTAAAAATGTCAACTGTCCATTTCAAAAAAAGCCAAAAATGTCAGCTTCAAAAAGAAGTTGTCATTATTTCTGATATGCCTCAACATGACTGGCAATGTCATCAAACAATTTCTGACGAAGTGCGATGACATACTCTTTTGCTTTGTCTAAGTCAACCATTTCCTTTACTGCCTTATCACGTGTTGTGATCTCAACCTTTGATTCCTTTAAGTTTCTAGGGCTGACAACCACACGGATCGGTGCACCGATCAGATCTGCGTCAGAGAACATAGCACCCGGACGGACATCTCTGTCATCATATATTGTCTCAATGCCGGCATCCTGCAGACCGGTATACATGTCATCCGCAACCTTTTTGCACTCTTCGTCGTCGGCACGCAGACAACATACTTCTACCTCCCAAGGAGCAATGGAAATTGGCCAGATTGGACCGTATTCGTCATGATGCGCCTCACAGATAGATGCGGCCATACGTCCAACTCCAATACCATAGCAGCCCATGATCGGATTCTTTAACTCGCCGTTTTCATCTGTATAGGTCATATTCATTGCCTTAGTATACTTCGTTCCAAGCTGGAAGATATTACCTACTTCAATACCTCGTTTGATCGTAATAGCAGGCTTGCCACAGCATGGGCATACACTGCCAGCTTTTACTTTTGCAATGTCAACATATTTTACGTCTTTCAGATCTCGATTTAAATTGAGTCCTGTATAATGATAACCCTCTTTGTTTGCTCCGGCAACCATAGACTCGATCCCCTGCAATGTCAGATCCAAATAATATTCTACTTCTTCCGAAATTGCATATGGTCCGATATAGCCGGCTACTAAGCAGGAATCTTCTGTAATCTCTGCCGGATAGATCTCTTCGCCAACCAGATTGCGCAGTTTTGTCTCATTAATCTCATAATCACCGCGAACAAAACCAACAACAAACTGACCATTGCTTGCCTTCTGATAAACAACCGCTTTGCAGGAACTTTCTACATCGCTGTGCAGGAATGCACATACATCTTCGATTGTTTTGCAGTCCGGAGTCTCGATCATTGCAAGCTCTGCCTGCTCCCCGATCTTGTCACCGGAAACACAGTTTGCAGCTGCTTCCATATTGGCACGATAATCACATTCCTCACAAAGAACGATGGAATCTTCTCCTACCGGTGTAAGAAGCATATATTCATGTGATATATTACCGCCCATCATACCGGAATCCGAAGCTACGGTAACCACTTCCGGAATGCCTGCTTTCTGGAAAATGCGATTGTAGGCCTGATAACAAACATCATAATATTTTTCCAAATCTTCCTGGGATGTATGGAAAGAATATGCATCTTTCATCGTAAATTCACGCACACGGATCATTCCTGCACGAGGTCTTGCCTCATCACGGAATTTGCGCTGAAACTGGTAGATCATAAACGGATATTTTGTGTAGGACTGTGCATATTCTCTGACAAGCTGAACAGCAGCCTCCTCATGCGTCATTCCCAATACCATTCGTGCATCATTGCGGTCTGTAAAACGCAGCAACTCGCTGCCAACACTTTCGTAACGTCCGGATTCATCCCATAAATCTGCAGGAAGCACAACAGGGAATAATACTTCCTGTCCGTCAATAGCATCCATCTCCTGACGGATAATGTTCTCAATCTTGCTTGTTACACGACGCAATGTCGGGAACTCCGAATATATACCATTGCCGACATATTTCATATAACCACCACGCACCATTAATGCATGGCTGTCGATCACACAGTCTGATGGCTTTTCCTTAAAACGTGATCCCACTAAATTTGCAACTTTCATTCTTCTACCTCATTTCTTATCTCTATTGCCTCATTTTTTGTAGCATAAACCTTGTCTTTTGTCAAGATTACCGTACATGAAACCCTCGTTCCTCCCGATCTAACGGAATCGTTTTCCGACGAAGATCCTCTACTTGAATATAGGTTCCCTGATTGATCAATTTGAGCATTTGATTCAACTGTTCTAACGTTCCTTGTGCTTCCATTTCAACCGTTCCATCCCAGTCATTTCGAACCCATCCGGTAATTCTGAGACCATTCGCAACATATTTTGCGCGGTATCGAAATCCAACTCCCTGCACTCTGCCAAAAAACACATAGTGCTCTCTGATCCTGTTTTCTTCCACGGAACGTCCCCCTTCCTTTTGTGAATATAGTCAGGGCATAAATCCATTATTTACTGTAAAGACATGATCTTTTCTGTCATACGCAGTGCGCGTACATTTTTCTCAACGTCGTGCACACGGACCATATTCCAATGATTCAACGCCGCTAACACACTCGTTACCATCGTCCCCTCTTCCCGCTCCTCAACCGGAAGATCTAACGTAAGACCGATCACCGATTTTCTGGAAGTTGCCAGAAGAAGCGGCAACTCAAAATCCAAAAAAGTATCTAAATGTGCTAACACCGCCAAATTCTGCTCGTATGTTTTGCCAAAGCCAACACCGGGATCTAATATGATCTGATCTCTCGCTATGCCTGCAGCATCTGCGAGCATAAGCGATCTTTGCAGATCTTTCTTCATGTCGATCAGAAAATGCCCATATTCTGCTTTTGGACGATTATGCATAATGCAGACCGGTTTGTGGTGTTTTGCGACGATCTCCGCCATCGTACCGATCTCCCAAACAGATTTGCAGCCTTCCTGTGCAAATAGCTCATCATAACGCAGTCCCCATATATCATTTGCCATGTCTGCACCTGCAGACAGTCCTGCGTCCATAACGGGTGCCTTGTAAGTGTCCAACGATACCGGTACATCAAATCGTTCTTTAACTTTTCGTATCACTTCTGTCACACGCTCGATCTCTTCTTCCACGGTTATCTTCTGATAACCGGGTCTTGTTGATTCTCCTCCGATATCTATAATATCGGCACCCTGCGCGACCATTTCCTCCACATGCGCCAAAGCCTGATCTAAATGATTAAACTTGCCGCCATCCGAAAACGAGTCCGGTGTTACATTCAAAATGCCCATCACATATACATGATGTCCGTCAAATTGATATTGTTTTGTTCCTATCTGCATGATTCATACCTTCCTACCACATACTTTGCGGTGAATATTCCTTACAACCGGTAAAGAATGATCCATATTACTGTCATCCTATAAAGATCGTGTCAAAAAACAACACTACATTATCATAGCATAATTTACTATCAGTCGACAATAGTGCTGATCCAAATCCCTTTGCGGATCAAACCATAGCCAATTGCGACTTTGATCAGATCTAACGACTGAACAATGGCATAGATCACAAACACAGACAACGGCGTTGTTAAACACAACACTGCTGCTACCGGCACTGTCACGACCCATGAAAATACACTATCAAACAAAAAGGTGATCACTGTCTTTCCACCGGAACGTAAAGTGAAATATAAGGAATTTAGCAGCCCCTGTATTGGGAAAAATAAAGCTGTGATCACAATAAATGTCTGACCATACCCCCGTACCTGTTCGGTCGTATCGTATACTTTTGGAAAAATCCCTGAAAAAGCGATCAAAATAACGGTGAGGCCCACACAGACAAAACAGGTAAACCACATCAAATGAAACGCATTTTCTTTCGCTTTCTCAAACTTCCCGGCTCCAAGTGTCTGACCGGATAAAATTCCCACGGCAGAGCCTAATGCAACAAACACAACATTAAGCAGGTTACAGATAACATTAGAGATGGTAAGTCCCGCAACAATCTCTAAACCTTTGGTTGAATAACACTGGGTCAATGCCGCTAATCCTCCTGCCCACAAAAACTCATTAAAAAAGATAGGCAGACCTTTTTTGATCATCAGAATTGATATTTCCTTAGGGATGCGCATCGTTCGGTAAATACCGATCAGAAAACTGTGTGTTCTACGCTCATAATGTGCCCACGCTACCACGATCACGCACTCAACGATACGTGCTAACAATGTTGCGATCGCAGCTCCTTTTACTTCAAGTCTTGGCATTCCAAATTTGCCAAAGATCAACAGGTAATTAAACACGATATCAACGATAACGGATAGTATCCCGGCAATCATTGGTTTGACGCTATATCCGGTCTCTCTTAAGCTGCTGGCGTATACCTGCGTAATACTAAAAGGCAGCAACGTAAACAACATGATCGTCATATATTCTTTTCCCAGATGCATGGTAAGCGCTGCATCCATCTGCGCACTTTCACCATGTAGATACATACTGATCAAGTTTTCTCCACTTGTCATAAAAATAAGCGTTCCTATAATAACACATGCGAGACATATCCAGAGCTTGATACGAAAGGTATGTCGAAATCCCTCCTCATTTCTTTGTCCATAATATTGCGCTCCATAGATACCCGGACCTGATATTCCTCCGAATATTGCAAGGTTAAACACAAAGATCAGCTGTCCTACAATAGAAACTGCGGTCATCGATTCTGTGCCCAGCTTTCCCACCATAACATTATCAACCAATCCCACCATATTCGTGATCCCGTTTTGGATCATCATCGGTACCGCAAGCAATAACGCTCTTTTATATATTTCTGTTCTTTTGGTTTGTTCCCTCATTCTATTCCTCCATTTCACCTGCTTCCGACATAAAACGCTGTACCGCACCCTGAATGGACAACGAGCCACAGATTACCGTATTTTCTCCGATCTGTATTGTCTGACGAAGCGCAACCGACATCGTCCGGACATCTTGTATATCTTTCAAAGATAACCTGTCCTCTCCAAACTTCTGTGCTGTCTGCCATATCGATTTTGCCAATTTACCGCTATCAAGCCCTCTGGGACCCGGTGCAGTCACGGTCAAAAAACGCTTGGCATACGGAAGCAGAATATGAATCATTTTTTGATACTCTTTATCCGCAAAAACACCCATAATAAATTGCCATTTTTGTCCCGGATAATATGCTTCTAAGCTTTGTACAAGCCGTTTGGCAGCATCCTCATTATGTGCTCCGTCCAATAAAATGATCGGCTTCTTGCAGATCACTTCCATTCTGCCGGGCCACCGGCTGGAATATATTCCCCGTTTCATACTCTCTTCGTTGATCTTTGCAAAGCCAATCGACTGCATGCACTGTGCGGTTTCCAGTGCAAGTGCTGCATTATCGATCTGATACAATCCCGGCGTAGATAACACATAGGACCGGTCACGGTAATAAAACTGCGTCTCTTCGCAGGAATGGATCTGTACTTGTCCCACCGATTGCACCAGATGCAAATGTGCACCGGTTTCACGACATACACGCTCTAATAATGGCTGTAATTCTTTAGGCGGTGCAGATACGACCTGTGCTCCCTTCTTAATGATCCCATATTTTTCTTCAGCAATCTCCGTGACCGTTTCTCCTAAAACCGCCATATGATCTCTGCTGATCGAAGTAATCATACAAAGCAGCGGATCGGTAATAAAATTCGTGGCATCCATTCTTCCCCCAAGACCACATTCGACTAACATGACATCCACATTCCAGTCCACACCCTGCTGCATTGCCAATATCGTCTCAATCTCGAATGCAGTAGGATGATGATATCCCTCTTTGACCATCTGCTCACAAAAAACGCGCAATTTAGTCAGCAGCCTTGCTGCTTCCTGTGCTGAGATCGTAACTGACTGCTCTGTATATGGCTCCCATTTCTGAACACGCTCCAAATAGTGCGTTGTCGGTGACACGTAACGTCCCACACGATATCCCGATGCCGCCAAAATACCAGCCAGATAATTTCCTGCAGACCCTTTTCCATTGGTTCCTGCAATATGCACAATCTGCAATTTTTTATCCGGTCTATCCATATATTCCGCTAATCTTGTGACTTCCTTCAATGAATAGTCACTTCCGAGATTTCCCTGAATATGTGCAATATAGTTACGCGCTTCCTCATAATTCATGTCCATTTCCTCCAACTGCTATACGAGATCAAAACTCCTCAAAAAAAGGATCGTTACCCCAAAATTTTCAGAGTAACGATCCGGCAAATTGTGTATCGTACTACATTATTTGATGATACGTACCTTTAATACACCATCAATTGCATTCAGCTTATCTTCCAATGCCTTTGAAGAAGCAGCATCAATATCGAATACACAATATGAATAATCACCACGGCTCTTATTTGTCATATGTGCGATATTAATTCCTTCTTCAGCAAATACATTGGTAAACTGTGTCAACATCGTTGGGATGTTTTTATGTGCAACTGTAATACGTCCTTCTGTATTGCAGACACCTGCATCACAATTTGGATAGTTTACAGAATTGATGATATTACCATTCTCTAAAAATTCACGAAGCTCATGTACTGCCATAACGGCACAGTTATCCTCTGACTCTGCTGTAGAGGCACCGAGATGCGGTGTTGCGATCACATTCGGCATCTTAACAACGGCTGGATTTGGGAAATCTGTTACATAACGACGCACCTTTCCAGACTCCAAAGCAGCTTTCATGTCATCATCATTTACCAAAAGATCACGTGCAAAGTTCAAGATAACAACGCCATCCTTCATCTGATCGAAAGCTTCCTTGTTGAGCATTCCTTTTGTCTCAGGAATATAAGGAACATGAATTGTAATATAATCACATACCTGATACAACTCATCGTAAGATTTTACAACGGTAACATCTCTGGAAAGAGATAACGCATTATTAACGGATAAGAATGGATCTACACCATAGATCTCCATTCCGAAATGTCTTGCCACATTAGCAACTAACACACCGATAGCTCCAAGTCCGATAACACCAAGTTTTTTGCCTTTTAACTCTGTACCGGCAAAATTCTTCTTTGCCTTTTCCATGGATTTGGAAATATTTTCATCATCAGCGTTGTCCTTAACCCACTGCATTCCACCTGCAATATCTCTGGCAGCCAAAAGCATACCGGATACCACCATCTCTTTTACACCGTTTGCATTTGCACCAGGTGTGTTAAATACAACGATACCCTGATCCGCACATTTATCCAATGGAATATTGTTGACACCGGCACCGGCGCGGGCAATGGCCAGCAGGTTGTCGTTGAAGGTGGTGTTCAGCAGGTCGGCGCTGCGCACCAGAATGCCATCGGGGGCATCGGTGTCCACCGATACATCGAACAGATTCTTGTTCAGCTTTGCCAGGCCCACCGGGCTGATGGCGTTCAGGGTTTTGATCGTAAACATACTTTCCTATCTCCTATACACAAATCAGGCATTTGCCTTGCGGAATTTCTCCATGAAGTCCACCAGCTTCTCTACGCCTTCGGTGGGCATTGCATTATAAATGGAAGCGCGCATACCGCCCACCAGACGGTGGCCCTTCAGGTTGACAAAACCGGCTTCGGCGGCTTCGGCGCAGAACTTCTTGTCCATGTCAGGGTCGGGGCTGGTAAAGGTGACATTCATCGTGCTGCGGTAGCGGTGCTCCACAGGATTGTGGAAGAACTCCTGACCGTCCAGATAATCGTACAGGATCTTGGCCTTGGCTTCGTTGATTTTCTGCATGTTTTCCAGGCCGCCGATGTCGTTTTCCAGATACTTGAGCACCAGACCGGTCATGTAGATGC
>ERZ773136.3677-NODE-3677-length-11028-cov-7.784836_pt1 | contig 11028 bp, 10 predicted proteins | sample MGYA00580855_ERZ773136 | MGnify/ENA primary metagenome ERZ773136 (study PRJEB29015, sample SAMEA2737860) | human gut metagenome | biome: human gut; feature: human-associated habitat; material: faeces | place: China | collected 2012 ... | reverse complement strand
TGATACGCTTTTAATGCTTGGACAATTTCTACATTATTTTCATTATTTTTTAATTGTTTTGATAATTTTTTTATTTTTTGATCTTCATATTTTTTAAAGCCTGTGGCTTTTTTCATAACAAGTTTATACGCTTCTTGTTGTGTTTGCTTAGCCTGTTTTTCAATAGGCTTTTTTGTTATTTGATAAACATACCCCATCAAACCTCCACAAATAATTGTTATTAAACAAAGAATAAAGACATCTTTTAGTATTTTTTTAAGATTCATTAGAAAACACCACCTTTTAAAGTGATTTTATCAATTAATGGAACAAATAAATTAGAAATAATGATTGCATAAGAAACACCTTCACTACTTGTTCCAAAAAAACGAAAGAGTCCTGTTAAAATTCCTAAAATAATTCCATAAACAATTTGTCCCTTTCGCTCCATAGGACTTGTAACATAATCTGTTGCCATAAAAAAGGCACCAAAAATAAGTCCTCCTCCACAAAGCTCACAAGCTAGATAATAAAAGTCAAATGAACAAGGTGAAAAAAGTATGGTAAAAATTGAAAAAGTAAGTAAATAAGTTAAAGGAATGGTTTGACGATATTGACGAATGTATAGAGTCGTTCCAAGAATTAGGTATATATTTGCTTTAATTTTGTCTTTGTTTAAGGTCACCAACCACCTAAAAATTAACTATGGACTTTGAAATAATAGAAATGGCTCTCACATACGATGATTTGACCATGGAGTAGTTTAATGACCATAGGGCGAAATTTGCCATTCGGTGCACATAAGGGTATCTAAAATCAAATGTAACAATTTTGTAACATTTGAGCAATAGGAGGTTACTGGAAAAAGACTTGACAGATAACGTGTAGTGTAATAATATAAATAAAAAGATATTATATGACATATAATATCATGCAACAAAATAATAAAAAGAAACGGAGACAGAAATGATTTTTCAGATTGGTTCAGCACTGCTGGATGCCTGTGTTCTGTCTGTTCTGGAGCGGGAAGATATGTATGGATACATCCTGACGCAGAATGTCAAGGAGGTTGTGGATATTTCAGAATCCACGTTATATCCGGTACTGCGCAGACTGCAAAAGGAAGCATATCTTGTCACCTATGACCAGCCGTTTGCAGGAAGAAACAGACGGTATTATCAGATTACGGACAAGGGCAGAGAGCAGCTTGCAATGTACAGGAAAGAGTGGATTGCATACAAATCCAATATTGACAGAATATTGACAGGAGAGGAAAAGCAATGACGAGAGAAGAATATTTAGATATTTTACAGAATAACCTGCATGGTATTCCGCCGCAGGAAGCAGAAAATATCATGGAATATTACCGGGAATATTTTGATGATGCCGGTGTAGAAAATGCGGAAAAAGTAATGCAGGAGCTGGGCGCACCCGAACAGCTTGCAAAAAGGGCGGCGGCAGATGCTGCCGCGGAAAATGGATTTGCAGGCGCAGCAGGTTCCGGACAGAATCCGGGCTTTGGAAGTGATAACGGACAGACAGCCGCAAAGAAAAAGCATACGGCGGCAGGCATTACATTGGCGGTGATTACTTCCCCAATCTGGGCAAGTCTTTTACTGGCGGTAGTCTGTGTGCTGTTTGCGGTGGTGATTACCGTTGCGGCAGTGGTGCTGTCATTGGGATTTGCGGCGGCGGTCATGGTAGCTGCCGGATTATTTACCGTGGGAACGGCGCTGGTTACCGTGTTTTTACATATACCGACAGCAGTTATGCTGATTGGTGCAGGACTGGTGAGCGTAGGACTGGGACTGCTTACGGCGCTGCTGACATATGGATGCGTTATAGGGATTAAAAAGTTTGTGATGTGGATTTCTAATAAAGAATGGAGAAATGCGAAAATCCATAAACCAAAGATTTTCGCATAACAGAATTGTGCCGCAGGCGTCACAATTCTGAATTTATCGCAGAACTGAATAAATTCAGTTCGCGGTTCCTTGTGCATTAAAATGCCTGCGGAATGGAGAAGAAGATGAAAAAATGGATAAAGATTACAGGAATAACAGCCGCCGTGTGTATCGGCGCGGGATTGATTTGTTTTGTATCGGGCGTTTTTGCGGGTGCAAAGAGCGGTGTTTTTATTTCAAGACGCGGTATTGAACTGGAAGGCAGTGCTTATTCTGATGAGCGCTATGGCATTTCACAAATCAAAGACATCGAGATTGAAGCGGATGATGCCAAAGTTGAAATAAAGCCGTCACAGGATGATACCTTCGGTTACAGCGTGACCTATGAGGATACACACAGCACACCACAGGTTACGGTTGACAATGGGAAAATCCGCATAGAGGAAAAAACAAGCGGAGGATTTTGGATTTTAGACTTCGGTTTTGCCGCGTTGTTTGAAAACCGGGAAAATGTAGTGACAGTCTATGTGCCGGAAAAAGCAGCCCTTGATACGGTAAAAATTGATACGTCAAACGGAAAAGTGACAGCCGATGCCTGGTTTACGACACAGAATCTTAATGTACAGTCGGACAATGGCAAAATTGAACTGATGCAGATGATTTGCGAGAAAAATGCGCAGGTGCATTGCAGTAACGGTAAAATAACGGTAAATGCAGAATTTAAGGGCGAGAGCCTTTTTTCAAGCAATAACGGCAATGTAGAGCTTGCCGGAGCATGGGAGGGAACGGTGACCTGTAAAACCAATAACGGTAAAATACAGGTAACGGCGCCAAAGCCGGAAAGTGCGTACCGCGTGGAAGCACACACCGACAACGGCAGTGTCTATGTCAATGACAATAAAGTGTTAAATCCTTATACCGCACAAAATACACAGGCAGATACGAACCTGTATGCAGTCAGCAATAACGGCTCGGTACGGCTGGAATTTGCAAATTAAAAAATGCAAATAAAAAAGGCAGATAAGAAATCCGTAAAAGTGGTTTCTTATCTGCTTTTTGTGATTTATAATACAGAATCTTTTTTATAACGGGAAATGACCAGTGCTGCGCTAAATGCCGCAAAGGCAAACAAAAGCTGGATTCCCAGATACATGGCATAGGTCTTTAACTCACCGGAAGTTCCTGTATACTGTGTACAAAGCTCATCGGTGCGGATATACCAGTAGGCAGGAAGAAAGTGTGCCGCCTTTATGACATTTTTTCCTAAGAATTCCATTGGAATAAAAACACCGCATAAAAATGACATGCACAGCCCGATAACATTAGACCACATATTTAAAATGTTCGGATTGTAAGCCAAAAAGCTGATAAGGTAGGTAATGCCGACAGAAACCAGCAGGAATACAAAACTGTTGATAACCAGCATCAGTCCCCGTACCGACAGCAGCCCTTTTCCACAGACCGCCAAAGCCAGCACCATAAAAACAAGCCATAATAAAATGCTGTATGTCAGGCAGGCAAGGGCAAGCGCCGTATTGTAGTGGACGGCGGATACGGCACTGCACCGTATCCGGTAGTTGACATTTTTTTCACGGAAAATCAGCAGCAGTCCGCCAAGGCTTGTAATGACAGTAGCAATAAAAATGTACGGAAGATAGTGAAAATAGCGTTCAATATTTTGAACGGTAATCTGCACATCGTCCTGCCGGGTATCGGAAAGCAGTGTTGCTTCCTCTACAGAACCGATACAGTCGTAAGTAAGCCGCGCGGCTTCATCGCAGGAATATCCGGTATTTCTGAAATTAAAAAATACATTTAAGAAAGTGTCAATGCTGTTATCCAAAAAGTAAGCAGAACTGCTGTTTTGTTGTTTCACATTTTTAAGTGAGTCCGGATTTTCAGAAAAGCCGTCAGGGATAATCAGCACATAATCCACATTTCTGAAAAATAATTCATCAGCAATTGCTTCGTTGTCGTCTTTTATGGAAGTGAGTTTCTGTGTTCGGTCAAGGTAATTATACAGCACGCGGCTTTCATCTGTATTGTCATGGTCGAACACGGCAACCGTCAGCCTTTTTGCGGTAAAAAGAGTGTCGGTATTTTCAGACATGGTATTTGCCATAATCACACTGATAGCGGCAAAAGCAATAACATACAGCAGTACCGAAGTAATCTGTCTGCGCAGTGATTTATAAAAAGCTTTAAAGACTTGCATAATCAGACCTCCTTAATATCAGACCGGAAATAAAGCACAGCACCAGTGTCATGACAGCCAGTATGCCCATATTGCGCGCAAAGCGGGTCAGGGAAGGATACATATTTAATGCGTACAGACTGTCCGAAATCAGTGCCGCCGGATTTATGCGGTTAAACAGCGGGCAGATATGTTCTATCCAATCTTTCATGGTTGCCGCCATAAGTCCGGCAAAAAATGAGTTGACCATCATAAATACAAGGGCAATGCCCATTTTAATGTGCATACTGCATTTAAAGGCGATTCCGATAAAAACACCGGCGGCAAGGGAAAAAAGCGTACCCATAAGTGCTGTGGCAAAGGAAAGTCCTAAGCGGTTTCCGAAATCCAGCTTTAAAATCACAGTCAGATAGAAAAACAGTAAAAAAACACCGACGGACTGAAGCACAAAAGCGGCAGCGAGGTCACTTAAAATCATGACGGACTTGCGTGTCGGTGCACATTCACGGCGCATGCCAAGGCTCGATAAGTTGGCAAGGGCAGTGCCGATACATTCTACACCGGAAGATACACTCATCAGACAGCACATCGCAATCAAAGCATAAAAATACTGCATATACGGGTCGTAGGAAGCATCTGCCAGAGAAATTTCACTGCCGTAGGAGTGGCGTTTGGATAAAAAATCAATGGAATCGGCCAGCTTTTCCGGGTGTTCTGCGGCAATTTTTTCAAATACACTGCTCTGGGTGCAGTATTGGGATAAAAAAGACTGCATCAGGGTCTGTTCCATGCCGTTTTCTGCAACGGTCAGGTGCGGTGTGGCATCAACATAAAAAATGCCGGTGGCTTTATTTTCCTTTAACATTGCGATGGCAGTGTCTTCATCGGTAAAGGTCAAATCAAATAAGGCTTTTCCGTCTGATTTTTCAACTTCTTTTAAGACCGTTTCAAAGGCAGTATTTTCATGAACCGTCACGACAGCGGCAGGAATTGTGTTTAATTCCAGCTCCGTGCCGTTTAGAAGCCTGCCAAAGCCCAGGTAAAAGAATGTGCCTAAGATAAGTGGAAAAGCCAATGTCCAAAAGGTCAGGTCCTTTTGAAGAAATATACTTTTCAGCCTGTATAAAAACAATCGTAAAAACATTATAAACCTCCTCTCAATGTAAGTTAATCTCTTAATTCGCTTCCGGTAATTTCAAGGAAAACATCATTTAAAGTCGGAAGTTCCGAATAAACACGCCCAAAGGCAATGTTTTCCTCCTGTAAGTAAGACAGAAGATGAATCAGGTTGTGGCTGCCGCCACTGCACTGTACGGTCAGTCTGTTATTTTCATAAGAAACGTCATAGACATGGTTAAGCCTGCGGACAGCCTCAAGCTGTGTATCGGTCAGCTCTAAAATTTCTACGGTTAAAGTTTCGCTTTTTTTAATGAGCTGTTTTAATTCGGTGGCAGTACCGTTTGCAAGGTTGCGTCCCTTATCCATAATCACAATGCGCGAACAGATTTGTTCCACCTCTTCCATATAATGGGATGTGTAAATAATGGTTGCGCCTTCTTCGTTTAATTTTAAAATGCCCTGTAAGATTTTATTACGGCTCTGTGGGTCTACGGCAACGGTCGGTTCGTCCAGCAGAATCAGCTTCGGCTTGTGCGCAATGCCGCAGGCGATGTTTAAACGGCGGAGCAGTCCGCCGGAGAGTTTTTTGGGATAAAATTTTACAAAATCCGAAAGTCCCGCAAATTCAACCGCCTCTGCAACATATTGGCGGCGAAGCTTCTTATCTTTAATGTATAGACCACAGAAATAATCAATATTTTCCTGTACGGTCAGTGTGTCAAAAACGGCGACATTCTGAAAGACAACGCCGATATTGCGCTTTAAATCATAGCTGTCGGGCTTCATAGGTTTTCCAAAGACCTCGATTGAACCTTTATCGTATGCCAGCAGGGACAGCAGACAGTTCATGGTCGTTGTCTTTCCGGAACCGTTCGGCCCTAAAAGCCCTAAAATTTCTCCTTTGGATACGGTTAAGTTAAAATGGTCCACGGCAACCAGTTCATGATAACGTTTGACCAGATTTTCAATTTTTACAATGGTTTCTGCCATAAAAAATCCTCCTGATAATGTTGGTGTTCATATTGTAAGCTGTTATAAACATTGTAGCGTGTGAGGGCAGAATGCGGTAGTGAAGAATATCAGAATCGGAAGTGACATTTGTCATATCTTGCGGTACAATAAAAATATAAATAATCAGAAGGACGGCAGATTTTAGCGGGACTGCCGTATGGAAATGAGGAAAATGTGAGAAAGATTACAGATATGCTGGTACTGTACGTGCTGTGTGCCGTACTCGAATCAGCCTGCGGGATTACCAATCATGTAGTGGTGAGTCTGCTGTTGTTATTTATTGAGGTGTGTGCCGTTATATATCTGCAAAGCATGGCGGGAAGGACATTTGCGGTGACGGTCTATCTGTTGTCGTTTTTAGTGATAAAAGAGACATCATATGGCTTTCCGGTTGTACTGTATGCCGTCTGGGAACAGGTGCTGGAGGCATGGGAGAAAAAAGAGATAAAAAGGACGGCAGTAGCAGGCATTACAGTTTTTTTGTGGGCGTTTTTTGGCGTTGCGGCATCGCGCTATATCCTGTCGGGTACAGACAGGATACAGTGGCAGATACTATGGATTGTTTTTGACATGCTGGCGGTATATCTGCGGCAGATGACATGGCAGGATAGAGAACTGCAAAAGGAGTTCATCCGCATACAGGATGATGACAGGGAATATAACAGAATGTTAAAACTGAAAAACCGCTATTTAATTGAAAAGCAGGACGCACAGGTTTACAGTGCAACCTTAAAGGAGCGCAACCGTATTGCAAGGGAAATTCATGACAATGTAGGACATCTGCTTTCAAGGGCGCTTATCCAGACGGGAGCGGTCATTGCAGTCAGCCGTGATGAGCAGACGAAACCGTTGCTTTTAAGTATTAAAGAAACCTTAGACTGTGCGATGAACAATATCCGTAACAGTGTTCATGATTTGCATGATGAATCGGTGGATTTAGAGCAGACCGTCCGTGAGATGACGGAAAAAGCAGAGGGGTATACGGTCAGTTACGAATATGATATGTCACAGGACCTGCCGAAGGAATTAAAATACTGCATTATCTCGATTGTAAAAGAGGCATTGTCCAATGTAACCCGGCACAGCGATGCTGACAGGGTGAAGCTTTTACTGCGGGAGCATCCCGCCTTTTATCAGATTTTAATTCAGGATAACGGTAAATGTGTGCATCCGGGGGACGGTACGGGAATCGGGATTACCAATATGCGCCAGCGGGTGGAAACGTTTGGCGGAACGATAGATATCCGCACAGAAAACGGATACCGCATTTTTATCCACATTCCAAAAGCAGATATTCCTGCCGGAAGATGAGAAACTGTCCGGGATTTTTTCACTGCCGTTTTGCGGCAAAATTGCCCGGAAAATAAGGAGAAGTATGAAAGTAGTAATAATTGACGATGATAAACTGGTAAGCATGTCTTTGAAAATGATTCTGGAAAACGGAACGGATATTGAAGTGGCGGCAGTCGGAGAAGACGGACGGGAAGCTGTGTCACTATATAAAAAATACAGTCCTGATATTTTACTGCTGGATATCCGTATGCAGTATATGACCGGACTGGAAGCGGCAAGAAATGTGCTTGCGGCATATCCGGATGCCAAAATTCTTTTCCTGACGACATTTTCAGATGACGAATATATTATTGAAGCACTCGAAATCGGTGTAAAGGGATACCTGCTCAAACAGGATTACGAAGGACTGGTTCCGGCAATCCGTGCAGCAGCGTCCGGACAGATTGTCTTTGGCGGAAAAATTGTCGATAAGCTGCCGGGACTGCTTGGCGGAACAGCCGCTTATGATTATGCGGCACAGGGAATCACACAGAAAGAATACGAAATGATACAGCTCGTTGCACAGGGGCTCAGCAATAAGGAGATTGCAGAAAAGACTTTTTTGTCAGAGGGAACAATCCGTAATTATATCAGCACCGTACTGGAAAAGCTGAATTTGCGGGACAGAACCCAGCTGGCAGTGTTTTATTATCAGAACGGAGGTCGGTAAAAATGGGTGGCATTGAAGACTATATCAAATGGCGCGGGGATTTGACGTTTGAGCAGTCTGCATTTAATGAGGTGGATAATCTGGTGTTGTCGCAGATTGCTTATGTGGATTTTAAAAATATCATACCGGCGGCAGGCAGTAAAGAAAAAATTACCCTGCGGCAGGCGGCACATGATTTTTTTGACTTAAATGATGAGGAAGAATTACAAAAAGTCACATCGTTTATCAGGGAAGCACCGTTTTTTATGCGGATTGCAGCGGAAAGCAGGCGTTTCGGGGATATTGTGCTTTCCGATTATGCAGATGTGACAGATGACCATGAGGAGAAGCAGTTTGCAGCATTCTGTGCGGAACTTCCCGATGATACGTACTACATTGCATTTCGCGGGACAGATGATACGATTATCGGCTGGAAAGAAGATTTTAACATGGGTGTCATGATGCCGGTGCCGTCCCAGCTTGAAGCTGTAGAGTATGTCAATACCGTTATGCGCTGGAAACGCGGAAAGCTTCGTCTTGGCGGTCATTCAAAGGGCGGCAATCTTGCGATTTATGCCGCCGTCTTTGCAAAGCCGTCCATTCAGCGCAAGGTGGTGAAAGTCTATAACAATGATGGACCGGGATTTACAAAAGAGATGATTGAAAGTGAAGCGTACCAGAAAATGCTGCCGCAGATTCAGACGATTGTACCGCAGCATTCCCTTGTCGGTATGTTACTGTGGCAGGAAGAAGAATATCTGGTGGTGTGCAGCAGTCAGACAGGAATCATGCAGCATGATGCCATGTCGTGGCAGGTAGAGGGCAAATGCTTTGTGACATGTCCGTCTCTCAGCGCGAACAGTAAGAATTTTCATGAAGCCATAACATCATGGCTGGAGGGTCTGTCTGCAAAGGAACGGGAAAAATTTGTGGATACACTTTTTGAACTTATTACCGCAAGCGGTGCAAAGACTCTTTCAGACATAAACGCCGATATCCTTCGCAGTGCCAACGCCACCATCAAAATGTTCGGTACACTGGATGCGGGAACAAAAGGATTATTGTTAAAAATACTAAAAGCCCTCTCAACCGAAATTAAGAGGGCAAGAAAGAGTAAAAACAGATAATAGGACAGATAAAAGGATAAGCCGAAGTCAAGTAACACGTTGAGGCGTTCCTTTTATATGCCTCTATTTGTTATGGGTACGCCGCAGAAAAATCCACCCCAAAAGGCAGAACGCCATAAACATCGGATAGTAGTTATACGCGATAATATCCACACCGCTCAGCGGCATAACAGCAGAAGCTGTGGCTGCGGAAGCATAAAGCACCTGTGCGCCGTAAGGTAAAAGCCCTTGTGTTACGGAAGCGCTGATATCTAATAAAGAAGCTGTTTCACACGGCGAAATATCATATTCGGTACTGATTTCCTTTGCAATCGGACCGGCAAGAATAATCGAAATCGTATTGTTGGCAGTCGCCGTATCAATACCGGCAGTTAAAACGCTGATACCGAAACGTGCACCCTTTGGTGAGCGGATTCTCTGACGGATGGCAGTTAAAAGCCAGTCAATACCGCCGTTATATTTAATCAGTGAACCGATACAGCTGACAATAATTGAAATTACTGTAATATCATACATGGCGGTAATGCCATCGCCCATACATGTAAAAATCTCCATGCCGGAAAGATTTCCGGTGAAAATTCCGGCAGCAAGAGAAAAGACCGTGCCTAAAATCAGTACGGCGAATACATTCATGCCGCACAAGGCGCTTACCAGTACAAAAAGATATGGTGCAATCAAAAGCAGATTGGCATCCTTTGCGTAAACGGAAACGACCTCCGAATGGGAAGGCAGAATCAGCAGTAATACAAAAGTCAGGATAGCGGCAGGCAGTACAATAAAAAAGTTTGTGCGGAATTTATCTTTCATGGAACAGCCCTGCGTGCGGGTTGCGGCAATTGTGGTGTCGGAAATCATCGAAAGATTATCCCCGAACATCGCACCGCTGATGACCGCTCCGATGCACATGGCAAGGGAAATCGAAGTCTTTTCACTGATACCGACCGCAATCGGTGCCAGTGCTGAAATCGTTCCGACACTTGTTCCCATGGATATGGAAAGAAAACAGCCGATAATAAACAGTCCGGCGGCAGACCAGCTGGCAGGAAGCAGTTTTAATCCTAAATTTACCGTGTGTTCAACGCCGCCCGCGGCGGATACGGCTCCGGAAAATGCGCCTGCCGTCAGGAAAATTAGACACATGGTAATAATATTTTCATCGGCAAGCCCTTTGGCAATGACCGTGATTTTTTCAGAAAATGAAAGCGTGCGTGTCTGTAAAAATGCCGTCAGCAGAGCAGCTAAAAAAGCAATAATTGCAGGCATATTGTAAAAGTCGTGAAATATAATACCGGAACCGGCATAAATCACTAAAAAAACACCAATTGGCAGAAGTGCCAGCGGTGAAGGTTTAAGGGAATCCTTTAAGGGCATATTTGCAGTTGTATTGTTCATGTGAATCCTCGCTTCTTTTAATATTATTTTAATAGCTTTGATATCTGCTGCTGATATTTGCAATCCCCCTGTGGGACAGAAATTTTAAAATTATGCATCAATTTGTTATTTGATGAGCAACGTACTTATAGTATAAGAAGAAAAGAGAGGTGTCAACACATTATTTTTTCCATTCTTTTCGTTGACAGGAAAAAAGTACAATAATATACTTAATGAGAAATATTTTCAATTAAAGATTTGTGAAAATGATAGACAAAAAGAGGAATAGAGGATAGTATGAACAAGCCATAAACGAAAGCCTGTTCATACAGCGCTTTGTGC
>ERZ773136.3671-NODE-3671-length-11044-cov-2.902266_pt1 | contig 11044 bp, 10 predicted proteins | sample MGYA00580855_ERZ773136 | MGnify/ENA primary metagenome ERZ773136 (study PRJEB29015, sample SAMEA2737860) | human gut metagenome | biome: human gut; feature: human-associated habitat; material: faeces | place: China | collected 2012 ... | reverse complement strand
CTGCCGCCGCGTACTCCTCGTTGGTCATATCGTAAAAATAGGACTGCACCACCCGCGCAATTCCATTATGTGCCACGAGGATATAAGTCTTGTCGGAAGCAGTCACCTCATCTAACAGATTATAGATACGCTGTGCCAGATGAAGCATCGACTCACCACCCGCGTAACGGTTTATAAACTGTTTTTTAGCCTCTTTAAATTCTTTTCCATCTCTCGGTGTGGACTCATATCTGCCAAAATTCTGCTCTTTCAGCCGCGCTTCCTCCCTTGCAGGAATCCCGGTGATTTCCGAAATGTGAAGTGCTGTATCTTTCGCCCTGATAAGCGGGGAATACAGGATTTCGTCTGCCATGATTCCCTGTTCTAAAATCTTTTTTCCTGTCTCGATCGCCTGTTTATGTCCAAGATCCGTGAGTGCAATATCCGTTGCTCCACAGATCTTATTTTCCACATTCCATATTGTCTGTCCATGGCGGACAAAATAAACCTGTCCCATTTTTATCTCCATTCCTGCGCTGTCCTCCAGCGCATCTTAAGTTTGTGCGTAAGCACAAATCTTGTGTGTGAAAATGTATTTTTCACATTATATCCATGCATAGTCGCCGCCTGTCACAGCAAGTGAAAGAAGTGTATCCATCCGTTCAACCTCTTCGGCTCCTTTTACAACCTGGATCAATTTCGCACTTTCTGCTGCCACCGGCATTTCCTCATCCGGTCCGACCTCCATATCCGGTTCCTCCCCGCAATAAGGACATACAAGCTGTGGTTCTATCTGTAATGACAAAAACCGGTTTCCGCATTCTTTACATTCATAATATCCGCACATCTGCGTGCCATCCGGTACATAATACATTGTCTGATCCTCCATATCTGCCTACATCTCTTTCGTGGCTTTTTGTATTTCTTCCTCTGTAGCTTTCAAAAGTTTTCTTGCCTGTTCAACGGTTCCTCCGTTTTTAAGATAGTCTTTAATAATTCCAAGACGCCCCTCCGACTGTCCTTCTTTTCTACCCTCTTTGATGCCTTCTTTGATGCCTTCTTTGATTCCTTCCTCTATTCCTTGTTTACGCCCCTCTTCGCGCCCTTCTTCCAATCCTTCTTCCCTTGCCTCTTCCTTCCAGACCTTTACAGCTTCATCCATATTAAATTCTGTTGCAAACATACCCACTACCTCCGATCCCAAATAAGTTAACTGATCTGTAAGAACTCCTTCTTTGATGCATTCCCGCACTGCGATATCTATCGCTTCTTTTAATTCACTTCCATTTTTACATAAGTACTTGATTTTATCAACAAAATAACTGTAGCCGCTTAATAATTTTGTCTGCTGCAATAATTTAGAGTTCTTTCCGTAGTTAATATTATAGACTTTTACTTTCAGATCAATATTAACTTCCACGCCTTCCGGAAACGCATCCGATAAGTGCAACTCCCAGTATTCTTTCTGATTACGGTCTCCATTGTAAAATACCACAAACTCCGGTGCATCCAGTTCTATCCGGCGTTCTTTGTATACGGCATTTGTTGTCATCATCTGATTGTATGTCCTTCCCAAATACATCAGAAAACGCAGCGGCATATTTTCATTCAATGTAGACTGATGTTCCGTCAAAACAATCACACGTTTTTTTCTGACGCGAAATGCCAGATCATTTTTCATCTGCCTTGTAAATACATCTTCAATGGTACAGTCTTCTATCTCGCTTTCATCTGTCAGACAATCATCAAATAATGCATTATACAACTCCAGCATACCCGCTTTTTCTTTGAACAGATACCGGAAAAAAGTATCCTTATACTTTGTATTGGCATACGTTTTGTCTGCAGTGTTACCTGCAGACAACCCATTCATATTTTCACTCATATATTCTTCTCCTGATTGTACGCTAAAATAACCCTATTTACAAATTTAAAATCATGATAATAAATGCCCCAACATACATGTTCCGAAAAATGTAAGTGCAGTTTAACATCATATTTTACATTTGGCAAACAAAAACGTCATTTTGTACAAAAATTTTGAAGTTAAAGTATACAGTGTGCACAAAAATGTGTCATTCAAACTATACAGTATACAAAAATGGGCGATAACACACACCGTTCTGTGTATTTCGCCCGTTACACTCCTTCTTCCGTTTATCCCCATAAATTACACATGTAAATCAGAAATGTCGGAGACAAAACCCCCTCGTCCATTCCAAGCTGCATAATCTTCATAATTTCCTCATTTCCATGTAAAAATCTGCGGACAACAAATGCAACGATCACATTTCTTATTTCCGCATCCGCTTCGTGTTTCATGGAATATAAAATCAACAGGTGCGCCGCCACTAAATTACATAATACACATGCAAGATAATTTTTTAATAATTTACGGTTCTTCTGGGGTGCAAAGGCAGAACGCATCCAGTTATACACAAGCATGTTTTCCCACTGCTGTTCATCTTCCTGTGCTGTCCACTCTTCTCTGGCACGGTTCCATTCATCAAATGTACATCTCCGGTTTAAATGAAGTAATTGCAATATTTTATCACTGGTACCAAATTTATCGAAGAACATTGATCCAAGAATAATTTTTTCATAAGCATTTACCGTCCCACACAGAGACTGGAACTGCTGTTCTCTGTTAACTTTTGTATTCTTTATCCCCTGATACATTGCCTGGTAAAACGATGGTTTAAAAAAATGTTCCAGCTTTTCCTCTACTGCTTCAAAATCCTGTCCAGCTATCTGTGAACTCATTTTTTCTATCGTATAAGCCCCATAAAATTCACGGAACCATAATGGCAGCTCTGTATTCTGTATAAAATCTGTAACTGCTTCCCTTACTGCAAGATTGATTTTCATTACATCATTATATAATGGAATATTTTCCATATTAAGATCAGGATCACGCTCTGATATAAAAGTTAATTTGTCCTTTACTTCAAACAATAACTGCACTGCTTTCGGGCAGCCGAGAAATATATATTTTTCATCCGTATCATATGAACGGACTGTTTCTCTTGGAAATACCACACAGGTACGACATAATTTTTCTGCTCCTTTATCCAATACAATTTTGCACAACTGGTCTTCATCCAGCATCGGGCACATACCATCCGTCTCCCGCAAATTTACTACACTGCCTTGCAGATTTTGATCATATTTTACACATTTTTTTGCAAATCTTCCAATCTCGCCGCCCATCATCCTGTAATCTTTTAATGTTTTCTCATCTATTACGATTGACCATCCCCCACAGCAGGTCAGTGGACACTCTGCTCCCATACAGGAAAACTCATCGTAAAACGTTGCCTTTAACAGGTTCATTTTTAACTCCTTTTCTACGAAAAATGCCCCGGAGCGTAACGCCCCAGGACATCTTTACATTGCATATAATAATTACCGTTTTTCCAGAGATTACTGTAATAAGGAGAGTACACCCTGTGTAGACTGGTTCGCCTGTGCGAGCATAGACTGACCTGCCTGTGCAAGAATGTTGTTCTTGGAGTACTCAACCATCTCTTCTGCCATATCTGTATCACGGATACGGGACTCTGCAGTCTGGGTATTCTCTGCTGCTGTATCAAGGTTGCTGATGGTGTGCTCCAGACGGTTCTGGATCGCACCCATTTTACCTCGCTGTGCAGAAACTTTCTTGATTGCTGCATCAATCGTGGTAGTAGCTTTCTGGGCACCAGCCTGTGTACTTAAGTCTACTTTGCTGCCATCTACTCCCAGTGCTTTTGCACTCATATCATCGATAGAGAAGCTCATGGTCTGACCTTCATTTGCACCGATCTGTAAGGTAATGCCGGTTCCATTTGATGATGATTTTGCAGAATATCCAGATTCTCCAAATAAAGCTGTTGCACTTCCAAGACCTGCACCACCTGCTAATGTAATATCTGCAACTGTGGCTCCGTTATTAATTGCATATAATGTATGTTTTTCTGTCGCACTGTCTGGATTTGCTCCACTCAATGTCACATCTAAATCCAGTCCATTGTCTTTTAATATTTTCTCGATATCTTCCTCTGTATATTCTTTTCCGGCTGCAAGATTTAATGTATACTCACCAGCTGTTATTGCACCATCCGCACGAGCCTGGCTGGCTGCCTTGGTTACAGTAACACTTTCCTGTCCATCTTTCGCTGTAAATGCAATACTGATTTTTGTACCATTTAACTCCTGACCATATCTGTTAGCTGATATCTGAATCGTATCCGCACCAACAAATGTACCTGCTGCCATATTCTTTGCTGCAGCGGTTGCCTTTGCACCTGCTGCGGTAGCAACTCCGGCACTTGCCTTTCCAGTATATGTTCCATTATTTAATGATACGGATACCGTTGGCAGTTTAGATACCTGAGATGTACTGTCTTCCTGTTTTGCATTAGCAATCAGATTATCAATATCACTCTGTGTATAAACCTTATCCTTTACAAGATTTAAAGTCAGTGTTGTACCTGCTGCATCCCATATAGCATTCTCAGAACCATCTACACCCTTTTCTGTTGTCGCAACCTTAATGCCTGCCACATCTGATGTAACTAATGCTCCACCCATTGTCGTATCAATTGCACCATACTTTGGTCCGGCACTCGTTGTTGAACCTGAGCCCTGAGAACCATCCAGCAACTTCATCGTGTTGAACTCTGTTGTCTCAGAAATTCTTGTCAGTTCTTCCTGTAACTGGGAAATCTCGTTCTGTACTGCCTCGCGGTCGTCATCTGTCTCTGTACCGTTGGCTGCCTGTACGGATAACTCTCTCATTCTCTGTAAGATAGAGTGGGATTCATTTAATGCGCCCTCAGCGGGCTGGATTAAAGAGATACCATCCTGTGCATTGTCAGATGCTTTGTTTAAGCCGCGGATCTGGCTTCTCATTTTCTCAGAAATAGAAAGTCCTGCCGCGTCATCTGCTGCACGGTTGATCTTGTAACCGGAAGATAACTTCTCAGATGATTTTGCCTGCATTCCTGTTGTAACGCCTAAATTTCTGTTCGCATTCATTGCGGACATGTTGTGCTGTACTACCATTGCCATAATATTTACCTCCGTGTGATAAAAATGTGTTCTGCCGTTGCCCGGCATCCGGGAATCCTTTCCCTTTTTTTCCGTGATATGCGGAAATTTTTCTTAATTTTTAAGACATACGTCTTAAAAAGATTTATAATAAGCCCGACCCCTAGGTTAGCCTGACCTTATTACCTTGCTTCTTCTGATCTGCTGCGGCGCTCTCTCATCAGAATTGCAGCAATCTCTTTCTGTGCCTGTTCCGAAATGCCCTGTTCCTTATAGTAGTGAGTGCGGTTGCTTTTTCTTTCTGCAGAACTACGCGCAATATTCATCTCTCTCGGTGCATCCACCAGAAGATGAATGTTATTTGCAGAACCGCCGGAAAAAACGACCCTGATGTTTTCACCGATGTCAATATAGTCACCGGGCTTTAACGTTAACTTGAGCATAAAATCTGTTTTCCTCCCTGATTATCTGTTTCTCCCTGAATGCAACATTCCATATAAAATGTTGCGTTTACAGGCTTGCGGTATTTTCCGCAGAAAGGAGTCATTATGGGTACAACACAACCGATCCGTGATAAGGACGAACTAAAAAATTTCATTGCATATTACGAGGCTGCACATCCGAATATCCGCAACTATACGATGATCATTCTTGGTCTCTACACCGCATTGCGCATCAGTGATGTATTGAATTTAAGATGGAAAGATGTGTATTATTTTGAGAAAGACTGTTTCTTAGATCATCTTCTGATCCATGAACAGAAAACAGGAAAGGTCAATGAGATTGCCTTAAATTCACATGTTATCAAGGCACTGGACTGTTACCGGAAAACAAGAAAACCTGACGCAGAGGATTATATTTTTTCAAAACAGACTAATCCCACGCAGCCACTCTGCCGCTCCCAGGCATATCGTATTGTACGCAGAGCAGCGGACGAAACCTTATGCGAAACGCATATCAGCTGTCATTCGCTCCGCAAGACGTTCGGTTATCATGCATGGAAACAGGGAATTTCGCCGGTTCTTCTGATGGATCTGTATAATCATTCTTCGTTTTATATCACAAAGCGTTATCTGGGAATTTCTCAGGACGAGCGGGACAGTATTTTTCATACCATTAATTTCTGAACAGATTTAAAAAAATTTAGATTTTGGGGTTAAGTTTCTTTTTGTTATGCCGAAATAATAGTTGTAAGTAAAAACGCAACATTTTATATGAAATGTTGCGTTTTTTATTTATTATGGCATAACTTTAAATTTATTATGTGTTATTGTTTGAATTATCAGACTTTGTTATAATTTTTATAAATAAAAAAGTGGATCAACTGGTCAAAGGAGTCATAGATCTTATGAAAGAAAATATTGCAACCATCCCTTTAATCAAAGCATTCAACGCCAAAGACGAATGCCCTTTCTGCAATTTAGAGCGCGAAGCCGAGCAGCATGCGGTCTCATTTATTTTAGGTTCCGCCTATATGGAGGATGATATCCGTGAAAAAACAGATGCAACCGGATTCTGCCGCCATCACTTTAAAATGATGTACGATTACGGCAATCGACTTGGAAATGCATTGATCTTAAGCACGCATTTGAAGAAACTGAATCAGGAACTCGCAAAAGAAATGTCCGATTTTGCCCCAGGCAAATCAAGTCTGTTAAAACGCATGAAACGCACAGACGCAACCGCAGAGCATGAACCGCAGACCGCGCTTGGCGCATGGATCTCCAAAAAGACGACGGACTGCTATGTCTGCGATCATTTCCGCAAAATCTATGGCAGATATCTGGATACCTTTTTCGACCTGTATCTGAAAAATGAAGAATTCCGCCAGCTTTTTGAAGAGAGCAAAGGATTTTGCCTGCCTCATTTCGGGGATCTGATTGAGACTGCGGAAAACAAATTGAACGATGCGCAGAAAAGGGAATTTTACCCGAAGGCATTTGCACTGATGCAGGAAAATATGGAACGCCTGCAAAAAGAAGTTGCATGGTTTGTAGAAAAAAATGACTACCGGAACAAAGATAAAGACTGGGGAAATTCCGCTGACAGCATTCAGCGAGGCATGCAGAAATGTGCCGGCGGCTATCCGGCAGATGAAGTGTTCCGGGCAAAGTTGTAAAATGAGGTCTTTTTGATTCATGGAACATAATTTCCAATAAATCAAACAAAGCATAATGGTTCAGGTGAAAAACATTCCTCGTCTTCCCTGAATCATTATGCCTTTTTCCCTAGAACGGAAGTCCTCCAAGACCACCCATGCCACCGGTGATTTTTGACATGGAATCCGAAGAGAACTCTTCTAACTGACGAAGTGCCTCATTGGTTGCCGCCATGATCAGATCCTCTAACATCTCGATATCATCCGGATCAACCACTTCTTCTGATAATTTTACTTTTGTTACTTCTCTCTTACCGGAAACAGTAACTTCAACAGCTCCACCACCTGCTGCTGCTGTAATCTCTTTTTCTTCTAATTCTTTCTGTGCCTCTTCCATCTGACGCTGCATTTTCTGCGCCTGTTTCATAAGGTTGTTCATGTTGCCCGGCATACCGCCCGGGAAACCGCCTCTTTTTGCCATGTGAATCCTCCTTGTTTTGCGGAGCAAAATGCGACTGCCTATGCAGGAGCAGAGGATTTTACTCCTTGTTTTGCGGAGCAAAATGTCTGCTATGCATGCTATGCCTAATAGCTTGCATAGCATGTGCCTCTTGCAGGAGCAATGCCCAGCACACTGAGCTCGATTTTACTCCTAAAAATCGTCTTCTTCTATTTCAAAATTAATCAACTGGCGCAAATCAGGGTATATCTCCCCGCTTGGCATGCCAGTGTCATTTAATTTTACCAGAATCTCTACCTCTTTGCCAAGTCTTTCTGCAACTGCTGCCCGAAATTCATCCTGACAGTTGGAACGGTTCTCTTCTATATAAGTATACGCGTTGGCATCCTCAAATGCCAGGATCAGCGTACTGCCCTCTCCTAATGTCGGAACTGCTTTTTTGAGATAGGTTCTTGTAATTCCTGTCAGCTGTGATAAAATGCCGCTCCAACTGCTCATGACCTGCTTAATATCTTCAGGGATTGCCTTGGGAAGTTCCTTTTTTTTTAACCCCTCCGATGCGGCAGAAGAACCTGTTGTCCCCGCAGCCATCTCACCGGATGCCTGCGTTACTACGACACCCTTCTCCAGCTTTTTTTCAAGACTGTCCACGCGGTCGACCAGTGAACCATAATCTTTTTCCATCTCCGGTTTACATAATTTAATCACTGCAATCTCGATCAGAATACGTTTCTGCACTGCATAACGGATCTGATTACTTAATTCCGAAAAAATACGGATGTAACGCATAAGAATATCCGTATCTACCATCTGCGCCTCTTCTTTTAACAGAGCAAGATTCTCCGTTGAAATATCGAGCACATCCTCCATATCATCCGAGCTCTGCACAAGCATGAGATTCCTCAGATACCATGTAAAATCATTGACAAACTGTCCTAATTCCCTGCCCTCAATGACCATCTCATCGATCACACCGATCGCACCGGTCACATTTTTCTCTAAAATCTGGCGGAGCAGTCTGCTGAAAATCTCGGTATCAACCGCACCAAGTGTCTCAAGCACCTTGTCGTAAGTAAGATCCTGACCAAGATAAAAAGCAATACACTGATCTAACAGACTAAGCGCATCGCGCATGGAGCCGTCCGCTGCTTTTGCGATATAGCGGATCGCGCGCTCCTCCACTGTGACATGTTCTTTCTCCATCAGCTCCATCAGTCTCGCTGAGATCGTTTCAATAGAAATACGTCTGAAATCGTATCTCTGGCAACGTGATAAGATCGTGATCGGAATCTTATGAGCCTCCGTCGTTGCAAGAATAAAGATCACATATGACGGCGGTTCTTCGAGTGTCTTTAACAGTGCATTAAACGCACCTATGGAAAGCATATGAACCTCATCGATAATATATACTTTATACTTTCCTTCCGTCGGGCGGTATTCCACCTCCTCACGGATCTGGCGGATATTATCCACACCGTTATTCGACGCCGCATCGATCTCTATCACATTCATGGAATTGCCCGCTGCAATCGCCTTACAGGTCGGACACTCTCCACATGGGCTGCCGTCTACGGGATGCTCACAGTTAACCGCTTTTGCAAATATCTTTGCAATGGTGGTCTTACCGGTTCCCCTCGTTCCACAAAACAGATATGCATGCCCGATTCTGTCTGCTTTGATCTGATTTTTTAATGTTGTAACAATGTGTTCCTGTCCTTTGACGTCCTCAAACTCCTGCGGACGGAACTTTCGATATAATGCTGTATATGACATCTTAATCCCCGAAACTGATTCCGATCCGTTTTGCCTCTTTGATCATCTGGCAATCCGGATCTACTGTTTTTAATTTGCCTGCCACTTCACCTAATGGCACGCGCTTTGTCTTTCCATTGATCATGGCGATCATATTGCCGTAATCCTCATCCATAATAGCCTGTGCTGCTGCGGAACCAAGTCTGGTGCAGAGTACACGGTCATAAGGGCATGGACTTCCACCCCTTTGTGTATGTCCCGGAACAGTCACACGTACTTCCACTCCTGTTTCCTTAAAAATCTGGTCTGCAATCTCATAGGAAACGGACGGATATTTGCGTTTTGCCACTTTCTCTTTGTATTCTTTCTTGGATAATGCCGCGTCCTCCTTGGAAATTGCTCCCTCTGCAACTGCAAGGATAGTAAATCCTTTTCCTGCCTTGGTACGCTTATTGATCGCTGCAATCACTTTTTCAATATCATATGGGATCTCCGGCAGCAAAATGATATCTGCACCACCGGCAACCCCTGCATAGAGAGTCAGCCAGCCAACTTTATGTCCCATAACTTCCACGATAAATACTCTGCCGTGGGAAGCTGCTGTGGTATGGATGCAGTCGATGGCATCCGTTGCAATATCCACCGCACTCTGGAAACCGAAGGTCATATCGGTGCCCCACAGGTCATTGTCGATGGTCTTGGGCAGGGTCACGATATTCAGTCCTTCCTTGCGCAACAGGTTCGCAGTCTTGTGGGTGCCATTACCACCGAGAATTACCAGGCAGTCCAACTGCAGCTTATAATAATTCTGCTTCATGGCTTCGACTTTATTCAGTCCGTTGGGATCCGGATCCTGGATCGTCTTGAAGGGGGTACGGGAGGTTCCCAGGATCGTGCCGCCCTTGGTAAGGATGCCGGAGAAATCCTTGTCTGTCAGCATGCGGAAATTACCGTAAATCAGTCCTCTGTAGCCATCGAGGAAGCCATAGATCTCGACCTCTTCCTTACTGTTCGCCAGGGTCTTCACCACACCTCTCATGGCAGCATTTAATGCCTGGCAGTCACCACCGCTCGTCAACATTCCGATTCTCTTCATCGTAGGATCCTCCGTTTTCTATATTTCATTATTTTCTCTTGCGTTTGCTGTAACTATGCAAAACTGTCTTCGTTCTGCCAATACTTATTTCTATTTTAATACATTTATTTTCATCTGAAAATAGTTTGTTGTAATTTCCGGCAGATTTCTCCCCTATGGCAAAACAAACCTCAGAAGCACCGGGCCTCTGAGGTTCGCTTATCATCTTATCATGCGTTATTTGAATTTAAACTTTCCTTTGATCATGGTCACGTAGACAGCTGCGCCGCCACCGCCGACCACTACGGTTCCGGCTGCTGCCGCTGCCGCCACGCGGCCTGCGTTCGTTCCCTTACCGGAGGTCTCCGTTATCTGCTCTGTGCCGGATTCCTGAGAGCCGGAAGTCTGGGCGGTCATGGAATCTATCCGCTCCTCCTGCGGTGCTTCTCCACTCGATTCCTGCGTGTCCTGTGCCTCCCCGGAGGGCTTTGCCGCATCTTCCTTACGGTTTTCGTCCGCAGCGGGTGTTGTCGGGGGCACGGGAATTACAGAAGGCTTTACCACACCGGGTGTGGCAGGCGTTGCCGTGGCTGCGGGAGGTGTTGCTGCGTCCGTGGCCTTCTGGTCCGTATTGGACGCCTGACTGCTG
>ERZ773136.3668-NODE-3668-length-11054-cov-3.302664_pt1 | contig 11054 bp, 8 predicted proteins | sample MGYA00580855_ERZ773136 | MGnify/ENA primary metagenome ERZ773136 (study PRJEB29015, sample SAMEA2737860) | human gut metagenome | biome: human gut; feature: human-associated habitat; material: faeces | place: China | collected 2012 ... | reverse complement strand
ATGCTAAATTATCTTCAGCGTTTAATTTTAATTGTGGAATTTAACGTATCCCGTACGACTCGCTTCTCCAGCTGCATGATCCCTGTCGAAACCATTACTAGCCCCTGTTATGTTTTTGCGGAGCAAAAATATAACTCTTGCCTCCCGCCTGTTTTTTGCGAAACACCTATCCAAGATTCCGCACTTTGAAATCCCGTTCGGCTTCCCGCCGCTGGTCTTTTTTGGCAATGTCCTGACGCTTATCGTAAAGCTTCTTTCCTTTTGCCAGAGCAACCTGCACTTTTACAAGACTTCCTTTGAAGTATACTTCCACTGGAACAATCGTGTATCCTTTCTGCGCGATCTTACCGACCATCTTCTGAATCTCTTTCTTGTGCATCAAAAGCTTGCGCGGCCGGAGCGGATCTTTGTTGAAAATATTTCCCTTCTCATATGGGCTGATATGCATACCATAGAGGATCACCTCCCCATTTTCAATATGGATAAAGGATTCCTTGATGCTGCACTTGCCCATGCGCATGGACTTTACTTCGGTTCCAGCAAGAGCGATACCGGCTTCAAAAGTCTCTTCAAGAAAATAATCGTGATAGACTTTTTTATTGTTGGCTATTAACTTCTTCGGTTGTTTCGCCATCCCGGCTCCCTCCTTTTTGTTCTGTAAACTCAGTGTATATGATTTTCCTGCAAAATGCAATAAACTGCTGCTTTTATTTTGAAAATTTTAAGAATTCCATCAATTTTCGTCAGAATCTGCAAGTGTAAAATCAATCGTCCGCATGATCCGGTCACAGTTATCCACCGTCACACGCACCTGCTGCCCCAGTTTAAACCTGCGGTTCGTTGCTTCTCCCACCAGTTCATAAGTTTCTTCATAATACTGATAAAAATCATCGGTGAGGGAAGTCACACGTACCAGACCCTCCACAGTATTTTCCAGCTCCACGAAAAATCCGTACTCTGCGACTCCGGAAATAACACCGGCAAAGGTTTCTCCGATATGGTTTTCCATATACTGCACTTTTTTCAGCTTAATCGTCTCCCGCTCGGCCTCATCTGCACGCCGTTCCATCTCACTGGCATGCTTTGCAACCTCCGGCAGTATCTGCGTATAGTGGCCAATGCGCTTTTCGCCCAGACGTCCCCGCAGACTGTCCTTGATAATCCGGTGGATCTGCAGATCCGGATACCGGCGGATCGGTGAAGTAAAATGGCAGTAACAATCCGCTGCCAGACCAAAATGCCCGGTATTTTCCACCGTATAGCGTGCCTGCTTCATCGAGCGAAGGGTCAGACGGCTGATCAGCGGCTCCTCCGAAGTTCCGTCGATTTTTTCCAGCAGCTTCTGCAGTTCTTTCGGATGCACCTCATCACTTCCTATGTGGAGAGAGTACCCGAAATTATTGATAAACGTGGATAGTTTCTGTATTTTTTCCGAATCTGGCTGCTCATGCGTACGATAGACAAACGGAAGTTCTCTCCAGTAATATTCGGCTGCCACCGTCTCGTTTGCAGCAAGCATAAAATCCTCGATCAGTTTCGTTGCCACATTGCGGTCATACGGACGGATATCTACCGGATTTCCATTCTTATCCAGTATTACCTTTGTTTCCGGAAAATCAAAGTCGATGGAACCACGCTTCATACGCTTTTTGCGAAGAATTGCCGCCAGTTCTGCCATCTTTTCAAACATCGGAACCAGTGGCTCATATTCCGCCATCACCTCCGGATCATGGTCTGCCAGAATTTTTTTCACATTGGTATACGTCATACGCCGGTTCACACAGATAACGGACTCTGTGATTGTGTGATCGATAATTTCGCCCTTAGGATTGACCGTCATGATACAGCTGAGTGCCAGCCTCTCTTCCCCCTGGTTAAGGGAACAGATTCCGTTTGACAGGGCATGCGGCAGCATCGGAATCACCCGGTCCACCAGATATACAGAAGTTCCTCTCTTCAACGCTTCCGTGTCAAGAGCACTGTGCTCCTGCACATAATTGGACACATCCGCAATATGCACACCCAGAATATAATTTTCATGGTCCATGGTAAGTGACACCGCATCATCCAGATCCTTGGCATCTTCGCCATCGATGGTCACCATCTGCCAGTCGCGCAGATCCATGCGTCCTGCCATATCCGCTTCCGATACCGGCTTTGCCACATGCTCTACCTGCGTCATGACCTTCGGATCAAATTCCACCGGAAGCCCGTAAGCGCGCACAATAGAAAGGATATCCACCCCCGGATCATTGATATGCCCGAGAATCTCCACCACTTTTCCTTCCGGATTCTTTCCCTTTTTCCCGTACTGTGTGATTTCAACAACGACTTTATGACCGTTTACAGCTCCTTTCGAACGCTCCAGCGGAATAAAAATATCCGAACCAAACTTTGGATTATCCGGCACTGCAAAGCCAAAATTTTTATTCAGCTGATACGTGCACACCACCTGCTTCATGCCCCTCTCAAGCACATGCAGCACCTTTCCCTCCCTGCGGCGTCCGGTCACTGCCGGTGATACGGAGATCTCTACCGTATCCATATGCATCGCACCATTGGTCTCGGATTCCGGAATAAAGATATCTTCCTTTTCCCCCTCCACACTGACAAATCCAAATCCTTTCGGATGTGCCTGAAACGTGCCTGTGATCTTTTTCTCTTCCGATTTGCTGAACTTTCCTCTCTTGGAGCAGACGATGCGCCCCTCCATCATCAAATCATTCAGAATCTGTTCCAACTGTGGGCGCTGATCTTTTTTCACACCGAGGACGATCGCCAGTTCCTTGATTTTCATCGGGACATACATATCATCGCACATAAAGTCATATATCATTTTTTTCCGCTGTTCATACTTTGCGTCCATACCCAGATCTTCTCCTTATATAATGAAAAAAGCTGCCGATGTAATCGACAGCTTCCGGTTTCTACCAGATTCCCAAATTCAGAACCATTGCAATGACAAGGAACAGGATCACAAAAATTCTTGTAAGCTTTACAAGCATTCCTTCCATGGAACGTCCCTTATTTTTGCCCCAGTAAGTATCTGCTGCTCCGGCGATCGCGCCAAGACCTGCAGATTTCCCCTCCTGCATTAAGATAATCACTGTAATTACAATACTCAGTATAATAAATACAATAGTTAAAATCGTATTTAAAACGGTCACGATTTCCACCTCCTAATTCTAAACTCACGACTAACTAATTATATCATAAAAGAAAAGTCTTTTCAACATTTTTTTATATTTCACAATTTTCCTTTTCATTTCCACTTGATAATATAACACAGATAATATAGAACTTACTGTATCATTAGGAGTATACCATGAAATCCTGTCAAATGTACAGATTTATTCCGATTATGTTACTGTGTGTCTGTCTGTTCACTGGCGGATGTTCCCAAAACAAGGATCAGCCCTCTGCCACGCACAACCAGACCCCGGCCACAGAAGCTGCCTCCCATACGGATCACCCCCCCACAGGTGCTTCCCCCGCAGGCAGACGGTCTCAAAACTTTTACAGCAGATACTGCAGCTATTGATATCTCCCACACGCAAGAAGGATATATTATGGCAAAATACACCGGTTCCAATGCCAAACCCAAACTGCAGCCGACCGGGACAGACGGCATCACATATACATACAGTCTTTACAAAGATTATAGTACCTTTCCCCTTACTTCCGGAGATGGAACCTATCAGGTCGGTGTCTACGAAAATGTTTCCGATGACCGTTACACAACGCTGCTCTCCGAGACATTTTCTGTCACACTTACAGATCCGCTGAAGCCTTATCTGTATCCGAACCAGTACGTGAACTTCACCGCCGATTCCCTCCCTGTGGCCAAGGCCGAAGAACTTGCAGACGGTGCTTCCAGCGATCTGGACATCATCAGCAGTGTATATAATTATATCATTACACATACCGCACGGACGCTTCTGCACATCAGTACCATTCTCAATCATTATATGCTTGGATTTATCATTGCCTTTCTGGTATTGCTTATCATCTGTATGATTTTATATCACACCGATCTCGGGCGCGTATTGTTCCTCGGACAGAAACTTGCCATGACGGTTGCCTCAGGACGCGTTCCAAACTGCCTGTATCTGGTTCTCTCCAGCGGACTCGACAGTAATATCGGTCTTACCCTGGCACGCGAACTTGTCAATAATCCGCATATGCAGGCACTTATCGACAAATGTCACGAGAATATCCGCCACGGGGAATCATTCGACAAAGCACTGCTGCTGTCCGGCATCTTTTCCCAGATGTACGCCAGCTGGATTGTAATCGGTTCCCGGACCGGCGAAATGGAAAGCATTGTTTCCCAGCGGGAGATCAATACCGATACCGCAAGCTATCTGACGGCACTTCGTGCTGCATTGCGCCAGATCAACGGTATTATCTACACTTCTGCCGCAGAAAATATGATCGCCATGGACAGCAGCATCTTACAGCTTTATAAAGACGGACGAATCGACAAACACACCGCCATCTCGGAAGCGGTCAATCCGGAGATCATGTCCAAACGTCTGAATCTCTTATAATGTTTCACTGATCCGCAGAAGCTGGTTATACTTGGCAGTGCGCTCTCCTCTGCACGGAGCGCCTGTCTTGATCCAGCCGGCATTTACTGCCACCGCGAGATCTGCAATAAAAGAATCTTCCGTTTCTCCAGAACGATGTGAAATAATTGCCTTATAGCCGTTCTTCTGTGCCAGTTCAATCGCATCCATGGCTTCCGTAAGCGTTCCGATCTGATTGACCTTAATCAGCACAGCATTTGCCACCTTAAGATCCATTCCGCACCGGATTCGTTTCACATTCGTGACAAACAGATCATCCCCTACCAGCATCACCTGTTCTTTCATGCGCTTTGTCAATTCCTGCCAGCCTTCCCAGTCTTCTTCATCCAGACCGTCCTCAATAGAAATCAGCGGATATTCCGTGGTAAGTTCTTCATACAGCGAAATCATTTCCTGTGCACTGCGCAGGACTTCTTTTTTTTCGGTGATCTCCTGCGTTTTCACATGTGCGTCAGATGTATAAGCACCGCCCTGCGTGTCCGGACGCCGCAGATTGACATCCACCTCTGCATGTGTCTGCGCTTCTCCCGGAAAATGATACATTCCGTCTTCCTCACTGTACAGCTCGGATGCTGCCGCATCCATGGCAAATGCAACATCGCTGCCCACCTTATATCCGGCTTCCTCCACGGCACGCTGCAGACATGCAAACACTTCTCCCGCACTGGAAAAATCCGGTGCAAATCCGCCTTCATCCCCCACTGCCGTCAGTTTGCCTTCTTTCTGCAAAATTTTTTTCAGAAAATGATAAATTTCCGCACCCATCCGGAGTGCATCCGGAAACGACTCGGCTCCGACCGGTACAATCATAAATTCCTGAAAATCCAGGTAATTCTTTGCGTGAGCTCCGCCATTTATGACATTCATCATCGGCATCGGCCATTTTTTTGCATTCGGTCCTCCCAGATAACGGTACAACGGCATATCCAGTGCTGCCGCTGCGCAGCGCGCACAGGCTAAAGAAACACCAAGTAAAGCATTGGCCCCCAGATTTCCTTTGTTGTCTGTCCCATCCAGTTCCACAAGTTTGCGGTCAATCTGTACCTGTTCCAGCACATTCATTCCCAACAACTCCCTGCGGATCTTTGTGTTGATGTGATCCACAACGCGCTGTACTCCAAGCCCAAAATAACGTTCCTGTCCATCCCGCAGCTCAATCGCCTCAAATCTTCCGGTACTGGCTCCGGATGGCACAGATTCCCTGCCCGTAGTCTTCTTTCCCGTTGTCTCTGTCTGCGCGGTCACTTCCACCTCAACCGTAGGATTTCCTCTTGAATCCAGAATTTCCCTTCCATGAATTTCAATAATTTTGATCATCAGACCCATTCCTGTTGTCCTCCTTTTTCATTATTGTGTGAAAAAGAAAGAAATTTATTCAAATCCAAAGAAAAAGAAAGACCTCTCCATGTTATGGGAGGTCTTTCTTAGCATAACCGATCGGTCTGTTTATAGGTTCATTTATACGTTAATTTCTGCAGTAACGCCGAGTTCCTCTTTGTGTGCATCCAGCACTGGACGAACCACATCACGCAGGAATACTTCCACCTGACGCGGTGCACGACCCACATACAGCTCCGGTTTTAAGTTTGCCTCGATCTGTTCTTTTGTCAGACCAAAAGCCGGATCTGCTGCAATCAGATCTACCAGATTGTTATCCTTACCCTCTTCCTTGACGGTCTTTCCTGCCTGCATGGACAGCTGACGGATTTTCTCGTGCAGTTCCTGACGGTTTCCACCCTCTTTTACGGCATCCATCATAATATTTTCGGTTGCCATGAATGGAATCTCTGCCATAAAGTGCTTGTAAATTACCTTCGGATATACCACCAGGCCATCTACAACATTTAAGCACAGATCCAGGATACCATCGATTGCAAGGAATCCTTCCGGAACCGACAGACGCTTGTTGGCAGAATCATCAAGTGTACGTTCAAACCACTGTGTTGCAGAAGTAATGGCCGGATTTAATGCATCTACCATCACATAGCGGGAAAGAGATGCAATACGCTCACTCCGCATCGGATTACGCTTGTATGCCATCGCAGAAGATCCGATCTGGTTCTTTTCAAATGGCTCCTCTACTTCTTTCAAATGCTGCAGAAGACGGATATCGTTAGACATCTTATGCGCACTGGCAGCAATCCCTGCTAAAACATTTAAAACACGGGTATCCACTTTACGGGAATAGGTCTGTCCGGAAACCGGGTAGCAGGACTTAAATCCCATTTTTTCTGCGATCATCGGATCAATCTTATCAATTGTCTCCTGATCCCCGTCAAAAAGCTCTAAGAAACTTGCCTGAGTACCGGTTGTTCCCTTAGATCCCAGCAGTTTTAACGTACTCTGTACATACTCCAGATCCTCCAGATCCATCAGAAACTCCTGTGTCCAGAGTGTTGCACGCTTTCCGACTGTTGTCGGCTGTGCCGGCTGAAAATGCGTAAATGCAAGGGTCGGCTGATCCTTATATTTTTCTGCAAAATTGGACAGCTCCGCAATCACGCTGACCAGTTTTTTATGTACGAGCTTTAATGCCTCATTCATAATAATGATGTCTGTATTATCTCCAACATAGCAGGAAGTAGCCCCCAGATGAATGATACCGGCTGCCTTCGGGCACTGCTGTCCATAAGCATACACATGGCTCATGACATCATGACGCACCAGTTTCTCACGTGCAACTGCTACGTCATAATTAATGTCATTGACATGTTCTTTCATCTCATCAATCATATCCTGTGTGATGACCGGCTTTCCATTCTCGGAAAGTCCAAGTTCCATCTCTGTCTCAGCCAGTGCGATCCAGAGTTTTCTCCATGTGGAAAACTTCATATCCTGGGAAAAAATGTACTGCATTTCCTTGCTGGCATAACGCTCGGAAAGAGGGCTTGTATATCTGTCTGTGCTCATGTTCTTCTCCTTTTATTTGATTACATTGGTAACAACTTATCGACTCATCTTGCGCTCAAGATCAATCTCTTTGTCATAATACTCTCCGCGAATGTCCTGTTTCGGCGGTTCCATCGGGTATTTGCCCGTAAAACAGCCGGTACAGATCGGAAGTCCTTCCGCCATTTCTTTCAGACGGTCGATTCCGAGATAACCAAGGGAATCTGCTCCGATAATCTGGCGGATCTCTTCAATCGTACGGTTGTAGGCAATCAACTGCTCACGCGCCGGAATATCGGTTCCGAAATAACAAGGCCATAAAAATGGCGGAGAACTGATGCGTACATGCACCTCGGTTGCTCCTGCATCCCTTAACATGCGCACAATACGATCCGATGTCGTACCTCTTACAATCGAATCATCGATCATAATGACACGTTTCCCTGCCACTGCCTCACGCAGCACATTCAGCTTCACCTGTACGCTGGATTCCCTGCTGCTCTGCTTTGGCTTGATAAACGTACGTCCCACATAGCCGTTCTTGACAAAGGCTGTACCATACGGAATCCCGGATGCCAGAGAATAGCCAAGTGCTGCAGCATTTCCGGACTCCGGCACACCTGTCACCAGATCTGCCTCTACCGGCGAATCCTGTGCCAGAAACTTTCCGGCCTTGATCCGGCTTGCATATACACTCACCCCGTCAATATGACTGTCCGGTCTTGCAAAATAGATGTACTCAAAAATACAGCGTGCTTCCTTTTCTTTCGGAAGTGCCATGGTCATATCGGACTCAATACCTTTTTCCGGAGAAATGGTCACAACTTCTCCCGGCAGCACATCACGCACAAATGTTGCACCAATGGTGTCAAGTGCACAGGTTTCCGATGTGATAATATAAGAATTGTCACGCTTTCCGATACAAAGCGGCTTAAAGCCGTATGGGTCACGCGCCCCGATCAATTTACGCGGACTTGCCACAACCAGTGCGTAAGCTCCCTTAAGACGCTGGCACGCACGGCGCACAGCTTCTTCTGCTGACTGGGAATTCAACCGCTCCCTTGCGATATAGTAGGCAATCACCTCAGAATCAATGGTGGTCTGGAAAATTGCTCCCGTATATTCCAGCTCCTTGCGAAGCTGTGGTGCATTGATCAGATTGCCGTTGTGGGCAAGTGCCAATGTACCTTTGACATAATTTAACACGAGTGGCTGGGCATTTTCGCGGGTAGAAGAACCGGCCGTTGAGTAACGTACATGTCCGACTCCGATGTCCCCCTTCATCTGCTCAAGATTTTCCGGTGCGAACACTTCATTTACAAGTCCCATTCCCTTGTAGGAAAGAACCTTGCCCTTAGGACCGCTGGTATCGCTGACTGCAATACCGCAGCTCTCCTGGCCACGGTGCTGCAGGGCAAACAGTCCATAATATATTGTCGATGCTACATCTGCACCGTCAAAATCATACATTCCGAAGACGCCACACTCCTCATGAAGTGTATCCGCATCATAACTGTTATTCTGAATCATTGTGATCTCCTATATCTATCTTGTAAAAGGCTTACCTGTCAGAAGCTCATATGCTTCTTTGTACTTATCAACGGTCTTTGTAACAACTTCTTCCGGAAGAAGGAAATCATTGTCCGGATTTGCCTTGAGCCAGTCTCTGACATACTGCTTGTCGAAAGAAGGCTGTCCCTGTCCCGGCTTGTACCCTTCCAGTGGCCAGAATCTGGAGCTGTCCGGTGTAAGCATCTCATCACCGAGAACGACTTTACCGTTCTCGTCCAGACCGAACTCAAATTTGGTATCTGCAATGATAATTCCTTTGGAAAGTGCATACTCTGCACATTTCTTGTAGAGAGCGATGGTGCAATCCTTGATCTGTGTTGCGTAATCAAGTCCTTTTCCAGGATAAATTTTCTCCAACACATCTACAGACTGCTCGAAGGAAATATTCTCATCATGATCGCCCAGATCTGCCTTGGTACTCGGTGTATAAATCGGCTCCGGAAGCTTATCAGACTCTACCAGTCCTTCTGGAAGCTTAATGCCGCACACTGTGCCGTTTTCTTTGTAGCTTGCCCAGCCGCTTCCTGTGATATAGCCACGAACGATACACTCGATTGGAAGCATCTCAAGCTTCTTGCACATCATGCTGTTTCCATCAAAACGCTCCTGTTGGAAAAATTCCGGCATATCCCTGACATCTACAGAAATCATATGATTCGGAACAACATCCTTTGTAAAATCAAACCAGAACTTTGACATCTGGGTCAGAATTGCGCCCTTGTCCGTAATCCTGTTCTTTAAAATGTTGTCAAATGCGGAAATACGGTCAGTAGCTACAATGATCAGGCTGTCTCCGTTATCATAGACTTCTCTTACTTTTCCTTCTTTGAATGGTTTAAATTCCTTCATTTTCGCTCTCCTTATTCTTTTATTTTTCGATTAACAAACTCTTTCCGGTCATCTCTTTCGGCTGCTCTAATCCCATAATCTGAAGCAGGGTCGGGGCAATATCTGCCAGGCATCCGCCCTCACGCAGTGTATACTTCGGATCCGCATTTACGAGAATAAACGGTACCGGATTGGTTGTATGGGCAGTATGTGGCTCACCTGTTTCGTAGTCAATCATTTTCTCTGCATTTCCATGATCTGCACAGATAAACAGAACACCATCCATATCCTTCACCGCCTGGACTGCATCTCCTACCAGTCCGTCCACACGCTCGACTGCCTTGATGGCTGCCGGAATCACACCTGTATGTCCGACCATATCCGGGTTTGCAAAGTTGATAACGATCACATCATACTTGTCTGACTTAATAGCCTCAACAAGATCCATACCAACCTCCGGAGCACTCATTTCCGGCTTCAGATCATATGTTGCAACATCCTTCGGGGAATTTACCAGCAGACGTGCCTCATCAACGTTTGGCTCTTCCACTCCGCCATTAAAGAAGAATGTAACATGTGCATACTTCTCTGTCTCGGCCAGACGAAGCTGTGTCTTTCCACACTTTGCCAGGTACTCACCGAATGTATTTACAATATGCTCTTTTTCAAATGCGATCAGCTTGTTCGGGATCGTCTCATCATAGTCCTTAAAACAGACAAATGTTGTCTTAATGAACGGACGATCAAATCCGGTAAACTTGTCATCACAGAATGCACGTGTCATTTCACGGGCACGGTCCGGACGGAAGTTAAAGAAGATCACGGAATCATTCTCTTTTACAACAGAGACTGGTTTTCCATTCTCTGTAATTACGGTAGGAAGTACGAACTCATCCGTTACATCCTTTGCATAAGAATCTTCCATTGCCTTTACGGCATCTTCTGCCTGAATGCCCTCCCCCTTTGTCAGGGAATCATAGGCTTTCTGTACACGATCCCAGTTATTATCACGATCCATTGCATAATAACGTCCGGATAAAGAAGCGATCTTTCCAACACCGATCTCTTTCATCTTCTTTTCCAGTTCTTCGATAAATTCTTTTCCGGATGCAGGAGGTGTATCACGTCCGTCTAAGAAGCAGTGAACATATACGTTCTTTACGCCCTCTTTTTTTG
>ERZ773136.3665-NODE-3665-length-11059-cov-8.744184_pt1 | contig 11059 bp, 10 predicted proteins | sample MGYA00580855_ERZ773136 | MGnify/ENA primary metagenome ERZ773136 (study PRJEB29015, sample SAMEA2737860) | human gut metagenome | biome: human gut; feature: human-associated habitat; material: faeces | place: China | collected 2012 ... | reverse complement strand
CTCCTTTCCATCATTTCAATTTCTCTGTCTGCGGCTTTTGCAGACTGCATAAGACACATAGTTACTACTCCGAATCCTGCCCCAAGTGAGAACAGGAAGAAGTCAAATAAGATATGCTTCATGTTGTCATTCCTCCTTACTGATGATTTCCTCTGTGGAAGTCGTCTGTTGTTCAATCAGCTTTTTATGACGCTCGGTGAGCTTCGCATGGTCTAAAATATCTTTGAGGTAAGTCGTACCGTTGGTATTGTCTATCTGCTGTAAGACTTTCCATGTGGGAGCTACCTGTCTGCTTATCCAGTTCAGCGTCCTTGCGAGCGTGTACGGTTCTGGTTTGGTCGTCAGTTTCAAACGCCCACGATCAGAACCGATAAAGTACGCCCATTTCTCATTGGTTTTCCATTCGCTGCGTCGCTTATCAACCTCCTTGTCAGCGAATCGCATATAGCGGTTGATAATATCAAAAGCGGTACGCTCTGCATCGTGGTAGGTCAGCAGGTCACGCACCGCATAATAGGCTCGCTCATTCTTTAGCCTTATTTCAAAACGGTTCTTTATTTTCGTATCTTCAATGGCTATGTCATACTTTGCGTATTGTTCATAGTCTTTTTCGTAGATACAGAAATAGACTTCCGATTTGAGCGAACCGACGTATAATGTATTTCCCATACCGTATTTATCCTGTTCTTGACTTCTTACAAGCTCACCGCTGCGGTAGCTCTTGAAGCTGCGGAATACGGAAATACATTCCTCATGGTTACATTTCTCTGTCAGCTCTGGAATGTCTAAGATTCCTGCCATATCATTGATGGCAAGGTCAAGACGTTTCATCACACCTCCCTCTATCAGAGCGTCCATGAGAAAGTCATACCAGCTCCTATGCTGTGCCAAAAGGTAGCTCTCCATCTGGCGGCAGCCTTTCCCTTTCAGCTCTAGCAATGTGCCTTTTTCTTTATCGGGCGAAGTCAGCACGAACACATCACCCAAGACGTAATGTTTCGCATAGGAGTAGAACCCGAAATCCTCATGTATCATCACATCAAGCCTTAATTTGAGAATATCCTCAACCACGTGCTTAACGTCCTGTGTGGGGAATCGGATTCTGACGTAATCCAAGACCATTTCCAGCGGATTGTCTGGATTCAATTTATCCAGAGCGTCCGTGAATTTCCCCTTGATTTCTTCCGTCAAGGCTACTTTTCCAGATTCAAGCCTGCTGACATACTCTCGGCTGACACCAGCCATGACCGCAAGCTGATTCTGGGAAACGCCGTACTGTGTCCGTTTTTCTTTAAAATCATTTATCCAGTCGGTATCGTTCAGTAAAAATCCCTCCAATCGAAAAGGAATGTGACATTTACCGATTTTGTCACATTCCCTTGAATGTTTGAAAAATCCTCATATTTTAAGGATTTTTCCATATTAAATTGACTGTTTTCAGTTGATTTGTGCCCCCCTGTTAGATAACGGGGGCGAATGGTTGGTGTGGCAAGCCACACCAACACAGGCTAGTCCGTACCTGCGGCTTTCGCTTCGCACGCCGCCTGTCCGTCCTGCCTGTTTTGTGACAATCTGCCTATTTCTTTTAGGAAATCGTGTCCTTTGGGTACAAGGGGAGTGTAAAACTCGGATATGACACTCGTTCCAGTATCGACATATCCACGTCCTTTGATCTGTTTCAGAAAAAAGTCCTTGTCTACCTCACCAAACATCATGGAATAGCCAAGCTCTGACATACGCCCCAATGCAACACGGAAGTTAAACTGGTCACGGATTCCGTCACCGAGATATTTTGCGTCTGGTCGCTGACAGGCGAGAATGAGAAAGTAACCTGCCTGTCGTCCGAGCATGACTATTTGTTTAAGCTTATTTAAAACAGCGGCGTTTTCCTTTGTCGTCAGCATTTCCATAAACGCCACATATTCATCAAAAATGAGAAAATGCGGAGCAAGACCAAGATAGGCATAGTTTTCACCCGTCTTGTAGTTCTCCATGAGTTTCATAGCTTCACTTCTTACCATCATACCGTCATAAAATCTGTCAATACAGGCATTTACATCTTCCTTTTTGTAATAGACTTCTGGCATGACGACGGATAAATCCGCAAGGTCGGCGTTCTTCGGGTCTAACACATACATGACCGCATTGCAGCGGAGCAGAGCTTCAATGATAGTGAGAATAAAATAGGTCTTTCCTCCACCAGTACCGCCAGAAATCAGCATATGGGGGAGCTTGTCATACTCCCACCAGACATTTTTCATCAGACGCAGGCTGCCATGTTCCGCCTGTACTTCATTGATAGTGATTCTATTTGCGATAGTGTCATAAAGTAAGACATACTCCACATAGCTGTCCTTTAATTCTTTTGACACCAACTCACAGTACAAGCCTGTTTCCAGCTTCTTTTCCAAGTGTAAGAGCTGGTCTTGATATTTTCCCAGCGTGATTTCTGTACGGATATACAATAGTCCGTTATCCATACGGTAATACAGTTTAGGAAAATAGGTGATTTTCTCTTTTTTACTGGACGCTGGTAAATCCTTGAAGAATCCGCTTTCCTGTGTTGTTTCCGATTCATACCAGCCATTTTCAAGTATCATCTTTGCTAGCTTTTGACGGTGGAAGAGCTGCTTCACCCTGTCATACTGGAAACGCTGATACAAAAAGGCAGCAATCACACAGACCAGAGCTGACACTATGACCGTAACTATCCTATATGGCGTAACTGAAAAATGGACACTGCCATCTTGTAGAAAGCTAACCGATTCCCAGTCCGTTGTTACAATTGCCTTTAGGTTCAACAGTATAATTATAGCAAGAAACAGCAGGAGCAGCGAACCAGCCGAGAAACGAAAAACCAGTGATTTGTCGCTGGCTCTGATATGTTTTCCCCATTTTTTGAATTGTGGCATATAAAAATCTCCTTTCCATGAAAAAAAGCAGCAAACCTTATAGATTTACTGCTTATGCAATATAGAATATTAAGTTTTAATCAAGTATTAAATGATATTATTCTTGCACATAATCATCTGTTGTAATTACTTTATTTGATAATATAATTTTTCTATTTTTATCTTTTTCATCTTTATATTGCAATTCTACTTTATCAGCACCTTGAATTTTATCTAACATATCATACATAACATAGATTGATTGTTTTAATACCTGTATTTCTTTTGGAGCAATATTGGCAACTTCCATCTCATCAATATGTGAGATATGAGCAGAATATCTTCTGGTTTCTTCATTATCAGGGATAAGGGAATATTGTTCTTTTGCATTTTTATAGAATATTAGCCTAAAATCTCTCATTATTTTGGGAGTATCACTCTGATTATATATTTGAATTATATATTTTATAGAATAACCATAAAAATCTTCATCCCTTTTGCCGCCCATACTGCAACCGACATCTCGAAATGTTTGAAACTTGGCTTCGTATGAAACAAGATAATTTTTTAATTGTCCTCTTTTTTTTAATATATCAGTAACAATCAGTGTTGTAACACTACCAAGAATTGTACCGATAATTCCTTGAAAATCATTTAGTAGTTGCAAAATTTCTGACACTTAAACTCCTCCTCGTTATTAAATTTTAGTATATCACAAATCTTACTTTATGAGGAAATTATATTCTATTCCAATATTGCAAGCAACAAAACGACATGACTTATTTTTTATTCTGTGATTGCTGGTTATGATGCTGTGGATTTCCTGCTGGCTGACCATTCTTATTCTTTAAAACAATATCATCTGCCTTGATGTACCAGTCCACGTCTGCACCTTGAAATGTAGCGGTTGCCACCGTGTCTGCCACAGGGTTGATGATTTCCACCTCTGCGTTGTAGTCAAACTCCTTTAATGGAACAGTGGCGGGAATACTTACCTGTATCATGCGTCCCTGTTCCTTACACTTCAAGTCGTAGGTACGTTCCTTGATTTCTTCAGAAACCGTACCGTCCTCATTCTGGATATGTACCTCACGACGCAACGCCGAGAACTTCAACACTCCGAATGTCTTTTCCTTATCAATAATGATTCCATTTGCTAATCTCATATAAATTTTTCCTCCTTATGCTTTCACCATATCGTCCGCTGACAGGATATAGTTTGTGAATCCTCTTGTACCGATTTTGTAACCCTCTGCGGTGATTTTTGGATTGATAAGTTTTACTTTTTCCTCTGATTCAAAGTTCTTCTCACCAGCAGAAGCAGGCAGCACCACGATAATATCATCTGCTCTCTGCACGTCCGAATAAAGGTTGAAGCTACGGGAAACGACCGTCATACGTCCGTTGATCCTACGCTGTTCCACCTTATTCTCACCTGCAAATTCCAAATTCCCGAATGTTCTTTCCATGTTAGGGATAACGTGTTTTAATTCCATAAATGTATTTACCTCTTTTCTTTCTATATTTTTAATGATTGATAGTGTCATTCTGCTGTCTGGATAGTATCTGTCTGCCTGTGAATCATCAAGGGCAAGCGTTGTGCTTGAAGCACCCTTGACAATTCCCATTCAGAAAGATAAATGATAATCAAGCAGAATTTGGTTAAGCTGTCAGTTACAGACTGACTTCTTTATGGTGGGCGGTGAACGGGAAGTTTTCATATACTGTGACCTCCCGTATTATTTAACTTTCTTTACTTTGCAAAATCTCTTATATCCTGCAAAAATAAGACCAGCAGCGGAAATCCCCATCATAGCGAACAATGCGGCAAATGGTGTATTGTCACCTGTCTTTGGTGAATTGCCTGTTCTTGTTGGTGTGCTGGGTTCTTCTGATGTGGCAGGGGATTCTGGTTTTTCTTTGACTGTCACCGTCTGCCCCTTATCCTTGATGTCCTTATGTTCAGCTACTTTGATAGGCTCGTCTGGATTTGTCACATCATATAATTCCTCAAATGTGACAAGCTCTTTTCCTGCAAGCTCACTGGCATTGAATGTAAATGCAATCTGAACTTCCATCTTCGTATCGGTAGCGGTGAAAGTAAGGTCATTTTCTACACGTTTACCATTTATGATAAGCTCTGCATTTTCAGACTTCACCATTTCCCAGCCTTTGAGCTGATATTTCACACCTTTTTCAAGTCCATCTAAAGTGACGGTATCAACGATAGTCACATCTTTACCAGCTTCGATTGTCTTTTTCCCTGTTGCCTTGTCGGTAGCAGTTGTATGCATGGTAATGATACGCTCTGTGATTGTCACAGTCTGTCCGTCGTCCTCAATGTCCTTATGTTCTGCTACCTTTGTAGGCTCGTCTGGATTGGATAAATCGTACAATTCCTCAAATGTCACAAGCTCCTTGCCTGCAAGCTCGCTGGCATTGAATGTAAATGTAATCTGAACTTCCATCTTCGTGTCCGTAGCGGTGAAAGCAAGGTCATTTTCCACACGCTCACCACCCACAAGAAGCTCTGCATTTTCAGATTTCACCATTTCCCAACCTTTAAGCTGATATTTTGTTCCTTTTTCCAAGCCATCTAAAGTGACCGTATCAATGACAGTCACCTCTTTACCAGCAACAATCATCTTTTCACCTGTTGCCTTGTCGGTAGCTGTGGTATGAATGGTGATGATTCTTTCCTCGATTCTCACAGTCTGCCCGTCGTCCTCAATGTCCTTATGTTCTGCCACCTTGATAGGCTCGTCTGGATTGGATAAATCGTACAATTCCTCAAAAGTTACAAGATCTTTACCACCAAGAGCAGAAGCATTGAATGTATAAGAAACCTCAACTTCCATCTCTGATTTTTTTGCAGTGAAAGTGTAATCACTTTCCACAGGCTCACCATCAATAAGAAGCTGTGCGTTTTCAGACTTCACCATCTGCCAGCCTTTTAGTTGATACTTCGTACCTTTTGTAAGTCCGTCTAAAGTGACGGTATCAACGATAGTCACGCTTTTACCAGCGACAATTGATTTTTCGCCTGTTGCCTTATCAGCAGCGGTAGTATGGATAGAGATTTCTGGTTCATAATCATCTGTCAATGTACCCAAATGAATGACAGTCTTATTTCTTGAAACTATCACATCAAAAGCAGGAATCAGTGTCATTCCTTTGTTGGAATCACAGCGTAATTCCTCGATTGTATAGGTATCGTAGAGCAACGCACCTTTGCTGTCGTCTGGTGTGGAAGTACCGAACCAGATACCGTCCTCACTGTTTTCGCCAGCGTTGGTGTTCTGTGTATGAGATACCCAGTCAGCAGCGGTAGAGAACTGACCGTTTGCGTCCGTCACAATGATGTGGCTTTCGCCTGTGGTCTTGCTTGTGATCCTGAACGGAACATTCGCAAGTCGCTTATGAGTACCGTCACCGATTTTCACACCCTCCAAGTCACCACGTTTAATCTGATTGTAGATGGAATGTGCTTCGTCAGTTAAGTCAACGATTTTTCCATTCTCTGTGATTTCAAACTCAATCGGTTTTGCACCGTCCGTCAAATATCCCTCTGGGGCGTTGCTTTCTTCTAAGCGGTATTTTCCATAAGGTAAAGTATCTGCGGCAGTCGTAGCGATACCGTCAACGCCTGTATGGATTGTCTTGACTGTTTCATTTTTGTTGTATAATTTGCCATCTACCAATACCGCATTATCATTTAAGGAAATGATTTCAAAGGCAGTATCTTTCAATGTTGCACCGCCTTGTGGTTTTGTGTCTTTTGTTTCAAAGTCACGCTTTTGGATTCTCACACCTCCACGGATAATCTTGTCCGATACGGAATACTGGTTGCTGCCGCTTAATGCTGCAAGTTCGCCATCTTCTGTAATCTGTGCCACATACACGCCTTTTATCTGTTCAGAACTTCCAGCGGCTTGCATATAAGCACCATCTAACAAGTAACCGTTTGGAGCAGCTTTTTCTTCTACAGTGATAGTACCAAGCGGTAAACAGATAGTACCGTTTTGTGTATAGAAGCTGTCACCAGATACCTTATAGGAATCTGCCAATCTTGTGATATAGTGGATAGTGTTATCGCTGCCTTTTTCCGCTTTTGTCTTTGTCGTCCATGTGCGTGTTGGTTCTGATGGAAGATTATCTTTTGTGTAATAACCGTCATAATACTTCCAGACGAACTCCGCACCCTCTAAAGAAGCGTTACCCTGTGCGGTTGCTTTTCCTGTTTCCATATCAATCTTGAAAAGCTCAACCAAAGTGTCTGTGACTTTTGGTGTATCGCTGACTTTCAATGTGGAAGTTTCACCAGCCTTTACCGTAAGGGTATAGACGTTGTTATCTAACTGGAATCCTTTTGGAGCTTCGATTTCTTTTACATAGTATGTAGAAGCTCTCAACTTCACCGTATCCGTATTCCCGTTGCCATCTGTCATAAGTGTGGCAACTGATTTCGTGCAGCCTTTATCAGAATAGACACCATAAGTCGCACCAGATAAAGAATAGCAGTCATTAGATTTTGTAATCGCTGTATTACTGGACGATTTCTGAATCTTGCCATCACCGACAGCTAACTTCGCCCAGAACTGTCCTAAGTCCTGTCCTTCACCAACATAGATGTAACCACCGCAATCGTAACGGTCTTTATTTTCTTTAGCGAAAGCCTTTGCGTTCTCATAGACTTCTGACTGGATTTTCTCTGACACTTCATCATAGGCAGCTCGTACATTGTTGTACCCCCAGCCTAAGTGAACGCTCAATCTTCGCCAGACAACACATTGTTCCAACAGATAGACTTGTTTGCTGGAAAGACTGTGCTTTTCTGCATACTGTTTGACGTATTCCAGATTCAACGCCACATCAGATATTTGGTCGTCGCTCATTCGCTCCGTTGCATTGATACGATTCTTATATCCCGATTGGAAATTTGTGTTTATATCAATACAATAGGCAATCTGCCCGTCAGCGTTCATTATGCTTTCTTCAAAGCTGGAAACCTCTGAACCACCATTGTCAATCTTGACGATTGTTCCTGCTTTACCGTCCGTAGTAGTATAGACGGAATCCGCAGCATGAACCTGTGTGACAGGTAATGCAGTAAATACGGTTGCAAGGGTAAGTACACCTGTAAGCAATCGCTTCATAATCTTTTTCATAATGTTTGATTCTCCTTTCATTTTGGGTAAAAAAATAGACGCTCATTGTTGAACGTCTTAGTTGCTGAAACCATTGGAACTATGTAGGATAGCTTGCTTCATCTTCATTTTTCTATGTTTTTGTTCTTATGCAATCGTAGCAGGAAAAGGCTTGTCCTACGCAAAATGGCGTGTTTTCAAGGGTTTCCAGCTATGTTGTTCTTACGAGGTCGCACCAGAGCAGAAAGCCCGCTCGACCTATGACAACCTTATCCGGCTTACGGACGATGCAGATGTATTAGAGCCGCTACGGTTTTTACGTCAGCGTGAAATCGTGCATTTCCAGCGTTTCGGTGAGGCACTTTCTTTAGTGCAGCAACGCTTAGACTTTAATAATTTCTATGCCTTTAATCCCGAATTTGATAAAAAATGTAAATAGCATTTGTGCATACAGTATGATACAATCAAAGAGTTTAGAAGGGGCTGCCGCAAAGAGTGCCGGCGGCCCTGTCTGTTATGCAGGCAGTATACATAAAAAGGAGTATAAAAATGAAAGAAAAGATATATACGATTCCCGTTAATGATGCATTTGACAAAGACTGTGAGTGTCCACTCTGCGCAATGTATCAGGAACTGGAAAATAATGCGGTAGAATATACGATGGGACCAAGTTACATGGAAGACGATATCCGTGCCGAAACAGACAAAATGGGATTCTGCCGGAAGCATTTGAAAAAGATTTATGCTGTAGAAAACCGTCTGGGATTTGCACTGGTGATGAAGACACATATGGACAAGGTGATTAACGAGATTGAAAAAAGAAATGAACAGCCGGTAAAGGCAAAGACGCTGTTTAAAAAGGCAGAAACACCGTCAGCATGTGATTATATTAAAGAACTGGAACAGTCCTGCTTTGTGTGTAACCGTATACAAAATACATTTGAGCGGTATGTGGATACGGTGCTGCATTTATATCAGTCCGATGCAGCATTTAAAGAGAAATACCTGCACAGCAAGGGTTTTTGTACAGCGCATTACGGCATGTTAATCGAGCGCGGTGCACAGAAGTTTTCGGGCAGTACGGCAGAAAATTTCCGTGTGGATACAGACCGACTGTATCTGGAAAATATGAAGCGTGTGCGTGATGATGTGGCATGGTTTATCAATAAATTTGACCATAAATATGCAGACGAGCCGTGGAAAAATGCGAAGGATTCACTGACGCGCGCCATGACAAAGGACAATTCAATTTTATAGCAGAAAGGACAAGCAATGCAGATTTCTTATGATGAGGGAAATGTTGTACTTACAGAAGTGAGGGATTTTGATCTTGCGCAGACACTCGAATGTGGGCAGTGTTTTCATTTTAAAAAACTCGCTGAACAGGAATATGCAGTCTGTGCATTTCATAGACTGTTACGTATCCGTCAGGAAAAAGACAGCGTAATTTTGTTTGATACGACGATGCAGGATTACGAAATGATATGGCGGGATTATTTTGACTTCGGCAGGGACTACGGCAGGATAAAGGCGGCGCTTTTACAGACGGACGATACGTTAAAGGAAGCAGTGGAAACCATGCAGGGCGTACATATTTTACAGCAGGAATTTTTTGAAACTTTAATTTCCTTTATTATATCGCAGAATAAGCAGATTCCGCATATTAAGAAGATTGTGGAAACGCTTTCGGAGCGTTTCGGGGATGATCTGGGTGAAATAAACGGAATGCGATTCTTTGCCTTCCCAACGGTCAGCCAGATGTGCAATGTCACGGAAGAAGACCTGCGGGACTGCAAAACGGGCTTCCGAGCGCCGTATATTGTAGATGCGGTGCAGAAAACGGCAGACGGACAGATATCGGAGGCTGCATTAAAAGCGGCGGATACCGCAGAATGTGAGAAAATGCTGACAAAGATAAAAGGGGTCGGCAGTAAGGTTGCAAACTGCTGTATGCTGTTCGGGCTGGATAAGCGCGATGCATTTCCGGTGGATGTGTGGATTAAGCGGATTATGGAGCAGCTTTATTTTTCGGGAAAGGAAACGGACAAAGAAAAAATTGCGGCATTTGCAAAGACACGTTTCGGAAGCTACGGCGGCTATGCCCAGCAGTATCTGTTTTTTTACGGAAAAACAGTGCGTATCGGCACGCAAAATCAAAAAATTAAAAAAGTATAATCTAATTATTAAAAACAAAAGATATTTCCAATTATCTGTTGACAAACAAAAGGCAGAGTGATATTTTAATGATATTGAAATTAGCACTCAAATTAAATGAGTGCTAACAAGGAAAATAATAGCAGCTGTCGTATACAAGTTCGGGGCGGCGCAAAGGCAGCCTTACCGGCGGCGGAATGGAGGATAATATGAAGTTAGTACCATTGGGAGACAGAGTTGTAATTAAAGCGTTAAAGGCAGAAGAAACGACAAAATCAGGCATTGTATTACCGGGTCAGTCAAAGGAAAAACCACAGCAGGCAGAAGTTATTGCAGTTGGTCCTGGTGGAGTTGTAGACGGCAAGGAAGTAACAATGCAGGTTAAGACAGGCGATAAAGTTATTTATTCTAAATATTCAGGAACAGAAGTGGAATTAGACGGCGAGGAATATATCATCGTAAAACAGTCTGATATCCTTGCAATTATGGAATAGAAAAATCTGGTAAAAGCAGTTTTGATACAGTATAAAATAGAAATCGGAGGTCAAATATCATGGCAAAGGAAATTAAATATGGCATTGATGCAAGAAAAGCTCTTGAAGAAGGTGTAAATAAGTTAGCAAATACAGTACGTGTAACATTAGGACCGAAAGGAAGAAATGTTGTTCTGGATAAGTCTTACGGTGCTCCGTTAATCACAAACGACGGTGTTACAATTGCAAAGGACATCGAACTGGAAGACAAATTTGAAAACATGGGCGCACAGCTTGTAAAGGAAGTTGCTACAAAGACAAATGATGTAGCAGGTGATGGTACAACAACAGCAACCGTTCTTGCACAGGCAATGGTAAATGCAGGTATGAAGAA
>ERZ773136.3656-NODE-3656-length-11075-cov-8.256171_pt1 | contig 11075 bp, 8 predicted proteins | sample MGYA00580855_ERZ773136 | MGnify/ENA primary metagenome ERZ773136 (study PRJEB29015, sample SAMEA2737860) | human gut metagenome | biome: human gut; feature: human-associated habitat; material: faeces | place: China | collected 2012 ... | reverse complement strand
TCATAAAGAGGTCTGAACTTTTCTGCGCCTCGGTCTGGGCAATACCGCCCACATTGCGCATCTTCGTGTAAAGAAAGAGATTTTTGAAATAATGGCTCTCGTCGATGAAGATACGGTCAACGCCCAATTCCTCAAACGTAACGACATCATCCTTGCGGGTTTGGTCGTTTAGCTTATCAAGCTTCAGCTTTATGGAACGCCTGCTCTTTTCCATCTGCTTTATGGTGAAGCGCTCTGCGTTTTCCCGCTTTGCTTCCGAAATGCCGTCTATTATTTCATCAAGCTGCGTCTGTAATATCGCCCGCTGCCGCTCCAAACTCATGGGAATCTTTTCGAACTGAGAGTGCCCTATGATGACGGCATCGTAATCGCCCGTGGCAATACGTGAACAGAACTTCTTACGGTTTCGCGTTTCAAAGTCTTTCTTTGTTGCAACAAGGATATTGGCAGAGGGATAGAGCTGGAGGTATTCGCTCGCCCATTGCTCCGTCAGATGATTGGGAACCACAAACAGGCTCTTTTGACACAAGCCCAGCCGTTTACTCTCCTGCGCAGCCGCTACCATCTCGAACGATAGCGATAGGTAATCCTTTGGGCGGGATATGCAGCCGCAGGCTGCATATCCGTTCCTCCAGATTTTCCCCCGCTCCAAACCGTGCGTGACAGTTTCCCATCACACGGCTTTCCATCGTCAGCACTTTTTATGACAATCTATACATCAAACAGATTTGCCCTTTAGAAAACGAGTTCCAGCATTTCTGCCATCACACGAAGTTTATTGAGCTTTGCCAACTGCTTTTTATCCAGGTTTAGCACTTTCAGATATTTTCGGATGGTGCGCTCATTACTGGAATGAATGAGAATGTGAACCACATCAGAGACAATAATCAGGTTTTGGTAGCTGTCATTGCCCCCAAGTACCAACGGCTTTTTGTGGTGACAGTCCACTTGATTTGCTTCCAGTTCAGCACCGGAAACAGCACATTTTCCTTTCTGTGCAACATAGAGCGCAATGCGGTTATCGTTGTATTCCACACTTTGCTTACCGCATGGATTGTTCATCAGATGATAGAGTACTGCCATATTGATACCAGCAAGATTCTTATGAATCTCCACCCGCCCATCTGGCGTGTACTTGTTTATCCGACTTTTCTTATCCATGGGTACTCTATGCTGAACATAGGCAATCGGGACGATGGCGTGACCATTCAGATAACGCACCTCCCGGCTTGTGCCGTATTTCTCCTTGATATACCTGTTTGTGATTTGACCTTTCTTTTGCAGTCTGTGCTTCAATCTGTTGTAAAGGCTCTTTTTGACATCGAAAGCGATTTTGTGAAAGTCAATATTCACATGGGTTGCAATGCTGTAATAGTTATGAACGCCCATGACATAGGAGTTGTATTTCTGTATCAGACGATATTCCATTCCTGGGTCATAGGTCTGCCGTATCTGCCCAATGATTTCCTTGCTTTTCTCCCGGATTTTCAACAATGCTTTATCCTTGATATGCGCTTCTACTACATACCTTGGTTGTCCATCTGGCTTCTTTCCTTTTGTTCGAACTTTCAGCTTAAAGCCCAGAAACTCGGAATAATGGCGTTTCAGATTTACGATCTTTGATTTCTCTGGGCTGATTTCCAGTCCCAGACGATCTAAAAGCCATTGTTTCGTAGCCTCGAACAGCTTGATTGCATCCGACCGCTTTTTACAGAAGATTTTGAAATCATCTGCATAGCGGACAACATAGCACTCTTTCAGATTCGTGTAGTTGCGCAGGGTTCGGATGGTACTGCTTTTATCAGGGGTTCCATTCGCATAGATTCTGTGTACATAGTTCCTTTGGGTAGGCATTTCTTCCCACTGGCTGACAATCCACCAATCCAGTTCATTCAGGACGATGTTTGACAACAGTGGGGAAATGATACCGCCCTGTGGCGTACCCTTTTCGGGAAAACCGATTCCAGCCACTTCTGCCTTTAGCATGGCAGAAATGATAGACAGCAGCTTTTTATCCCTAATTCCGAGTGTCCACATCTGCTTCAGCAGTTTTCCGTGGTTCACATTGTCAAAGAAAGACTTGATATCTATATCAATGACATAGTGGCAACCGACGTTCTGTATCATTCTCTCCGCTTGGGCAATGGCATTTTCTGCACTGTGGTTTGGTCTGAAACCATTGCTTCGCTTGAAGAATTTTGCTTCACAGATAGGTTCTAATACTTGCAGAATACATTGCTGAATGAGCCTGTCCATAATCGTGGGTATTCCGAGGGGACGGGTTTTCCCGTTATCCTTTGGTATTTCCACTCTGCGGACAGCATTAGGAATATACCAGTCCAGCTTGCGCTGAACATGGGCAACTAAGGCATTTTCGTTCCACTTGTTCAAATCGCTTATTGTTTTATTATCCACACCCGCCGTCCGACTGCCGCTGTTCTTTCGGATATTTCTATATGCCAACTTGATGTTTTCAGGGCGTTTTATCAGTTCCACAAGATTGCAGAACCGCTGCCCCTTGACACTTGCGGCATACAGTTCGTCAAGAGCGAGCTGCATATCGTAGTATTCGGAGTTGCGGATTTTCTGTTTCTTTAAGGGTTTCTTCTTGTTTGCCAAAGTCAGGTACTTTCCTTTCTTTCGAGAGGATTTCGCTTTTCTTAGTCATACTCGAACCTTTGTGTCTGTATAGTTTTCAATTTATTGATTGCTGACGACTAATGGCCATCCCTCCACCGTATTTCTACGGCTTCAACGGTACTGTGCCATCTCTCTCAACTGGATAAAGGATTGTTATACGCAATACGCTTTCCAATCCAACACCTCATAGCCTGTAACCGGCTCCGTGTTCCAGCCTTTCCACGTTCCAATATTCCTATCTGTACATATCTGCCCTTAGGTGTCCCTCTGAGCCTGTATGCTGGGCGGTGCCTGTAACACCGCAAGGACTTTCATAGTAAAAATTCTTACTCATCCTCACATACTTCCGTAATCGGAAAGGAGCATTTCTGCTCCTGCGCCTTTTAGACCCGTACATTCGGGATTTCGTCAGTCATCCATGACATTCTGACCATAGGCAGTTTATAGACCTCAGGCGTATCATGCACATATCCCACCTCTGGGACACTTTCCACGGCATAACCCGTTTGGGTGCATTTCCGCCGACTTTAGCGAGCGTTATACCGTAGCCCTTGTTACAGAGGACTGCCGCATATCGCAGTTTATAAGGTAGGCGTTTCAGGGCGTTACCCCATCATTCCACCTATCGGAATATTAGTTCTCCAAGCCTTTTCAGGGACTCCTTTCAAATCCCGATTCTATTGTTAGCTGACTTGTGCGTAACCTTTTCAGTTACGAACGTGTCGCACTCTTGCCCGCGCCCACCTCATGGGCAAGGAGCGTGTTGCCGCCGTAGAGGTCGTGGGCGATGGCGTTGAGCTGATGCTCCCGCAAGGTGATCTCAGGATTCATGCCCGGAAAGATCAGGTGTCTGCCGTCATATTCCCGGGGACGGGTGGAATTGAAGCGCTCATTGTAGAGCTGCACCAGCTCCCGCCGCCTGTCGGGGTCGCGCCATATCCAGTCCCGGAAAGCGTCCCGGATGGTCTGCTGCTTCTGCTGGGCGAGGGTGGTTTCCTTGGAGTTGAGTACGCGCCGCTCCCTGCCGTCCGCATCGTGCTTGGTATCGTAGATGCGCACGTCGCGCAGGTTCAGGGTATCTTCAAGAATCTTATAGGCGTTTGCGCGCTCCGTGCCGTAGGTCATATATGCGGCAATATTGCTGTAACTGACCGCGTTCTTGTTCCTGATGTTCCACTCGGCGGTGAAGACGGAATAGGTCACGTCGATCATGCGCTGCTGGTAGAAGGGGGTCTCGAAGGTCTCCCACATGAACTCCCGGATATACGAGGGGTCGATCCACGTTGCGCCCAGCCGCACCTCTATCTCCGAAGCATCAAGGTCTTTGGGCTGCGCCGTTTGCAGGGCTTCCACGTTGGGCAGATAGCCGGGGCTGTCCTGCGCCGCCTGCTCCGCCTCCCGCAGCTTCTGCCGGACGTTGCCGGAGAGATATTCGTCCGCTGTCTGCCACTCCCCGCGCACAGGGTCGAGGAAGATAACGCCGTTCAGCTCGTCGATCAGTTCATTCTGGCTTTTGCCGGTGAGCTGCGCCATATACGCCATATCCACGCAGGCTTTTTCGGAGATGGACAGCGCCAGCGCCTCCGAAGCGGTGTCCACGCTGGTCACGGCCTCGTGCGCCCGTATGGTTCGCCTGGTGAACATATCCGCCTTGCGCTTGAGGTTTTTGTCCTCGTCCAGCTCCTCCAGAGAGCAGAGCAGATAGTAGGAGCTGTCCTCGGCAAAGGCCAGGGCGTTGGCGCGGGAGTTAATAAGCCCATACTTTGCGGTGAAGCCGTCGTAGAGGGTATTCAGCTCCGCCTGCGTCTGCCGGATGATTTCATCCGAAATAAAGCCGTCCATCTGCTCAGATATGAGCTTCTGCACGCAGTCTCGCAGCTCTACCATACCCTTGGCACGCTCCTTTGCGGTGGCGTTGAAGTCGGGCTTGGTCATGATGCTGTTCTGACGGTAGTACAGTTCCCCGTCCACCACGGTGTAGGAGAAGTTCCGCACATTCGGGTCTGCCGGGATGGTCTCCACGATGGTCTCATCCTCGCCCAGATCGGGCAGCTCCGCTTCCGCATAGGTTCCACGGATATTCCGAATTGCGCCGCTGAGCTGCTCCGCAAGGTCTGCGCCTTCGGCGGGCGCAACGGTAAAGTCCTGCCTGCCGTACTGCGTGCTTTCCGAGGTCTGCCGCCCCAGCACCATCTCCGGGTGGTCGATGAAATACCGGTTGATGGCAAAGCCGTCCGCGTTCGCTCCCGGGTTTCGCCAGATACCCGTGTGTACCCAATCGGGTTCGATCTCAATGGATCTGTCCCGCTTTTGGAGAAAGATAATATCCGAAACGACATCCGTACCGGCGTTGGCGCGGAACGCATTGTTGAGCAGGCGGATCGCGCCGCCCGGACGCACCTGCTCCAGCGCCTTGGCGTAGGATAGAATATGCTGTTCCTCCGCACTGCTTTTTGCGCATATATTGTATCACTTTTCAAAACCTTTTATAGTACGACAAAGGACCCGGAACTCTCGTCCAGAACCCTTTGTCAATGGTCTGAAACGCACTTTTTGAAATGCGCTTTTCATTTCCCAATCCGGTAAGTATCGTATTTTTTCCTTCATTTAATTAAATAAACTCATGTATATCGATAAATTCAATACCGTTATGCGAAAACGGCAATTCCAATTATCCGCTCATTGCTTTAGAATATCAACATGAAAAGTGCAGTCAGTCGAAAAATCGACAAAGCCTTGCCTGCCGAAATGCGGACGAATCAATGCCAAAGGAGGAACCGAAATGATCAACCCCAAGATATCCCGTGCAACGCTCGGACGCGCACCCGCTTACCTTAAGTTTCTGCGCGGAATTGAAGACAGCACGGCGAATATATCCGCAACAACGATTGCAAAAGAACTTGAATTGGGCGAAGTTCAGGTGCGGAAAGATTTGCGCGCACTCTGCGGTTCCGGAAAGCCGAAAACCGGATACAAAGTCGGCGAATTGACGGCAAGCCTTGCTTCCTGCCTAAGCGAAAAGGACGGCGGAACAGTTATTATCGGTGCCGGGAAACTCGGAAGAGCATTGCTTGACTATGCCGGATTTGCGGATTACGGTTTAAATATTCTTGCCGCTTTCGACATTGCTGTTGCCGAACCTGTTGCTTCACCAAAAGGTAAATATATTTATCCTGTTTCAGAGCTTGATTCTTTCTGCAGCGAACACAATGCAAGGATCGGCATTATTGCAGTTCCGGCCGAAGCAGCACAGCAGGCTTGCAACGAATTATACAATGCCGGAATAAAGATGATGCTCTGCCTTGCGCCCTGCAAGCTGATCCCGCCGAACGATACGATCATTCGCTACGAGAATATTGCTCAATCACTTGCTGTGCTTAAAGCTCAATCGCTGTGATTGGTTATAAAAGGAGTGCACATATGCAATTTGACAGAATAATTTCCGTCCGCAACAACAGAACCGTTTTTCGAGACGGAGAACTCTGCATAAAAGTGTTGGAAGATGACTTCCCCGCTTCTTTTGTGCTCTCCGAAGCAACAAACATGGTCGCCGCCGCCGAAGCCGGGCTGAATGTTCCCAAGCTGCGTGAAGTCAATTTGCACGGCAACAAACGCCTCATTACCTATGACTATATCGTCGGAAGTCCGATTTTGTGCAGCGACAGGGATGATGCTGATTTCCGCGCGCAGCGGCTGAATCTGCTTATTGATGCTCAGCTTTCGATAAACGGTACACGCTGCCCCGAATGCATCCGCAATCCGCGCACAGCGCCGAATTTTCGCAGCACAGGTACTGCATGTACGGCGCACGATGAACCGAACGCCGCGGATATCGTTCAAATTGCTTTTAACAACGGTAAACATGCGGCTTTTGCCGGGGATAAGCTTTGTCACGGCAACCTTGCGCCCGAAAATGTCATTTTATCTTCAGGCGGCGAGCTTTATATTATCGACTGGGCGTACGCTTACCCGGGAACTCCGGAATCCGATGCTGCAATATGCTGCCTTATGCTTTGGCTCACATGCGGAGAACAAACGGCACGCGAATATTTCGAGCTCTATCTAAAGCGTAACGGATCCTGCTCTTCCGATGCAATTACGACACTTTTGCCGTTTGCGGCATCCATGCTTTATAACCGTGAAAATGCAGCCGGAAAGAAACTGCTGCTTTCAATAATGAAGTAACCTCTGATTGGTTTCGGGATAAAACCGAATGCTTTCCCGCTTAATCGTTGATTACTTTGAAATTATCAATATTAAACTTAATGTTTCAGGAGGAACAACTATGAAAATCACTGTTTGTATCGGCTCATCATGTCACATCAAGGGTTCGCGCCAGGTCGTTGAACAGCTCCAGTATCTTATCAAGAGCAACCATCTCTCCGATGAAGTGGAGCTTGCCGGCACGTTCTGCATGGGCAAATGCCAGCAGGGTGTTTGCGTTACCGTTGACGACGAATTCCATTCTGTTTCACCCGCAACGGTCAATTCGTTTTTTAAGCAGAACGTTCTCGCAAAGCTTAAATAAACCGAGCGGTTATTGCTTTGTTTATCCGGACAAACCCGCGATATATAAGGGAATGCTTTTGAAAAGCGAATTGCTCGACTTACTCCAAAAAATGAAAGGAGCTTCATGCAGTGAATTGCATCGCTTTAAAAAAATCCAACTGCAAAAATTGCTACAAGTGCATTCGCCATTGTCCTGTTAAAGCTATCAGGTTTTCAGGCAACCAGGCTTACATAATCGACAATGAATGCATTCTTTGCGGGCATTGCTTCGTTGTGTGCCCTCAAAATGCTAAACAAATCGTTGACGAAACAGAAAAGGCAAAAGTCCTTATTCAGTCGCCTGCGCCTGTTATTGCAAGCATCGCACCTTCGTTTGTTGCCAACTACGACGGCGTGGGCATTGAAGCCATGCGTGATGCACTGAAGAAACTCGGTTTTTTTGACGCTGAAGAAACCGCAATCGGCGCAACCGTTGTAAAAACAGAATATGAACGCATGCTGCGTGAGGATGCACCGGATGTTGTCATTTCGTCATGCTGCCACTCCGTGAATCTTTTGATTCAGAAACACTACCCTCGCGAGCTGTCCTGTCTTGCACCCGTTCTTTCCCCAATGCAGGCACATTGCCGTGACATTAAGCGGCGTCACCCCGAGGCTAAAACGGTGTTTATCGGGCCCTGCGTTGCAAAAAAAGATGAAGCAGAGCATTATGACGGTATTGTCGATGCCGTCCTGACGTTCGATGAACTCAGCGCGTGGTTCAAAGAAAAGGGTATTGAACCCGAGAAAAAGATTGTTCCGAAGGAGGACAGCCGTGCGCGCCTGTTCCCCACCACCGGCGGTATCCTTAAGACGATGGATTGCAGCAACAGTGATTACACATACATGGCAATAGACGGTGTTGACAACTGCATTGCCGTGCTGCGCGATATTGAAAGCGGGCGCATTCACAAGTGTTTCATTGAGATGTCTGCCTGTGTCGGCAGCTGCATCGGCGGCCCGGTTATGGAGAAGTTTCACAGCTACCCCGCAAAAGATTATGTCACGGTCACGCATTTTGCCGGCAGCAAAGACTTCCCTGTTATGCAGCCTGATTCAATCGCGCTGCAAAAAGAGATGTCTGCAATTGAGCAGCGTGCTCCGCTGCCTTCCGAAAGTGAAATCAAAGAGATTTTGCTTCAAATGGGAAAGAAGCAATCTTCCGATGAATTGAACTGCGGCTCCTGCGGCTACAACACATGTCGTGAAAAAGCCATTGCAATCTATCAGGGCAAGGCGGAAGTCTCCATGTGTCTTCCCTACCTGAAAGAAAAAGCAATGAATTTTTCCGACAGCGTAATAAACAACATTCCTCTCGGCATTCTTGTGCTTAACGAAAAGCTCGAAGTGCAGAATATCAACAACGCTGCACTGAGAATCATGAATATGCGTCGTGCCGAGGATATCATGGGCTGCAACGTCGTTCGCATTCTTGAACCCGGTGATTTTGCATCGGTTCTCGAAACGGAGCGAAGCATACGTTCAAAGCCCTGCTACCTTGCGGAATACGGGCGTCATGTTGAAGAAACCATCATTTACGACAGGGAATATCGTTCTCTTCTGTGCATTCTGCGCGATGTTACCGAGGCAGAAACCATGCGCCGTCAAAAAGACGAAGCAAGGCGGAAAACCGTTGAAATTGCCGATCAGGTTGTTGACAAGCAAATGCGCATCGTTCAGGAAATAGCAATGCTGCTCGGCGAAACCGCCGCCGAAACAAAGATTGCACTTACAAAGCTGAAAGAGGTAAGTGCAAATGAATGATCTGTGCGTTGATGTCGGCTTCAACAGTCTTATAAAAAAGAACGAAGTGCTGTGCGGCGACAATGTAAGCACGATCACATGCGAAGACGGCACATTTATTGCTGTGCTTGCAGACGGCTTGGGCAGCGGTGTTAAGGCTTGCATCCTGTCCACATTGACTTCAAAGATCATTTCAACAATGGTCTCCGAAAATATCGATATTTCGGAATGTGTCAAAACCATCGCCGCAACGCTCCCTATCTGCCAGGTGCGCGGGCTTGCCTATTCAACCTTCACGATATTGAAGATTCTTCCGACGCAAGAGGCGGAGATATTTCAATACGATAATCCTGACGTCATTTTTATGCGCGATGGGAAGAATGTTGAGCTGCCCTATGTCAGCATGAACATTGACGGCAAAGAGATAACCCATACAAAGGTTAAACTTCTTGAGAACGACACTTTCATTCTTATGAGTGATGGTGTAATTCATGCCGGCGTGCAGGCAGGCGGAATGTCTTATGCCTTCGGGTGGGAACGCGAAAACATTGTTGACTACATGGAAATTTTTTCCGATGTGGGTTTCTCTGCAAAAACGCTGTGCTCCATACTGCTTGATGAATGCTACGCAAAGTATTCGGGATCTCCCGGCGACGACTCAACCGTCTGCGTTGTCAAACTCCGCAAGCGCAACCAAGTCAACCTTTTGATCGGACCGCCCGAAAATCCGGATGATTGCGACAGGATGATGTCTCTGTTCTTTTCAAAAGGCGGCAAGCATATCGTTTGCGGCGGAACAACAAGCAAAATTGCCGCAAAGTACCTCGGCAAACCGCTCAAGGTCAGTCTGGATTCGGGCGACGATCCGAGCATTCCGGCAAAAGGGGAAATCGAAGGTGTCGATCTCGTTACCGAAGGCGTTATAACCATGAACCGTGTGCTTGAATATGCCAAGGATCATATCGGCGAAAATGCACTCTACGGTGACTGGAGCTACAAGCGCGGAGGAGCCGCCGAGATTGCAAGGATGCTTTTTGACGAAGCGACGGATATAAACTTCTATGTCGGAAGAGCCGTAAATCCCGCACATCAGAACCCTGATCTGCCGATTAACTTCAACATTAAGATGAACCTTGTAAATGAGCTTGCGGAATGTCTCAAAAAAATGGGCAAGCGCATTAAGGTCAGCTACTTTTAATAAATAATTAATTAACCAACTTGGAGGAATATATGCGAAAGTTTGATACACAGGTTCAGTTTTTGAAATATAAAGTCTTGCGGGAGACTGCAAGACTTGCCTGGAAGGACACGCTGACGGAAAATCTTCTCTCGTTCCGGCAGTCTAACGGCGGCTTCTATCACGTCCTCGACGGTTCGGACGGCAACAATCAAATGTCGAGTGAACAGGGCTTCTATGCCCTCGTCGCCATTGACCGCGCAGCGAATGGTCAAAACAGCCTGTACCGCATGGGCGATGTGACGAAGAACACATCCAAGCCCAACACCAACATCAATAAGAGCAAAGCAGATCCTTCGGTCAATGTCCCCGGCGTGACCGCACCCGGCACAACGTTCTCGGACGTAAAAAACCATGCAAATCAGACGGCGATTGAACAGCTTGCGTCCCGCGGCATCATCAACGGCATGGGAAAAGGCACGTTCATGCCCAACAAGACCATGACGCGCGCGGAATTTGCCGCCATCGTCACCCGCGCCCTCGGTCTGGCTGCAAAGGATACAAAAGTCTTTACCGATGTTCCCAGCTCCAAATGGTACGCCGGTTACATCGGCACAGCCAACAGCAGCGGCATTGTCAACGGCGTTGGAAACGGCAAGTTTAACCCCGAAGGCACCATCACCCGGCAGGAGGCCGCCGCAATGGTGGCAAGAGCGGCGAAGCTCTGCGGGCTGGACACTGCGATGGACGCGGCAGCGACAAAGGATATGCTGGCGCAGTTCGGAGATTACCGCAGCGTGGCATCCTGGGCGAAGGAACCGATGGCGTTCTGCTACTCCGTCAATATCCTCGACCAGAGTGATCTCAATATCGAACCCACAAAAGCGATTCTGCGCTGCGAGATCGCACAGATGCTTTACAATATGCTGAGCGCTGCGGAGTTGATCTGATATGACATTTTGGCAGA
>ERZ773136.3650-NODE-3650-length-11087-cov-4.070341_pt1 | contig 11087 bp, 6 predicted proteins | sample MGYA00580855_ERZ773136 | MGnify/ENA primary metagenome ERZ773136 (study PRJEB29015, sample SAMEA2737860) | human gut metagenome | biome: human gut; feature: human-associated habitat; material: faeces | place: China | collected 2012 ... | reverse complement strand
CCGTCTATCCGTCGGGGGCGGTCAACGTGCGGATGCACTTCGCCCCCGGCGAGGAGCCGATGCCCGAAATGCCGCGCTACGGCGTGCGGTTCCGCCTGCCCGAACGCATGGACGCCTTCGCCTATTTCGGCCGGGGGCCCGAAGAGAATTACTGGGACCGCAAGGCAGGCACCTTCGTCGGCCGTTACGAGACTTCGGCGCGGCGGGAGTGCTTCCCCTACGTGCGGCCGCAGGAGACGGGACACCACTGCGACACCGAATGGATCGATTTCGGCGAACTGCTGATCGTGGCTGACTCGACCATGGAGTTCAACGCCCTGCGCTGCACGGTCGAGGATCTCGACGGCGAACAGGCCGTCGGCCGCGACTACCAGTGGCACAACTGGACGAAAAGCGACTCCAACGAGGTGGATAAGGCGCGTAATGCGATGCGCCGCCAGACCCACGTGAACGACATCCCGGTACGCGATTTCGTGGAGGTATGCCTCGATTACCGCCAGATGGGGCTCGGCGGCTACGACAGCTGGGGCAAGCGCCCCGAGGAGTCCGTGACGCTGCGCACCGGAAAGCTCCGCGACTGGGGCTTCACCCTCGTCCCGAAGCGTGCGAGAAAATGAAGCGCCGAGAATCAGGATTCACGGGCCAGCCATAAAGGCCGACGCCCTTCAAAAACGGACGGTGCGACTTCGCGAAGTCGCACCGTCCGTTCGTGTCGTGACGAAAGATTCCTCCCCCGCTATCCGTTCGTCCGGAAAGCCTTCTGCACGCCCTTGATGCGCAGGATGGCGTGGACGAGCGTGTCGACGACGCTCGTGGCAGGCACCTCCACGTCGACCGTACCCGTGAGCAGACCGCCCCGCGAAGCGAGGTTCATCGAACGGATGTTGAGTTTCAGGTCGCGGATCACCGTTTCGGTGATATGGTTGGCCATGCCCGTCGTATCGGCCGCCACGATGCGGATCGTCACGCGGAACGCCCCTTCGGCCGTCTGCCGCCAGCGGGCGTCGATGACGCGGTAGGGATAATTCTCGCGCATACGCCGTGCATTGGGACAGTCGGTGCGGTGGATCGTAATGCCCGAGCTGATCGTCACGAAGCCGAAAATATCGTCGCCCTTGATCGGGTTGCAGCATTTGGCCAGCTTGTACTGGATTTTCGAGATGTCGTCGTCGATCACCAGCGCGTCCTGCGGAGCGGCCTTCTCCTGCGTGCCGTGCAGCGCGGCCTTCTGGCGTTCGATTTCGGCGGCCGCGGCGCGGCGCTCCTCTTCGGCTTCGCCCGAAAGGTGGCGTGAGAGGATCTCCTTGATCGACCCGAAGTCGAGCTTCTGGGTGGCGATCAGCGCGTAGACCTCCGTGCCGAGGCGCAGTTTGAAGTATTTGGCCAGGTAAGCCACCGCCTCGTCGATCGTGAGGCCGAATTTCCAGTTTTTGAGCTTGCGTTCCAGCTCCTCGCGTCCCAGCCGCGCGCTCTTGGCCTGCTCCTCGCGGATGAAGGCCTTGATCTTGCTGCGCGCCTTGGCGGTCTTGACCGCCGAGAGCCAGTCGGCCTTGGGCGTCTGGTTCTTCTGCGTGAGAATCTCGACGATGTCGCCGTTATGGAGCGTCTCCTTGATCGGCACGGCGCGGCCGTTGATCTTGCCGCCCGAACAGCTGCATCCCAGATTGGAGTGGATGTCGAAGGCGAAGTCGAGTACCGTAGCCCCTTCGGGGAGCTTGCGCAGGTCGCCGTTGGGCGTGAAGACGAAGATTTCGCCCGACGACGGCCGCGAATCGAACCGCTGCGCCAGCGCATGGGGCGTATTCTCCATCAACTCGCGCAGGCGGCCGAGCCACATCTCGCTCGTGAGCGCCCCCTGGTTGACCCCCTTGTAACGCCAGTGCGCCGCGATGCCGCGTTCGGCCACGGCATCCATCCGCTCGGTGCGGATCTGAATCTCCACCCAGCGGCCGCCGCCGGCCGAAACGGTGGTGTGGAGCGACTCGTAGCCGTTGGACTTGGGGATCGAAATCCAGTCGCGCAGCCGTTCGGTATTGGGGATGTAGTAGTCGGTGACGATCGAGTAGACGGCCCAGCACTGGGTCTTCTCCTCCTCGGGCGGACAGTCGAGGATGATGCGCAGCGCGAAGATGTCGTAGACCCCTTCGAACGGCACGTGCTGTTTGTGCATCTTCGTCCAGATCGAGAAGATCGACTTCGTGCGGCTCTTGACGTGGTAGTTGAATCCCTGCCGGTCGAGCCGCTCGACGATCGGCGCCAGAAAACGGTCGATGAAGGTCTGGCGTTCGCGCTCGGTCTCCTCCAACTTGCGGTGGATATGCTCGTACTCGGCCGGTTCGAGATAGCTCAGGGCGATGTCCTCCAACTCGCTCTTGATCGAATAGAGGCCCAGTTTGTGCGCGATCTGGGCGTAGAGGTTCATGCTCTCCCAGCTCTTCTTGCGCCACTTCTCGCGCGGGAACATCCGCAGGTTGCGCATCACTTCGAGGCGGTCGGCCAGTTTGATGAGGATCACGCGCGGGTCTTCGGAGTAGCTCACGATCAGGTCGCGGAAGTTGGCCGCCTGCTCCTTCGAGACTTTCAGCCGGATCTTCGAGATGTTGCTCAGCCCCACGGTAATGCCCAGCACCTCGTCGCCGAAGCGGCGGCGGATTTCGGACGTCACGCCCATCAGGTCGCCCGGCTCGCCGCAGGCGGCGAGCCGCACCACGGCGTGCAGGATGGCCGCCAGCGTGGAGTTGCGCCCCAGTCCGATTTCGGAGATGACGATGCGTGCGACGCCTGCGGCGTGATCCAGCAGCGGAGATCCGTCGTAGCGCACCTGTTTTTCAAGGCATTCGGCGGCATATGCCAGCGCCTCGTCGACGAGCCGCTGCGTGGTCTCGGAAAAATTTGCGGCGACGAGCGTCCGCAGCTCGTCGTAACGTGTCGTCTCCATAGCTCTGCACGATTTTAGCGGGATGCCCCGTTAACCTAACGCAACAAAGTTACAAAAATTTCACAAACCCCGTGCTTCGTCGCACCGTCGACACCTCTTTTCGTACGGGTTCCGTGCGGAAGGCCGGCGGAGCACGGCGAACGGCCGGCAGCACAGGCCGTGCCGAGACCCTGCCGGAGTCGGACGGAGGGGTGAAACCGCGGGCATTCCCCGAAATACCGTCCCGCAACGAAAGAACGGTGCAATCTTTGTTTCGACAGCGAAAAACTTAATTTTCCGCCAAGCCGGGCGCAGAGCCGAACTCGCACAGGCTACGCCGAGGCGGGAAAACGAAGAAGAAAATCTCGAAGACGATGATCCATACTACCGATTTTATCGCTACATTTGGCGTGAAAACCAAATGGAAGCACCTCATGGCCGAACAGAAAGTCTACGTCCCGACCGTCGGGGAAGAGGTCGCCAACGCCGTATCGCACGGCGTGATGCTGTGTCTGACGCTCGCCGCTCTTCCCTTCGCCGCCGTGCGCGCCTACGTCCACGACGGAACGCTGGCCGCCGTGGCCGCCAGCGTCTTCGTCATCTCGCTGCTGCTGATGTTCCTCGGATCGACCCTCTACCACTCGATGCACCCCGCGTCACGCCACAAGGAGGTGTTCCACATCCTCGACCACATCTTCATCTACGTCGCCATCGCCGGAACCTACACCCCGATCGCACTGTCGGTCATCGGGGGCTGGCAGGGTACCTTCATTACGGTACTGCAATGGGCGATGGTACTCTTCGGCATCATCTACAAGTCGCTCGCCCGCCGTTCGATTCCGGCGATCAGCCTGACGATCTACCTGGTGATGGGATGGACGATCGTCTTCTTCATGCCGCTTTTCGTGCGTCACGCCTCGATGCCGCTGCTCGTGCTGATCGCCGCGGGAGGCGTGCTCTACACCGCCGGCGCATGGGTCTACGCCCGCAAAGGGTTCCGCTATCACCACATGGTATGGCACCTGCTCATCAATCTGGCGGCGATCTGCCACTTCACGGCCATCGTCTTCTACCTCTACTGAGATACTTATCCGCGCAATACTCCGCGATGTTTCGTGTCGGACTGCCGGAAAGAACGGGGAGAAGACGAAGGTTAAATTTGCGTTAAGGAATCCTTACCTTTGCGTTAATTCTGCGCGCATTACGTGAGAGAACCGACTTTTCGGTCTAAATTTGTCCTGCCTAACGAACGTTTTCGGAATGTGCGGCGCACGCCGGGCGGCGGAAACGAATTAAAACGGATTTATGGACCCGATTTACACAGTGATTATCGCCATTCTGGCAGTACTGGCCGTCTCAGGCCTCTTCGTCGGCGTCACCAACGACGCCGTAAATTTCCTCAACTCGGCTATCGGATCGAAGGCGGCCCCCCGCCGCGTGATCCTGATCGTGGCATCGATCGGAATCCTGGTCGGCACGCTCACGTCGAGCGGCATGATGGAGGTGGCGCGCAACGGAATGTTCGATCCGGGGATGTTCTCCTTCCACGAGGTGATCCTGCTCTATCTGAGCGTGATGTTCGCCAACATCATTCTGCTGGACCTCTACAATTCGTGGGGGCTTCCCACCTCGACCACCGTGTCGCTCATCTTCTGCCTGCTGGGCGCCGCGATCGCCGTTTCGACCTTCAAGATCGCCGGCAGCGACGCACTTTCGATGGGCGACCTGGGCGAGTTCATCCACACGGGCCGCGCATTCGGCATCGTCGCGGCGATCCTGCTCTCGGTGGTCATCGCGCTGACGGTAGGTACGGCCGTGATGTACGTCTCCCGCCTGATCTTCTCGTTCCGTTACACGCGGGCCCTGAGCCGCTACGGCGCGCTGTGGTGCGGCGCATCGCTCACGGCAATCATCTACTTCGCACTCTTCAAGGGACTCAAAGGAACACTATCGCAGACGGCCTTCATCCATATGGTCGAGAACCATATCATCCTCTCGCTACTGGTCTGCTGGCTGGTATGCAGCCTCATCCTCTTCTTCGTCCAGCGTTTCAAGATCAACATCCTGCGCATCACGATCCTGGGCGGCACCTTCGCCCTCGCGCTCGCCTTCGCCGGAAACGATCTGGTGAACTTCATCGGCGTACCGATCGCCGGCTGGGACGCCTTCCAGATCGCCCGCCACGCCGGCGACTCCGCGATGACGATGGATGCGCTCAACGAGAACGTTCCGGCCAACTTCGCCTTCCTCGTCGGTGCGGGCGTGGTGATGATCCTCACGCTCTGGACGTCGCGCAAGGCGATGCACGTCACCGAAACCGAACTCTCGCTGGCCAGCCAGAACGACGAGCAGGAGCAGCGCGAATACGGTTCGTCGGCCTTCGCCCGCGCCATCGTCCGCGCGACGCTCAACACCAACCATGCCATCGAGCGGGTCGTTCCCCAACGGCTCCGCGAGGCGATCTCCCGCCGCTTCGAAGTGACGGACATCGAACACACCGGCGCACCGTTCGACATGATCCGCGCCACGGTCAACCTCACCACTTCGGCACTGCTGATCGCCATGGCCACATCGCTCAAACTGCCGCTGTCGACCACCTACGTCACCTTCATGGTGGCGATGGGTTCGTCGCTGGCCGACCGCGCCTGGGGACGCGAAACGGCCGTTTACCGTATTTCGGGCGTGATGACCGTCGTGGCGGGATGGTTCGTGACGGCGCTGGGCGGCTTCATCATCGCCTACGTCGTCGGACTGGCACTCGTCTACGGAGGAACCGTCATGCTGATCCTGCTGACGGTGCTGGCGGGCTACATGCTCGTCCACAGCAACTTCATCAAAAAGACGAAGAGCGCCGAAACGACGACCGCCGTCACGAACGAAAACGTCGTCGAAGAGATCGCCACGGTGGTCAGCTCGACGATCAACACCGCCACCCGCATCTACGACCGCACGCTGCTGGCCGTCTTCAAGGAGAACCGCAAGGTGTTGCGCGACCTCAACCGCGAATCGTCGGAACTCTACGAGCGGATGCACGAACGCAAATACCGCATGATGTCGACGCTGCGGATGCTGCGCGAGAGCGATCTCGACACGGCGCAGTACTACGTGCAGGTGGTCGACTACCTCAACGAACTGACCAAGGCGCTCACCCACATCGTGCGCCCCGCATACGGCCATATCGACAACAACCACGAAGGGCTGACCCGCGAACAGACGACCGATCTGATCCGCGTGGGCGACGAAGTGGAGGCGATCTACCGCCGCATCAACGCCATGCTCACGACCAACGACTTCGGCGACATCGACCTGGTGCTCTCGATGCGCGACCGTCTTTTCGAGACCATTTCGGACGCGATCAAGAGCGAACTGCGGCGGTTCAACACCTCCGGCAAGGGGAGTACGAAAGCCAGTATGCTCTACCTGACGATCCTCAACGAGACGCGCACGATGGTGCTCCAGCTGCGCAACCTGTTGAAGGCACAGCGCCACTTCCTCGAAACGAAGGGCGTCATCAAGAGCTGGCTCTATTACGCCAAATAAGCGGAATCATTTCGTATCTTCGGCTGACGCCTCAGATACTCCGGTCTCGGCAAAACGCAAACGAGTTTGCTTTTGCCCTCGCTTATCCGTATCTTTGTCGGGCGCGTCCCGAAACCGGACCGTTCACCGCAAACGGTCCGGTTTTTTCATACAGTGCGAAGCCCGCCGCACATGCTGCGGCAGGCGAAACGGAACGCATCGCACGCTGAGCAACGAAACAAAGACGACATCATGGATATAGCCAAGACCAAACGGCGCGAAAACATCGCCGAATACATCCTCTACCTCTGGCAGCTGGAAGACCTGCTGCGGGCGCTGCAATTCAGCCCCGAAGCCGTTCACTCCCAGCTCATCGCCCCCCGCAACCTCTCCCAGCCGGAGCAGCGGCTCTATCTGGAATGGTATATGGACATCGCCGACCTGCTGCGGCAGGAGGGCAAGGAGCGGCAGGGGCACCTCGACCATACGCTGCACCTGATCGCCGACCTGCACAACCTCCACCTGCAACTGATGAAGCTGCCCGCCGGGGCCCGCTACCGCGAACTCTACGCCCGCCTCGAACCCGAACTGCCCCGCCTGCGCGCGGTGCTGGGACGCAACGAGACGAGCGACACCGAACTCTGCTTCCGGGCGCTCTACGCGGCGATGCTCTACCGTATCCGCGGCGAAGGAGGCCAGCAGGCCGTCGCCGACACGGTGGAGTATATTTCGCCCGCGATCGCCGAACTCGCTTCGATGTACGGCAAGGTGGAGCGGGGCGAGATCGATCTCTTCGAACGGGAAAAATAGCCGCAGACTGCGGCGAAGCGGAAACTGCCCTGTCGCATGGAAGAAGGGGTTGTCGCTGGCTGCGACAACCCCTTCTTCGGATTACGGACTCTTAAAAACGGCGCAGGCGCAACCCCGCGGCGTCGGACGGCTCGCCGCGCAACCCCTGCGACGGCAATTCGCGCAGGTCGGCCACCGAGGAGAACCGCGCGAGGGTGCCACGCGGAGAACCTGCGTCGACCGACAACCGTTTCTCTATGCTCCGGCGTTCCGGACGGAAGGCGCCGAGCGAACCGTGACGGCGGCTGCGCACGGTTTTCGCTACCGTACCCGAAGCTGCTGCGGAGGTGGTGAAAGGTTCCGACTCGAAAATCTTCGTCGTCCGTCCCCCGTTGTAACCGAACGCCACGGCGACATAGGTCGTCGACGGTTCGAGCATATCCGTGAAATCTACGGTACGATTGCCCGAATAGAGCGAATAATCGAATAATCCGTATGCTTTGAGAATATCCATATAGACTTCGGCATAAGCCTCCTTGCCCTCGTCGTAGGCCGTATACTCATCGTAGACGAAGACGTCGGCGAAATAGACCTCGTCGGTATTCGACGGCGTTACGTCGAATTTGGCGCCCGAAGCCGTAACGTCGCGGACGTTCAGGCCGATCGTCATCGTCGAAGGAACAAGTTCGGAGGTTCGCTGCACCGCGCTGGCGACCTCCGTCGTGCGTACGCCCTCGGTGCTGACGCCGAAGACGACGGCCACGTAATCGGTTCCCGCGTCGAGGTCGCCCATCGCCAGATCGGCGTCGGTGTCGACCGTCACGTCGCCCGTCCAGATGTATTCGTTGCCGGCCCAGTCGATCTCGTAGCCGTTCTCCATCTCGATGAAGGCGTCCGCAATGGACGAAGGCGTATTTTTGTCGAACAGCTCCTTGCTGCACACGCCGATATAGTAGCGCGTAGCCGCATTGGACGGCCGGACGGAGATGTCGAATGCCGTCACGGAGACATTCCGGAAGGAGATGCCGAACGTGCAGTCGTCCGTCGGAACGAACGCTTCGGTACGCACCGTCTCGCGCGTCACGCCCGTCAGCGGCCTGCCCTCTTCGGTCAGGGCGAACGCGTAGACCACGTACTCCGTATCGGGCGAAAGTTTCGTGAATTCGTAGCCGTCGGGGCCGATCGAGAGAAAGTCGGTCCAGTCGAGATCGTAACCGCTGGCCTGGTAATAGGCCGCCGTCTCTTTCAGGTCGGCGACCACCGAAGCGACGATTTCGGCGTCGGTACCCCATGTGTCGAAATCGGCCTTCGCCGCCAGATCGAAATAGTAGAAGCAACCCGTATTGGAGGGCGTCACCTCCACGTCGCAGGTCGATTCGGTCTCTTCGTGCGCAATGGCGAACTCGCAGGAGAAGGGCCCGGTGCGGAACTCGGTCTTCGAGATCGCCGACGTGGCGACCCCTTCGGCTGTCATACCGTAGGCATAGGCGTAATAGTCGGTGTCGGAAGCGAGTCCGGAAATCGTCTGTTCGCCGGTGGGGCCTGTCGTAAGGAACATGTCCAGCATCTCGGCGAACGTCTTTCCAGCCAGGTCGGCCTGCCCCTGTATGTACTCGATGTCGCTGCGGATATAGTCGGCCTCGGTCGCATAGCTGTCGAAAAGCGACTTCTCGACCACCATCGGAACATAGCTCGCGGTATCGTCCGACGGCGTCCACGCCACTACGGCGCTGCTTCCGTCGATACCCGACACCCGAATGTCGAAGGTGAGTTCCGGCGTTTCGGGCGCCGGCTGCAAGAGGGTCACCACTTTCTTCTCAGCACCCTTATAGGTCAACGCGACGTTGGCGATGCGTACCTCGCCCTCGCTCGGATCGAACGAGAAGCCGATCCGGCCGGAAACGGAGTAATCGAACGAATGCACCCACGCATCGGTCGTCGAAGCGGCGATAGCCTCGCCCTCGACCGGATTTTCGACCTCGTATTCGAACCACGACGTTCCGCCTTCGGGCGAAACCGAAAGGGGCGACGCTGCGACCGCCTCCGGAAGTTTGATAACGGGCGCCGGCGCCTCGGGCGGTGCGGGATCGTGGGTGTCGCTGTCGCTGCAACCGCCGGTAAGAAGCGCCGAAGCGGCGAACAGAAAAGTCAAAAAACGTTTCATAGGCAAAATGGATTTTATGTGGCGGTAAAACGGGGCTTTCCGAAACGCCCGTCGCCCTGTCACGGTTAAAAACGATCGATCCGCCGTCCGGCCTGCGGTTTCGCTCCGGAACGGCTTGCGGCCGGATTCGGGATCGGGCACACAGGCAAATATAGCGTAAAATAATTTATATCCAAACATCGTAACCCATTGCATTTCCAGCAGTTGAATTACACTTCCGAGCCGAAAGCAGCGGTTTTCGCACGAATCGGAAGGAAGAATCGGGATTGTCGGGGCGGATCGGTCGCGGACGGAGCGATCGGGTTACGGATCGTAACCTTTCGTTTTTTCGATCTTTTCCGGAATCATCCCCTTCCGTTCCGTGCCCGAATTCCCCTTTTACTGCGGGATACCCCTTTCCGCCGGAGCATCAGTCCGTTGACGGCGGCTGTTCATAAAATGTTGATAGGTTTTCCCTGCGAACGGCTGCGGCGCTTGCAAAAGCACTATATTTGCATACAAAGGATGACGGTTCCTTGCCGCCGCGTCATGCGGCGGAGGGATGAAAAGGGAACGCCTGTGCAATTCAGGGACTATCCCCGTAGCTGTAACTTCCACGACAAAGGCCGCACAATCTCCGCCACTGCCGCCAGCGGGCGACGGGAAGGCGTGCCGGCCGGAACGAGTCAGAAGACCTGCCGTCCTCCCTTCGTTCGGAGCTTTCGGGTCGAAGAGCCAGACGATGCGATCTGCCCTGCGGGGATTATCTGCCCGTACCGGCGCGGTCGCTGTCGTATCGCATTCATTCCCGCAACACCGCAGCCGAAATCGCCCTTTCCGACCGTGACCGGTCACGGAGCATCCGTGCGCGCCGGAAGCGCCGCAGAGGACGATTCGACAGGGATTGTCGCCATGAAGGGCGGAGAGGAGACTCTCCGTAACGCAAGTCCGACGGGATTTCATGCCGACGCCCGACCTAAGATAAGTCACCCCCTTCCGTCGGACGCATGTCAACTATGAGCAGTTCCGAAATTTTCATCACCAAGCGCGACGGCAAACGCGAGCGTTTCTCGATCGACAAGATCCGTGCGGCCATCGCCAAAGCCTTCCTCTCGGTCGGGAGTTTCGCCACCGACGAGATGCTCACCCAGATTCTGGGACGCATCCGCGTCGCGGACGGCACGACCGTCGAACAGATTCAGAACCAGGTCGAGACGGCGCTGATGGCCGAACGCTACTACAAGGTGGCCAAAGCCTACATCATCTACCGGCAGGAACATACCGAAGACCGCGAAGTGCGCGACAAGCTGCAATTCCTGATGAACTACTGCGAGGCCAAGAACCCCGCCACCGGCTCGAAATACGACGCCAACGCCAACGTCGAGAACAAGAACATCGCCACGCTCATCGGCGAGCTGCCCAAGCAGAACTTCATCCGTCTCAACCGCCGCCTGCTGACCGACCGGTTGAAGGAGATGTACGGCAAAGAAGTCTCCGACCGTTACCTCGAACTGCTCGACCGCCATTTCATCTACAAGAACGACGAGACGTCGCTGGCCAACTACTGCGCCTCGATCACGATGTATCCGTGGCTGCTGAGCGGCACGACCTCGATCGGCGGCAACTCGACGCGGCCGACCAATCTCAAATCCTTCTGCGGCGGCTTCGTCAACATGGTCTTCATCGTCTCGTCGATGCTCTCGGGCGCCTGCGCCACCC
>ERZ773136.3645-NODE-3645-length-11096-cov-8.298343_pt1 | contig 11096 bp, 10 predicted proteins | sample MGYA00580855_ERZ773136 | MGnify/ENA primary metagenome ERZ773136 (study PRJEB29015, sample SAMEA2737860) | human gut metagenome | biome: human gut; feature: human-associated habitat; material: faeces | place: China | collected 2012 ... | reverse complement strand
AAATCAAATCCATTACCATATTCTTCCGCATTTCACTTTTTTGTAGTAACTTTGTATAGCATAAATCACATGCATTATAAACAGCCCAATGATTAAGACAGAAACCGTATAAAAGAGCCAGTCCTTAGACTCCGTAGCAGGCAATATCGCGACAAATAATAATATAAGCCTTGATGTATCAGAACCTAAACGTAAATTTTTAAAAGCCATACTTACTCTATTTTTTAGTTTACCATGTAATCCAGTCACATTATCTGCCAAGCAGATAAAATCTTACCGCATTACAGAAATGCTTGAACGAACGTTCCAGTTTCCTGCCAAACTTATGGTCACGCCAGCTTCCGTACACCCGATGTTCCCCAAAAGCATCCGGACTATGCTTGAAGCGGCTTCTTGGCGACAACCAATGAGTAGGATATATATGTATACCATCCAAATGCTGTTCCTCCTCCTTGCAGACATATCCCCTACGTTCCGCAACACTTCGCATGATATACGGAGAAATCGTCTGGTCCAGCGAACCGTCAGGACGGATAAAGTCCCGTTCCTGATAATACTCAAAGACCTCCTTACAGAAATCATTTCCCTTTGAACCGATAAAGAACGCGGCCTGAATACCATAATCGGTTTCTCCTTCTTCCCACCGCTCATTAAACGTAGCACATCCGGTTTCAGGAATAAACCGGTCGAAACGCTTACGCAGATAAATATCACTGTCCATATACACGCCACCTTCTTTATATACAGCATAAAAACGGACTACATCTGCCGCAAATGCCCATTTCCTGACCGACAGCGCCTGGTCTATATATTTACAACCGATAGCCTTTGCATCCTCGTACGTCCAGACACGTACCTTATAATCAGGAAGAACACGCTTCCAGCTTGCCAGGCAAATCTTGATTTCCAGCGGATAAGGATCCTTGCTGAACCAGCATAAATGAATAATTTTCGGGGGCATGATATCTACGAATTTTGAGTGTTCCACGACATTTTCAACCATTCTTCTTTTGTCCGTTTCCATCGGTTATGACTCCACAGCCAATACGCAGGAGCTTCCTTTATCTGTTGCTCCAGATGTTCCGAGTACATATCCGTCAGCTGATACTCAGGTAATTCGGCAGGATGCAAGGTCAGCAGTTCGAAAGAAGCATGATAGTATCCGCGCTTTACCCGTGTTACTTTCAGGTAGTAAACGGCAGCATCCAGCCGGCGCCCTATGCGTTCCGTTCCTTGAAAGAAAGCAGTGTCCCGATGCAAAAACTTTGTCCAGTGGCTCATCCCTTCCCATCCAGGCGCCTGGTCGGAAATAAAGCCTATCATCACTTTCTTTTCTCCTCTGCTGAGTGTAACCAGCCGGCGTAACGTCTCCTTCATCGGAATGGACTCACCACCAAACTGTCCGCGAAGGCGGAGATATAACTTATCGAACGCCTTATTATATAAAGGATGATAAATCTGTCCGCAATGAATTTCAGGAAACCAGTATTGCAGAGAAGCTACATACTCCCAGTTGCAATAATGTCCCAGACATACGAAGCAACATTTTTTCCCAGCCTTGTCCAACTCCGCGCGTACCTCATCCAGTCCGCTGAAAGTCATACGCTTCATCATCTGCTTTTTCGACATGGAAAACAATTTGATGGTTTCTACCACATAATCGCAGAAAAAATGATAGAACTCCTTTTCTATCTTCAGAATCTCCTTTTCACTTTTTTCCGGAAACGAACCGGCAATGTTGCGGTGTACAATATCCCGGCGATATTTCAAGCCATAGAATAACGGTACAAACAGCAGGTCGGATATGAAATAGAGTACCCTCAATGGCAGCAAAGAGAGCAGATACCAGAAGAAAAAAATCAGATAATATATGAATTTCATTGAATTGCCATGTTTCAGTTAAAGTGCAAATTTATAAAATAATATGCAAAAGCACCTGCTTTATATAAAATAAAACAATAAATTACACTATCTTTGTGCACTATATTATAACAGAAATTTTTCCTGCATGAAAGAATTTTTCCAAATGATGCGGCGGTTCATTTCGCCCTACAAAAAGTATGTTGTCGGAGCAATAGGTCTTAATCTGCTGTCGGCAATATTCAATGTCTTCTCTTTTTCACTTCTTATACCGATTCTGAACATCCTGTTCAAGACTGGAGAGTCAGAAAAAGTATATCATTTTATGGAATGGGGAAGCGGAGAACTGAAAGACGTTGCCGTAAATAATTTCTATTATTACGTATCCGAATTGATAGAAATATTCGGCCCTGCCACTACTTTACTTTGGCTGGGACTTTTCCTTGCAGGAATGACCCTGCTGAAAACCGCATGCTATTTCGGTTCTACAGCCATCATGATTCCGCTTCGTACCGGTGTAGTACGCGATATCCGCATCATGGTTTATTCAAAGGTAATGTACCTCCCACTCAGCTTCCTATCTGACGAACGAAAAGGTGACATCATCGCCCGTATGAGCGGCGACGTTGGCGAAATAGAAAACTCCATCACCAGCTCACTCGACATGCTGTTGAAAAACCCGATTCTTATCATCTCTTATTTCGCCACCCTGATTGTAACCAGCTGGCAACTCACCCTGTTTACCATCATCGTGCTGCCAGTTATGGGATGGATCATGGGACGTGTAGGACGCAAACTGAAACGCCAGTCGCTCGAAGCCCAGAACAAATGGAGCGAAACCATGTCGCAGTTGGAAGAAACATTAGGCGGTATGCGTATCATCAAGGCATTTATCGCAGAAGAAAAAATGATAAACCGCTTCGTGAAGTGCAGTAATGAATATCGTAGTGCAACCAATCGCGTAGCCATGCGCCAGAGTCTTGCCCACCCGATGAGCGAGTTCTTGGGAACCGTACTCATCGTACTTGTACTTTGGTTTGGTGGTTCACTGATTCTAAGTGCTAACTCTACCATCAACGCTTCTACCTTCATTTTCTATATGGTGATACTTTACAGCATCATCAACCCGTTGAAAGATTTCTCCAAGGCAAGTTACAATATCCCGAAGGGGCTCGCTTCAATGGAACGTGTAGACAAGATTCTGAAAGCTCCAAACAACATTACAGAACGTACCGATGCCGAACATATCAGCGAAATGAAAGAAGGACTGGAATTCCGCAATATTTCGTTCAGCTACGGCACGCATGAAGTACTCCACGACGTCAGCCTGAAAGTACGCAAAGGACAGACTATTGCATTGGTAGGACAAAGTGGTTCAGGAAAGTCAACACTAGTCGATTTAGTTCCCCGCTTTCACGATGTGCAGGCTGGTGAAATTCTGATAGACGGAAAAAATATTAAAGATCTGGTAGTAAAAGACCTCCGCGGACTGATAGGTAATGTAAATCAGGAAGCCATCCTGTTCAACGACAGTTTCTTCAACAACATTGCTTTCGGTGTAGACAATGCCACCATGGAACAAGTTGTTGCCGCTGCCAAGATAGCCAATGCCCACGATTTCATTATGGAAAGTGAAAAAGGCTACGACACCAACATTGGCGACCGCGGCTGCCGCCTTTCAGGAGGACAGCGTCAACGTATCTCGATAGCCCGTGCCATCTTGAAAAACCCGGCCATCTTGATTCTGGACGAAGCTACTTCTGCCCTTGATACAGAAAGTGAACGCCTGGTACAGGAGGCTTTGGAACGTTTGATGAAGACCCGCACTACTATTGCTATCGCACATCGCTTGTCGACTATCAAGAATGCCGACTGCATTTATGTACTCTATGAAGGCCGTATCGTAGAAAGCGGCAGACACGAAGAGCTGCTCCAGAAAAACGGTTACTATAAACGTTTGAACGATATGCAGGCTCTGTAGATTCTGACCATACCAAACGTATAATATAACCAAAAGGTCTTGTACAAAAAAGAAAAAAAGATGAGGATGTTTTTAGAAAAATATCCTATAAAAGAGAAATATTTATCTTTTACAGCCCACAGTAACACTCATTTAAAGTTTACCTTTTGCAATACATTTATTTAAATACCATTTGCCAAGTAAAGGAGAAAATTTATAATAACGAAATAATTTTCTTTTCCGACGCGACAACATTTTTTTTAAATCTGGATATTGCTTTAACTTAGCTAGCAATGCTGGCATTAACAAATCAATCCTCTCTAGCTTTCTAAACATTATCTCTACCCAAAAATTATTAATTTCTAAAAAAGTAAACTCTTTTTCTACCTCAGAAAAAACTTGCTTACTTTCTAAGAAATCTTTTATCCATAAAGGAAATCTTTTAAATTCCTCATACTTTTTATCAGTTAATGAAGAGATATGAGACATTGCATCCACATGCCTATTGTACAATAAAATAGGTTTATCTAAAAAAACAACTTTATGAGCATATAAAAAAAGTTGTGACATTAATATAGCATCTTCTCCATATGAAATATCAGGAACTAATATAATAGAATTTTCTAAATATAAACTCCTTTTCTGAAAGTTACTCCAAACTGACCAGAATACTAAATTGGAAAATGAATATTTCAAGCATTGAATTCCTGTTATTTCCTTAAAATCAGTAAAAGGAGCTAATTCATTTTTTTTCTTATCCTTCGGATACGCAAAAATAAATCTAGCATTCACTATATCAGCTCCGCTACTCTCGGCTCTACAGACTAAAGATTCTATAGCATCTTTTAATAAACAATCATCACTATCAAGATGTTGTATATATTTTCCAGAAGCAATATCTACTCCAGTTCTTCTAGCCGAAGGTAAACCCTTATTTTTTTGGTATATATAAATTATACGAGTGTCTAATTTTCTATATTTATTAATAATATCTTCACTTCGATCTGTACTTCCATCATTTACAATAATAATTTCAAGTTCTTTATAAGTTTGTTGAACAACACTCCAAAGACATGAATCCAGAAATGACTCAGTATTATAAACAGGTATAATCACAGAAACTAATGGGTTAGAGGTAGTCATAAAAATGATAAAAGAAAGAAAGTTATTATAAATATATGTTTTAATATACAAATGTACTAATTTCAAAGAACAAATATAATTTATTTTTATATTTTTGCTTAATATGATTAAATCCAACAGATCATGAAAATTGTATTCATTTCCCATCTAGCACATTCTCAAGGAGGAGCTCAAGGAGTTCTTGTAGATTTAATAAAAGGGTTAAAACAATACTATCCTGAATACCAAATATATATTATCTTTCCTAAAAAAGGGGACTTAATTGATATATGCTCTCCATACATCAATGGCTACAAAATAATTAAACAACCATGGTGGATCATACCAGGAAAAAAAATCAAATGCCATACAGCAATAGGACGTTTTTTCCGTATAGTGAAATATGCTATAAAAACTTTACAATATCTTCGAAAAATACAGCCAGATTTTGTCATTACTAATACTTTAGCATCTCCAACAGCTGCTTTAGCCGCTTATTGGGGTAAATTTAAACATATCTGGTTTATTCACGAAATACCAACACTGTCTACAGATTGTACATTTTTATATCGAGAAAAATATATATGCAAATATATAGAGAATTCTTCTATCAAGATATTATCTGTTTCTGAAGCTATTTCAACATACTATAGTCGTTATTTAACAGACAAAACTAAAATAGAACGTATACATTATGCTATTGAAATACCTAGTATAACTTCCACCCCAAATCACATTTATACCCTAATAATGGTAGGTTCTTTTAATGAAAATAAAGGACAGAAAGAAGCTGTATATGCTAGTAATATTGTTAAGAATAAGTATCAAATACCATTTCAATTATTATTAGTAGGTGCCAATAAAGATAAATATACCCATGAAGTAAAAGAAATTATTAAACAAGAAGGACTTACTCAACAAATTAAAGTAATAGACTTTACTTCTTCAATAATAGACTATTACCAACAGGCAGACGTACTAATTACCTGTTCCGCTTCTGAAGGATTACCAAGAGTGATTATTGAGGCACAAAAATTAGGAATACCCGTTATTGCTACTTCTATTCAACCTAACAAAGAACTAATCGAATCAGGATATAATGGATTATTATACCAAAGAGGAAGCTATAGCGAGTTAGCCCAACATATTATTGAATTAAGTGATAAACAAAAACGAAAAAAAATGAGTGAATATGCAGTAAATCGCATAAAAGATCTTTATACTATGAAAGGTTTCATTACAGAATTCACAAAAACAATTGATAAATATGAATAAAGTTCTTTTTTACCATTTAGAATTTCCTGCAGGAGGTACAGAAAAAGTAACTATCAACATAGCTAAATTTCTTAGTAATAAAAACTATGAGATTCATGTTATGACTTCAAATAAAACGCAAGATAAAAATTTTCCATATATTAAAAATATTATAGAAATTCCTAACCAGAAATCTGCCTTTGACGAATCTTCAGCTGAAAACTTTTTAATTGAGTATTTACAACAAAAAGAGATTGATATATTTGTACTTCCTGCAAGACTAGCACCTGATTTATGCTCACAAATAAAAAAAAGGACAAAGTGTAAAATCGTTTTTTGCCTACATAGTATGCCTTTATGGGAAGTAAAAAGTTTATTATGTAGTAAAAAAGAAAGGAGTAGACGCAATTTATACAAAAGAATACATTGGTATACAACAACTTACATAAAAGGATATTGGTTTAATTCTTACAATAGAAGATTTATAGCTCCATATCGAGAGACTTATAATAATGTAGATGTATTTGTTACTCTATGTACTGACTACAGAAATAAATTAAAAAAAATCCTACACTGCTCAGGTAAAAAAATCGAAATAATATCAAACTCTGAAGAGAGACCTTCTCAAGTAAATTTAAATAAAAAGAAGCAAATTATATATTCAGGTAGATTGAGTTTCTTTGACAAAAGAGTAGACAGATTATTAGCTATATGGGAAAAATGCCAAGATTCACTAAAAGATTGGGAGCTTATCATTATTGGAGAAGGAGAAGAAAGAACAAATTTAGAGAATCTAGCAAAAAAAATGAATTTACAGAGATTAGTTTTTGCAGGCTATATTTCAAACATGGAACCTTATTACCAAAATGCCTCTATTATTTGTCTTACCTCAAATTTTGAAGGATGGCCACTTTGCCTTACAGAAGCATTATCATATGGAGTTATACCTATATCCTTTAATTGTAGTGAGGGAGTAAAAACAATATTAGCATCAGAAGACAAACCTATTGGAATTCTCATTCCACCTAACAATCTCAATCTATTTGCAAAAGAGCTAATAAACTTAGCTAATAACAAAAATAAAATGGAGGAAATGAGGCAGAATATTATTCATAGATCTAACCTTTATACATCCGACATCATTGGAGATAAATGGTTTACCTTATTTAATAGACTACAAAAATAATAATTATAAAGCCTTCAGCCTGTCACGCTTTATAGTAACCAGCCACGGGCAAATGAATCTTAAATACTTATTCAGATGGAAAAGTTTCAAATCGGAGGCTTTTCCTCCTAGACGTTCGCTTAAATACCTGCTAAGTTCTATTCTTTTGTCTGCATCATTTACTTTCTTTATTTTACGGTATATCATACCATGAGCCAATCGACGTTTGTATTTTTTCATCTCAGGAAAAGTCTTTTCCATCAAAAAAAGGACATCAATATCTTCCTTTATACGATTACCTAGCCTAACACCTTCTACACTGACTTTTGCAGTATGTTGACGGAACTTATTTAGCTGAGCATAAATTTCAAACATATCTCCTTGCAGAAGCATTTGAAACCAGAAAACCCAATCACCGCTATACCTCATGTTTACAAAAGAAGAATCGAATAAATTAATAGCATAAGAACAACGAAACAAAACTCCACTAGCATTGATAACACAATTGTTCCAATACATATTATGTTCCGCATAAGCTTTTCCCGGAAATCTACAAGCAGATACAGCTGGCTTATTCTTTCCCCAGTAATTAGCTTCTTGCGGCAATATCCTGCCATTCTCATCTATATATTTCGAAGCAGTCATACACACAGATATATTGGAATATTTCTGAACCTGCTCCACACAAGTTTCCAAAAACGTAGACTCGCACAAATCATCTGCTTCTGCTATCCAAATCCATTCGCCTTTTGCCAGCAGAATTCCTTTCATCCATTGTTTGAAGGGACTTCCTGTGTTTTGTTCATTTACAACCAAATGAGAAACATGAGGATTGTTCTTATATTTGTCAAGAATCTCTAAACTGTTGTCTGTAGAAGCATCATCCAAAAGTATAAGTTCAAAGTCTTGAAAAGTCTGATTCAAGATTGACGTCAAGCGTGCATCCAAATAACGTGCATAATTATAATTAGGAACGACAACACTAACCAATGGAACTTTTTCATTCATAAACACAAAAGATATCTGCCAACCAATAAATCTATATACTATTATTTATCAATAATATTTAAATACTTACTTCGTTTCAGCCCCAATGTATAGGGAAGAAAATGTATAAAACGATGCAAACGAGGTTTCCAATTATTTAAAACATTTTCTCCTTTCCAAGGTGTCAAATCTTGATACTCAAAATACAAATGTCTTAATGGATGCATACAATGATATTGCCAAGGCTTACGCGAAGAATAATGCAATATTGCAGGATGTAAAATAGTATCTATATACGGTGGACACCAATCGGCTGTTTTACCTTTTGGAACACGATAAGCACCTTCTTGCACATTCCACTTCATATCGACCAATACTCTATGCTCATGTAACAAGCCGTTTAATAAATCCTGATCGTTATATAACACACGCTCCGGATTATCTTTATAATAAGTCTTACATTGCTGCTCGATATTATGCTTCCGCCAATAATCCAAATTCAATAATAATACTCCTCCATTAAAATAATTATATGAAAGATCGTACCCCAAACGATTACAATGCACCGGATTAACGGTAAAATCGTCTGGAACACCAGCCAATGCTTTACCTTCCAGATTTGTATTCCAAAAATCATCTAACGGTTTCAAAACCAAAATATCACTATCCAGATAAAGAGCTTTCTTCACTGAATCAGGAAGTAAAGAAGCCAAAAGACAACGATAAAATACAACCATAGGCAACCTTTGTCCTTCCCAGCGTATAGCATATCCTTCCAATTTTTCCTGAGGAACTTCATAAAAAGCAATAGAAGCTCCATACGTTATCGCTAAGTCCGACAAAACCGTACGGTCTGCTTCCGACAGTCCATTGGCAACTACATGCACTGTAATATCCGAAGGTGTATCATTTTTTAAGATAGAAACCATTGTTACAGCACAAAAACGTACAAACTTATGATCAATGGTAAATACTATATGCTTCATATCTTCCAATTATTTATTCAGGTTCTTGAAAAAATCTGCCATTGTATGGTCTTCGTGTATATATCCGTCTGCCTGCAAACGGCCGAAGACACGACTTCCTATCACACGATCGTATTCCTCATTCAGTTTTCCTTCTTTATACAGGCCATAAAAATAGCGCCAGTGACGTCCACCATGTTTACTGGGATTCTGCTCCAGCTGCTTTCCGCCATTAATCATTTTCTCCAGAAACTGCTGACGGCCTCGGATATTATAATGATAAATACGGATATCACTTTTGCCGGAACGCTTGGGGAACATGGCTACCTTATGGTTTCCCATCGAAATCTGGATGTATCCACGAGTACGGTGCATTACCTTAGGTATCTGACGGGCAAACAATGAATAGAGCGATAAATCATATTTTGCAATATCTTCAACCGGGTCGACCGTGTAGCTCCATGCTTCAAAGTTTTTTCCTTCTTCGGGATATACACAGTACATGGCACATTTTATCACGTTTGCCGAAGTCTGCTGCAACGTATCTTTTAAAGAAGATGATGCAGGATACCAGAACTCATCGGCATCGGCATTAATTACCCAGTCGGCTTTATAAACAGTCTTGGCACGCCACACCATACGGTCTACCCATACTTTCTGACGATAATCGGTAGCTTTCTCTTCTATTATTTCTTTTATCCACCCCTTTTCCTGATACTTACGCAGTATTTCAGGAGTCTTGTCTGTGGAATTATTGTCTGTTACGATAAAAAAATCGACCCCTTTCTGTTTATGAAAAATCAGGTTTTGCTCCAGAATGTCTTCTTCATTCTTTACCAGTAGTGTCATGCATACTACCGGATTTTTTACTTTGCACAAGGAGAAAGGCATCTCTGCTATCGCACAGGCTACCTTTTTTAAAAGCAACAACAGGTTCATAAAGCTATCGTTTTTTAATTAATGGGGACTTTTGTCCAGCCTTCAGGATAAATATAGGGTGTTTCTGTATGACGGAACCAGCGCTCAGGCACAATTACTGTCTTGTCTTTGTGTGGATCGAGCCATGCACCCCACCAGCTAAATGTACTGTTACATATAATATGACGACGACAATGACTCATCAGCATCATGTCCTGCCAGCTGTCATTACCTTTATTCCAGTCGATATATACGGCATTGTCGAGCGGAAGATTTTCTTTCACCCATGCCAGATCGTCTGAAAACACATAAAAAACCGGATTGTCCAGCTGCTTCTTGATTGCGGCAATTGCGTTCTGATAGTAAGGAAGCTGACATACACTTCCTGTATTTTCCCAATGCTTTGGTTCCAGATAATCTCCCCGCCGTATATGAAGCGATACAGCATTCAAGTCAGCGTCCATACGTGCCGCCATTTCCTTGGAACGCTCGCTGGCCTGAGTCATATCAAATGTAAAAGCCTTACGGACATCTGTTTCGATATCGGCAAAAAAACGTTCCGACTGGTAAAATCCTTTGAAGTAAACCAATGGCCAGGCATAGCTTTTCCAAAACGACTCCAATCCTTTCTGCTTGCGCTCCAGTATAGTCTTGAAGAACAGAAACTCCAGTATCTTCTTACCCGTACGGTTCATGCAGAACTCTACATGGGGCAAGGCAAATACTCGGTTCATCTCGTACCCGTGATGCACATGGTAATGCATCATATCCGATAAGTCTATCTTTGTATGAGGAAAGAGTTTCTTCATTTTCAGATAGAAGGCATATATAAACATCTGGTTGCCTAAGCCACCTGTCATTTTTA
>ERZ773136.3641-NODE-3641-length-11116-cov-3.404755_pt1 | contig 11116 bp, 10 predicted proteins | sample MGYA00580855_ERZ773136 | MGnify/ENA primary metagenome ERZ773136 (study PRJEB29015, sample SAMEA2737860) | human gut metagenome | biome: human gut; feature: human-associated habitat; material: faeces | place: China | collected 2012 ... | reverse complement strand
TTTAAATTCCTGTTCGAGCAACATATAGTCTACAAAATTCAGGTTTATCTTTTTGGGAAAGTTGAACACGGCACGTTTGACAAAATAAGTAGAGTCGAGCACTACATACAGATGTCCGTTGAATCCGAAAGACTCGGAGTTAAATGGGGTGAAAGCCAGATCTACACAAGGTTCACCGGCTATCTGCAATGTATCCATCAGATAATACTTATAGAATCCCGTACCGATTCGGGACAGTGGACTGACAAACTTATTGGTAAACAGGGAAATGTTATTTTCGTAAATATCCACATCCTTGAAAACTTCGTTGATAGCAGCCTGCATCCCTTGCTTGGAAAGGAACTCATCAACACCCGCCTGTTTGCGTCCTTTCACCCATTGTTTCTCGGAGCGGGGAGATTTCCGATAATAGTCCGTAGCAAGCAACTCTCGGGCTGATACGGTAAGAATAGGTTTACCGGTGACGGCAGAAGTATCTATATACTCGGTAAGAAAATCAAATTTACGATATAACCATTTCTTCTGCTTCTCTTCATCAAAATTATTCAGCGCGAAAGTAGTCTTCTCATAACGTTCGCGTTGCCAAAAATCTTTTTCATTTGGAGAATAATTATCACGACTCTCAATCATCCGACGAACAAACTCCACTGCCGGATTATCTTTTTTCCGGTAACGTTCCCGTTTGGGTTTTACCACGACTTCAGAAAGGTCATAAGCAGTAGGTGCAAGCGCTACTTTGTAGGATAAATTACGGGCTGGATAAATCCTCCGACTATTTTCGTTATAGCCGATGACCGATATCACAAGAATTGCTTCGGAACGGTTGGTCTTGAAATAAAAGCGTCCATCACTGCCGGTCGTAGTTCCCTCAGTCGTGTCTTTCAAACGTACAGATGCATAAGGTAGAGGTTCTTTTGTCAGAGAATCAGTCACCACTCCTTGCACTACATACTGTGCGCTTAGAGGAATACTGATTAACAATAAAAGAAAGAGCGTCAGTGTACCTTTTACGATTAGTCTCATACCTTAAAATCCTATTGAATTGAGCGGGACAAAGGTACAGGTATTTAAGGACAAAAAAAGGTCTGTTTGACGGAAGAAGTGTTCTTATTTGACACAATCAAAGAAGAACAGTCCGATTTATTCGCAATAATCGGGAAGGCGCACAGTGAAACGGGTTCCCTTACCCACTTCGGAAGTTACAGAGATAGTTCCTTTTAAACGCTCGACAATTGTTTGACAGATACTCAATCCCAATCCTGCCCCTTGTGTGAAATTATCAACTTTATAGAACCGTTCAAAGATGTGCCGGATACCTTCTTCCGAAATGCCGACTCCGGTATCTTCTACAAAGATACGGGTATATCCGGGCTCTTCCTCTTCTTCATAACCGAAAGTGATAGAACCGCTGAATGTAAACTTAGCCGCATTATTAATCAGATTATTCACTACCTGTTGCAGGCGTACATTATCTGTCTGAAGGTACTTTTTATCCCCTTCGGGCATACGTAGCAGCAGTTCCACTCCCGGAGGCATATTCAACCGCTGCGAATCGTGAACAGTCTTCAACAGCAGAGGTAAGTTATGTTCCGCAAAGATAAATTCCATCGTACCTGACTCTATACGGGACAAGTCAAGAATATCATTAATCAATGCCAACAGCAAACCACAATTTTTATTAATAGTCGCAATAAACTGAGCAACTTCTTCTGTTGTAAACCCACTTGTATCACTCAGTAAATCAGAGAAACCAACAATAGCATTCAATGGAGTGCGAATCTCATGGCTCATATTGGCAAGGAAGGCTGATTTCAGTTTATCGGTCTGAAGAGCTTTATCACGCGCTTCCCTCATTTCCTGTTCGGCCGTCTTATATCGCTGAATACTTTGACAGACACCTAATATATTATACAGCGAGTCTTGCGTCAATCCTGTGATAACGGAAGAACGGTATTCCCACCACTCGTATTCACCATCGGCGTTACGTTGACGGAAGTTCAGGCGCGTATTCGTATCTTCTCCGGTCAGCGCCCTGTCAAATAACAGTTTCACTTCCTTCAAATCGTCCGGATGAACCGTCCGCTCCATATCCTCACGTGAAATTATCGTAACCGATTCTTCATATCCCAGACGTGTCAAAAAGCCTTGAGGAAAGATGAAACAATTTGTTTCCACATCGAATTGCCACGGATAAATGGAACTTTCATCCATCGCCATATCAAAAAAACGTTTTTGCATTTCTTCATCCGAGATATTCCGGGCGGAAAACGCCATACCGGTAATCATACCCCTTGAACGGATAGGTACAATTTCTCCAGACACCGGGAAATACTTATCGCTATGCACCTCTTTCATAAAAGAACCCTGAGGTATCTGCACGCTCTCCCCTGTGCTGGCCACTTGTTTCAACATCTTATGAAGAATATCCTGCCCCTCATTATATATATTGAAAATACTGCCTGCCATCATCCCTTCATAAACACGTCCTCCCGCCTCGCTAGGCAAATGGAGCATTTTCAGCAGAGAACTATTCGTAAAATGAATATGCAAATCAGTATCATACGTTATCACCCCATCGCGGATAGAATGGAAAATATTATCAAACTCATTACGCTGTTCTACCAACTTATTCTGCACCAATAAACGGGTTTGTGCTTGAATCCGCCGTTTAGATTCGCGCCGGTTAACCCTCATCAGCCATACGACGGAAACAACCAACAACGCCAAAATAGACGGATAAAGAAGAATAAATAGGAATTTATACTTCTCCCAATAAGGTTCATTGACAATTATTCCACTTGAGGCTACCTTATCAGGATCAACGTAGAAGAAATCCAATTGCTTATAATCATATATAAATCCCTGCTTGCTTTCCGTTACTCCTATTTCTTGTGGAGATGTCCCCTTCAATACTTGAGAAGCCTTTTGCCCAGCCAATAATGCCGAAGTATAAGCATCACTGTCATAGGCACAGAATACACCATTAGTCAGCCCCACATTCTGGCTTGCAAACACAGGAGCTTTAGAATTCTTCCCGACAAATGAGAGGAAAGGAGACCATTTAGGAGCTATGACAAGACGCCCGTGACTGTTACGCGGATAACAAATAGCTGCAATAATATGACTGGTCGTATGATTCTGGGTATTATAGATTTTCATATCATAATCCGGATGATCTTTCTGAAAGATCTCCCACTCCTCTTGAAAGTCATTAAGCCCCCTTGCACTCAGAAAACTATTGTCTATCACACAAAGCACTTCTTTCCGTAAAGGAAATATTTTCTGAGCCTGACGGAGAATCACATCAAAGTCAGGATTGGCAATAAATCCGCAAACATTAGGATGGGCAGCAATCAATTTTTCATCAGGATATTTAATATCGAAAAACACTACCGGAATCTGCAAGGGCAACGAATCGCCACAGGCAAAAAGCGTGTAAAAGGCCTCATCACTTGCCGTAACAATCAAATCGGTCTTCCTTTCACGGGCACGTTCACAAAAGCGGCGCATGATTACCTTCTCCGACCGGAATGTCCAAAAATCGGCATCCAGATATTCTGTTGTAATATTCACCTTTATCCCACTCTCTCTGAATCCTTTTGCCAATCCTTGGTTTAGGCTGCTATGCCAAGGAGTCTGCGCTGTATAAGATTGTAGAAAAAGTATATTGAATGTACGTTCCGTAGCTGCCGCCTGAATAAGAACAGCCCAAAAGAGAACTACAAACAAACAGCAATATCGTCGATTCATAAGCAAAAGCCAGCGTTGTTTTCAATATTATGCGTACAAAGATAAGTTATTATATTGAAAACAATGCAAATAGCCCTATATTTTTATTCCTTCCACAAAGCTGTATCCGGTTATGTATGATGGAAAGGCTACTGATCTTCCGACAGCAAATCCTGCCCTAATGAGTAGTTGCCTCCACCTTTTCCCGGTCACGAATTTCTTTTGCTTTTCGCATATAGACAATCATACGCATAGATTGATCGTAAGTGAAATAATTCCATATCCAGTTAAGAAGCACGACCACCTTGTTACGCACTCCAAGAATGGAACGCAGATGAACTACCAACCACATAACCCAAGCCAACCAGCCTTGCATCTGCACTTTACTAAATTCCGCAACAGCACGGTTACGTCCTACTGTCGCCATAGAGCCCCAAATACGTCCGCCACGACCTATCAACGATGGGTTCATGTACCGATAGTTACTCCGGTAACACCACTTACCCAAATAAAAGTACGTGTAGCGATTTCTATTCCATCTTCGAGTATAACTTTATGGTCGCGAAAGTCTATCACTCGTTTATTCAGCAAAATATTCACTTCCATCTCACGAAGAAATTTTTCTGCGTGCAATGACGAATCCTCCGACATCCCGGCAAGTAATCTCGGTCCCGCTTCTATCAAATATATGTGCATCAGGCTGCTAGGCATATCCGGATAGTCATTCGGCAATTCTTTTTTATCAAACAGTAACCTACCGCAGACGCAAACGGTCTCCTACTTCGGGGACATATTCGCCATCCTTACGATTCATCTTATACAGATTCTTAAGGCGGATACCGTATTTTTGAGAGATGCCGTGCATGGAATCTCCATCTTTTACAATATATACGGTATAAGGTTTGGAAGCCTTTTTCTTCTTACTCTTCAGATAGATAATATCTCCTTCTACTAACGTATAATCACGTTGCAGATCATTGTATTTCACAAGCTTCTTCCAACTAATATCAAACTCCTTACCTAAATCTTTAAAGGTATCGCCGTTACGGGCAACGATATAGGCAATATCATTGGCAATATATACCTGATGAGGATTCATCAGCCAAGGATTTTTGCGTAACTTACGTTCCGAATAAACACCTTTGCGGTCATATTTGTAGAGATCGTAATCTTCGATAATCGTAATCAAACGGTTAGCATAGGAAGGGTCAGTTGCGTATCCCGCTTTCTTCAATCCGCGCGCCCATCCTTTATAATCGGTAATATCAAGTTTGAAAAGGAAGGCATAACGGGCTCCTCTTCGAAGAAAATCGGAATGGTCTTCGTAAGAATCACGCGGACGCTTATAAGCACGAAAACATTCATTGCGCGCATCGTCATCATGACGGACGCTGCGCCCCCGCCAACTGCTGCCACATTTGATACCAAAATGGTTATTGCTCTTTCGCGCCAACTGACTATATCCTGCACCACTTTCCAGCAATCCCTGCGCCAACGTGATACTAGCGGGAATCTTATGAAGTTTCATTTGTTCAACAGCCAGCTCGCTATACTTGTTTATATATTCTACATAGCGGGCATTCCGCCTCTGCGCTTGCATCCCTATGGCAAAGAAGAAAACTACGGCTAAAAAGACAAGTCTATACAGTTTGTTCTCCATTTTAATTCAGATATGTATTATAAGGACACAAAAATCCGAAAAATAATTGGGAATATCAATCTCTTTCCTAACTTTGTAACATTAATTGTAGAAACCAATACCGTAACGCGTATGAAAGACCTCATAATTACCGCAGTGATTAAAGTATATCAACATGATGAGCTGAATGAGGCCGACCAGGCACTCGTTAAAACCGCCAAAGATGCAACAGCACGCAGCTATTCCCCTTATTCGCATTTTTCGGTAGGCGCTGCCGTACTTCTCGGCAACGGAATTGTCGTAACAGGAACAAATCAAGAGAATGCCGCCTACCCGTCGGGACTTTGCGCGGAACGTACCACGCTGTTCTATGCCAATTCCCAATATCCCGACCAGCCGGTCGTTACCCTTGCCATTGCAGCAAGAACGGAAAAAGATTTTATAGACCGACCGATTCCTCCGTGCGGTGCCTGCCGACAAGTGATTCTGGAAACGGAGAAACGCTATGGGCAACCAATACGTATCTTGCTCTACGGCAAAGAATGTATTTACGAAATAAAGAATATAGGTGATTTGCTACCGCTATCATTTGATGCATCAGCTATGGAGGAATAAGTATGTTACAACAATATCACACAAAACTAAAAGGCACTCTTGCACTCACGGATTCTTATCTGACAGAGAAAGCGTTACAAAGAGAAAAAGGACTCTATAAGTTTATATGGGTGCGCAACGGAAGTATCACGGTAGAAATTGACCACCAGGAAATGGTATTGGTCAAGGATGAGGTAATCTCACTTACCCATCTGCAACACCTCGAATTCAAATCAATCGACGGTGAATACCTGACCCTCCTATTCAACAGCAACTTCTATTGTATTTATGGAAATGATCATGAAGTATCATGCAGCGGTTTCCTATTCAACGGTTCGTCCCATCTGATCCGCTTCATGCTGAATGAGCAAGAACGCAAGGAATTGGATACCATCACCGAAGCGTTGGAAAACGAGTTCACCGTAACTGACAGTTTGCAGGAAGAAATGTTGCGTATCCTGCTGAAACGGTTCATCATTCAATGTACGCGCATTGCACGCAACCGTATGAATATCACCCGCGAAAAAGAATCCGGCTTTGAAATCGTACGCCAATACTACAATCTAGTTGACGAGCATTTCCGTACGAAGAAACAGGTTCAGGATTATGCCGATATGTTACACAAATCCCCCAAAACACTATCGAATATCTTTTCCACATGCAAACTCCCCTCTCCGCTCCGAGTGATTCACGAGAGAGTAGAAGCGGAAGCCAAACGCCTTCTGCTTTACAGCAACAAAAGCGCAAAGGAGATTGCTGATATTCTAGGTTTTGAGGATCAGGCTTCTTTCAGCCGTTTCTTTAAAAATATAAGCGGACAGAGTGCAGTACAATTTAGAAATACACAAGAAGGGAAAAATTGATAAGGGATACGGAAGTATTGCCATTGGGAAAATATTGGAAAAGTACGATCTTTGCGGTGTAAGTTAAACCAATAAAGCCCCAACAAGATGAAAGAGAAATTTATCACTCTACTAACCTTCACATCCGGTCTGAAGAATTTCGGTATCAAATTTATCCGCGTAGCTATCTTAGTAGTATTCGTATGGATTGGCGGATTGAAGTATTTTCACTATGAGGCCGACGGGATTGTCCCGTTTGTTGCCAACAGTCCTTTCATGAGTTTCTTCTATGCTAAAGACGCACCCGAATACAAAGAATACAAAAATCCGGAAGGCGCTTTCGTACCGGAGAATCGTACATGGCACGAAGCAAACAATACATATACTTTCTCCTATGGATTGGGAGCGCTCATCATGAGTATCGGCATTCTAGTATTTCTAGGAATCTTTTTCCCGAAAGTAGGACTGATAGGCGACACATTAGCCATTATCATGACACTCGGCACACTATCCTTTCTCGTCACGACTCCCGAAGTATGGGTTCCTAATCTGGGTAGTGGAGAATTCGGCTTTCCATTACTCTCCGGTGCAGGGCGGCTGGTGATTAAAGACATTGTGATCCTGGCCAGTGCTGTAGTATTATTATCCGACTCGTCACAACGCGTACTCAAAATAATTAAAAAAGACTAATCTGACTCCGTAAGGAGTTCCGACTTCTTGAGATAACGAAACAAATAGGCTTTACCCTGTGTTATATAGCCTAATACAAATCGTTAATCAAAGAAGTTATGAAACAGTATGATGCAATTATTATAGGATTCGGCAAGGCAGGAAAAGTCCTGGCTGCCGAACTTTCCAATCGAGGATGGCAAGTTGCCATCGTAGAACGCTCCAACATGATGTACGGAGGTTCTTGTCCTAACATAGCCTGCATCCCGACAAAGGCATTGATACATGAAGCAGAGATGTCTTCACTGCTATACCATGGGGATTTTCTGAAGCAGACTAATATGTATAAGCAGACTATTGCCCGTAAGAACAGGCTAACCTCTTTTCTTCGGGAAACTAATTACGAGAATCTAAGCAAGCGTCCGAATGTGACTATTTATACAGGGACAGCTTCCTTTGTATCACCTAACACTATAAAAGTAGTACTTCCCAACGGAGATATTGAACTGCAAGGAAAGGAAATTTTCATCAATACCGGTTCCACTCCGATCATTCCGGCAATCGACGGGATTCAACAAAGTAAGTATGTGTATACCAGCTCCACACTTTTGGATATGAATGTCCTGCCAAAACATTTAATTATTGTCGGCGGCGGATATATCGGTTTGGAGTTCGCTTCGATGTTTGCCGGATTTGGCAGTAAAGTGACGATTCTTGAAGGAGGCAACCGTTTTATGCCTCGCAACGATCAAGATATCGCTAACAATGTCAAAGATGTAATGGAGAAAAAAGGCATTGAGATTCATTTGAATACACGCGCACAGTCTATTCATGATACGAGTGACGGAGTGACACTGACTTATTCGGATGTATCTGACCGCACTCCTTACTTTGTAGACGGAGACGCAATTCTTATCGCAACAGGGCGGAAACCGATGATCGAAGGATTGAATTTACAAGCAGCAGGTGTAAAAGTAGATGCACACGGAGCAATTGTTGTAAACGATCAGTTGCGCACCACCGTTCCTCACGTATGGGCAATGGGAGACGTAAAAGGCGGACCACAATTTACTTATTTTTCACTAGATGATTTTCGGATTATACGCGATCAACTCTTCGGAGATAAGAAACGTGATATCGGAGATAGGGATCCTGTTCAATATGCCGTATTTATTGATCCGCCTTTGGCGCATATCGGCATTACTGAAGAAGAAGCACTGAAAAGAGGTTATTCGTTCAAAGTATCCCGACTTCCGGCAACTTCCGTTGTCCGTTCACGTACATTGCAACAGACGGACGGTATGCTGAAAGCAATCATCAACAATCATAATGGGAAAATTATGGGATGTACCTTATTTTGCGCTGACGCTTCAGAAATCATCAATATCGTAGCTATGGCGATAAAAACAGGGCAAACCTCTACATTCTTGCGCGATTTTATCTTCACGCATCCCAGTATGAGTGAGGGATTAAATCAACTGTTTGATGTATAAGAATAAGAAAGAATATAACTCACTTCTAAAACAGAGCCTCTGAATAGGGTAAACAGAGGCTCTATTTGGAGTAATCGGAGGCTCTGAATGAGGTAAACGGAGCCTCTAAATAAATGAAATTCATTCTTTTTCAGTCTTAATAGAGTGAAATCTAATAGAAAGTGTTATCTTTGCCACCAAGTTAAACTATATACCTACCGCAATGAGAATTACTAAGTAAGACAACACTTCTAAGTAAACATCACTTTTCTTATATGCTTTTTCTATTTCGTTAAGCATCACGAAATCCGTGTTGTTTAGCCAGTATTGTGTTTGTCGTTCCCCTATCCTGTGATTTTTTTCACTCTATTTTCAACCTCAAACCCAATAGATCATCATGTCTATCAGTATCCAACAAATCAGCTATATCCATCCGGATAAAGAAGTATTATTCAGTGACCTCAATTTCGCCATCAGTAAAGGGCAGAAACTAGGATTAGTCGGTAACAATGGCTGTGGCAAGTCTACTTTGCTACAAATTATTGCCGGACAGTTATCACCCTCTTCCGGTGTCATTGTCCGCCCGGACGACCTATATTATATCCCGCAACATTTCGGGCAATATGATTCACTGACCATCGCACAAGCTCTTCAAATAGAGCGCAAACAGCAAGCTCTGCACGCTATCCTGGCAGGAGATGTCTCAAACGAGAATTTCACCATTCTAAATGATGACTGGAATATCGAAGAACGTTCCATTGCCGCTCTCGATTTATGGGGATTAGGACAGTTTACGCTATCCTACCCGATGAATCTGCTTAGTGGCGGCGAAAAGACCCGCGTATTCCTGGCAGGTATGGACATTCATCATCCATCTGTCATACTTATGGATGAACCGACCAATCATCTCGATTCTTCCGGCAGACAACGTTTATATGACTGGGTAGAAAAATATCGTTCCACCCTGTTAGTGGTAAGTCATGACCGTACTCTGCTCAATCTTCTCCCCGAGATTTGCGAACTGGAGAAGCATCAAATCAATTATTATGGCGGAAATTACGAATTCTACAAAGAACAAAAAACGCTGATGCAGGAAGCATTACAACAACGTATTGAAGAAAAAGAAAAGGCACTACGTATTGCCCGTAAAGTGGCTCGCGAAACGGCCGAACGCAGGGACAAACAGAATGTACGCGGCGAAAAGAGTAATATAAGAAAAGGAGTTCCACGCATTGTATTGAACGCACTCCAAGGGAAATCCGAGAAGAGCACTAGTAAACTGACTGGCGTCCATCAGGAAAAAGCCGAGAAGTTAACAAATGAACGCAAACAGCTTCGAGGTTCGCTCTCTCCGACTGCGGCATTAAAAACCGACTTCAACAGTTCCTCGCTTCATACCGGGAAGATATTAGTGACAGCAAAAGAGATTAACTTCAGTTATCATTCCAATTCGGTTAACAATGATATTCTGACGAATAATGAAATAAATTCGTCTGACACAGGTTATCTTCCCAATTCGAATAGCAATGATATTCAGGAAAATAGTATCTCAAAACAACAGCTTTGGCAAGCTCCTGTCAGCTTTCAGCTAAAGAGCGGAGACCGCCTCCGTATAGAAGGAGCCAACGGTAGCGGGAAAACAACTCTATTGAAATTAATCACCGGCCAACTTCAACCACAGGAAGGAACCCTGACACGGACGGACTTTAGCTATGTCTATTTGAATCAAGAGTATTCGATCATTGACGACCGGAACAGTATTCTTGAACAGGCTTACGCTTTCAATAGCCGGAATCTGCCGGAGCATGAAATAAAAATTATTCTAAACCGTTACTTGTTTCCTGCATCCGAATGGGACAAATCCTGCCGGAAACTTAGTGGTGGTGAGAAAATGCGTCTCGCTTTCTGCTGTCTGATGATTAGTAACAATACCCCTGATATGTTTATCCTGGATGAACCTACCAACAATTTGGACATACAAAGTATTGAAATTATCACTGCTACTATCAAAAATTATGCAGGTACTGTGATAGCAATCTCACACGACAATTATTTTATTCAGGAAATTGGTGTCGAACAATGCATTTTATTGAGTTAGTCTATTGATATTTTATCCAGGGCAACCGCACCAAAATTTAATTCATATCCGCACAGTTTTGAATAAAATAATG